>Ga0265314_10003656_pt1 | contig 14771 bp, 10 predicted proteins | sample 4126metaG_FD_203106 | JGI IMG/M metagenome (GOLD analysis project Ga0265314, IMG submission 203106) | Rhizosphere microbial communities from Carex aquatilis grown in University of Washington, Seatle, WA, United States - 4-1-26 metaG | ecosystem: Host-associated > Plants > Roots > Rhizosphere >... | reverse complement strand
TGAGGCCGGGCACCACGTCGAACATTCCGTTGCGGTTGCAGAATTACGGCCTCGGCCCGCAGCGCTATCAGCTCTCGGTGACCGGTGTGCCGAGCGGCTGGACCGCGACAATCCTCGGCGGCGGACAGCCGGTCGCCGCCGCGATGCCGGCGCCGGACGCCAGCGTCGCGCTGCAGCTTCGTCTCGATATTCCGGCCAATGCCAATTTGAACGCGCAGACCCTGACAGTCAAAGCCGCGGGGCAGGACAACCAGGCGACACTGCCGGTCGATGTCGCGCTCGCCAAGGAATTGCCGGCCAAGCTGACGGTGGATTCGAAACTGCCGGAATTGCGCGGCAGCCCGAAGTCGAATTTCGAATATACCCTCACGATCAAGAACGACAGCGGGCGCAATCTGACCGCGAGCTTCGCCGCCAACGCGCCGGCCAATTTCGAGACCTCGTTCACCGAGGCCTACGGCACCCAGGAGCTGTCCTCGATTCCGATCGATGCCGGCCAGTCCAAGGACATCAAGCTGAAGGTCCGTCCACCCAGCACGATCGACGCCGGGCATTTTCCCGTTCAGGTGACGGTCAAGGCCGAGGATGCTTCGGCCAAGACCGAGGTCGCGCTTGACGTGGTCGGACAGCCGCAGCTCCAGGTCGCCGGCCGTGACGGTCTGTTGAGCGCGACCGCGGTCGCAGGCAAGCAAAGTTCGATCCCGATCGTCGTGACCAACACCGGCACCGCGCCGGCCGACAATGTCGCGCTGGCCGCGACCGCGCCGACCGGCTGGAAGGTCACGTTCGAGCCGTCCACCATCGACCGGCTGGTGCCGGGCAAGGACACCGAGGTGCAGGCGCTGGTTACGCCGAGCGACAAATCGCTGGCGGGCGACTACATGACCGCGATCCGCGCCACTTCGCGCGGGGAGAATGCCTCCGGCCAGTTCCGCGTCACGGTCGCGACCTCGACGGTGTGGGGAATGGCCGGCGCCGGCGTGATCGGCGTGGCATTGCTGCTGATGCTGGGTGCGGTTGCAAGGTTTGGACGCCGATGAGCAGCGCGGACAGCAACGCCGGGGCGGCCGGCAACATCGTCATCGCAGCGCGCGGCCTCACCAAGAGCTATGGCGGGGTCAGCGTCGTCGATGCCATCAATTTCGATATCGCCCGCGGCGAGGTATTCGGGCTGCTCGGCCCGAACGGCGCGGGCAAGACCACCACGATCCTGATGATGCTCGGCCTCACCGAAATATCGTCGGGTGCCGTGAACGTGCTCGGCCACGATCCGGCGCGCTCGCCGCTGCAGGTCAAGCGCCGAGTCGGCTATCTGCCCGACTCGGTCGGCTTCTACGATCATCTCACGGCCAGCGAAAACCTCGCTTATACCGCCAAGCTGATGGGGCTTGGGCCGGCGGAGCGGGCGCAGCGCATAGCCGCAGCGCTGGTGCGGGTGCGGCTGTCCGACGTCGCGGACAAGCGGGTCGCGACCTTCTCGCGCGGCATGCGCCAGCGGCTCGGCCTTGCCGAGATCATCGTCAAGCAGGCCGAGATCGCCATCCTCGACGAGCCGACCTCAGGGCTCGATCCGCAGGCGACGCTCGAATTCCTCAGCCTGATCGAGGAACTCAAGGCCGAAGGCGTCACGGTGCTGCTGTCGTCGCACATGCTCGACCAGGTGCAGCGGGTGTGCGACCGCGTTGCGCTGTTTCAGTCCGGCCGCATCGTGCTGATGGGCGCGGTCACCGAACTCGCACGCCAGGTGCTCGGCGCGGGTTTTGTCGTCGAAGTCGAGGCCGACGGCGCCGGGCTGGCGCGGCGGCTTGCGTCGATACCCGGCGTGTCCAGTGTCGAAACGCTCGGGACGGATCGTTTCCGGATGACCGCGGACCGCGATGTGCGGTCGGACGCGGCCTATGCCGTGGTCGGCGCCAACGGATCGCTGCGAAGGCTCTCGGTCGACGAGCCCAGCCTCGAGGCGATTTATGCCCGCTACTTCCAGGACCAGACCGAAGCCTCGGGAGGAACGCGTCATGCGGCGTGAGGGATCGCCTTTCCAGGGACTTGGCAGCGTGGCGCTCAAGGAACTGGCGGACAATCTGTCGAGCGCGCGCATGCTGGTGCTCGAACTGCTGATCGTGCTGACGGCGCTGGCCGCACTTTACGGCGCGATCGACAGCCTGCGGCAGAACACGGCAGAGGATCCGTTCCTGCTGCTGCGGCTGTTCACGGTTGATCGCGCGCCGTTGCCGTCCTTTGTCGCGATATTGGGATTCCTGATCCCGCTGATGGCGATCGGTCTCGGCTTCGACGCGATCAACAGCGAGCACAACCGGCGCACGCTGTCGCGGATTCTGGCGCAACCGATCTATCGCGATGCGCTGCTGATGGGAAAATTCCTCGCGGGCCTTGCCACGCTCGCGATCAGCCTGGTGGCGCTGTGGCTGATGGTAATCGGCCTCGGCCTGATCTTCCTCGGCGTACCTCCGGGCGGCGAGGAGATTGCGCGTTCGCTGGCGTTCCTGGTGATCGCGGTATTCTACGCAGGCGTCTGGCTCTCGCTGGCGATGCTGCTGTCAATCGTGTTCCGCTCGCCGGCCACGGCCGCGCTGGTCGCGCTCGGCGTCTGGCTGTTCCTGACCGTGCTGTGGCCGATGCTGGCGCCGGCGATCGCGCAGGTGATCGCGCCACCGGATCCGCGTTACGCCATGCTGGGGCTGGACACGCCGGATACCGCGATCTGGGCGCAGACGCTGTCGCGGCTGTCGCCAAACCATCTGTTCGGAGAGGCGATGCTGGCGGTGCTTTCGCCGACCACGCGGTCGCTCGGCCCGGTGTTTCTCGACCAGCTGCGTGGCGCGGTGATGGGTGCGCCGCTGCCGTTCGGCCAAAGCCTGTTGATTGCCTGGCCGCAAACCGTCTGCCTGATCGCCGGGACGATCGTGCTGTTTGTGGCGGGCTATGTCGTGTTCCAGCGCCAGGAGGTGCGGGCGTAGGATGTGGTGCGGCGAGGATGTGCCTCCAACATCACTCGCCATTCCACCGGCGCACCCTGCGCGGCAAGACACGGCGCGCAGGGTGCGTGTGATTTGGGTATGGCTACCGACGCGGTAAGGATTGGCGCTAGCGCCGGCGCGTGACCGCGACGCCGAACAGGAAGGCCACGAACAGGCTCGCCAGCGGCGCTTCGCGGGTGATGGCGCTAATGGTCGAGAGCGGCTGTCCCGGTTGCCGGGCTGCAACGATCGCGTCGCCGAGGCGATCAACCGCGATCCGAAGCCCTGACATGACATCGGTGATGGTGCGGGACACGTCGGTCGCCGCATCGATGGCGCGCTCGGATACGCCAGGTTGCGGCGGCATTGACGGCGGCTCCATGCTCATCCCAGGCTTTCCGGAGGTTCGTTGCAAAAAAATCGAATGAGGCCGCCACCTTTGGCTATCTGCGCGCGCGCGTGTTTGCACAGCGGGTCCGTGAAGACCTTTGGCTATCCGCGTCAGCGCCGTTTTTAACGGCGGGTGGCGGCCTCGGAGAAGCAATGCGGGGCCGGCAGGTTTGTTCCGTGGCGATGACGGATTTTGCAAGGAGGTTCTCTCCTTTGCAGCCAATCCGTGACGGCAGGGCGTTGAGCCCGGCGAGCAAATATGGCCATATGCCGTCAGCCCCCGTAAGGGCCCCACAACAGCCGTCACCGCCAGGCGTGGAGGAAGAAATGGCACCCAAACCGACGGACCTCGGCGACGCCGAGACGAAACGGACGCTGTCGCGCCGGCAAATGTTGCGCGAGGGCGGCGCGTTGCTGGGCGGCGTTGCGATAAGTGGCGTCGCCGGTGCACCGGCATCTGCCGAAGACGCTGCGTCCAACCTGCCGCCCAACATTCCCCAATGGATGAAGGCGCCGGGCGATCCCATGGGCAGCCAGCCCTATGGCACGCCGTCGCCGTTCGAGAAGGGCGTCGTCAAGAACATTTCGAACAAGCTGCCGCAGTATATTTCGGCTTCGGGACGGACGCCGCTTGGGGATCTCGACGGCATCATCACGCCGAACGGGTTGTTCTATGAACGCCATCACGGCGGCGTGCCTACCATCGATCCGGATCAGCACCGGTTGATGCTGCACGGGCTGGTCGATCGCCCGATGATCTTCACCATGGAGGACATCCGCCGCTTTCCGTCGCAATCGCGGATTCACTTCCTCGAATGCTCCGGCAATCCGGTCTACACCAGGCCGTACGGCAAGACCGCGTCCGACCTCGTGGGTTTGCTGAGCTGCGCGGAGTGGACCGGGGTCAGCCTCAAACTCGTGCTGGAAGAGGCCGGGCTTCGCCCCGAGGCCAAATGGCTGGTCGCCGAAGGCGCCGACGCGGCGGCGCTGACGCGCAGCATCCCGATCGAAAAATGCCTCGATGATGCCATGCTGGTCTACAGCCAGAACGGCGAACGGCTGCGTCCGCAGCAGGGCTATCCGCTGCGCCTGTTGCTGCCCGGTTTCGAGGGCAACATGAACGTCAAATGGCTGCGCCGGCTGAAGGCCGTGACCGAGCCGGCCTATTCGCGCGAGGAAACCTCGAAATACACCGACCTGATGCCGGACGGCACGGCGCGTGAATTCACCTTTTACATGGAAGCGAAATCCATCATCACCCGTCCGTCGGGCGGACAAAAGCTCAAGCAGAAAGGTTTTTGCGAGATCACGGGCCTTGCCTGGAGCGGGCACGGCAAGGTCAAGCGCGTCGACGTCTCGGTCGACGGCGGCAAGGACTGGCAGGAAGCGCAGCTGCAGGAGCCCGTGCTGACGCGCGCGCTGACCCGGTTCCGGCTGCCCTGGCAGTGGGATGGGCAACCCTCGGTGATCCAGAGCCGTGCGATCGACGAGACCGGCTATGTGCAGCCGACATTCGCCGAGCTGCTCGCCGTGCGCGGCGAAAACTCATTCTACCACAACAACGCTATTCAGCCGTGGCACATCGATGCGCAGGGGCAGGTGACCAATGCGAACGCGTGATCTGGCTTTTGTTGCACCGGTTCTGCTCGCGCTTGGCTGGCCAGCCTGCGCCCAAACGCAGGGCCATTACGGCATCGGGCGCGCGGCGACGGCCGCCGAAATCGCCGGCTGGAATATCGACATCGGCCGCAACGGCGAGAATCTGCCGCCGGGCAGCGGTACCGTCGCGCATGGCCGGGAGGTATTCGACCAGCAATGTTCGGGATGCCATGGCGAGAAGGGCGAGGGCGGTGTCGGCGAGCGCCTGGTCGGCGGCCAAGGCACCATCGCAACGGCAAAGCCGATCAAGACCGTCGGCAGCTATTGGCCCTATGCGCCGACGCTGTTCGATTACATCCGCCGCGCCATGCCGCAGAATGCCCCGCAGTCGCTGGGCAATGACGACGTCTATGCGGTGTCGGCCTACATCCTCAACATGAATGGCCTGCTGCCGTCTGACGCCACGCTCGACGCCAAGACGTTGAGCGCGATCAAGATGCCGAACCGCGAAATGTTCACCGCCGATCCCCGGCCCGACGTCAAGAATCCGGCCTGCGAAAAGGGGTGCTGAACGAGGCTGCCGACCGCGCAAATGGCGGAAGCCGGGCACGCGTCACGACAGCGATTCAGTGATTTGCCCGTCGTGCTAAAATGTCGCAGTTGTTGTTATTGAACGCAGCGGCAAATCACCGGCTTTTATGGCGCTATCCCGTGCCCGCAAGAGGGGCGTGTCGACCGTCACGAAAACGTTGGGCGCGGGGAGCGATGGGCGCGTCGCGTCACGAGACGAGTGACGCTTCGCGCACGGTGAAATCGCGTGGTCCTGACGCCCCAATGCTGGCGTCAAGTCCTTAGGAGGCTAACGCTTCCGGGGGGCGATGGTGGCACAGCATGGCCGCCAGGGAGAGCGCGATATAAGTCGTAAAGCCATTGCGCAGGGAAGGCCGGAGTGTTTCCGCTTCACCTGTATGCTCGTGTGCGCATTTCTTTGTGCATCGATTGCACACGAGACCGCGGGTGCAGCGCGCACCCGGTCTTCCCTGCGCCCTCCGTTTCAAGAGAGCGCGAACGATTTGGCAACCTCGGGCGCAGTGTGTCGCGAGAACGCGGAGTCATGTCTCGTCGTCATTGCGAGCGCAAGCGAAGCAATCCAGGGGCGACACGTGAAGTCCTGGATTGCTTCGTCGCGCAGCCTGTCATCGGGCGCGCGTTCGCGCGACCCGTTGGCTCCTCGCAATGACCACTTGTTGACGCGGTCCCGGCTCGGAGGCCGGGACGGCGACGCGGCCAATCAGCCGTGGACCTGACCGTATCTGTTCGAATACGCTGCGCCATCAACGCAACGCCAAGCCAGGATATAAGTAACCGTGACCAGAACCGACAGCATCGACCGCGTCAGCCAGCAGTTTCAGTCCGGCGAATTTCTGGCCGAACTCGGCCGCAGGGTTGGCTATCCCACGGAAAGCCAGAACGCCGGCCGGGAAGCGGTGTTGCGCGCCTATCTCGAAGAAGGGCTGAAGCCCATGCTTTCGGAGCTTGGTTTCACCACGAAACTGGTCGAGTCGGCCAGGGGCAAACGGCCTTATTTGCTGGCCGAGCGCATCGAGAACGCCGCGGCGCCGACCGTCCTGAGCTACGGCCATGGCGACGTCGTCGACGGCATGGTCGGCGAATGGCGCGACAATCTCGATCCCTGGAAACTGACCACGAAAGGCAATCGCGTCTATGGCCGCGGCAGCGCCGACAACAAGGGGCAACACTCGATCAACCTGGCGGCGCTGCGTGCGGTTCATCAGGCCCGCGGCGGAAAGCTCGGCTTCAACGCCAAGTTCATCATCGAGATGGGGGAGGAGATCGGATCGCCCGAGTTGGCTGAGGTCTGTGCTGCTCATCGCGACGAACTCGCCGCCGACGTGTTCATCGCCTCCGACGGGCCGCGGCTGTCGGCGGAACGTCCGACGATATTTTTGGGCTGCCGCGGCGGTCTGAGGATCCACCTCGATGTCGAGTTGCGCGAGGGCGGCCATCACTCCGGCAATTGGGGCGGTGTGCTGGCCAACCCCGCCACCGTCCTCGCCAGCGCGATTAGTTCGCTGGTCGATCGCCAGGGCCATCTGCTGCTGGAGGAAATGAAGCCGCCGCGGCTGTCGAACCAGATTCGCGCCATGCTTGCCGACGTCAAGGTCGAGCCGATGGCGGATGACCCCTCGCTGTCGCCGAACTGGGGCGAAGATGGCTTGTCGCCGGCGGAGCGGCTTTATGCCTGGAACACGCTCGAGGTGCTGGCGATGTCGTCGGGCAACATCGACAAGCCGGCGAACGCCATTCCGGGCGTTGCCCGCGCCGTGCTGCAGCTTCGCTTCGTGGTGGGCACCGATATCGACAAGGTCGTTCCGGCGATCCAGCGTCACTTCGACAAAAACGGGCTTGCCATGGTCAAGGTGCGTGCCGCGCAAAGCTTTGCCGCGTCGCGGACCGATCTCGGCAGTCCCTGGATCAAGTGGACGGCGGACTCGATCCGGCAGACCACCGGCAAGGAGCCCGCGGTGTTACCAAATTTTGGCGGCTCATTGCCCAACGACGTGTTTTCCGACGTTTTGGGATTGCCGACGATCTGGCTGCCGCATTCCTATCCCGGTTGCTCCCAGCACGCGCCCGATGAGCACATCCTGCTTTCCGTGACGGAGGAAGCGCTCAACCTGATGGCCGGGTTGTTTTGGGACCTCGGAGAGCTGCAGCGTCCGCTCTGACATTATTCAACGGGATTGAGTCAGGCGAACCGGCGCCAACCCGTAAGGTTTGCATAAGCTTCGCGCGCCGGAACATCCGCACCGCCATCATTTATATGCATTTCATTCAGAGCCTGTTCAGGCGGATTCGGTCAGATTGACCGACGGAACTTGCGCGGGCCCCTACAGATTGTCCAGATCGATGATTGCATCAGGCCTTCGAAACAAGCCGCAATGTTGCCGGGCAAGGACCGCGGCATGGTGCGCCGTGGTGGTCGCGATCAACGGCCTCTTCAGCATGACCGGCTCGCAGGCGGCCGAACTCACGCCGCGCGACATGGCGCTGCTGGACCGGCTGACATGGGGCATCAGTGCGTCCAGCGCGGCGCATCTGCAGGCGATCGGCACCGAGCGCTGGCTTTCCGAACAACTGCACCCGGGTCCTGACAATCCGTTGCCCGAGCGCGCCCAGGCGCAGATCGAGGCGATGCCCGACGTTCACAAATTTCCGTTCGATATCGCCGTCGAATTCGAACAGCAGGGCAAGACCGCCAATCAGACCGTCGATCCCGACCAGAAGAAAGCCGCGCAACAGGCGTTCCAGCAGGCGATGAACGACCGCGCCAAACAGGCGGCGGCACGCAGCATCCTGCGCGCGCTCTATGCCCCCGATCAGTTGCGCCAGCGCATGACGTGGTTCTGGTTCGACCATTTCAACGTGCACCAGTACAAGGGCAACATTCGCATCCTGGTCGGCGACTACGAGGATCGCGCGATCAGGCCGTTCGCACTCGGAAAATTCCACGATCTGCTCAGCGCGACGCTTTATCACCCGGCGATGCTGCGTTATCTCGACAATGCCGACAACGCGGCGGGGCATCTCAACGAAAACTACGCTCGCGAGATCATGGAATTGCACACCATGGGCGTCGGCTCCGGCTACACCCAGGCCGATGTCGAGGCGCTGGCGCGCATCTTGACCGGCGTCGGCATCGACCTCAAGCCGGAAGACCCAAAACTCAAGCCGGAGCTGCAGCCGCAGCTGGTGCGCGAGGGGGCGTTCGAATTCAATCCGGCCCGGCACGACTACGGCGACAAGGTTTTCCTCGGCCATACCATTAGGGGGCGCGGGCTCGCCGAAGTGGATGAAGCCATCGAGATTCTGGTGCGCCATCCCGCGACCGCGACCCATCTCGCCCGCCAGATCGCGACGTATTTCGTGTCGGAAAATCCGCCGGAGGCGCTGGTGCAGCGGATGGCGCAGACGTTCAAGGCCACCGACGGCGATATCGCCGCCGTACTCGCCACCATGATCCATGCGCCGGAGTTCGCGGCGTCGCTGAAGCCCGCCGTCAAGTTCAAGGACCCCGTGCAATATGTATTCTCCGCGGTGCGCCTCGCTTACGACGACAAGGTGATCCTGAATACGTTGCCGATCCAGGGCTGGCTCAACCGGATGGGCGAAGGCCTGTTCAATCACGAAACGCCTGACGGATTTGCCATGACGTCGGCTTCGTGGGATGGCCCGGGGCAGATGATGGTGCGGTTCGAAATTGCCCGGCAGATCGGTTCGGGATCCTCGGGCCTGTTCAAGCCGGAAGGGCCGAATGCGGTCGATCAGCCGGCCTTCCCGCTGCTCGCGAATTCGCTCTACTTCAACGGATTGCGGCAGACACTTGGCCCAACCACGCTGGCCGCACTGGATCAGGCAATCTCGCCGCAGGACTGGAATACGCTGTTTCTGTCGTCGCCCGAGTTCATGCGTTAACCGCCATCAGGATGGAGATCGCATCATGAATCGCCGCGAACTGATCAAGGCTTTTGCATCGCTGGTTCCGATGACAGTCGGCGGCCGGGTGTGGGCCGCGCCGGCGACCGACGCGCGGCTACTGGTGGTGTTTTTGCGCGGGGCCTACGATGCCGCCAATGTCGTGGTGCCGATCTCAAGCGACTTCTACTACAACTCGCGGCCGGCGCTTGCGATCGCAAAACCCGATGCCGGCAATCCCAATGCGGCATTGTCGCTTGGCACCGACTGGGGCCTGCATCCGGCGTTGCGCGACAGCATCTATCCGTTGTGGGGCAAGCGCGAGATCGCGTTCATTCCGTTTGCCGGTACTTCGGATGATTTGACGCGAAGCCATTTCGAAACCCAGGACACCATCGAACTCGGCCAGTCGGCCGGCGGTTCGCGCGACTATCGCTCCGGGTTCATGAGCCGGCTCGCGACTGAACTGGCACGCGTCAAGCCGATTTCCTTTACCGACCAATTGCCGCTGATCTTCCGCGGCAAGTCGCAGATTCCCAATATCGGACTGAACAGCGTCGGCAAGCCCGGCGTCGACGATCGTCAGGCCCGGCTGATCAATCAGATGTACGCGCAAAGCGATCTCGCGACCTCGGTGTCCGAAGGATTTCGCATTCGCGACGATGTCTACCGCTCGATTTCCGAGGAAATGACGGCGGCCAATCGCGGCGCGGTGTCGCCGCGCGGCTTCGAATTATCGGCCCGGCGCATCGGACGGCTGATGCGCGAGCAGTTCAATCTGGGCTTTGTCGACGTCGGCGGCTGGGATACCCACGTCAACCAGGGCGCCGCGACCGGCTATCTGGCCGACCGGCTCGGTGAGCTCGGTCGTGGTCTGGCGGGATTTTCCGAGGAGATCGGATCTGCCGGTTGGCGCGACACCGTCGTCGTCGTGATCTCGGAGTTCGGCCGCACGTTTCGGGAGAACGGCGACCGCGGCACCGATCATGGCCATGGCAGCGTCTACTGGGTGATGGGCGGCGGCATCAATGGCGGCCGGATCCTCGGCGAGCAGGTCAAGATCGACCAGCCGCATCTGTTTCAGAACCGCGACTATCCGGTTCTGACCGATTATCGGGCGATGTTCGCCGGCCTGTTCCAGCACATGTTCGGGCTGCAGGAGGCAAGCCTTCAGCGCATATTTGCCGGCACCCACCCGGCCGAATTGGGTCTGGTATGACCGGACCAAGTCGGGTCCTATTGCTGCGGAATGTCCTTGATCACGGGGCCTCTCGGAGCCGGCGCGGCAACCGGCGCGGCCGGAGCTTGCTGCGGCTGCGCAGCCGGCTTGGCCGATCTGCTTCCGGGAGGCACAAAGTAAAACGCGGCGGCAAGTGCCGCGAGCGCGACGATGGCACCGAGAATGCCGGCGGTTTTTTCGGATTCCATTTTCGTGTCCCTCGCGTCACCTTACCAGATTTCCGGGTCCGGGAATGACCTTGAATTCCGGTTGCCGCTGGTTTCTACCAGTAGAGCACGCCCGGCAGCAATGCGATCGGGCAGCCGGGCCTGCGTCGCTTGGCTGTCGCAATGCGAAGCGATATTTGTGTGGCGCCCATGTCGGCCGGCGGTGCTATGGACCTTTCCGGCGGACAGGCTGTTGAACTGCTTTGGGATCAGGCGGCAAACACATTGAGCGAAAATCCAGCGGTTGAAGTTGGCAACGAGGCGCGGCAGCCGCCGCAAGGCAGCCTGCCGGTGCTGGGCTTGACGGCGCTCGGCATCGTGTTCGGCGATATCGGAACGAGCCCGCTTTACACCTTCAAGACCATCCTTGGTACGGCCGAAGCGCCGTCGGATCCGGCCACGGTGCTGGGCGCGCTTTCGCTGGTGCTGTGGACGCTGTTCATCATCACGACGGTCAAATACGTGCTGTTCGCGATGCGCGTCGACAATGACGGCGAGGGCGGCATCCTCGCTCTGATGGCGTTGCTGGGCGTCAAGAAGCAGCAGCGGCCGACCATCGTGGCGGTCGGCCTGTTCGGCGCCGCGCTGATTTACGGCGACGGTGCGATTACGCCGGCGATCTCGGTGCTGTCGGCGCTCGAGGGCCTCAATATGGCGACGCCCGCGCTGCAGCCCTACGTGGTCCCCGCGGCGGTCGTGATCCTGCTCGCGCTGTTTGCGATCCAGTCGCAGGGAACGGCCAGGATCGGGCACTTCTTCGGTCCGGTGATGCTGCTCTGGTTCGCGGCGATCGCGCTGATGGGGATTTCCGGCATCGTGCAGCATCCCGCGGTGTTTGCCGCGCTCAATCCGGTCTATGGCCTGACCTATCTGTTCTCGCACGGCGTGACCGGCTTCCTGGTGCTGGGCGCGGTATTTCTCTGCGTCACCGGCGCGGAAGCGCTTTACGCCGATATGGGCCATTTCGGCAGGGGACCAATAAAACTCGCCTGGTTTGCGATCGTGTTTCCAAGCCTGATCCTGAACTATGCCGGGCAGGCGGCGATGGTTCTCGAGGGTACGCCGACCGATGGCAATATTTTCTTCCGGCTGTGCCCTCCGATGCTGCTGATCCCGCTGATCGTGCTGGCGACGATCGCGACCATCATCGCCAGCCAGTCGATCATCACCGGCGCCTTCTCGATGACGCGGCAGGCGATCCAGTTGGGTTGGCTACCGCGGCTGCGGATCAAGCAGACCTCGTCGGAAGGCTACGGCCAGATCTATGTCGGCGTCGTCAACTGGCTGTTGATGATCGTGACGGTTGGCCTGGCGATCGGCTTCGGCAAATCGGACAATCTGGCGGCCGCCTACGGTATCGCGGTTTCGTTGACGATGCTGATGACGTCGGCGCTGCTGTTCATCGCGATGCGCGATATCTGGCAATGGAATCTGCTGGCAGCGGGCGCGGTGGCAGGGTTTTTCCTGGTGATCGACAGCGCCTTCTTCCTCGCCAATCTCACCAAGATCGCCGACGGCGGCTATGTGCCGTTGCTGCTCGCCATTGCGGTCTACACCATGATGTGGATATGGCACCGCGGCTGGGCGGCGGTGGTGGCGCGGATGCACGAGACCCTGATTCCGGTGCCGCAGTTCATGCAGATCATTGCGGCCAAGAACATTCCGCGGGTGCCGGGCACGGCCGTATTCCTGACCCGGGCCGAGCGCGACACGCCACCGGTGATGCAGTGGCATGTCCGGCATAACCGGGCTTTGCACGAACATCTGTTCGTGCTGCGCGTCGAGATCCTCCCGGTGCCGTGGCTTGTGTCCGGCAAGCGCATCACGATCGAGGAAATCGTGCCGAATTTCTGGCACGCCGAAGCGCGCTTCGGCTTCATGGAACATCCGCATATTCCCGAACTGCTCACCGCGGGCAAAGCGCTGGGCTGCACCGTCGATCTTGACGATGTCACCTACTATGTCGGCCATGAGACGGTGATCAGCCGCGAGGACGGCAGGGGCCTGCCCGCGTGGCAGGAGGCCTTTTTCGCCGTGATGGAGCGCAACGCCATTCACGTCAGCGACTTCTTCAGTCTTCCGTCCGATCAGGTCGTCGAGATCGGGCGGCAGGTTTCGATCTAGACGAGCCGGCTTTACAGTCCATAGCATAAGCCTGTTTTGAGCGGGCCGAATCAGCCCCTCCTTCACCTTGTATTAAGGTTGCATCCTTGCAACCGGCGGCGGCCCATTGCAGGATCGCCGCCGGGCCGACATGGTCCCACGGGCCGACATTGTCCCAGATGTAATTGCTGATGCCGGGAGCAGGGCCTGTCAATGATGCGGTCGTCGATTAGAAGGCAGATCCTCGGCATTGCTGTCGGGCTGATCGTCCTCATGGTCATTGTCTCGGCATTGTCGACGGTGCTGACCAGGAAAGTCGCCCATCAGCTCGATGAGCTGACGACGAAATATTTCGAGGCCAACAACCATCTGGCGCGGATGCAGGCAGATTCGCTCGAGCGCTCGCTCGAGCTGCGCCGGATGGTCATCGCCAAGATGCAGTCGCCGCCCGACGAGGCCGGCTTTGCCGAGCGCAAGCAGCGCTATGAAGCGGCCGGGGCCGCAATCGGCAAGGAAGCCAACGCCATTCATATGCTGATCAACGCCATTATCGATGACGTCACCACCGAATCGGACAATGCCGCGCTGGGGCGGATCGACAGCCGGATCGAGGACACCAACAAGGACGTCCTGCGCTATCTCGACGAAGAGCACGACCGGCTGTTTCCGCTGCTGGAAGCGAACACTCAGGATTTTACCGAAATCAGGAAAAGCATCGCCCGGATCGATACGCTGCGCGACGAACTCAATCAGCGGATCGATAGCATTCGCGCCGATATGATGACGCAGGTCCGTACCGATGCCGCGCTGACGATGCGGGATCAGGAGAAGAATATTGCGATATCGGCGGTCCTGACCGCGCTGGCCGCGATCCTCGGATTGACGTTCTCGATGTTCGTCAGCTCCGGCATCACCCGGCCGGTGCGCCGGCTGCTTGATGGTACCCGTGCCGTGGAGGCGGGACAACTGGACGGATCGATCGACATCACGACGCAAGACGAGATCGGACAGTTGACCGCGGCCTTCAATGCCATGGTCGCTCGATTGCGCCGCAACGAAAAGATGCGGGAGACGTTCGGCCGCTACATCGATCCGCGCGTGGTGGAAACGCTGGTCGATCGTCCCGCGCTGGCCGCGACCGACGGCCAGCGGCGCGTGATGACGGTTCTGTTCTGCGACATGAAGGGATTCACCAGCCTGAGTGAAGGCATGACCCCGCAGGGCCTGGTCAAGGTGATGAACCACTTTCTTACCGCGATGTCGGAGCAGGTTCGAACCCATCACGGCGTGATCGACAAGTATATCGGCGATGCGGTGATGGCCTATTGGGGACCGCCCTTCACCGAGAATGGCGAGGACGCGCGGCTGGCAAGCCTGGCGGCGATCGGAATGCTCGGGCGCATCGAGGCGCTGCGGACCGAACTGCCCGAACTGCTCGGCGTACGCGCCGCCGGCTCCGAATGCGACGTGCGCATCGGCATCGCGACCGGCGAGGTCCTGGTCGGCAGCATCGGCTCCGAATTCATGATGAGCTATACGGTGATGGGCGATGCCGTGAATCTGGCGTCGCGGCTGGTCGGCGCCAACAAAGTCTATGGCAGCCGTTGCCTGATTTCCGAGCCGGCGAAGATCGCCGCCGGCGATGCGATCGAGACGCGCGAGGTGGATCGGCTGGTGGTGGCCGGTCAAAGCCACTCCGAAACGGTGTTCGATATCCTGGCCGGAAAGGGCGAACTCAAACCGGAGCAATCGGTGCTT
>Ga0265314_10003653_pt1 | contig 14784 bp, 11 predicted proteins | sample 4126metaG_FD_203106 | JGI IMG/M metagenome (GOLD analysis project Ga0265314, IMG submission 203106) | Rhizosphere microbial communities from Carex aquatilis grown in University of Washington, Seatle, WA, United States - 4-1-26 metaG | ecosystem: Host-associated > Plants > Roots > Rhizosphere >... | reverse complement strand
CTACCTGATGTCCCGGCCCGAACGTTCACATTCTTCCCTCCCAGCCCACTTCACGTAAGAGGCCGGCAGCCAGACCCAGGCCCTCCCCACAAGCAGCCCCCTCTGTAGTACTCTTGACGCTTACGATCGATCGGCTAGAGCGTCCATCGGTCGAGCGCAAACCCCCTCGGATCCTGAGGCCCGAGGAAGTGATCAAGCTGCTCGCCAGGGTGCGCGAGAAGCGACCGAAGGCCCTGGCATGGTTCGTCCTGGGTCTGTTCGCTGGGATACGGCCCGATGAGGTGAGCGCCTTGACCTGGTCCTCGATTGACCTGTTTTCCCTCCCCATGTTGGCACCATAATCGCCGCGGTGTGTTGAAGGGGATCGCCCCGACGCCGATAAAAAAGCGATCGGGGAAAAGAAGGGGAGGGGAGGGCAGCTCCGGGTATTTGAAAAGACAAGGTATCAAATATGTCGCACAATAATCGTTTGGTTCGTATTTGAAGGTTCCGGGGATGAAACTGGCGATCGTCGATAAATCCGGATGGTCGATAAATCCGGTTGATTTTCGATGTCCAATGTCCAGACCGGGCCTTTGGAGAGGGGAGGGGGACGGCGGATCGTTGGGTCACATCATCGGGAGAGGCTATTGGAAAACAGCTTCCCAGACTCCGACCTTGAGAGGCCCAAGTCTGCTTTGGGCATCGAGGCGTGGTCCAGGACGTCCGAGATGCTCGAAGGCCACGGTCTCGTTAGCGTCTGTTCACCTGGAGGAATCGGTAAGTGGCGAGTCGCTGGAGGTGCTGAGCGGAACTAGTGTCCCCGCGATCCAGGATGCTTCGGTCGATCTCATTAGCCTCTTGATCGGCCAACTGCAGGAATTGATTCTTGGTGGTTTCATCAAGCTGCAAGAACTCAGCGCTGGCTTTGTGCCACTGGACATCCTCTGCACTGGGTGTTTCCTTCGCTTTTCGGGGAACTGCTTTGGTTTTGATTGATATCGGGGACTCGCTCTTGGGTCTGTCGGACTTGATGTAACGCAAACATTCGTTGATCACGAAGCCTGTGGGGTTCTCGATCGGCTTGCCTCCGATGGGCCAATTCTGGGTCACTGCCTGCATGCATTCAGAGATCGTGGAATTAAAGGCGCCCTCCCCCATCAGGCAGCGAGCTAGCTCGAGGGCACATTCGGCTTTCTCCAGTTGGACACCGGCCTTCTGCAATATGCCCCGGTGAAAGTTGCTCAAGGGTCCCCTGTTGCGAATCCGTTGTGCGAGCTGTTGTTCGGTATGGCCGACTTCAAGGAAGGCTTTCTTCATCTGCCCCATGTCCTCTGCGGCTTCTACAGGCGTCTTCCTTGGTGCCACCCAGAATAACAGTATGAACTCACCATCCTTGTTCTCTCGAAAGCTGCACTGAAGCGTGCCGGTGTTGGTTTCTCTTCCGTCGAGATCCCCAATCAGTGATGTGGTGCGCCCCTTGCAGCCCTCGAGAAGCCGTAACTGATGCTTGCGGCTCGAGGGGAGATTGTAAGCAACTTGTTTGCAGAGAGTGGCTAACCCGATCTTGTAAGGCTCACCGCCAGGCTGGAAATGCGATGCCGCTGCTGGAATGTACCAGTAAGCCGCCTGCGCCAGTGGGTGGCGGATGTTCATGATCACATCCAGTCGGATACTGAGCAGTTCTTCCGCATTGCGCAGAATTGTCTCGAATTCCGCCGAGAAGGATATGCCGGACAACCAAAGCTCGGTTTGCCTGTCGTCCACCCGTTTATTGTCGCGGCGGCGAATCGGTTTTTCGGAGGTGAAAATTTCCTCGAAAATTCGATAGACGATGAGAACCTTCCCGTCCTCAACGACCCGAATGTAGACCTTGGTGAGGTCATCCATGAGCTTGTAAATATGACGACAGAATTGACCTCCTCTCATCCTGGCGCAAGCCACGCAGAACTCCCGCATGGAGCACTTGACGATCCTGCCGCCCGAGAAACGATCCCATTTGCTGATGGCGGCCAGCATCACCTTGCCGTGCCTTACATCGAGGGCAGCGGGGTAGACGTCGGGCTTGGCAGGGTGGAATCCGCCCACGTAGTATTTGCGCCCGGTCTTGGGAACGAGGACTTCCCGGCCGCAGGTTTGAACCGTGGCAGCCAAAATGGCTGCGTAGCAGAAATCGTGGGGAGCGATCACTCTCGTGCCAGTGACGGGTTTCAGGGCCAAAACCAGCTCAGGCTCGGAATTCATAGGGCGCGGCAATTTCGGTTGTTTTCGACGAAACACACAATCCGTAGGGGTCTATAGCTCAAGCAGCCACAACCTGTCCACAGGAAAAGTCTCCATCGGTAGCAATTCTGGCCCCTAAGTATCCCTCGAGGACAAATTTTAGCATTTGAACTCCATTTGAACTCGTTGTAGTATCGAGGACCGTGAACTCCGACAACGACCGGTCCAACAAGTTCCCGCGGCGCAACCTCTCGAACTCTATCGCCTTGGCCTTTCAGCTCCTGAATGGGGTCTCTAAAGCCGGCGCCGACGTGAAGACGACGGCCAGCGTGCTCGGGTATACCAGTGTCAGCGGAGCCACTAAGACTGCGCTTGCCGCCATGCGCCTCTACGGGCTCATTGAAAAGCCTCACGGCAAGGACACGGTCGTTCCATCCGAGGCTTTGATTCGTCTGCACACTGCAACCTCCCAGACGGAGAAGAGTGATTTCTGCCGAAAATTGGCACTGAACCCACCCCTCTTCGCTGAGATGCATTCCGAAGGCTTAAACTCCGATGACACGGCGCTTCTGCTTCGGTGGCTCATGCTGCAAAATCTTCCGGAGCGGGCGGCCAGGACGGCGGCGAGAATCTATAGCGAGAATGCCAGGTTCGTCGGGTTGGGCCAGTCATCGCCAGGCCCGTTCCAATTGCCGCTTTCGTCCGAAATCAAGCCCGCGAAACGGACTTTGCCCTTGGCCCTGGAAGTTGGGCAGCCCGCTGCGAAGCCCGAAGGGATCCGTTTCGACTTTGCATTGGTGACCTGCGATGCGTCGATCAGTTTCAGCCGGGACTTCGGTGAGGCGGATCTAAAATCGCTGCGCCAGTATCTCGACCTGCTCGAGCAATCCTGGCGAGTGCGCCAAACCAAAGGTTGAGACTACCTCCCCAAGGGTGGCGATTATCTCCCCTGGGGTGGAGACTGCCTCCCCAAAAGTGGAGACCGCCTCCCCAGGGGTGGCGATTACCTCCCCGATTGTGGAGATTACCACCCCGATTGCCGCTAAGTGATAGCTGCCTTAAGTGCTGTCATTCAGTGGTTTGCATGCGCTACTGCTAGATCCAGTGCGGCTGCTCATATCTTTTCCTGTCTTCTCTAGTTACTCCCTCTTTGATCGATCAAATCATTGGGGATGACGCTAAAGCGGCGGGATAAGAGCTCGAAAAACACTGCCTTTTGTCCCATTACAGCCGGAGGCTACTGCTGTTTGAGCCATTGCTTTGCCCTTGATACTGCTCTTTGAACCATGTAACAGTTCCGTATGCCGTCGCTAATCCGTCCTCCAGGCCTGCCATGCTTAGAGGAGTTCCCATTGGCTCTGCTCGATCGGCGAGTGGGCACCGATGACAGGATCAGGACCTTTGAATCCGGATCTACTACCCCGGGCTCCACTCGCAAGCGGCTGACCATGAAGGCCGGCCCATCCGACAGGCTGCCCACCTCCGGCGACTTGACCGTCTTCCTCTCGTTGGTAAAGCTATGGAGGGAAGCCGGGCGACCTCGCTCGTTCAAGTTCACCAACTATCAGCTGGCCATGGCGTGTACCGGCCGTGGTGATCGCGGAAACATCTACGCCCGGATCCGGAGTTCGATCGAGCGCTGGCGCAACACGGAATTCGATTACGAAGAGGAGTCCTACTCAGTGGATGGATCTACGCTTGTGAGGAAGAAATTCCGGATTCTTTCAGGTCCGCCTGCTGCAAAGGAATTGGCCTGGAGCGACCTGGTGAACCGTTGCCTCCAATTGCCACCTTGGCCGCAGCTGGACTTGTCTGCGGCGGTAAAGTTGGCTCCAGCGCCGAGGCAGCTGTTCTTCTTTTTGTCTGGCTGGTTGCAGCTGTCGGGCTCTGGAAAAATCCCGCTGGCTAGATTGGCGTATGATCACATGGGCTTGTCACGTTCGTTGGTTGTGGGCGATTTGAAAAGGTCTGTCGGCCGGGGCGCAATCGAGCTGGAACGTGTGGGAGTAATCAAAAAGCTCGAGATCGCGAAACGGTTTTTGAAGGATGCGAAAGGACAATGGTCGGTTGTATTTGAATTGCTCCCGCGCGAAAACAACGGACCCAGCATTAAGGAGCCGGACATGAGCCCATCGCGCAATTGACAAATCAGCGCCAGGTGTCGTGCCTGAGAACCGTGGCGTGAATGCACCTCTTGCGTTTCAGCCGGGTTAGGCGAGCGAGGATTTTCAAAAAAGGGACAAAAAACTTGCATTGACGAAATAGATGTCCACTTCAGGTCGGAAGCTATTTACGGGATCGCCATCAATAGCTTGCGAAAAAGTTCCGACCTGCGAGGGACATCTATTTCTGACATTCGCCAAGTCGGAACCACTCCCGGGTTAAAATGTCGCACAATGATAATTAGGTTCGGTTTGAACAAATTGGAGAGCCGGTCGAGAATTCTATAAATGAGCGTGCCTATTTTTAGACATAAGCAACATGTATATTCTAAGTAGAGGTAGCAGAATAGGCTTCGCGGTCGACCGCCCTCCCCTGCCGTGGCCCTAGGTGAGGTAGCGCACTTTAACCAAGCTCAGGGAGCCGCGATAGATGGTACCCTTAAACACAACAACGGCATCTCGACCTAGTCCGCAAACGCAAGTGTTCGGGGGGCGCGCCGGATAGCACTCAGCGCAATACACTCGTCCGCGTTCCCGACATGCCTCGGCTTGCCCGATACCCTGCGCCAGTTCCTGTCTGGTCAGATGCAGCATGCCGTTGCGGGTAGCTTCCAGGATCTGCATCTGGTGATCACAAGTCTCGCACTTCAGGGTTTTGGGCTCTTGGCGGACCAGGCGGAATAGCCGCCGATTTTGCGAACGAGGTCAGCTAGGCGGCCTAACAATTGACCTCGGCCGCGCGCTTGGATGCTAGGTGCGGTAGCGGGCGGGGGGATTTTCCCCTGTAACATTGCGGCAATCGCCCGATTGCCAGGCTCGGTCCAGCTTCGGATCGCTGCTTGCGCATTCTCTGCTGAAGGGAATCGGGCGGTTCGCCTCAGACACTCTATGGCTTTCACGCTGGCCGGGTCGTGGAAGTGCGTGATGGTGTATTGAATCCCATCGCGAACGATGGAGATTTCGCTCGACTGGGTTCGTTGCAGCACCACCGCATTAGTCTCGTCGCCAACCACAGTGCGATTTACCCGGGCTCCAGGCTCAGCCAGGAATTGTTCCCGGCTCTCGGGTGTCACATACTGAGGTAGGATCGTGGCGAACTTAAATAATGGATTTGTATGAAAACTTATAAGATCTTGAGCGTCCTGTTCCTGCTGACCGTGGCGGCACTTGCCAACGATAAGTTGACGGGTCCCGCAACCGTTAGGTACAAGGAAGTCATCGTCCGCTGCATCAAGGAAGGCAAACGCGACTTCTCGGCTGTGGATGCAACTCGCGCAAGTATCATCACCTCTGTGGCGAAAGAACAGCACTTCGCCGTAAAGACCCAAAAAGTTGAAAACGGTACCCGGGTCTTTCTGTTCAAAGCCGGGGATAAGCGCTAGCGACCAAAGCCAGCTAAGCCGTATTCGGGCGTCTAGTCGCTGGAATCCTCTCCTTCCTCCGTTAGCCGGAAGAAGCTGGGGTCGCTTTCTTGAGCCCGGAGCGCTCTGGCCGCCTGTTTGCCGTCCAATTCCTCGGTTTTGACGACCTCGAACTTGCCCGAGCAGTTGCCGTCAACAATGTCGTAGTGCACCTGGGCCAGGCTTTCAGTGGTGTAGGGTTGCTCAGACAACACGTCGACCTGCAGAATGGTTCGGTGAAACTTACGTTCCGTCATGGATTTGTGTTTGGCTGAGAATCCCTGGCCAGGGACTCTTGGCACTGAACATGGCGGTCCCAAGTTATCCCTGCGGCTGGCGTGCGCTCGGGTGCGCCCGGTGGTATGCTTCCTCTAGGCGGCGGTTGCTGACGTGGGTGTATACCTCCGTAGTGCTGAGGCTTTCGTGTCCCAACAGTTCCTGGATGTCTTGCAGGTTGGCGCCGCCATCGAGCATGTGGGTGGCGAACGTGTGGCGCAGCCAATGTGGCGTCATTTGGGGCAGTCCACGTCGGCGAGCCCGCCCCTTGATGCGCTCCCACAGGGCGGTCTTCTTGAACGGTTTGCCCCAGTGATTCAGGAACACCTTGTTGGTGGCTCTATTCTGACGTGGTTTCTTCCGACGCTCGGTCTTTGGCGTTTGTCCCACCAACTTGGGTCGTCCGGCGTTCAAGTAATTCTGCAAGGCGGCGGTCGCGGTATCATTCAGCAATACCTGTCGCTCCTTGTTTCCCTTGCCGATGACCGTGATGAATTTGGCCGCCAGTTTCAGCTGCTGCAGCTCGAGATTTTGTAACTCCGAAAACCGCATACCTGTGGCATAGGCCACCTCGAGAATGGCCTGGTCGCACTGATGGTCGGGGGTAAATTCAGCTTCAGGCTGAAGCAGTCGCTGAACTTCCATTAGATCCAGGCACTTGGGCAAGGTCTTTTCGATGCGAGGGCTGCTCAACATACCTGCAAAATCGATATCACAGAGCTTCTCTTCCTTGCAGAAACCAAGGAATCGCCGGATAGCCACAGTCTTGAGGGCTAGGGTTCTGGCTTTGATCTTTTCTCCAGGTTCGGCGCCGCGGGAGGCCTTAGCCCGCTCGTGCTCGTGTTTCAAGTAGTCGTAAACGTGCTCCAGCTGGAGGTCTGCCAAGCGGATGATGCCTCTGTGGTTCAACCAGCGTACGAACGGGGAAATCTGCTCAGCGTAAGTGGCCCGAGTGCGGTCTGAGCGTCCAAATTCCCTCTCGAGAGAGGCAAGGTAACTTTCTAAGGCAAGATCAAGCATCGCTTGACATGACCATAAGCCGAAGCGCGTGGATGTGCAGCAAATCTTTGCGCACCGCTTCGGCCAACAGACTATTTTGCTGGAGAGTCTCCCGCTGGATCCCGTTAGCCAAGGTCATGGCACGGCTCTCCTCTTCCACTCGCTTTTCCGGGCTCAGGCTCTGCCAAAAGGTGTCGATGGCAAGATCGCGTGCCGTCTGCACGGGTTTGTCTGAATTTGCCTTGGTGATCCCCTGGAGAGCGACTGGTTCAGGCCTCGTTGGCGGCAAGGGCGTACGGAGCGGCGGCAAATCAGCCGCTTCATCCAATTTGATCTCCAACTGATCGGCGCTTGTGACTCTGTTACGAGGCTTGGGCTTATGGAACATGGGTCCCGCCTTGAGGCAGATAGTCGGCTCCCCGTCATCGTGGATGGGAAAGCGAGCGTCCGGTTCTGCCGGTCTAAGATAGCCCTTGTTTTCCAGCTCGGCGATGGCCTTGCCGAGCCTGCAGCGAATGCGCCCCAGACTGTAGCCAAGGCGCAGGCGGATGTCTTTCTCGGCAAACTCCCTAAGCGGTAGAGTCTTGCTCCCCTGCTCTGCCAGGCTTTGGTGGGTAAGTTGGTAGATACGGCGGGCGATGGCGTTGTCGAACAGCAGGTAGTCGCGGAGGTTAAACGTGGAGACTGCCGCCTTGAGGGAAACCTGGACCGACTCGCTCCACTCAAAGACGTAGGTCTCCCCTTTAGTTTCCGCCGAGGCCAGAATGGGGATCGTTCCCGGAATCCCTCGGCCGGCAAGGTCGAACTTGGCGGTTTCGAACTTTAAGGTGACCTTTGACCAACGCTGCAGCGCCTTGTCGAGGCGTTTGTGGTACCAAGCCCAGCGGCGCCAACGTAGCACCTCAAGAATTTGGTCCTGAGTCGTAGTGATCGGGCCGGAAGCGTGCTGTTGCAGCCGTGATATTTCGATCAAGCCCATGAGCACGACCTCGTCCATGGGGTTGGGATATCCTAGCTCGGCATCGTGCCCGACCTCGACGCGCTGCTCGAACCATTCCTTGGTCTGCGGCGTCTGCGTCAGCACGTTAAACCGTTGGTGAGCTTCCTTGGTTAGGGATGGGCGCAGGCTGGCTACAGCAACCAGTGGGAACAGCACCCAGTTAGTCCTGGAGATTCTGCCGCCCAAATTTTCCAAGGAATCAATCACGCACTTACAGATATCGGTTGGATCAACAAATTGCAAGCCAGGAGACAGATGTTAGTGGCTAACAATGCGGGGTTTACGGGATTCCTGGGGGCCGAGCTTGCAGCTCAATGGTTGAGCCCGCGGGAGTGGCGGATTGACGGTTCTTTACCAGGCCGCTAACTTTGACTTTTCGGCTTCCGGCGCCGCGAATGGTAGAATTAACCATCCTCCGGGCCCGGGCTCAACCATTGAGCCTATCTGGTCGGTTTCACGGGCTGTTGGATAAGAGACTTAACGTGGTATAATTGGCTGCATGGTAAAATGGCTTTTGGAGGCAGTTACACCTTTGCCTGATCTCCTGGGTTACCGACAACAGTTGGTCAAGCAACTGCTGGGTGGTCTTTCACTGCTTTTGCTTATGCCCATTGCCACCAGCGTTCATGCGCAAGCTTGGCACGCCGTCCGTTGGCTACTGGTGGCGGAGATGGTCTTGTGGACAGGGTGGTATCTGCACGGTCGCGGCCGGTTTGACCGGGCTGGCTCAGCCCTGTTACTGGCTTTGGTGCTGCTTTTCATCCTGCTGGTGACACGAAGTGCTCACACTTCACAGCAGATCATGCGGATTTACCCGTCAGTCCTCTTGATCGCCGCCCTGTTCTTCACCGGACGCCGGCTTCTCGTGGTCGCCAGTCTGCTGGCAGGTTCCAGCCTGCTGGTGGAGATTGCACGCTCCGCGGAGGGTGTGAGTCACTACGATGTGGAACAGACGGTCATGTACTTGGCCAGCACGACGACCATCGTTCTCCTAATCAGTTCAAAACTGCATTCCGCCCTTGTTCGCGCGCAAGATCAGAAGCAGTCTTTGGTTGAAAGAGAGCAGCGCTTGGAGGCGCTCACAGACGCGAGTTTCGAAGGGATTAACATCACCAAGGATGGGGTCATTCTCGAGGCAAATCGACAACTGGCCCAATTACTGGGTTATGACCTCAAGGAGCTTGTGGGCCGGTCGGTTGCTAGTTTTATCGCCCCGGAAAGCAGGGAGACGGTAAAGCAATACATGGCTAACTTGGCAACCGATCCACAAGAAGTGGTTGCTCTGCGCAAGGACGGGGCGCGACTTGAGGTGATGGTGCAAGCTCGCGTATTGGAATACCGCGGTCAACTGGTTCGGGTGGCCGCCATACGCGACATGACCGAGCGCAAGCAGGCAATGCAGGCCCTCAAGGATAGCGAGCAATTCCAGCGGGCTGTTCTGGACAGTCTTCGGACCTGCATCGCGGTACTCAACCCGCAAGGTGGCGTGGTGGCCATCAACCAGGCGTGGGGGCTGTTCTCGCAAAGGCGCAATGTCCTGATCACCGGCGTGTGCGAAGGGGCTGACTATCTGATGTTGTGCGATCAGGCCGAAGATTTTCCTGCGGCGCGGCGTCTGTCTGGTGGCCTGAAGGCTGTGATATGCGGCGAGCGCGATCTCTACGAAGACGAATACAGCGGTGCGGCAGCCGAGGAGCGGACTTGGTTCCGGGTCCGGGTGACTCCCTTTCCCGGCTCCCTTCCGCGCAAGGTGGTCGTGGCTCACGAAGACATCACCGAGATCAAGGGAGTTATGGCTGAATTGGAGGAGGCGGAAGATCGTTACCGAACGCTGTTCGAACAATCGCCTTTCGGAGTATTGAGCATTGACCCGGAGACCATGCGTCCGGTGGAGTTCAATACAGCGGCCAGCCGACAGCTGGGTTACTCACGCGAGGAATTCAGCCAGCTACAGATCACCGACTATGACGCCACGTTTTCCCGGGAAGAGGTGAGGGCGTTGGTCCAGCGGGCGCTTCACGACGGGTTTGCGATCAACACGAAACACCGTACCAAGGCGGGTGAAATTCGTGACGTCGAGGTGACAGCTTTGCCCCTGCGCACCAAGCAGAGGATACTGATCCACACCATCGTGGTGGACGTGACGGACCAGCATCGAGCCAGCGAACAATTGCGTCTACAGGGGGCGGCTCTGCAGTCGGCGGCCAACGGCATCGTAATTACAGACAAGAAGGGCGTGCTGGAATGGGTTAACCCGGCTTTTGAGAAGTTGACCGGTTACAGCGCAGAAGAAGCTGTCGGCAACTCGATCCGAATCCTAAAATCCGGTCTGCACCCGGAGGAAAAATACAGTTCGTTGTGGGGCGCGATCATTGCGGGTAACTCGTGGCACGGGGAAATGGTCAACCGGCGCAAGGACGGAAAACTTTATTACGAGGAACTGACGGTCTCGCCGGTGCGGAACTCGGAGGGGGTGATTACCCATTTTGTAGGCGTCAAACAAGACATCACACAACGTCGAAAGGCTTTCGCAACCCTTAAACGGCAGGTCCAGTTTCAGGAAACTCTGCTGAAGATTCTCAACCGATTTTCGAGCTCCGTGGGCGAAGAGCTTACCGCGGCAATGCGCGAGGGCATTGGAACCTGCGCTTCCTTTCTGAACTCGGATTATGTGCTGTTGCATATTTTGTCCGACCGGCTCAAGCCCTGGGTGAAGGACCTGGAGTGGCAAGAAAAGTTTGGGCGTCACAGCCGGTCCGATTTTGATCCGGTGTTGCTTAGAAGCAAGGCACTGCAGAAGGGGGATATCATCTTACCCCAACCCAAGCGTGGTTCGGAGTCCACCTGGGAGGGCTCTATGGTCATCGAGGGGACGATCTATGTTCCCATCGTCGGGCAGGAAGATAGCCTTGACGCGGTTTTGGTTTTTTTTGGGGCATCGTCTGACGCCACCGATGTGGAGATCCTGAGCTGGTTAAGGCTCTTGTCGCAAGCGGTTGCAAACACCCTTTTGCGCAAGGCAGTGCTTCAGCGTCTGGCTTACAGCGAGTTGCGCTATCGCTCGCTGTTCGAACTGGCCGGCGACGGGATCGTGATTACGGATAATAAGGGCATGATCGACTGCAATCCCAGGGCGTTGCAGCTTTATGGCTATACCAAGGAGCAGATGCGGCTGCACACCCCCGGCAGCCTATCTCCTGAGCGGCAGCCCGATGGATCGCTGTCTGGAGACAGGGCTCGGGCCCTCATCTCCGCGGCCCTGACCGGGGAAGTGCAGCGGTTCGAATGGGTTCATCAACGGTCCGACGGGACGACGTTTGATGCGGACATCTCTGTGAGCCCGCTGCCGGAGGACGAATCCAGTGCCGGTTTGGTTATGGGTATTGTCAGGGATATCAATGAACGCAAACGATTTGAACGTTCTCTGCAGGCCTCGGAGGAAGCGCTACGCTCCCTTTACACCCGCCTTCAGGGCTTACGGGAGGAAGAACGAAAGAGCGTCGCCCGGGATCTGCATGATCATTCCGGTCAGCTGATTACGGCGATGAAATTTGACCTAGACTCACTCGGATTCAACCTAAAAAAACTGCCGGACTCCTCGTTGAAAGCGACACTGGTCGAGAAGCTAGATGGGGTTAAGAACCTGTTGGGAGAGACGCACCAATCCCTCGCTAAGATTGCCACCTCCCTGAGGCCGAGCGAGCTGTCGGCGGGTCTGCTTTCCTGCATGACGCAGGAAATTATGACCTTAGCCGATCGCGCCCGGTGGTTCTATCGCCTGGATTTGCCCAAGGACGAAATCAAGCTGGGCGAACGATCCGAGATTACGGTGTTTCGGGTGTTTCAGGAGGCCACCAACAACATCGCCAAGCACGCGGATGCCACGTCGGTCTTCGTCTCCCTGCGAGTGGTTGACGATCAGCTAAGGTTGGTGATTGAAGACAACGGAAAGGGTATCCCCCCGGCGGATCAAAGACGACCAGGGGCTCTCGGTTTGGTGGGGATGCAGGAGCGCGCCGGCATGCTCGGCGGCCGAGTGGCATTCCAGGCGGCCCAGGGCGGGGGCACAGTGGTGATTCTGACGGTGCCCTATTCGTCGAATTGCCCTTGATTACTCGGGTTCTGCCGTGCCGATGGTGACAAAATCCCGCGCCGCGGGCACGAACTCGAAGTAACGCTGCGCTGCCGCTTCCAGGTGTTGGGCATATGCCGGAGCTCGAGTCCGGGGACATGCTCCAACTTGCCTCGCGCGAGCTGTTGGAAAGCGTAGACCTCCCCTTCCTCGTTCCGCGCCAGGATGATGTTGTCAGTCGATTCTTTCCACTGAAGGAAGTGGAAACGGGTTTCCTGCTTGTGGATGGCCTTAAACCAAGCCACCTCTCTGCTCCCGGGCACCAAGGGGAACATGTCGAAGCACTTGGCTGCCTGCTCTTTGAGGGATTGATTGGGGTCGAACAAGTCCACGAGGAAATTGCGAAGCTGCGCGTCCTGTGAAATCAGGGTGGTCAGTGAGTAATTTCCCTCCGCTTCCCCGGTCATCGCGCCCGCTTCGACTTCTTCCACGTCCTCCTCGGTTTGAGGCAGCTCGTTATGCGGAAGATACACCCAGCCGCGCCGGCCAAGGAGCAAGCGGAAGGCGTCCGGATCGCCCGCGCGAAAGGGCTGGATCATGTCTTTGTAGACCCCCTCCGCCGTCCAGATCCGGTTTAAGGTCTCGGCTGCCGGATTTACGTTCAGATGCGCCATCCAGGGCGGGGCCAGCAATTTGTAAAGCCGGTTGGCACTGTCAATCTTGGTCATCTCATTGACCTTCTTGGCTCCCTCAACCAACTGCGACAATTCCGAGGACTGGTAAAACCAGCTGAGGAACACCTCTGGATGGGAGGCCTGGCGTCCGTTAAGAGCACTGTAGATGCGGACCTCATCGTCCGTCGGCAACGGCCAATCTTTGCCGCCCTTGCGCTTGGCTGTGTCGATGATGTCGATAATGAAGCCGTGGGTCTTGGCGGGATTGGATGGTTCCTTGCGCAACACCCGCCCGATGGACTGCAAATAGAGGGCGGCATTTCGGGTTGGCCGAAGCATGATTGCCGTATCGAGCGCAGGCAGATCGAAGCCCTCGCAGAGCACCAGGTTGTTTACGAGAATATCCAGTTCCCCTGCCTTGATGGCTTTGTAGTAGGTTTGCCGTTCATCCGTCGGGGTTTCTCCATAGACCTCCCCCACCCTGAAGCCAATCTGGCGCAAGCGATCGGCGATGAGTTTCCCATGTCCAAGCGACGCTGCGAACAGGATGGATTTGCGGTTGCGGCAGTTCTTGTCGATCAGATCCAAGCAGCCGTTGATGACTTCCTCGTGGCAAAGCAACTGGGCCAGGCTGTTCGTGTCGTAATCGCCCAGCCGTTTCTTCACGTCTCCCAGATTGAGCTCTAATTTGCCGATCGGCTTGGGCGGTACCAGTACCCCCATGCGAATACCGTCGGTGGTGTTTTTCTCTATCAGGACGGTCCCTAGAGACAGGCGGTTGCCGATATCGGCTCGGAAAGGTGTCGCGGTCAGGTTCAGAACCTTCGCTTTCGCAAAGGTCTGCTTGATTTGCATCCAGGTGACCGCCAGTGAATGATGCGCCTCGTCGCAGACGATCAGATCCGGATCGAACTCCTCGGCCATGTGCTGCAAGCGCTTGCCCCGCAGCGTTTGCACCGAGGCCACCACAATTTGCGCCATTCCGCTGAATCTTTGGTTGGCCTTCTCGACTTCGCAGTAGTGCCCGGTATAGGTTTCCAACTCTCGCTTCGACTGCTCGATCAACTCCTCCCTGTGTGTCAGCCACAACACTTTTCCGCGCGGCTTGATCTTCTCCAGAAAGGCCTGCACGCACGAAGAGGCCGTGATCGTTTTGCCCATGCCCATCGTCATGGCGATCAGGGCTTCCATCTCGGGGCTTTGCCACCACTCCAGAAATCTTTCCACCCCGCCCTGCTGGTAGTCACGAAGCTGAACTTTCACTCTCATAGTTTTGATGAATCTTGAAAGCTCGAGCCTTCGCCTGCGGCACAAGCTTACGCGGTTATGCGTGTGCCCGTTTTTCTGCGGAGCAGGGTTCAGCTTTCCTGCGGCAGATCCTCGGGCGGCTCTTTACAGCTTTTGGGCAACAGGCGGTTGATTTAAGCAAACAGCGATTCAACTTCTTCCCGATCCAATACAGCGTCTGCTCCCACCACACGCTGAAGGCCTTCAAATGTCTCGTCTGAAGCCTTGATGTTTCTCCAAGTGAATCGGATTCGGACGTCTTGGTTTTCGGTACGCGCCTCCCAGCGTGATCGGGCCTCTGGCCCGTTCGCGTCCCACGATGTCTCGAAGGCCTGCAGCACGGCGCGCGATAGCGTCGTCGGGAACATGGCTCTCCTCCGGGTCCGAGCGGTAACCGAGCCGAATCTTGTGATCGATTTTGGGTTGCTGCAGTGCCAAGGCCAGGGCCAGGGTCAGTTCAATACCAATAGATCCTCTGGACTGAGCATGAACTGCCACCGCCTTGGTGATAGCCTCTTGGAACAGCGTTGGTGTCAATACTTCCGAAACCATGTAGGAATTATATTCTGCTGAGAACGTGTTTTAAAAATGGGGAATACTTAAACATAAGTAAGTTACTTATCTTGTACAGGATTGGGTGCGTGCCATAAATAAAGCGGATGCAAATGCATCCATGTCCGTACCCAACCGATCTCACCGACCAAGAGTGGAA
>Ga0265314_10003650_pt1 | contig 14801 bp, 8 predicted proteins | sample 4126metaG_FD_203106 | JGI IMG/M metagenome (GOLD analysis project Ga0265314, IMG submission 203106) | Rhizosphere microbial communities from Carex aquatilis grown in University of Washington, Seatle, WA, United States - 4-1-26 metaG | ecosystem: Host-associated > Plants > Roots > Rhizosphere >... | reverse complement strand
CTGTGCTGCCAGGCCGAGCGTGCCGGCCACTACCAAAGCCAAGAGCCTCATAACGTATCTCGTCTCCGATCAATTATAAGGGAACGTACAGTTCGACGCCTGAGCGCCGGTTCTAGTTCCGGCTAGTTTGAGCGGGCGGGTCTGGAGACCCGCTGCAGGCGTGGACGCCTGCCCCACAACGCCTATGCCAGATTCGTCATCCAGGCCTCCAGTTCCGGCGGTAGAGGCGATTCGACCGAGACAGGCTCTCCGGTGGATGGATGGGCGAAGCGGACGCGGTGGGCGTGCAGGAAGGTGCGGTCGAGGGGGGGCAGGCCGGTGGGCTGGGCTGGGGCACCGTAGAGGCGGTCGCCTGCCACGGGATGGCCGAGGCTGGCGAAATGGGCCCTTATCTGGTGGGTGCGACCCGTGCGTATGCGCACCTCCATGTAGGTGAAGCCGGCGAAGCGCCGCAAGACCCTGTATTCGGTGATGGCCGGCCGGCCCTCGGCGCGCCGGGCCGTCATTCGCAGGCGGCGGGCCGGGTCGCGTGAGATGGGCTTTTCGATTCGTCCCTGGTCCGCCTTCACCGTGCCGTGGACCATCGCCAGGTAGACCTTCTCCACTGTGCGGCCGGCGAATTGCGCGGCCAGGCTGCGGTGCGCGGCATCGGTGCGAGCCACCAGCAGCACCCCACTGGTGAAGCGGTCCAGGCGGTGCACGATGCCGGGGCGCTCCTCGCCTCCACCCTTCGCCAGGGACCCGAAATGGTGCAGCAGCGCGTTCACTAGCGTGCCGGAGTGGCGGCCCGCGCCGGCGTGGACCACCATGCCCGCCGGCTTGTTCACCGCAATCACCTCGTCGTCCTGGTAGAGGATTTCGAGCGGCAGATCTTCCGCGTAGGCCTTCAGCGGCGCGAGCGCGGCCGGCTCGACTTCGACGGCCTCCCCGCCCCGCAAGCGGGCCGAGGGCCGCTCGTCCGTGCCGTTGACTCGCACGCGGCCCGCCTTGATCCAATCCTGCAATCGCGACCGGCTGTACTCGGGAAGCTGCTCCTGAAGGAACACGTCCAGCCGCTTGCCCGCGTCGGCCTCCGAGGCATTCACGATCACTTCGCCGGGTTCCTCTCGGCCCCGAAGCGCCGCTGGTGCCAATAGGGATACGAGAACGGGATGGCGCTCACCTCGTTCAGCCGCGTCATTTCTTCCGCGGACAGCTCCCAGGTTGCGGCGTTCAGGTTGTCGCGCAGTTGCTGCTCGTTCTTGGCGCCGATGAGGACGCAGCTTACGCTCGGCTTGCGCAGCACCCAGTTGAGCGCGACCTGGGGCACCGTCACCCCGCGCGCCTGCGCGATCTCACCGATCGCGTCCAGAATGGCGTACACCTTCTGCTCGTCCCGCAGTTCCACCACGTCCATCTGCGCCAGGCGGCTGCCCTCGGGATGGCTCTCGCCCCGCCGGTACTTTCCGCTGAGGAAACCGAACGCCAGCGGGCTCCAGACCAGCACGCCCACTCCCTGGTCGAGCGCCAGTGGGATCAACTCACGCTCGGCCTCCCGCCCGGCCAGCGAGTAGTAGATCTGCTGCCCGGCGAAGCGCTCCAGGCCCTCGCGGTCGGAGATGCCCAGGGCCTTCATCAGGTGCCAGCCGGAGTAGTTCGAGCAGCCGATATAGCGCACTTTGCCGGCGCGCACGAGGTCGTCGAAGGCGCGCAGGGTTTCCTCGAGCGGCGTCAGGGAATCGAAGCAGTGCGCCTGGTAGATGTCGATGTAGTCGGTGCCCAGCCGCCGCAGGCTGGCTTCGCAGGCTTCGAGGATATGCGACCGCGACAGCCCGACGTCGTTGGGGCCCTGGCCCATTCGGCCGAAGACCTTGGTGGCGATCAGGACGTCTTTGCGGCGCGTGCCCAGGGCCTGCCCCAGGATGGCCTCGCTCTTGCCCACCGAATACACGTCCGCGGTGTCGAACAGATTGATGCCGGCGTCGATGGCGATGTCGATCAAGCGGCGCGCCTCGTCGACCTGGGTGTTGCCGACGCCTGCGAAGAAGCCCTCGCCACCGAAGGTCATGGTTCCGAATCCCAGCGCCGAGAGCCGCAGGCCGCTTCGTCCCAACAGTCGTGTGTCCATAGTGCCGAGACTAGCACTTGCGGGTCCGGGGCGGTACTGATGCCGGCGTCCGCTCCCTGACGGTCGCGGTTCGGTGCTGCTACTTCGGTCATAATATCGGGTAGCGCCCGGGAGGGCCGACACGCATGCGCAAGTTCACTGTGGGTTGCTTGGCCGTTATCGGCACGATCGCAATCCTTTTCTTTTTGCTGGTGCTCGTGATCGCGTTCGCCGCCAGTTCTTACAAGGGCCGCGTGCCTTCAAGCGCGGTGCTTGAAGTGAACCTGGAGTCCGGCGTGATCGAGGACATCCCGGACGATCCCATCGCCAAGGCCATGCTGGGCAACCAGCCGTCGATGCGCGACATTGTGGACGCCATCGAGCGCGCGTCCACCGACGACCGCGTGAAAGGGCTGTTCGCGCGCTTCGGCGGCTCCAGCATGGGCCTGGCGAAAGCGCAGGAAATCCGCGAGGCGGTCCGCAATTTCCGCGCCCACAAGAAATTCGCGGTGGCGTGGTCGGAGACGTTCGGCGAATTCGGTCCCGGCGGCAGCTCGTATTACCTGGCCAGCGCGTTCGACCAAGTGTGGATGCAGCCTTCCGGCGACGTCGGCCTCACCGGCGTCATTCTCGAAAGCGAGTTCATGCGCGGCACTCTCGATAAGCTGAACGTCGTTCCCCGCATGGACCATCGCTACGAGTACAAGGCCGCGATGAACCAGTTCACCGAGAGGAAGTTTACACCCGCCCATCGCGAAGAAATGGAAGCGCTGATGCACTCCTGGTCCTCGCAGTTGGCCAACGGGATTGCCGAGGGCCGCAAGCTCTCGCCCGACCAGGTGCGCGCGGTGGTGGACCGCGGGCCGCTGCTGGGGAAGGAAGCCGTGGATGCCAAGCTTGTCGACGGCCTGGCGTATCGCGAGGAAATCTACACCAAGGTGAAGCAGATGGCCGGCTCCGGTTCGGAGCTGATCTATCTCAACAAGTATCTGGAGCGCGCCGGGCGGCCGCACAAGAGCGGAAAGACCATCGCGCTGATCTATGGCGTGGGAGCGGTCGGCCGCGGCAAGAGCGGCTTCGATCCGCTGTTCGGCTCCGCTTCGATGGGCTCCGACACCGTCACCGCCGCCTTCCGCGATGCGGTGAAAGATCCCAAGGTCAAGGCCATCCTGTTCCGCATCGACAGCCCGGGCGGCTCCTATGTGGCCTCCGACGCCATCTGGGAAGAGACCGTGCGGGCGCGCAAGGCGGGCAAGCCGGTCATCGCCTCCATGGGCGACGTCGCCGGATCGGGCGGCTACTTCGTAGCGATGGCCGCCGACAAGATCGTGGCGCAGCCCGCGACCATCACCGGATCCATCGGCGTGCTCGGCGGGAAGATGCTGACCACGGGCTTCTGGAAGATGCTGGGCATCACCTTCGACCAGGTGCACGACGGAGCGAACGCCACCTACTGGACCGGCACGGAGGATTACACGCCGGCCGAGTGGGCGCGCTTCGAGGCGTGGCTCGACCGCGTGTATGTCGACTTCACCAGCAAGGTCGCCGACGGCCGCCGGATGCCCAAGGAGCGCGTTCTGGAGATTGCCAAAGGGCGCATCTGGAGCGGCGAGGACGGCAAGGCCCTGGGGCTGGTCGATGAGCTTGGCGGTTTCCCGGAGGCGCTGGCGCTGGCCAAGAAGGCCGCGAAGATTCCGGCGGGCGAAGACGTGAGCGTCCAGCTGTTCCCGAGGAAGAAGAGCGGGTTGCAGACGTTCATGGACACCATCTCGGGAGACACTCCGGAATCGAGCGACCAAGACGCCGAGGCCACGGCCGTGGTCCGCGCGCTGCGGATGGTGCAGCCGTTGGCGCGGCAGGTTCGGGCTGCGACTGGCCAGACGGGTGTGCTGGAGATGCCGGCGGTGCAGGGCAGACCGTAGCCCCTATCCGAGGGTCTCCGCCAGCCAGTTGTATACGGTGTAGTCGCGCAAGCCCGGTGCGGCCACTTCGCAGTGCTGATCCGCGCCCTGCTCGCGCGTGAATCGGACCAGCTTCTTGGTGCAGCGCAACGCATCGTAGAGCTTCTGCGATTGGCCCGGAAAAAACTGCTCGCTCTCCGGATCCGTGACTAGCATGGGGCAGCGTATGCGGCCCGCGTCCTCCGCCAGATTATATTCCCGCACGGCGCGAAACACATCGTAGTAGGACGCCATCCCGTACGGCCGCATGCGAAACCGCAGCGTCGCGGCGGTGCGCGGGTTCGCCGCGGCGGCCCCGGCCATCACATGGTCGAACGGGTCCTTCTTGCCGGTGTCCAGCATGTCGCGAACCATTTTGGGGAGGTGGGTGAACCAGGGCTCCGCAATGTCCCAGACGCCCGGGTCGGCTACTCCCGCGGCGATGCGCGGCTCGAAAGCCAGCGCTCGCGGCACCCAATAGCCGCCCTGGCTCACGCCTACCAGGGCGATTCGCTTGGGGTCGACCTCGCGGTGGCGCACCATGGCGTCGACCACCGGTGTGATCACCTTCTCCCAGTCCGGGCGGAAGTACAGCTTCCGCTCCCACAGAGAGTCGCCCTGGCCTGGACCGTTGAAGATCAGACAATTGTAGCCGCGCGCGAGGGCGCCAGCGCCGCCATCCGCGTACAGGCTGTTCTCGAGGCCGTCGGCACCGTTGTTTAGGATGACCAGCGGCTTCCGGCGGCGCGAATTGTCGGCGCGCAGGAACCAGCCGGTCAGATGGCCGTCTCCATAGGGAATCTCGAGACGCTCCGCCGGCGGGTCGAACAATCCCGCGGCGGCGGACCAGCACGCGGCATATTCCTTCCAGCAGCCGTACATGCGGTCCGGATCCTTCGTGCCGTCCAGTGCGCGAAGCGAGGCTTTGAAATAGCCGGCCGCCCAGAGGTACGCCTCTCGCGCGCTCACCACATGCCGCTTGCTTGAGGCATCCTGCGCGAGCGCCTGCGCCTCCAGGCCCGCGTCGTGAAACGCCTTCCAGGCGGACTCGAAGTCGCCCGGCTTTATCAGGGAGAGAACAGCGAGAAGTTTGCCGGGGTCGCATTGGCGGTAGTAGGAGCTGCCCAACTCGATCAGGGCGGTGAAGCCGAAATCCGGATCGGCAAATGGGGACACAGCGGCGGCGGCAGCAGCAGCGGGCTGGCCTGGCGCCTGGGCCAGGAGAGCGGTGGCGGAAGACGCGCCGGCGGTGAGAAAGGTTCTGCGGTTCAGCATTTCGGCCTCCTCCGAGGGTATACGATGCGTCGGCCGGTGGAGTTCGGCGGCAATGGTGTTTTCTACCAGAGCATTTTAAGCCCGAATTGGATCTGGCGGGATGGAGTCGATGTGCTGGTGATGACGCCGGCTGTGGGCGAGACTCCCGTGGGCGTGAAGGTGATGGCGTTCGGCGTGTTGAAGTTCGTCCGGTTCAACACGTTGAATAACTCGGCGCGGAACTGAAGATTGAGCCTCTCGAGAAGGGGCGTGTCTTTCAGGAAAGACAAATCCCATGTGGCCAGGCCGGGGCCGATCAGGGTGTCGCGGCCAAGGTTTCCGTAGAAGCCGCTGCCGTTCGGCGGGGCCAGAAATGCGGCCGGGTTGAACCACTGCGTTGGGGTTCCCAAGATCACCGGGCCGCTGAACGCCGGGTTTACGAAGGGGCGTACGGGATTCCTCGTGTCGCCGTTGTTCGAGGGGTTGTAGCTGAGCTGGGGCGTGAACGGGAATCCGCTCTGCACCGTCACGATCGAATTGACGGTCCAGCCGCTGGCCAATGTCTTGCGGGCGCCCTTCCCCTGTCGTCCGAAGGGCAGCGCGTAGCCGGCATTGATCACGCCGACATTCCTGACGTCGAAGTTCGCCAGTCCCCTGTCCGCGCGGAGGTTGAACGGATTCGAGGCCAGGGCCGGCTCTCCGCCCGAGGTGGTGGCGTTCAGCGAGTCTCCGTCATCGATCGCCTTCGAGAAGGTGTACACTCCGCGCACGGAAAAGCCGCTACTGAAGCGGCGGTTCAGATCCACCTGCAAGGCGTTGTAGGAGCTGTCGCCCGCCGAGAAGTAGGTCCAGGTGTTTGCCAGCGCGGGATTGGCCCTGGTCGTCGTGGGAACGTAGTACGTCCCCGCCGGAACGGGTGCGCCGGCTAAGCCCGTGGGGAAGTTGCTGGGATAGGTCGCGGGGCACGGCGCGGCCGGACAGATTACCGGAAACGGCTCGTTCGCGTCGATGCCGATGATCTCGTGATATCCGTGAGAGCCGACATATCCGACTGTGAGCGCCGTATTGGCGGTCAGTTCTTGTTGGATTCGGAACGACCAGGAAACTAGCGTGGGCGTTCTCAAATCCGGCTGCACGCCGCCGGCAACCAGCTTCGCAGTAGCCGGAACCGGGGCAGCCGGCGCGATCGGGAGCTGAGAGACGGGGAGGCTCGGAAGACTGTACGTCGGGTTGAACGGAGCGTTCTGATCGGTGCGGTAACCGAGCGCGTCCTGCAGGTCGTTGTACATGCCGAACCCGGCGCGAATCACGGTGGTGCGCTTGCCGCGGAAAGGACTCCATGCCGCGGCGGCTCGCGGCTGCGGCAGGAACTTTCCATGGTTTACGGTAAAGGCCGAGATTCCGACGGTCGGCTGAGTTGAGATAATGCCATCCGGGAACGTGTAGGTGGCCGCGCGGCCATGGACCTCGTTCCATCCGTTGGTAAACTCGTCGCGGAAGCCCAGCGACAGCGTCAGGCTCGGGCTGAGGCGGATCACGTCTTCGGCGTACCAGGCTCCGAACCACGAACGCCAGCCGAGCGGTGTCGGTGCGGGATCGTACAGAAGAGTGCCCACCGTGCCCTTCAGAAGAGTCTGCAGACTGGTGAACGTTGCCTGGCCATACTGGCTGAGCGCCAGGTTCTCGTTCGACCGCAGGCGCTGGAACCAGACTCCGAAGTTGAACTGATGGCGACCCGTCGTGAAGTACACCTGATCCTGGTAGGTGAACAGATTCCGGGCGACCTGGAGATTACTTCCGTTGTTGCTGCCGGCGAGACTCAACTGGGCGGTTGGATTGGAAGCCGCGCTCCCTCCCACCACGATCGCGCCGATGGGGTGTCCCGTCAGGAAGCCGGGCAGGCTGGCCGCGGGAGTCCCAGGAGTCGGTTCGCCGGTGAAGAAATAGCCGGCGCGCGAGAAGCCGGCCCGGGCGGTGTTCAGCAGGGAAGCCGAGAAGACGTGCGTCTCCTCGACGCTCGCTACCTGCTCGCGGAGGCTCTCCACGTCCGTGCTGTAGAGATTGGTGCTGGTGGGCGTAAAGTCGCCGCTGTCGTCGATCGTATAGGCGGCATTGAGGGTGTCCTTCGAAGAAAAGATGTGGTCCAGGCGGAGCGTCGCGAAGTCGTCGCGTATGGTCTGCAGGGGGTTGTTGAACGCTTCGGAAATCCCGCCGAAGTCCGGAGCGGAGGGGCTTGGCGCGGCCCACGCGTTGATCAGCGGCGAGACGCCGACGAACGCCAGTCCCGAGGCTGGGCAGGGGCTGGGCGCCGGGCTTACGAGTTTGCAGGGCAAGTAGCCAAGACGCGCGTTGGCGTCGGGAACCAGATCCACGCCGGTTTGGTGCAGGTGCTGGCGCAATCCCTCGTAATTGCCGAACAGGAAGGTTTTGTTCTTCTGGAGCGGACCGCCGAGCGAGCCTCCGAACTGGTTGCGTTCGAAGCCCGGGGCCGAACCCGTGTCGAAGTAGTTGGGAGCGTCCAGGGCGTTGTTTCTGAGGAATTCGAACAGCGATCCGTGCAACTGGTTCGTGCCGGACTGAGTGACGATCAAAACCTGGGCGCCCGGACGTTTGCCGTACTCCGCGCCGTAAGAATCGAGGAGCAGGTTGAACTCGCGCACAGCGTCAACGCCCAGCAGCTCCTGGCTGGTGCCGCCGGGCTGCATGTTGTTCTCGGCCGCGCCGGTGAATTCGACGCCGTTCAACAGGAAGAGATTCTGCTGGGGCCGGTTGCCCTCGACGGCGAAGTTATTTCCGGTGGTCGAGTTCGAGACGCCGATGCCGCCGGTTTTCTCCCACGTGAAATTGACCACGCCCGGATTCAGGGTTAGCAGCTCGTCGTAACTTCGGCCGTTGAGGGGAAGGTCCTTGATCTGGCGCTCGCCGACCAGGCCCGCGATGCTCTCCGTCGTCACGCCCACCAGGGGCGCGTCGCCGCTCACGGTGACTCTCTCGCTTGATTCGCCGACCGGCAACTCCATGTCCACCGTGGCGCTCTGGCCTACGACCAGATGCACGCCGGTGCGCACCTCTTCCTGGAACCGGGCCTTCGAACTCCGCAGCTCATATTGCCCGACCGGCAGAGAGAAGAACTGGTAATGGCCTTCGGCGTCGGTCACGGTGCCGCGGACCGCCCCAGTGTCTACGTTCTTTGCCGCTACGGTTGCCCCGGAGAGGGCCGCGCCGGACGGATCGGTGACCGTTCCGGAAAGAGTGGCGAAGACTTGAGCGTATGCCGATGCCGCAACCAAAACAGAAAACACCATGGACGAAGTGAGTCGCATAGAGAAGGTCCTCCTCAGCAAAGAAATCGAACGGTGTTTTGCGGGCCTGCCCCTGGAGGGGACCGGCGCCTGGATGGCGGCCGTCCCTCATGTCCCGTAACAAACTCAGTGTATCGTAAAAGAGACAGACGTGGGGCGGCGGGCAGCCTGTCCCTTACACTGGGGTGAGATGAAGAAGACGCTGTCGCCGGAGATCGAGAACAACCTAGCCGCCCTTCGGCACAAACGAGGATTCTCCGCCGCCTGGCTGGCCAAGACCGTGGGTATCAGCCGACAGACGATCTACGCCATGGAAGCCGGCAGCTACATTCCGAACACGGCAGTCGCGTTGCGGCTAGCGCGGACGCTCGAGGCGAGCGTGGAGGATCTGTTCGCCTTGCCGGGCGAATCTGTGGCGCCGGAGTTGCCCTCCGAGAACGCCGTCCTTCTGCCGGGCTCCGACCTGCCCCAGCCAGGGCAGCCGGTTCAACTGTGCCGGGTCGATAAAACCCTGATCGCGTCGGCGCCGTCTCCGGTGCCGTGGTATCTGCCGGCCAGCGACGCCATCGTGACTGGCGAGGCGGCCGATGGACGCAAGACCAAGGTACAGGTGTATCACGCCGACGGCGAGTTTCGGAATCGCGTTCTGGTTGCGGGATGCGATCCGGGGATCTCGGTGCTCGCGCGGCATGTACAGCTGGCCGGCGTGGAGATGGTTCTTGCGCACCGGAACAGCTCGCAGGCGCTCGCCCTCCTCAAGCAGGGGCGCGTGCATATCGCGGGCACGCACCTGCGGGACGAGGTGACCGGCGAGTCGAACATCCCGGCAATCACCCGGATGTTCCCCAAGAAGGCGGTGGCCGTGATTTCGTTTGCGGTGTGGGAGGAAGGTATTCTCACGGCGCGTGGCAACCCGAAAGGGATTCGCGGGATCGAAGATTTCGGCCGCAAGGATGTGTGCATCGTCAACCGCGAAGCGGGGGCCGGGAGCCGCTTCCTTCTGGACTCGCATCTGGAGCGGCTGAAGATCAGTTCCAGAAGAGTCGCCGGCTACGAACGCCTTGCCGCGGGACATCTGCCCGCGGCGTGGCAGGTGCGAACTGGCGCCGCCGATTGCTGCATCGCAACGCGCGCCGCGGCGCGGCTGTTCGGGCTGGGCTTCATCCCCCTGGTCAGCGAGCGCTACGACCTCGCGATACGGCGCCAGCACCTGGACCTCCCCGTAGTCCAGGTTGTGCTCGATACTCTCAACCGGTCCAGCTTTCGCCGGGAACTGGAGAGCATCGGGGGTTACGACACTCGAACGGCGGGCCAGCGAATGCTGTAGTTGACACCTCGAAAAGAAGGTGGGCGTGGAACTGAAGGAATCTGTCCTGCGCGGCGGCAAGCGCTGCGTGTTCGAGATCCACGTCGAAGCCTAGTTACTGCTGGCCGGCCAGACGGTCGAGCAGCTCCTTGAGGCGGCGGCGGCTGACTTCGAGACGGACCCCCGTGTTCAGCACGACGTCGGCGAGGCCGCCTGCCAGGGGCAGCACTTCGGTCACGCAATCCAGATTCACGATGGCGGCGCGGCTCACGCGGAAGAAACAGGCCGGATCGAGCCGGTCCTCGAGGTCGTTCAGCGTGGGATCGAGAACGTAGGAGTGCTCGCGCGTGCACAACTTGGTGAGGCCGCCGTCGGAAACCAGATACACGACTTCCTGCTGGGGGATGACGCGGTAGCGGTCGCCGCCGCGCGCGAGCAGACGGGTGGTGCGGCCGCGCAGCGCTTTGAGCGCCCGCTCGACCTCCACGCCGGCCTCGGCCGGTTCGGCGGCGCGGACGCGCTCGATGGCGCGCGCCAGCCGCACGCGGTTGACCGGCTTGAGCAGGTAATCGACGGCGTGCATCTCGAAGGCATCGACCGCGTACTGGTCGAAGGCGGTGCAGAAGATGATCTGGGGGCGTGGGCTGGGCAGACTGGCTGCCACTTCGAGACCGCTGCAGCCGGGCATCTGGATGTCGAGGAGGAGCAGGTCGGGACCGAGCTCCGCGACCTTCTGTATGGCCTCCTCGCCGTCCGCGGCCTCGCCCACGATTTCGAGGTCCGGGATGGGACCGAGCATCTGGCGCAGGCGCTCGCGCGCGGCCTGTTCGTCGTCCACCAGCATGGTGCGGATCATTGAGCCCTCGCTTCCGCCGTGCGCGGGAGGCGGATCGCGACGACGGTCATGCCGAGCGCGCTGTTGCGGTCGATGTGCAGGCTGGCGGCATCTCCGAAGTGCCCTTGGAGACGCTCGCGAATGTTACGCAGCCCATAGCCGCCGTTGCCGGCAGCGAAGCCGCCCATGGCCGTCGCCGGAAAGCCGGGTCCATTGTCGCGGACTTGGATGGAGATCCCGGAGGCGTCGACACGGGCCTCGATTTCCACCACGGCCTGGGTCCGAATTCCGCCCACGCCGTGTTTGACCGCGTTCTCCACCAGGGTTTGGACCACCATGGCCGGAATCCTCACCTCCTCGGCTTCTTCGGTGCAGCCCATACGCACCACCAGCCGATCACCGAAGCGTTCCTGTTCGACATCCAGGTAGGCACGGACAGCCTCGAGCTCCTCTTCGAGGGTGACCCATTCGCGGTCCGAGCGCCGCAGCGTGTATCGAAAGACCTCCGCCAGTTGCTCGATGGTCTTTTCGGCCCGGTCCGGGTGGCGCGGGATCAGGCTGGCGATCGTATTCAGCGCATTGAAAAGGAAGTGCGGGTTCACCTGCGCGCGCAGGGCCTTCAACTCGGAGCGGTTGGCGTTCAGGACCAGTTCCTGCTCGCGCTTCTCGTGCTCCAGACGCCTCTCGCGGAGGCGCAGGTTCTCGAGCAGAAACGCGAAGATCTCCGCCAGGGACGCCAGCAGGGCGAAATCCTCGCTTAGAAAACGCGGGTTGTGGGCTCGCGCCCGGACGCGGATCGCGCCCACCTGCTCGCCTCCCAGGCGGATCGGAGCCTGCATGGCCTCGCCGCTATCCGACGGACCTGAGGTCTGTCCCGAGGAATTGAGGATCACCTCGGCTTCCGACCGGAAGATGACGCGCAACCGCTGCTCTGCCAGGGCGGCCAACTCGGGTGCGCCGATGGCGCCCTGCAAGCCGTCCAGAAAATACTCGCTGGCTTCGATAGGAGAAAAACGGCGGCCGAGCCACAGGCGGTCGAGCCAGGCAGAGATCACGCGCGAGAGCCAGGGGTGGATCAGGACGATCGGGCAGGCGGAAAGCGCCCACACTACGATACTCAGTTGGAAGCGCATCATCCAGGGCCCCACCCAGGTAAAGTACATGGCCAGGAGCGAAAACGAGATAAAGGTCACCACTCCCTTCTTGATCAGGACATCGAAGAAGGCGAGCCGCTCCACGTAGTAAGTGACGATAAAGACAAAGATCAAGGGACAGAGGTCTTTCGGCAGAAAGAATACCGGGGCGTTCGTAGTTAGCCAGAGCATTGCCGTGGATGCCCAGGCGATGCAAAAACCCACTACCCAGCGGCGCTGGCGGCGCTCGGCGGGACCGCTTGCGGGACGGCGCGACGCGCACAGCACCCCGATGGCACCTATTGCGCCGCCCGCCAGCGGGGGCGGTATCCAAAACCGCGCCGGGATCGGAAGATGGCTAAAGACGCCCATGAAGAAGCCCAGCCCGCCGACCGCCGTGGCTATGGCGATCGCGTATGACAGCCAGACAAACGCCTTCCAGATCCTGGGGCCTGGCAAATACTCCCGCTCGCCGTTGTAGAAGGTGTGGAACAGCAGCACCGCAGCCATTACGGAGGCCAGCAGGTCAATGGCGCTAAAGACCGCCAGGGTATGCCCCGTTGCGATCCGGACCGCTTCTTCGGTCAGCAGGTTCACGTACACCAGCGCAAAGTTCACGATCAGGGCGCAGTAAGCGGCGCCGCCCCACTGCGTTCTGCGCACGCGGTAGTTGCGTATGCAGAAGATGGACATCAGGACGTAGGAAATCGCGTCGAGACTCCACACCAGACTCAGAAAGAGATAAAGGTTCCTGCTCACTTATGCCACCGTGTGCGTTTCATGTGCTCTGTTAGAACGTGTACTTGAGCGACAGAAGCCCGATGCGGTAGCCCGTCGTGTGCAGGGGAGATCCCGTCGTCAGGGGGTTCGAATTGGTGGTGCCGGCCACGGGAGCCGCGAACAGCAACGACAGGTCGGACTCCGCGCCGTTCACGTTGAAAGCCTTGAGCGGATGATTTAGGAAGTTGAACGCCGCCGCCCGAAACTCAAACGAATGGCGCTCTCTGTAATGGAAGGTCTTGTGGATCGACAGGTCGCTGTTGAAGTAGGCCGGGCCATGGATGTAGGGCCAGACGACGGGACCGTTCGTCCCCTGAGGCCCCAGGGCGAAACAGTTGGGATTGAAGTATTGGCCGGCCTTCAGATTGCTCTTCGGATCGCAGGTGAGCACGGGGCGGAGATTCTCGGAATCCGTTCCCAGCCACATCAGGCTGTTCAGGCCGCCCGCGGTGTTGAGGTTCAGGTTTCCCCCGGTGTTCGGTTGAATGGGCGCGCCGCTCTGCACTTGCGTGATGCCGGAAACAGCCCAGCCGTTCAACAGGCCCCCCAAGAAGAAGCTGTCGTGGATGGGGCTGGGGAGATTGACCAGGTAGGCCGCATTGAATATGTGGGTGTGGTCATAGGCCAGCGGGCCGTAGTTATTGCGGAGGTTCCAGGGGTCCATGGCCGGGCCGTTGCCCGAGCCATTGTCCGATTGGCCGTCGCGGATTCCGAGCACTTTGCCAAAGGTGTAATTCAGCATGAACGTTGCCCGCCCCGATTGTTTGTTCCATGACGTGACCAGGGCGTTGTAGTTCTGATAGGAACCGTGGCTCGTCAGTAAAATGGTCTGATAGTTGTGATAGGAGCGGTAGTCCTGGCTGGGTATGCCGCCGAGAGCCGGATCATTTACTATTCCGGTAAGCGGATCGGGCAGGAAGTAGGCGCCGCGCGGGGTTTTATTCAGGTTCCCAAGGAACGGAATGTTGAAGCCATTCCCAGATAGCAGCAGATCGCGGCTCTGATTGCCACTGTACTGGATTTCGGCGGTCGAATGCCAGGGGACCCGCTGCGAGAGGATGATGTTGTAAGTCGTGGTATGGGGCGTCCGGGTGTCCCCCTGCTGCATGGCGCCGATGTTGGTGCCGATCCCGGCGACGCTCGGCTGAGTGTACTGGGCGAAGTTCCACCCAAGATTCGCCGGATTGAGGATGTTATAGCTGGGAATGCCGGCCGCCTCATCGTAGATGCCTGGATTCGCGGCGGAGTTATAAGAGATCTGGTACCGATACATGCCGATGCCGCCGCGCAGAACGGTCAGCCCCCTTCCGGTGAGGTCGAAAGCGAAGCCGACTCGCGGCTCGGGGAAGAAAAGCTTGGAAGGAAAGCCGGACATGGGTATCTTACTGTCCCTGCCGTGCCACAGCAGGCCGGTCCAGGGGCCGGCCGCCGGGGTGTTGTCATATCCGGCAGGGTTCCACACCACCAGGCCCTGTCCGCTGGTGGGGTACCACTGACCCATGTGGTCGAGGCGCACGCCGTAAGTCAGAGTCAGCCGGCGGTTGACCTTCCACTGGTCCTGCGCATAGAGCGAGTATTGGCTGTATTTGAGGTCGTAGACGCTGAGGGCGGGTACCTGCTGGAAGGATTGGACGCGGCCGGTCAGGAAGTCCGCCAACAGGTTCCCGCTGCTGGTGGCGCCCGAGTTGTCGAAATTGAGCACGCCCTGTGCGAAGTCGCCGAGCCCGCCGGTCTGGTTGTTTTCGGCGAAGTCCCAATAGAACCCGAACTTCATGGTGTGCTTGCCCGCGACTTTGGAAAGATTGTCGGCGATGGATGGGTCGAAAGACATCTTGCCGAAGGCTCCGTTATGAAAGCTGGTGCCGAATGCCGGTGCGTAATACCCGGGAACTAGTCCGTACTGGCTGGTGACGTTTGGAATTTGCGCCATATAGGGGTCGGTGGCGATGGGCCTGTAACCCGTCATCCCGGTGTTCGTAATATCGACCGCCGAGGGGTTCGCCAGGCGGACCGGATTGAGAAACTTCGCCAGCGAGAGGACGGTTTCGTTGGTCAGGCTCGGGCCGAATACGTGGACCAGGTTCGCGCTATAGATGTTCGCGACCTGGTGCGCCGGCATGGTCGACGGATAGGGCAGGGCGTTGCCTGGATAATACCAGACACCG
>Ga0265314_10003648_pt1 | contig 14810 bp, 13 predicted proteins | sample 4126metaG_FD_203106 | JGI IMG/M metagenome (GOLD analysis project Ga0265314, IMG submission 203106) | Rhizosphere microbial communities from Carex aquatilis grown in University of Washington, Seatle, WA, United States - 4-1-26 metaG | ecosystem: Host-associated > Plants > Roots > Rhizosphere >... | reverse complement strand
GGAAGTGACAGTTGGACTTATCCACAGGGGCGCCGGAAGCACCCTGCTCCCTCGCCCCGCGCTTGCGGGGAGAGGGTTGGGGTGAGGGGCAAGCGCTCCTGCGAATGCTGCGTTCTTGTTCGATGCATTGCCTCGCCCCTCACCCGGAATGCACCGGACGATGCTTCGCATCGCCGAGGCATTCCGACCTCTCCCCGCAAAGAGCGGGGCGAGGTTAAGAGGGCACCGCCGCTGTCGGCGAAAGCCAACTCTAGAACAGCTTGCGATAGACGATAAAGCCGGAATTCTCCGCCACCTTGTCGTAGAGCTGCCTTGCGGTGGCGTTGGTCTCGTGGGTCTGCCAGTAGACCCGCGGGCAGCCGGCGAGTTGGGCGCGTTCGTAGACGCCGTTGATCAGCGCCCGGCCGACGCCCTTGCCGCGCGCCGCTTGGTTGGTGAACAGGTCCCGCAAATAGCAGTCCGGCGCGATCGCCGTGGTGCTGCGGTGAAACAGGTAATGCGTCAGGCCCAGCAGCTTTCCGTCCTGCTCGGCGACCAGCGCATGCACCGGCTCGTAGGCATCGAAGAAGCGCGCCCAGGTCATCGCGGTGATGTCAGGCGCCAGCGCGGTCGGGCCTACGCGTTCGTAGAACGCGTTGTAGCCGTCCCATAGCGGCAGCCATTGCGCGTAATCGGTTCGCGCTACGGGGCGGATGATCGGTTGGCTGGGCATCGGTGTGTTCCCGGATTGGCGACAGTTCACCAATACGGATACGAAGCAGGCGGATCAACCGCGATCTATTCAGCCGCGCGCAAATGTCCGGTGTTGCCGCGAAGGCCGCCGCCGCGCAGCGACTGGTAGTACTCGAGTTTTGCGGGATCGTCGGTATGACGGACCAGATCGGTCACCGGCGTATAGCTCAGCATTCGCCCGCCGTCGGGCAATACCGTGCAGCTGAAACGCAGCACCTGTCCGTCGCGGAGTTTGATGTTGATCGGCGTCTGGTCGCCGGCCTGTATCATCCGGGTGCGTTGCGCGATGAAGTGACTGAGTTCGTCTGCCGGCATCTCGTAGGCGCCGGTGTCGCGGCCGTGGTACATCAGCGCGATGAACGGCGGCTTGCTGTCGGCCTTGTTATCAGGCAATGCGAAATAGTCGCGGAACGCGCGGTTGATGAATTCGGCGCGGGTGTCGGCGTCCAGCAGCACGATGCCGATGTCGACCTGGTCGAGCGCCGCCGCCAGCCGTTCGGCGGTAGCATGGCTTGTGCGCTCCCAGGCGAAGGCATCCATCAGTTTCTTGCGCAGCAGGCCCGTGATGATGGCGGTGCCGGCCGCCGTCAGAGTCAGCAGCGACAGCCGCACCAGGTCGGAGGTGTCGTAGCCGGGCACTGCGCGGTGGTGGAGGAAGAACAGCGCGGAGCCGGCGACCGCAAACGCGGCGCTGACCAGGCCGGACGTGAAGCCGCTGAGCGAGCCGGCAAACGCGACGATGCAAACGAACAGGGAAGCGGGATTGGGGATTGCCGGAAAGCGGCGATCGAGCAGGATGGCGATCAACGCCGTCGCTGCCGTCAGTATCGGACCAGAGGTTGCGCGCCAGTCGAACCGCATGCTGTTTCTCGCCGCCACGAGAGTTAGTGGCCGCAGTTTGACTGATCCTTGCAACAGTGGCGGAAATTCCCCGCGCGTGTTTAAGGCGCGATGCCCTGTTTGGTTAAAGGTTTGCGACTGTTCAATTCAAATTGCGGGATTAAGCGGATACCTTTAGCCCTCTCCCCGTTCTTACGGGTTCTTACGGGGAGAGGGTTGGGTGAGGGGCGCTCCGACCCGCAAATGCCGAACTTGAAATCAGCGCGGTGCCTCGCCCCTCACCCGGATTGCTTCGCAATCCGACCTCTCCCCGCAAAGAGCGGGGAGAGGTTAAAGGGACGCGATCGGCATAGCCTGCGAAATCTTGCCTGCGGGCGCACTTTCCCCGCGCGTGCCGGCGGCGATCAATAGCCAGCCGGCCAGCAGGATCGCGAGCGCCAGCGTCGCGGTCACAATGAGAACAGGTGCTTTCATCGATCTCAATCGCGGTGCACATCACCGCGCCCAGTCGTTCGAGAATTGCCAATGGTTTTGGAAAATGACTTTCGGCGTCGGCCAGAGCCTTGTCGGTTCTGATGAATCAGAACCGGGCTCCAGTTTATTGTTTTGACGCGTTTTCTTCACGCGAACCGGACCCACTTCGCTCGAAAACGCTATAGGAATCGTCAGGCCGGAATCGGCATCGCCATGCTGAGCTTGATCGAGAAAACGGTCAGCGTGACGATCAGGCAGAGCGACAGCGAAGCGATCGCGAGCGCAGCCGCGACGGTGTCGTTCAGTCGGGTCGAAGCGACGCGCGTGGCACGGCTGTCAAAGCCTGCGGCGCGGGGCGACCGGGTCATGGTCGGGTTCCTCTATAGCGTTTTCGAGCGAAGTGGAGCCCGGTTCGCGTGAAGAAAACGCGTCAAAACAAAAAACTCCCGTGCGGCCGAATCAGCCGCAATGCTGGCTGATTCGCAGGCGCGGCTGGCAATATTGCGGCGGCCAACGACTCGACGGTGGCAAAATCACGGCGAGAGGGGCCGTTATGCCCGCTATTTCGGCAGATCAGGCGTCGGCGGTTATGCCGGGGCTGTCCTCAGTCTCGGTCTCCGGGCGCCATTCCATGTCGACAAAGCCCGGCGTCTGCTCGACCCGGCGCAGCCAGGCGCGGATCGCCGGGAAAGCCGCGAGATCGTAATCGCAGCGGTCGGCGACATGGGTGTAGCCGTACAGTGCGATGTCGGCGACGGTGAGCTGGTTGGCGGCGAAATACTCCGAGGTCTTGAGGTGGTTCTCCATCACCTGCAAGGCGGCATAGCCGCGCTCCATCCAGTCTTCCAGCGCATGGGTCTGCAAGGTGCGGCCGCCCTTGACCAGCGACAGCCAGAAATAGGCCGCGCCGATATTGGGCTCCAGCGCATGCTGTTCAAAGAACATCCATTGCAGCGCCTCGGCGCGCTCGATCCGTGTGTCCGGCGCCAGCGAGGTGCCACCGGCGACATACCAGAGAATGGCATTGGACTCGGCGAGGAAGCGTCCTTCCGCGACCTCCAGCAGCGGCACCTGGCCGCTCGGATTCTTGGCGAGGAAGTCCGGCGTGCGGCTCTCGCCGCGCAGGATGTCGATCTCGATTGCACGATAGGGTGCATTGAGCAGCGCCAGCGCAAGGCGGACCTTGTAGCTGTTGCCGGAGCGTTGCATCGAATAGAGTCTATACATGGCGCTGTTGGGGCTCTTTGGTCGGAGGTCGCTTCTCAACTGAGAGATGCGCCGCGCACGCAAAGCAACGGAGGCGGAACCGCCTTGTCACCCCGCAACGCGGCTAAACAATGATGCCGATGCGGACGCGTCGCAAGGCCCCGCGAATGGAAAAAGTCGAAATTGTCTACCGCACTGCAATCGAAGGAAATGTTTTGCCGCGGTTCATTCCAGGCACAAAGCTGCACGCCGGATCACGCTTGCGCGATTACGCTTTCAAGATCACGTTTGCAGGATTCCCGGCGCGCCGATCGCCGCTTTGGCAGGGTCGCGCATCGCATGCCGCATCGTCAGCGCATACAGCACCACGATCGCGATCAGGCCGAGAGGGATGCCGGTCAGGCCCGCGATGCCGCGTGCCAATAGCGGCGTGATCCAGGCCGCCGCCAGCAGGCTGATGTCGAAATCGCGGAAACCGTTCGACCAGCTCGAGGCAACGAAGAACGCAATCGCCGGCCCTGATATGGTCAGGTCGTAATCGAGCGCGTGCGGCGAGGCCAATAGAGTGGCGATCATCAACAGCGTCGCCTTGAGGTCGCGGTCGGCGGACGTGCGCCACAGCCATGCGACGCCGCCGATCGCCGCGACCGATGCCGCGCCCTGCACCCAATAGGCCAACGGCACGCCGCCACCCCACATCCGGATTGCGGCGAACACGCTTTGCAGTTTTTCAAAGCCGACGTCGCCCTGCTCGAGCAGAACTTTGCGCGAGGTTTCGGTGGACGCGGCGAACGCCCACCAGATATCGGCGCCGAAGGCCAGCGTGGTTACGGCCATCAGCGCGATGACGGCTAGAGTAGCGGCGGGGATGGCGCGCCATTGCCCCGCCGCGAGCAGCGCGACCGGGATCAAGAGGCCGAATTGCGGTTTGTAGGCGAGCAGGCCGAACAGGATGCCGGAGAGCAGCGGCCGCTGCTGTAATGACAATAGCGCCGCACCGAGCAATCCCGCGGTCAGAAAACCGTTCTGGCCGTGGCCGAGATTGACGAACACGGCGGGGAACGCGGCGGCCACCGGTAGCCAGAGCCGCGCGATCGCGCCGTCGTCGCGCCGCGGTTTTGCAAGGATCGCGGCGATTACAGCGAGATAGAGCGCAAAGCTGCCGCCCTGCCAGACGATCAGCGCCAGCGAATAGGGCAGCAGCGCCAGCGGCACGGCGACCAACAGGAAGATCGGCGGATACAGCCAGCCATAATAGGGCGTGGCGGCGCCAAAAATCTGCTGCTCGCGGGCGTAATGCGCGGCCATGTCGTAAATGCCGGCGGCATGGCCTTCCAGCGCCAGCGAGCCGGCGGCGTAGAAGCTTGAAAAATCGGTGCCGATCGGCTTGCCGTTGCGGTCGATCCCGCCGTCCGACAGCGCGATCCAGCCGATCACGGCGATGGCATAAAAGGCCAGCAGGATCACGCTATAGGCGCGCGCCCGGTCCGCGGTCAGCCAGCGGCCGCTCCGCAGGGCTTGCCACGCGGACAGGCCAGGAGTCGGCTTGAGGCTGGGCTCAAGGCTTGCTTGCCAGAAATGAGTCATTTCAGCGCTGAAATTTCCGAATGTTGCGTGACCCTACGGCCGCCGTTTTAACGTTTCCTAAAGTTTGGCGGCATCGGCGCAAGCTTCTTGCGATGCAGCGTGGCGCGGCCTAGGGTGCCTCGATCCCACCCAAAAAGAGTCGTGAAAGCGCTGATTTCACGACGCCTGCCAAGGTACTTCGAGGAGTTCACGATGCCGTTTCTGTCTGCCGCGCTCGACCGTGTGAAACCGTCCGCCACCATCGCGGTCACGGATAAGGCACGGGCGCTGAAAGCGGCGGGCCGCAATGTCATCGGCCTCGGCGCCGGCGAGCCTGATTTCGACACCCCGGCCAACATCAAGCTGGCGGCGATCCACGCCATTGAGGCCGGCAAGACCAAATATACCGCGGTCGACGGCATTCCCGAGCTGAAGGATGCCGTGATCGCCAAGTTCAAGCGCGAGAACGGGCTGACCTACAAGCCGAACCAGATCATCATCGGAACCGGCGGCAAGCAGGTGCTCTACAACGCGCTGATGGCCACCATCAATCCCGGCGACGAGGTCATCATCCCCGCGCCCTATTGGGTGAGCTATCCGGAAATGGTGGCGCTCGCCGGCGGCGAACCGGTGCCGGTGGTGTGCACGGCGGCGCAGGGTTTTAAACTGCAGCCCGACGCGCTGGAGAAGGCGATCACGCCGAAGACCAAATGGATCATTCTGTGTTCGCCGTCGAACCCGACCGGCGCCGCCTATTCGCGCAGCGAATTGAAGGCGCTCACCGACGTGCTGGTGAAGCATCCGCATGTCTGGGTGATGACCGACGACATGTACGAGCATCTGGTCTATGACGACTTCGTGTTCACCACGCCGGCGCAGGTCGAACCAAAGCTGTACGAGCGCACGCTGACCGTGAACGGCGTCTCAAAAGCCTATTGCATGACCGGCTGGCGCATCGGCTATGCCGGCGGGCCGGCCGAACTGATCAAGGCGATGGCGACCATCCAGTCGCAGTCGACCTCGAACCCGTCGTCGATCGCGCAATGGGCGTCGGTCGAGGCGCTGAACGGGCCGCAGGATTTCATTGCCGCGAACAACAAGGTGTTCAAGGAGCGGCGCGATCTCGCGGTGTCGATGCTCAACCAGGCCAAGGGCATCGAATGCCCGCGGCCGGAAGGCGCGTTCTACGTCTATCCGTCCTGCGCCGGTACCATCGGCAAGACCTCGCCGTCCGGCAAGAAGATCAACAACGACGAGGATTTCGTCACCGAGCTTTTGGAGACTGAAGGCGTCGCGGTGGTGCAGGGTTCCGCGTTCGGGCTCGGGCCGGCGTTCCGGATTTCCTACGCCACCAAGACCTCCGATCTCGAAGATGCCTGCAAGCGGATCCAGCGCTTCTGCGGCAATCTGCGATAAGGCGTTTCACGCTAGTAGCCAGCATGAGCTCTTGCGATATGCGGGGTTCCCGGATGTCGCTGAGCCTGTCATCGGGCGCGCGTTCGCGCGACCCGTTGGCTCATCCGGGCTACGGCGGCACCATCACCCGGCGTCATCCTGAGGTGCGAGCCGTCTTCGGCGAGCCTCGAAGGATGGCCACAGGTGCGTGCGGCCCATCCTTCGAGGCGCGCAAGAAAGAGCGCGCACCTCCAGCGATAACGGCGAAGCCGTTACGCAGGGATGACGTCTCGTGAGGTCACCCAGTTTATGGCAATTTGAGATAGTCAAATCACAACGTCCGATAAACTTTTGATGTTTTGACGACCGTGTTGGGAAGCGCCTTGTTTTGAACACGGCGCTTCCTTCTTGTCCGCCCCGCAAGTTCAACCTGTACGCGGAGATATGATCCCATGCGAATTTCGACACTTTCCATTGCCATTGCAGCCCTGCTGGCGCCGATCGCGAGCGCCAACGCCATGCCGCCGGTGCGTGCCGGCATCCTGTCGTGCCATGGCGGTCAGAATGTCGGTTTCGTGGTCGGCTCGGTCACCAGCCTGCAATGCATCTTTGAAAGCGAAGGCCGGCGGCCGGAACCTTATGTCGCGACCGTCCGCCGCGTCGGCCTCGATCTCGGCATCACCGACCAGACCCAGTTCTCCTGGGCGGTGAATGCGCCGACCGACCGGCTCGGGCGCGGCGAACTCGCCGGCAGCTATGGCGGCGTCGGCGCCAACGCCTCGATCGGCGTCGGCGGCGGTGGTAATTTCCTGGTCGGCGGTCCGGCCAATTCCTACGCGCTGCAGCCGATCAGCCTGCAGGGCCAGACCGGATTGAACGTCACGGCTGGTATCGCGGGGATGGATCTCGAGCCGGTGGCGTTTGGCCCGCGCTGGCACCATCATTACCGGCACCACCGCCACCATCACGGTTAAGACGTATTAAATTCCGTCGAAAGAGGCCCGCGAAAGCGGGCCTTTTTTTGTGACTCGATGTGTAAAGCGACACAATCGTGCCACGCAAAATCTGGCAAGCCAGCCGCGATTGTGCCATAGAGGTGGCAGCGCCGCAGGGCATGGCGCTGACCGATTGCTTAAGGCTCGCATCGCATTTTTCAGCCGGAGATTTCTTCATGCGCCGCTCTCTCATCCTCGCCGCAATTGCCATTACGATTTCTATCGGCATGCTGGCCGGCTCCGTTGCCAATGCGCAGCCGATCCAGCGCGTGCAGGTCGGCATCCTCGAATGCCGCGGCGGCGCCAGCGTCGGCTTCATCGTCGGCTCCGTGACCAATCTCGGCTGCGTGCTGCGCGTTCCCGGCTTTCCGGAGGACCGCTACGTCGCGACGATCCGCAAGGTCGGCGTCGACCTCGGCATTACCCAGGAATCCGCATTGGCGTGGAACGTCTGGGCGCCCGTGGCGCAACTCGGGCCGGGCGCGCTCTCCGGCAATTACGCCGGCGCGCAGGGCAGCGCGGCGGTCGGCGTCGGCGTCGGCGGCAATGTGCTGGTCGGCGGTTCCGACAATTCGATCGCGCTGCAGCCGCTCAGCGTGCAGGGCCAGGTCGGCCTCAGCGTCGCGGCCGGACTGGAGAGCCTGGAGCTGCGGCCGGGGAGGTAAGCTTCGCGCAGTCCGTAGGGTGGGTTAGCGAAGCGTAACCCACCATGCCGCTGGCGAAGCGAATCCGCGGCAAGGCGATGGGTTTCGCGGAGTTTATCATCGGGCCGGCCAAAAGGCCGGACCCGTTGGCTCTACCCATCCTGCGAATTACTCCGCTGCCGCGCGCGCTTCCTTCGGCTCATTGCGGCGCGGTGCTTCGCGCATTTCACCAAAACCGGCCGCGAGGCGCTCGATGCCGTTCTTGTAGTTGGCCGGCTCTTCCGCGGCGGCGAGGCGCAAGAGCGCACGGCCGGCGCTATCCATGCCGTTATTGACGGTAATGACTCCGTGACGGTTGGCCAGATATTCGATCGCGTCGTTGAGATCGTCGATCGGGAAAAGCTCGTCGCCACGCCCGGCCAGCAGCCGGCCCTCGAAATCCTGCGGATCGATCGTGACCAGCGCCGTCATGCCGGGATCGCCATCGACAACGGCCGGGCCGAGCGCGGTTTTGAGCGAGCCGCGGTTGGCGATGTATTTCGCGCGCAGCTTTGCAAAATGGTCGAGCACCGTGGTGTCGTTGGCTGCCTGCAGGGTTGCCGCCAGAGCGCGGAAATAAGGTGAGAAGAACCCGATGCCGACCGAGCGCATCAGCCGCGCCGCCAGCGGCTTCGCGTAGGCCGCGTGCGTCGCGATCATCGTAAAGCCGGGCTCGGCGGTGCCGAAGAATTTCGAGGCGCTGACCGGCATGATCCAGGGCGTGGCCTGATCCTGACGGAACGAGTCCAGTCCGGTATCGAGACCGCGCTGGCTGCCGCGCATGATCTCCGGCGCCGCATGGGGATAGGGGTTGTCCATCACCAGCCCGATCTTGCGGCCGCCGCGACGCTCCAGCGCCGCGGGCGAATTGGCCGCGTTCAGCACCGCGAAGATCTGCTCGAAATCCGCTCGCGTGAGCAGCGTACCGGTCGGATTGTGCGGCGAGTTGACATAGACGCCGACCACCGCGTCGCCATGGGCCTCGAGCTGCGCGCGGATATTGTCGGCGTAGCGGCCGCGCGCCATGGTGTAGAGCGCGGGCTTGAGCTGAAAGTCGTTCAACTGGTCGGAGACCATCGGCCACGAGGTGTCGGGCACCACGAAGCGTCCGTCGTTGCGGAAGCCCGCCAGGCTCGCCATCAGGTGAAACGCGGCATAGAGGCCGCCGCGGCCCTGGTTCTCGATCGTGAACGTCGTATCTTTTGACGTATCGACGTTCATGATGCGCTTCAGCCAGGCGGCGCTGGCGGCGTTGAGCTCGGCGGAAGGCGAGCCGTATTTCGAATTGATCAGTCTGCCGCCCTTGATGGCCTGTTCGAATGCCTCGATCGTCAGCTTCTGCAGCAGCGGCAGTTCGACGATCTCGCGACCCTGGCCGAGATTGACCGGTTTTGCGCCGGCGGCGACCAGGGCGTTGTACAAATTGGTCGAGGCCGTCGTCGGACTGGCGTCCCGATCGAGCGGGATCCAGTTCTCTATCGGCTGATACATTGGAAAATCTCCAGAAAGGACTCTGCCGCCGCCTCCGATCAGCGCGACGATGCGAGTTAATTCGTCCGTATCGCCGGCCCCGTCAAACGAAAATGTGGCAGGGAGCGGTTGCGGGAGCAGATGCCTATGCACGCCGGTCGACGCACATTAACGCGGCGACACGCCGCATCCCGTCTCTCGACAGTTCCGCCCGTCTCACGATGCACTGCAGCGACGTTTTTCCGTCTTGCCAAATCTTGAAGCCGGGAGGACCATCCCCCTGCCGACCCGGTCACGGGCCGAGCTCCAACTGAGGAGGCGGCAATGGGACAAGACGTGAGAAGTCCTCGAGGTCCACGGTGCATCGCGCTGGTGGGCCCTTTCCAAAGCGGTAAGACCACACTTTTAGAAGCGATCCTGGCGCGCACGGGCGCCATCCCCAAAGCCGGCAGCGTCGAAAGCGGAACTTCCGTGGGCGATTCCAGTCCCGAGGCCCGCCATCACAAGATGGGCACAGGCCTCACCGCCGCCGCCACCAGCTTCATGGGCGACAGCTACACCTTCATCGATTGTCCCGGCTCGATCGAGTTCGCGCACGACATGCGCGCCGCGCTGCCGGCGGTCGATGCCGCCGTCGTGGTCTGCGAGGCCGACGAGCGCAAGCTGCCGCAGCTGCAGATCATCCTGCGCGAGCTGGAAGACCTCGGCATTCCCCGCTTTTTGTTTCTCAACAAGATCGACCGCGCCAACAAGCGCATCCGCGAGACGCTCGCCACACTGCAGCCGGCATCGCGGATTCCGCTGGTGCTGCGCCAGATCCCGATCTGGAACGGCGATCTGATCGCGGGCTTCGTCGATCTGGCGCTGGAGCGCGCCTTTGTCTATCGCGAGCACAAGGCCTCCGAAGTCGTCGATCTCAAAGGCGGCGACCTCGACCGCGAGAAGGAGGCCCGCTTCTCGATGCTGGAAAAGCTCGCCGACCATGACGACGCGCTGATGGAGCAATTGCTGGAGGATATTCCGCCGCCGCGCGACGCGGTGTTCGACGATCTCGCCCGCGAATTGCGCGAGGGATTGATCTGTCCGGTGCTGCTGGGATCGGCGCTGCGCGAGAACGGCGTGCTGCGACTGATGAAGGCGCTGCGCCATGAGGCGCCCGGCGTGACCGAAACGGCAAAACGGCTCGGCGCGCCCGTAGCTAAGGATGCGCTGGCCTATGTGTTCAAGACCTTGCATCTGCAGCATGGTGGCAAACTATCGCTGACGCGGGTGCTGTCGGGACATCTCGATGACGGCGCGACGCTGCAATCCTCGTCGGGCGAGAGCAGCCGGATCTCCGGTATCCTCGGCGTCAATTGCGCCCATGACGGCAAGCGCGCCTCAGCCGAGGCCGGCGATACCGTCGCGCTCGGCAAGCTCGACAGCGTCAAGACCGGCGATACGCTGTCCGGCGGCAAGACCGCGCCACCGGCACTGGCCAAGCTCCAGCCGGCGCCGCCGGTGCTGGCGATCGCGCTGTCGGCAGCCGACCGCAAGGACGACGTCAAGCTCGGGCAAGCCTTGTTGAGGTTGAACGAGGAAGACCCGTCGCTGACCATGATCCACAATCCGCAAACCCACGACATCGTGCTGTGGGGGCAGGGCGAGATGCACCTGCGGGTCGCACTGGAGCGGCTACATGATCGCTTCGGCGTCAACGTGAAGTCGCAACCGCCCGCGATCGGCTATCAGGAGACCATCCGCAAAGCCATCACCCAGCGCGGCCGGCACAAGAAGCAGTCCGGTGGCCATGGCCAGTTCGGCGACGTGGTGCTGGAGATCAAGCCGCTGCCGCGTGGCGGGGGTTTTGCCTTCGACGAAAAGGTGGTCGGCGGTGCGGTGCCGCGCAACTATATCGGCGCGGTGGAAGAAGGCGTGGTCGATGGCCTGTTGCGCGGCCCGCTCGGCTTTCCCGTCATCGACGTGCAGGTGACGCTGACCGACGGCTCCTATCACAGCGTCGATTCCTCCGACCTCGCGTTCCGCACCGCGGCGCGGATCGGCCTCAACGAGGCGTTGCCGCAGTGCCAGCCGGTGCTGCTGGAGCCGATCTATGTGGTCGACATCGTCTGCCCGACCGATGCCACCGCTAAAATCAACGCCATCCTGTCGGGACGGCGCGGGCAGATCCTGGGCTTCGACACCCGCGAGGGCTGGACCGGCTGGGATCGCGTCCGCGCCATGATGCCGGAGGCCGAAATCGGGGAATTGATCGTGGAATTGCGCTCGGCGACCGCCGGGGCCGGCAGCTTTACCCGGCAGTTCGACCGCATGGCCGAGGTGTCCGGCCGTGCCGCCGACCAGATCATCGCCGCGCACCGGGTCGCGGCATAGCGGCAAGCGGGATCGTGCCCCGCATTTCGAGGGCATGATCCCGTCGCGAAATTCCGCTAACCTGCGTCACGGTTGGCGGGATTTCGATGGATCAGTTCGACCTGGCTTTGAAAATGAAACGGCTTGCCGCGTGGCTCGACCCGCGCTGCGAGCCGGATAGTCTTGTTTGCCGCCAGTTCGACGAGCCGCCGTTCGGGCAATGCTACGTCACCATCGATCCGGAGCGGCAGGGGCCGTTCGCTTCGATCAACATGAATCGCGTTCATCTTTGCGGCGCCGAAAATGGACTGACGTCCCAGGGCATCGCGCGGCTGATCGAGCTGTTCGCGTCCAAAAATGTAAAGCGGTTCTTTGTCTGGCTCAGTCCGGGTCCGCGCATGGGCGCGGTGCGCGACTGGCTCGAGACCGAGGGCCTGACGCGGATCCGGCGCACCGGCTATCCGACGCTGTGGCGCAGAGATGGTTCGGTCGCGCCGTTCAGGACCGATCTTGAAGTGCGTGAGGTCGGCCTTGATGAGGTCGTCGCTGCGCGCGATCAGCTCGGCGAGGCGATGTGGCCGGGCTATCTGCGCTCCGCTGGCAGACCGGGTTTTTTCCACTACATGGCCTTCGACGGCGCGCGTCCGGTGGCGATCGCGGCGCTCTGCGTCTTTGAAGACATCGGCTATCTGATGGCGGCGGCGACCAACGAGCGCGACCGCAAGCGCGGCGCACAGCAGGCGCTGATCGCGCGGCGGATCGCGCGCGCCGAGCAAATGGGCTGTTCGATCCAGGTCTCCGAGACGCTTTACATGCTTGAACATTCGCTGCGCAACCTGCAGCGCGCCGGATTCGAACAGGCCTATGAAAAGGAAGTGTTTGAGTGGAATGCTTGAACCGGGCGCCGGGCGTTGCTTGAATCGCGCCGCAACCTCGCTTTGGCCTGCGCGCTGAGCGCGCTTGCCGGCTATGTCGACAGCATTGGCTTCCTGCATCTCGGCGGCCTGTTCGTTTCCTTCATGAGCGGCAACTCGACCCGATTGGGCGTCTATCTGGCCGAGGGGAATTGGTCGAATGCGGCGGAGACGATCGGACTGATCGTGCTGTTCGTGATCGGGGCCGCTTGCGGCAGCCTGATCGTATCCACCCGATCCGCGTTCTCCCAGTCGCGGGTCCTGCTGGCGGAGGCGCTGCTGCTCGGGGCCGCCGCGTTTTTCTATGCCCTCGGGATGCCGTCCGTTGCGATTGCTTCCATCGTGCTGGCGATGGGGCTGGAGAATTCGGTGTTTCAGGTCGAGGGCGGCGTCGGTCTTGGGCTGACCTACATGACCGGCGCGCTGGTCAAGGTTGGCCAGCTCGCCGCGGCGGCATTGACCGGTGGCCGGCGCTGGGCCTGGCTGCCGAACCTGCTGCTGTGGGCGGCTCTGGTCGTGGGCGCAATCTGCGGCGCGTTGGCCTATCATTGGATCAACCTTGCTGCGATCTGGTTTGGCGCCGGTTGGGCGCTGGCGCTCAGCTTCATTGTTTTCGCGACCACACAGCGGCGGGATTGACAGCGGAGGCGGCTTGCCCGAATTGGAGACATGATGACCTCAGCCAGACCCCGCGCCGCATGTCTGATCGGATGGCCGGCGGCGCATTCGCGTTCGCCGCTGATCCATCATTACTGGCTGCGCACGCTCGGCATCGAGGGCGGCTACAACATCGAGGCGGTGCCGCCCGAGGGCTTTGCCGAGTTCATTCTGCATCTCGCGGCCCACGGCTTTGTCGGCGCCAACGTCACGCGTCCGCACAAGGAGCGCGCGCTGGCATTGTCGGCGCCCGATGCGCGGGCGCGCGCGGTCGGCGCGGCCAATACGCTGTGGTATGACGGCGACAGGCTGTGCTCGACCAACACCGACGTCGAAGGTTTCATCAATAATCTCGATGCCAGCGCGCCGGGCTGGGACAAGGCCAGCGATGCGCTGGTGCTCGGCGCCGGCGGCGCGTCGCGCGCGGTACTGTTCGGGTTGCTCGAGCGCGGCATCAAGCGCGTGCATCTCGTTAACCGCACCGTCACGCGCGCGCAGGCGCTGGCGGATCAATTCGGCGCGGCCGTGCATCCGGTCGCATGGGATGCGATCGGCGACCTGCTGTCTCGCGCGCAACTGCTGGTCAACACCACATCGCTCGGAATGCACGGCCAGCCGCCGCTCGAGATCGATATCGGCCGGATGCCGGCGGATGCGGTGGTCGCCGACCTGGTTTACGTGCCGCTCAAGACTCCGTTGTTGTCGGCAGCCGAGCGGCGCGGATTGCGCAGCGCCGACGGGCTCGGGATGCTGCTGCACCAGGCGGTGCGCGGTTTTGAGCTATGGTTCGGACGGCGACCCGAAGTAACGCCCGAGCTTCGCGCGCTGGTCGAGGCCGATCTCACAAAGGTTTGAGCGGGAATATCATCGGCCAGCCGGGGTCAGGTGCTATGCAAAGCCCCTTCGCTGGAGACGACCTCATGACATTTTCTTCGACCCTGTCGCGCTCGCTGCTCGCGCTCGCGCTGATATCCGCTTCATCTTGCGCGATCGCCCAGAAGGCGCCGGTGCCGACACGGGCGCGCGGCACCGTCGAAAGCGTCGACGGCGACCTGATCACCGTCAAATCGCGGACCGGTGATGACATCAAGCTGCACATGACCGACGACATCAAGGTGGTCGGCATCATCAAGATCTCGATGGCCGACATCAAGGTCGGCTCCTTTATCGGCGCCACCACCGTGCCGGGACCGGACGGCAAGCAGAACGCGGTCGAAGTCCACGTCTTTCCTGAGGCGATGCGCGGCACCGGCGAGGGATCGCGGCCGTATGACCTGAAGCCGAACTCGACCATGACCAACGCCACCGTGGAGCAATCGGTCGCCAGCAATGACGGGCATTCCCTGATGGTCAAATACAGGGACGGTGAGAAGAAGGTCGAGGTCTCGCCTGACACGCCGGTCGTGACTTACGTTCCCGCCGACAAGTCCGACCTGAAGCCCGGCGCCAAGGTGATCGCCTTCATGAAGCAGCGGCCGGACGGTTCGTTCGAAACCAACCGCGTCAGCGTCGGCCGCGACGGCCTG
>Ga0265314_10003646_pt1 | contig 14811 bp, 11 predicted proteins | sample 4126metaG_FD_203106 | JGI IMG/M metagenome (GOLD analysis project Ga0265314, IMG submission 203106) | Rhizosphere microbial communities from Carex aquatilis grown in University of Washington, Seatle, WA, United States - 4-1-26 metaG | ecosystem: Host-associated > Plants > Roots > Rhizosphere >... | reverse complement strand
GTATGCCTACCGCTCCGAGGGTGACCTCGGTGGCGTGGGCGTACCGGTCGAAGGGATGGCCCTCGGCCGGCTCGGACCGGACGGCCTCGTCCGCCGGGAAGGCCGCAGCGTCCCGGTCGGCGAGCTGATCCCGGCGGCCCCGGTGCCTCGCCCGGGCAAGATCGTGTGCATCGGGCTCAACTACGCCGATCACGTCGCCGAGGGCGGACGGAGCGGCCCGGACCGGCCGCTGATCTTCGCCAAGTTCAGCAACGCCGTGGTGGCTGATGGCGAGCCCGTGATCCGGCCGGCCGGCAGCCATGCCCTCGACCTCGAAGGCGAGCTCGGCGTGGTGATCGGCCGCGGCGGCCGGCACATCAAGGCGGCCGACGCCTACAGCCATGTCCTGGGCTATGTCGTCTGCAACGACATCTCGGCCCGCGACTGGCAGGGCAGCGCGCCAGCCCTCGGCCCGGGCGAGAAGGGCGACGGCCAGTGGCTGCGGGCCAAGGGCTCGGACACGTTCCTGCCGATGGGTCCGGTCCTGGCGTTCAAGACGGCCATCCCAGATCCGCACGCACTCCGGATCCGCTCGTGGCTGATCCCCGGCAAGGGACCCGCAGCTGGCAGGGCGATCCTGATGCAGGACGGCAATAGCGGCGACATGATCCACCGGATCCCCGAGCTGATCGAATTCGTGAGCGCCTCGATCAGCCTCGATCCGGGCGACGTGATCTCCACGGGGACGCCGGCTGGCGTCGGTGTCTTCCGCACCCCGCCGGTCTTCCTCGAGCCGGGCGACCGGGTCCGGGTCGAGATCGACGGGATCGGCAGCGTCGAGAACCCGATCGTCGCAGACGACTAGACTCGGGGTCGAGGTGGCATTCATCGCCGATCGACAGGTCCCGGGCACGATGCGCGCGCTGGTCAAGGCCAATCCGGCGGCCGGCGCCGAGCTGCGCGACGTCCCCGTCCCCGTGCCCGGCGACGGCGAGCTGCTGATCCAGGTCGAAGCGGCCAGCCTGTGCGGCACGGACCTCCACATCTACAACTGGGATGACTGGGCCCAGAACCGGCTGGGCAACGGCCTGCCCCGGATCTTTGGCCACGAGATGGCCGGCCGGGTGGTCGCCCACGGGCCCAATGTCCGGGGCCGGGGCGAGATCCCGCTGGGTACCCTGGTTGCCGCCGAGACGCACCTCGTCGACCAGAGCTGCTACCAGTGCCGGACGGGCCGCGAGCATGTCTGCGCCAACCTGCGGATCCTGGGCGTGGACATGGACGGCGCCTTCGCCCAGTACATCGCGCTGCCGGCCCACAACGCCTGGCCGTCCGAAGGCCTGAGCCCCGAGATCGCTGCGATCCAGGAGCCGATGGGCAACGCCGTCCACGCTGCGTTCGTCGAGGAGCTGGCCGGCCAGACGGTGGTGGTCACCGGCTGCGGCCCGATCGGCCTGATGACCGTGGCGATCGCCAAGCTGGCCGGGGCGGCCAAGGTCTTTGCCACCGACATCAATCCCGAGCGGCTCGAGATTGCCCGGCGGCTGGGTGCCGACGTGGTGATCAACGGCCGGGAGGACGTGGTCGGCCGGCTGCGCGAGCTGACCGGCGGCGTAGGCGTCGACGTGGTCCTGGAGATGAGCGGCGCAGAGATCGCGATCCGGCAGGGCTTCGAGGCGGTCACGAATGGCGGCCGGGTCTCGCTCCTGGGCATCCCCGAGCGGCCGATCACCCTGGACCTCGCCAGCGACGTAATCTTCAAGGGCCTGCGGGTCTACGGGATCACCGGTCGCAAGATGTTCGAGACCTGGTATCGGACCCAGGCGCTCCTGGCCCAGGGCCTCGACCTCACCCCGATCGTGACCCATCGGATCCCGCTGCGCGACTATCACCAGGCATTCGAGCTCCTGGCCGGCGGCCACGCCGGCAAGGTCGTGCTCCTGCCCCAGGAGGTCTAGGCAGTGGCGAACACGACCGACCCGCTCGCGTTCATCGCCGGCGAGCTGGCCGAGCTCCGGGCGAAGCAGCTCTATCGCCCGCTGCGGGTGATGAGCTCGGCCCAGGGCCCTGAGGTGATCGTCGACGGGCGAGCGTGCATCAGCTTCAGCTCGAACGACTACCTGGGGCTGACCCACCATCCCCGCTTGCGGGCTGCGGCCCTGGCGGCGGTCGAGTCATTCGGCGCAGGCTCGGGGGCGGTCCGGACGATCGCCGGCACGATGTCCCTCCACGAGGAGCTGGAGTCGACCCTGGCCCGCTTCAAGCACACCGAGGCGGTGCTCACCTTCCCGTCAGGCTTCGGGGCCAACACCGGGGTGATCCCGGCGATCACCGGCGAGGCCGACCTGATCGTCAGCGACAGCCTCAACCACGCCTCGATCATCGACGGCATGCGCCTCTCGAAGGCGCCCCGGGTGATCTACCCCCACGCTGACGTCGCCGCCCTGCGGGCAGCCCTGGCCGAGGCCCGCCGGGCTGGCCGGGCCGACGGGGCCGGCGCCCATCGCCTGATCCTCGTCGTGACCGACGGCGTGTTCAGCATGGACGGCGATATCGCGCCACTGCCGGCGATCGTGGCCGCGGCCGAGGAGTTCGGGGCGGCGGTCATGGTCGACGACGCTCACGCGTCGGGCGTCCTGGGCGCCGCCGGCCGGGGCACGGTCGACCACTTCGGCCTCCACGGCCGGGTGGCCATCCAGGTCGGGACCCTGAGCAAGGCCGTCGGCGTCCTGGGCGGCTACGTGGCCGGCTCGCAGGACCTCCATGACCTGCTCGTCCAGCGGGCGCGGCCGATCCTCTTCTCGACCTCCGCGCCGCCGGCCGTGGCGGCCGCCTGCCTCGAGGCGATCCACGTCCTCGAGGACGAGCCCGAGCTGCACGAGCGGCTGTGGGCGAACACCCGCCGGTTCAAGGCCGAGCTGAAGCGCCTGGGCTTCGACACCGGCGTTTCCGAGACGCCGATCACGCCGGTGATGACCGGCGATTCCGCCCTCGCTGCGCGCCTCTCGGGCCGCCTCTTCGAGGAGGGTGTCTTTGCCCAGCCGATCGTCTTTCCGACGGTCGCCCTGGACAAGGCCCGGATCCGGACGATCGTCACGGCCGCCCACACGGAAGCCCACCTCGATCGGGCCCTGGCCGTCTTCGATCGGGTCGGCCACGAGCTGGGCCTGATCGCCGGGTGACCCGGGAGGCCGTGACCGAGGCAGGCGGAATCGAGAGCACGCCGGCGGACCCGCGGGCACATGACCTGCCCCTCGATTCGCACATGCACACGGACCAGTCCTTCGACAGCCAGGTGCCGATCGACGTCTACGGCGCCTTGGCGGCGGAGCGCGGGATCGCCGAGCTGGCGATTACCGACCACATCGACTTCGATCCGCGCTGGTTGAACTTCGACCCGGACTACGCGACCCGGGAGCGGATCGTCCGTGCCGCCGCCGAGCGCTGGGCCCCGCACGGCGTGGCAATCCGGTTCGGCCTCGAGGTCAGCTATGAATCTGCCCGCGAAGACGAGATCCGGGAACACCTCCGGACGCATGCTTACGACTTCGTCATCGGCTCGGTCCACGTCAACATCGATTCGCCGTACCACGCCTCGCGGGTGGCGAGCTTCGTGGCCGGCAAGACGATCGACGAGATCGTCGAGCCGTCGTTCAGCGAGGTGACCGCCGCGATCCGGAGCGGACTGTTCGACACGATCGGGCACATCGACTCGATCAAGCGCTACCTCCTGCCCCACGTCACGCCGGCCCAGCTCGCGGCCCGGCCGGACCTGTACGAGCCGATGCTGCGGGCGCTCGTCGAGACCGGGACCGGCCTCGAGGTCAACACCAGCGGGCTGCGCCAGGCCACCCAGGAGACGTACCCGTCGGCGGCGATCGTCGCCCGCTTCCGCGAGCTCGGCGGCCGGCGGATCACGGCCGGTTCGGACGCCCACCGCCCGAGCTGGTTCGCCCACGGCCTCGACGCGGCCTACCAGATCGCGGCCGATGCCGGCTTCGAGGAGATCGCCTTCCGGCGCGAGCCCGGCCGACCTGTCTCCGTGGCGATCCCTGACCGGTTCCGGGGATGAAGCTCAAGGTCATCGGCGCCGGGCCGGCCTACACCGACCGGGTCGGCGCGGTCGGGGCTGGCTATCTCGTGACCTCGGGCGCGACGCGGCTGCTCCTCGACCTGGGTCACGGCGCCTTCGCCAACCTGGCCGGTACCCTCGAACCGTCGACGCTGACCGGGATCGCGATCAGCCACCTCCACCCCGACCACTTCATCGACCTCGTCCCGCTCCGCCACTACCTGCGCTACGAGTTCCGGCCGCCGCGCCGGGTGTCAGTCCTGGCGCCGGCGGCGCTTGTCGCCCGACTCGATGCGCTCCTCGCCCAGCCCGGCTTCAGCGCCGAATCGCTCGATGTGGAGCCGCTCTCCGATGGGCTCGTCCGTGAGATCGGTGAGCTGCGGATCGAAGCCCGCAAGGTCCTCCACACCGACGACTCCTATGGGTTCCGGGTGAGCGCGGCGACGGGTCCCGGGCTGGTGTACTCCGGTGACTGCGGGCGGGCGGCGGACCTGCTGCCGCTGATCCAGCCCGGCGACGTACTCCTGTCCGAGGTGTCGTTCGGGCTCGGGCCGGTGTCGCCCGGCGCCTTTCACCTTGATGCGGCCGCGGTCGGCACGCTGGCCAGCGAGGCTGGCGCGAGCCGGATCCTGCTGACCCACCTCCTGTCGGGTCGGGATCGCGCCGCGACGGAGGCCGCCACGACGAGCGCCGCCGGCGGCATCGCTGCGACCCTGGTCGATCCGGGCGATCGCTTCGACATCTAGGCGAGCACGGCCTCGGCTACCATTCCGGGCGTGATCCCCCAGGAGGCGACCCAGCCAACCCTGCGCGCTGCCGCGATTTCCGCGATCGAACGGGCACTGGCGGCCGCGATCCGGTCAGGCAGCCTGCCCGAGCCGGGCGAGCCTGTTCCCGTCGAGGTCTCGCGGCCGGCGAACCCCGATCACGGGGACCTGGCCACGAACCTGGCCATGAAGCTCGCCCGGCCCTTGCGCCGGGCACCCCTCGAGATCGCCAGGGCGATCGCGGCGGAGCTGAGCCGCGAAGTCGCCGACGATCCGGCCGCGACGCCGTTCGCCTCGGTCGACGTCGCGCCGCCGGGCTTCATCAACCTGCGCCTGGCCGATGCCGCGCTCGACGGTGTCGTAAGCCGGGTCTTGGCCGAGCCCGCGAGCTGGGGCCAGGTCGCCGCCGCGACGCCGCGGCGGATCAACGTCGAGTTCGTGTCGGCCAACCCGACCGGCCCGCTGACGATCGGCAACGCCCGTGGCGCGTTCGTGGGCGACGTCCTGTGCCGAATCCTCGAGGCCGGCGGCCATACCGTCGCCCGCGAGTACTACTTCAATGATTCGGGCGCCCAGATCGGCAAGCTCGGGGCGACGGTCTTCGCGCTGCGGACCGGGGCGCCCGTGCCCGAGGACGGCTATCACGGCGAGTACACCCAGGCCCTCGCCGACGCGCTTCCGGCGTCGGTCCTGGCGGCCGCGCAGGTACCCGGCGCCGACCCGGCCGAGGTCGTCGGGGGATGGGCGGCCGGCGCAGTGCGGACCGGGATCGAGGCCAGCCTTGCCCATCTCGGCGTCCACTTCGATGTCTGGAAGAGCGAGGGCTCGCTGCACACCGAGGGCTGGGTCGCCCGGGCGATCGAGCGCCTGCGGGCCGGCGGCTACGTCTACGAGCAGGACGGGGCGACCTGGTTCCACTCGACCGCGTTCGGTGACGACAAGGATCGGGTGATCCTGCGCAGCAACGGCGAGCCGACTTATTTCGCCTCGGACATCGGCTATGTGACCGAGAAGTTCAGCCGCGGCTTCGAGGAGCTGATCTATATCTGGGGCGCTGACCACCACGGCACGGTCGCCCGGGTCCGCAACGCGGCCGAGGCGATGGGCTACGACAAGGAAGCGGTCCGGATGCTCCTGATCGCCTGGGTTCGGTTCATCGTCGACGGTGTCGAGGTCTCGATGAGCAAGCGGGCGGGCACGTTCATCACCCTCGACCAGCTCCTCGACGAGGTCGGCGTCGACGCAGCGCGCTGGTTCTTCGCCTCCCGCGGACCGACATCGGGGATCGACTTCGACATCGAGCTGGCCAAGAAGCAGTCAAGCGAGAACCCGGTCTACTACGTCCAGTACGCCCACGCCCGGATCGCCTCGATCCTGCGCCGCGCGTCCGAAGCGGGGCTCGAGCCGGCGGCCTCGGTCGGTCCGGCGATCGCGGACGCCGCCGAGGGCCTTCTCGCCCGACATGTCGTGCGCCTGCCCGAGGTCGTCGAGGACGCCGCAGCAATCGAGGAGTCGCAGGGGATTACCGCCTTCGCGACCGAGCTGGCGACCGCGTTCCATGCCTTCTACCGCGACGCGAAGGTCGTCGACCCGTCCGAGCCGGAGCGCTCGCGGGCCCGCCTGGCCCTGGTCCTGGCCGCCAAGCAGACCCTGGCCAACGCCCTGGCCCTGCTGGGAATCTCCGCCCCGGAGTCGATGTGAGCTCGACCGTCCGGGTTGGCTCGATCGTGATCCGGGTCGATGACCTGGATCGCCAGAAGGTGTTCTGGACGGCGGCGCTCGATTACCTGGCGAGGGAGTCGGACGGCGACTGGTGAGCCGGTCCTCGACGATCCGTCGTGGGTCCAGGCAGGCGTGCTCTACAAGCTCGGAACGGCACCAATCGACTTCGAGATCAATCGCGACGATGCCCGTGCTGGCGAGAACTCGTTCCTCCGGGAAGAGGTTGATGACTTCCTCGAGCTCCTCGGGGAGGCACCGGTTACCAGCAACATGCGATGTCGCGCCGGGTGTGACAAAACCGGCTTCTCAGCGCCTGGCGGACGAATCACGCTGGGTTGTCCAGTTGGATTCATCCCGGGCCACGCTCATGGCGGGATGAATTTCGTGCTTAACACCATCTCAGGCCCCGAGGAGTCGGCCGCCTCGAGACGAGAGGGCCGTTTTGTCACGCCCCACAGGACGATGGCTCGGTCCGTCCAACCGAACAGGGACAAGAGACCGCTAGCCCGCTAGCCCCAGGGCACCCGCCAGGGCGGTGATCGTGGCTTCGTCCGAGGCGATGAACAGGACAACCTGGTTCGTGCTGCCGGGATCGATCATCGCCGTGCTCGCGGGCAGGAGCTTGAGCGTCGGGCCGGCCGCGGCGGCGAACTCGGTGGCGTCGGCCGTGGTGTCCCACTTGGTGATCATCACGATCCCGAAGGTGCTGCCCTTCTCGACCAGGGCCATCCGGTCGCCGCCCCAGCCGGCCGCGGCGGTTTCGGCCTTGGTCGCGTCGACCTTGCCGGCCTGTTCGAGCCAGATCCGGAACTGGAGCTCGCCGAAGGTGTCGGTCAGGGGCATCGTCCAGCCGCTGCCCAGCTTGGCCGGCAGGCTGGCCGGAATCGCGACGGCGATCGGCTTCTCGTGGCTGGCCCACTTGTCGAGGTGGAGGATCTGCTCGGTCGAATCGGGTGGGGTGGCATAGGCCGCGTCGACGGCCGGCCAACCGCCCAGCGCCTGGATGTTCGAGACCCAGTTCAGGCCCTGTTGGTAGGGGAACAGGAGGGTCTCCTTCAGGTCATCGGGCATCGAGTTGAGGATTGCGGTCTGGCTCGGGTCGCTGGCCTCGGCCGCCATCTGGAGGAGCTGGCCGACGCTCAGGTTCTGCTGCGCCCACATGCTCATCAGCAGGGTCGCGTCACCTTCGGGCAGCGACAGCCGGGCGAGCGCCCGATCGGAGTTGCTCGTGTCGTTGAGGCCCAGCTTGTTCAGTCCGAAGTTCTGGTCCTGGAGGGCGTGGTCGAACTCGTGGGCGTACGAGATCTGCTCGATCGGGCCGAGCTGGCCCGACTTCGAGACGACATCCATCGTCTTGGTATCCGGGTCGTACAGCCCCGCCACCTGGCTGGAGAGGAGCTGGACGTAGAGGTCCTTGAGCGAGGCGTCCTGGGGGAAGAGACCGAGGGCCTTCTCGACCTGCTCGTTGGCGGCGACCAGGGCCGGCGGGTTGGTCTGGTCGAAGGTGGCCTGGATCTTGGCCGTCAGCTGGGCCGGGGTCAGGACTTCCTGCTTCACGTCGGACTTCCTGGTCAGATCGCGGATCTGCTGGACCGAGGCCTCGATGGCGGCCACGATCTGGTCGTTGCTGAGGGTTGGACCGGGCGTGGCCGTGGGCACTGTCGACGTGGCGGTCGGCGCAGGCGGTGTTGCCGCGGAGCTGGCCGACGGCGCCGGGGTCGACCCGCAGGCAGCCAGCAGGACCGCGACCAGGGCAAGCGCGGCGAGCCGGCGGCGGTCGCGAAGAGCCATCGATCGATTGTGGCACCTGCGGCCGCGTGCGCCGCCACCCGGTCGTCCCATGACCGGCGCCCATTCGGAGGTCAACCGCCCGGGCATTTGAGCGTGTCCCTTTCTTAATCAAACGGCGCGTTGTGCCTGAATCACCGGGCCATACCGTTAGCGCCGGAACCGTAGGACGCGTTCCACCTCCCTCCCTCCGACCGGGAGCGCCGATTGGGCAGGCGCTCCCGGTCTCCCATTTCCCGGGCCAGGTACGCCGACACGTTCGACGCCACCCCGGGTTGCGGCGCGGGTGAGCGGCATCTGTCAGAATCAGGCCAATGGAACTCACCTGGTACGGGCGCACCTGCGTCCGGCTCAAAGGCCGTGACGCAGTCGTTGTCGCCGATCCGTACCAGTCCGTCGTCGGGCCGACCGGGCGCGGAATCACGGCCGAGATCGTGACCTACAGCCACCCCGACGACGCCCCGCTGGCGCGCGCCAAGGGCACGACCGCGCGGGACGGCAAGACGCTCGTCCCGAGCAGCCTCGAGGACGCCTTCATCCTCGACGGACCGGGCGAATACGAGATCCGCCATGTGCTCCTGACCGGAGTCCGGACGTACCGCGACGACAAGCGCGGCGGCGACCGCGGGCGCCAGACGGCATTCGTCGTCGAGCTCGACCAGATGCACACGATCCACCTGGGCGACATCGGCCACCTGCTGACCGAGGAGAAGCTCGGCGACATCGGCTCGGTCGACATCGCCTGCGTGCCGATCGGCGGAAACCTGAGCGCCACCCGGGCCGCCGAGCTGATCTCGCAGCTGGATCCCAAGATCGTCGTGCCGATGCCGGTCTGCGAGGACGAGCGCGACTGCGACGAGGCCCTGGCCAAGTTCTTCCACGAGATGGGCGGGGCTCCTGGCCCGGCCCAGCCCAAGCTCCAGATCGCGATGTCGGCCCTGCCCGAGGAGACGACCGTCGTCCTGCTGGAGTCGCGCGGCAAGCAGTAGCCGCCCGGCGATGTTCTTCGCCCTCGATCCGCTACCGCCGGCGAACCTGCTCGCGGCACGTGACCAGATGGCGATCACCCTCGGCTTCCACATCGTCCTGGCCTGCCTCGGCGTCGCCTTCCCCACGCTCCTGCTGATCGCCAACTGGCGAGCGATCCGGCACGACGACGCGGATGCCCTGCGGCTCGCCCGGCGCTGGACCCGGATCATCGCCGTGACCTTCGCGGTCGGCGCGGTCTCGGGCACGGTCCTGTCCTTCGAGATGGGCCTCTTGTGGCCCGGCCTGATGGGCCGTTTCGGCGCGGCCTACGGCATTCCGTTCGCGGTCGAGGGGATCTTCTTCTTCCTCGAGGCGATCTTCATCGCGATCTACATCTACGGCTGGGACCGCCTCTCGCCGTGGGTCCACTTCGTGAGCGGGATGCCGATCGCCATCGCCGGTTTCGGGGGCACCTTCTCGGTGGTCACGGCGAACGCCTGGATGAACCAGCCGGCCGGGTTCACCCTCGGCGCGGACGGCCAGGTGACCGACGTCCAGCCGCTGGGGGTCATCTTCAACAACGCGACCTGGTACGAGGCCGGCCACATGTTCCTGGCGGCCTACATGGTCACGGGGTTCCTGCTCGCCTCGACCTATGCCGTCGGCCGGTTGCGCGGTCGGCTGGACCGCTACACCCGGCTCGGGTTCATGATCCCGTTCGCAGTCGCGGCGATCGCGACCCCGCTTCAGATCGGGATGGGCGACATCGCCGCGCGAGCGGTCTACGCCGACCAGCCGGTCAAGTTCGCAGCGATGGAGCTGGTCCAGACCACGGGCCCCAATCAGCCGGTCGTGCTCGGCGGGATCCTGGTTAACGGCCAGGTCGTCGGCGGCCTGAAGATCCCGGGCCTGGACTCGCTGCTCGCCGGGTTCAACACGAATACGGTGATCCAGGGCCTCGACAGCGTCCCCGCCGCCGACCAGCCGCCGGTCGATGTCGTCCATCTGGCCTGGGACACGATGCTCAGCGCCGGGTTCGGCCTGCTGGCCCTGGCCGCCTGGTTCGGGCTGACCTGGCTCCGCCGGCGCGAGCTGCCCACCAGCCGCTGGTTCTACCGGTTCGCCGCGATCGCCGGCGTGGCGGCCGTCGTCGCCCTCGAGGCCGGTTGGGTGGTGACCGAGGTCGGTCGCCAGCCGTGGGTGGTATACGGTCTGCTGCGCACGTCCGACGCCGTCACCCGCGCACCGGGAACCCTCGTCTCGTTCGTCATCGTGCTCCTGGTCTACGTCGTCCTCGGCACTTCGACCCTGCTCGTCCTGCGGGCGATGAGCCGCCAGGGCGGGGGCGAGGCGGCTGAGGAGGCCCGCGACGGCGTCCCGTACGGTCCGAGCCGGTGATCAGCGAGGCCGACCTGGTCGCCGCGGTCCTATGGTTGGGCGTAACGGTCTACGCGGTCCTGGGCGGAGCCGACTTTGGGGCCGGCCTGTGGGACCTGCTGGCGGGTGACGCGCAGCAGGGCGAAGCACCCCGAAACCTGATCGATGCCTCGATCGGACCCGTCTGGGAGGCGAACCACACCTGGCTGATCTTCGACCTGGTCATCCTGTGGAGCGCGTTCCCCGTGGCGTTCGCCTCGGTGATGTCGACCCTGTTCATCCCGCTGACCCTGGCCGCCTTCGGGATCATCCTGCGCGGCTCGGGCTTCGCCTTCCGCAAGTACACCCAGCGGCTTTCCACTCGGCGGACGTTCGGGGCCACGTTCGCGGCCAGCTCGGTGATCACGCCGTTCTTCCTCGGGACGGCGCTCGGGGCGATCGCGTCGGGCCGCGTTCCGGCGGGCAACGCCACCGGCGATCCGTGGACCAGCTGGCTGAACCCGACGTCGATTCTCGTGGGTGGGCTGGCCGTCGCCGCCGGGGCGTACGTCGCCGCGGTCTTCCTCGTCGCGGCTGCCCGCCGCCGGCACGACGCGGCCCTGGAGCGCTACTTCCGGCAGCGGGCGCTGGCAATGGGCATCGTGACCGGGGGGTTGTCGCTCGCGGGCATCGCGATCCTGCACGCTGACGCGCCTGCCTTGTTCGCGGGCCTGACGGGCCGGGCGCTGCCGCTCGTCGCTGGCTCGGTGATCCTGGGCAGCACCGGCCTGCTGATGCTCGTCCGCGGCGCCGCCCGAGGAATCCGGCCCCTGGCGGCCGCCGCGGTGACGGCCATCATCTGGGGCTGGGGTGTGGCCCAGCTGCCGGCGATCCTGCCGGGATCGCTGACCATCGACGCTGCGGCCGCGCCGGCCGGGACGCTCGACGCCCTGATCGTGATCTCGATCGTCGCCGCCCTGACGATCGGGCCGTCGCTCGGTCTGTTGTTCGCCCTCGACGGACGGAGCCGGCTCGAAGCGCACCGCTGACAGGCCGGCGGCAGCGATCAGCGCTGGTAGACGGGCCGCCCGCGCTTGATCACGGTTCGGACCAGGCCGGCGCCCGGCCAGTACGGGATCTGATCATGGCTGGGCACCCGCCAGATCGTCAGGTCGGCCAGCTTGCCCGGCTCGATCGAGCCGATCTCGTCGCCCAGGCCCAGGGCGTGGGCGGGATTGATCGTCACGGCGGCGAGCGCCTCCGCAGGTGTCAGCTTGAGCTCGAGGCAGGCGATGGTCATGACCAGGGGGAGGTTGGCCGTGGGTGATGTCCCAGGATTGAAGTCCGAGGCAATTGCCAGCGGCACGCCGCGTTCGATCAGGGTCCGCGCCGGGCCGTAGTGGTCGGCCATCAGGAACCAGGTCGTGGCCGGCAGGAGCGTGGCGACCACCGGCCGGTCCGAGCTGGCAGCCTCGGCGAGGGCGTCGATCCCGGCGTCGGATGGCGCCGCAAGGTGGTCCGCCGACAGGGCCCCGAGCTCGGCCGCCAGTTCGGCCCCTCCGGACGGGGCGAGCTCGTCGGCGTGCAGCCGGGGGCGCAGCCCGAACGCCTCGGCGGCCAGCAGGATCCGCCGCGACTGGTCGGGCGTGAAAACGCCCGCCTCGCAGAAGACGTCGGCAAACCGGGCCCGGCCCTGGGCGGCGACGCCGGGCAGCTGCTCCTCGAGCAGGTGGCGGGTGTACGCCTCGGCCGGATCCCGCCGGCGACGGAACTCCTCGGGCACGGCGTGCGCCCCAAGCCAGGTCGGCAGGACGTCGATCGGCCCTTCCCGGCCGAGCTCGAAAGCGGTCTCGAGCAGGCGCAGCTCGGTCGGCAGGTCGAGGCCGTAGCCGGACTTGGCCTCGATCGTGGTCACGCCGTGGCTGAGCATCTCCTCGAGCCAGCGCCGGCCGTGGGCCAGGAGCTCCTCCGCCGAAGCGGCCCGGGTGGCCCGGACCGTGGACAGGATGCCGCCGCCGGCCGCGAGGATCTCGAGGTAGCCGGCACCGCCCTGGCGCAGGCGCAGCTCTCCTTCCCGGCTGCCGGCAAACAGCAGGTGGGTGTGGGCGTCGACCAGGCCGGGCGTGATCGTGCCGCCCTCGGCGTCGACCCGAGCGAATCGGGCAAGGGGCAGGTCCTGGGCCTCGAGGCTGCGCTCGACCAGCGCCCGCGGCCCGACCGCGACGATCCGGTCCTCCCAGGTGGCGACGATCGGCGCGCTGTCGGCCTCGGAGCCGGCCTCGGGGTCCGCCCGCATGACCGCTGGGTCATCCTGGTTCGAACCGGCCCGCAGGCCGCCGGCCAGGGTCGCGATCTCGCTCGCCCCCAGGATCAGGAGGCCCATCGAGCGGCCATCGGTCAGGCCGCCCTCGATGACCCGCAGCGTCATCCTTCGCCGCGCTGGGCGGCTTCGAGGCGCAGCTCGAGGACCTGCATCGGACTGAAGTCGCGCAGCCGAAGGTAGCCGGCCGCGGCGGCGCAGCGGGCCTCGACCGACGCCCCGGCGTCGAAGCCGATGTGGTCGGCCACTGCCAGGAATGCGGCCAGCGGGCAGAGTCCGATGAGCTCGGACTCGAGGAGCTCGACGCCGTCACCCCCCGCCTCGCTGCGGACCGTCTCCCAGACCAGCCAGAGGGGCGTCACCCAGAAGTCGAGCAGGTTCATCGAGACCTGGGCGCAGGCCGGTTCCTCGAGGGCCACGCCCATCGCCTGGACCCGCGGCAGGCCGCCGCCCGACTCCCGCACCCGGCGCGAGATCCGGCGGGCCAGCTCGATGTCGGTCGAGACGAGGTTGATGTTATAGGCGATCAGGAACGGCCGGGCGCCGACGGCCACCGCCCCGGCCGAGGGGTGCGTCCGAGTCGGGCCGAAGTCGGGCTCGCGGCCCTGGTTCGCGATCTCGACCTTGAGGCCCTCGTACTGGCCACGGCGGACATCGGCCAGCTTCACCCGGTCGCTGCGGGTCGCCGCGGCCGCGTACAGGTAGACCGGCAGCTCGAAGCGGGCCGCGATCCGGGCCCCAAAGGCACGCGCCAGCTCGATGCACTCGTCGAGGGTCGAGTCGCCGAGGGGCACGAACGGGATGACATCCACGGCGCCGATCCGGGGATGCTCGCCGGTCTGGCGCTCCATGTCGATCTCTCCGACGGCCACCTCGACGGCCAGCTCCATCGCCCGGGTGACAGCTTCGGGCTCACCGGCGAGGGTCAAGACGCTGCGGTTGTGGCTGGCATCGCTGGTCCGGTCGAGGAGCAGCGCGCCGGGCGTCCGGACGATGGCGGCGGCAAGGCGATCGACCACCTCGACCCGGCGGCCCTCGGAGAAGTTCGGCACGCACTCGACCAGCTTGGCCACGGCCTCATCCTGCCACGTCTGGTGGCCGCCCGGCGCCCCGCGCTGCGGGTCGCCGGCGCCGAGGAAGGCTGGCCCGCGGGCCCTAAACTAGCCCGATGCCCGAGCCCACGGCACGCCCCAGCCTCTTCCACCACCCCAACTTCCGGAAGCTGTGGGTGGGCGACACGATCAGCCAGTTCGGCACGCAGGTCAGCCAGCTGGCGATCCCCCTCGTGGCGATCATCTTCCTCAAGGCAAGCGCGTTCGAGGTCGCCCTGCTGGGAACCGTCGAGTTCCTGCCGTTCCTGCTCTTCACCCTGCCGGCCGGGGCCTGGGTGGACCGCCTCCAGCGCCGGCCGATCCTGATCACCGGCGACGTTGGCCGGGCGCTGTGCCTGATCTCGATCCCGATCGCCTACAAGCTGGGCATCCTGACCATCGCCCAGCTGTACATCGTGGGCTTCGCGATGGGCGTGCTGACCGTCTTCTTCGACGTCTCGTACCAGTCGTACCTGCCCTCGCTGGTCGATCGCGAGCAGCTGGTCGAGGGCAACGCCAAGCTCCAGGCCAGCCAGTCGGCGGCCCAGATCCTGGGCCCGGGCTTCGGCGGCTACCTGGTCGGCGTCCTGACCGCGCCGGTCGCCGTGATCGTGGACGCGGTCAGCTACCTGGCGTCGGCCCTGTTCGTGTTCACGATCAAGGGCAGCGAGGCGCCGATCCCCAAGGTCGAAGGTCCGCGCGGCAGCCCCCTGGAGCGCTTGCGCGGCTTTGGCGGCGAGATCCGTG
>Ga0265314_10003645_pt1 | contig 14812 bp, 9 predicted proteins | sample 4126metaG_FD_203106 | JGI IMG/M metagenome (GOLD analysis project Ga0265314, IMG submission 203106) | Rhizosphere microbial communities from Carex aquatilis grown in University of Washington, Seatle, WA, United States - 4-1-26 metaG | ecosystem: Host-associated > Plants > Roots > Rhizosphere >... | reverse complement strand
GATTGTGGTAAAAGATCCGCACTTTCGCTCCATTCCATGCCTTCCGGCGGCCATAATTTCCAAGGGTCATTCCCACTTCGTTGAACCAGTCTGCGACGGCCGAACAGTTAAGTGATGCCCTGAGCCGGCGTAATCCCTCCTGGATTATCGGTGTCCAATCGTGAATTTTCCTCCAATCATCGTAGGTCTTCGTTCCTTCCGGCTTTTCGTATCCTGGGGGCACAAGCGCCGTCGCTCCGCCGAATTTCTCGAAACGGTTCATAAGCTTATGCTTGAGCCGTTTGGATGTGTGGGCGTTGTGTCCGACATGATCTCGGCTGGCCGAGATCACGTCCTCCTCCCACGACTCTTGCGCTGTATCAATGCAATCGTTCGGGGCTAGAACGCGTGTTCCGTGGTCCACGGCGATACCACAAAGCCTGACAGCCTCCGCGCCGCGGATCAGGCGACCGATGTCCTCGACAATTAGCAGGTCGAGTTCGCCTGCACGGAGCATTTGCTGGATGTCGGCCAGTTCCGGACGATCCAGGCGCTCGCCCTTACCTTTCGTGGCGACGACGCGAAATTCGACCGGCCCATCATACATCTCTGCGACCACCTGTTTGGCGTGGTCGATTTGGTCTTCCAAACTCAACTCTTTCTGGTTAGCGCAGCCGCTGATTCGTGCGACAATGCCAACTACCAGGATAATCCCATTCCGCGGCCTCAATTGAGGTTGCGATGAACCGTAGCGAGTCATGATCCACTCTCCCCGACCGGAGGTTTGAAACAACCCGGTTGGGAAGGTGCGGTGGTCAGCACATTGACGACACGATTTACGGGGGTGCGTCACACACCCCGCGCATAGAACGTATCTGCCGAAAACTCCATGGTTTGCGTTATCGCGAGCCACAGGAGACAATGACCATCGCGGTCGTTAGGAAATGTCAATCGCCGGTCGCCCCGATTTGCAAAGCCTTGCCGTAAAATACTTTACGGCAAGGCTTTTTGTGTAAAATCCGTGTGTAAAATGGCTGTGTAAAACCTGTGTAAGTTTTTCGGGTCAATTCGACCGCCGATGGCTGCGACACCGACTTCGCGCCTCTCACTTTGCTGATGAGATCGTCCAACTTCTCGGAACGAGCAGTCGGCCATTCTCCACTTTCTTGACGCACTTCCTCCCTTTCCGCTAAAACATGAACATCGGTTCATGTTCCACATGGGAGACGGCCAACATGACACCCGACACGTGCCACCGACGATCCGACCATTCCGACGATCAAACAAAGTCGAGCAGCCCGGTTGCGGTGGCAGCCTGATCGAATCGGGGGGAGGATTTGCGGATCGTGAAGCGAGGGTAGCGACTCAGTTTTCCAAAAACCGAAATCTGTAGACCGAGTAGAATGGCGCTCTATGGGTCACTTTTCGGCCACGGTGCTGACGGGTTGATGAGATGACATTGATTGAAACACTCCGAACGATGCGAAGCACGCTCAACGAGCGAAGACAACTTCAACACGGATGGGAGGTTGATCTGCATTGCCCAAAATGCGGAATAGTCGCCATTCCGGTCTTCAATGGATGGACCCCGAATCAGAAGGTTGGTTTCGGAAAGACTTCAACGATTTTTGCCAACCTCAATTGCCCAAGATGCGATGCCGATTTGAACGAGATTGCAGGTGAGAAGCTGGCCGAACTTTTCGTAGACATCTCCGTGCCGCCAAGGAACAGAAACGCAATTTTGGGATACGCCCTCCTTACCATCGCTTTTTTGGTCTGCCTCGGTGGAAACTTTTGGATGCGACAACCAGCATTCGTCTGGTTGTATCCGATGATCGTGGTGATTTTTACGTCCTCACGATATTGGTTCACCCGGTATGTTCATTCCGCACGCCGCCAGTGCGATTGCGGCAATCCGTGCCATAAATTCATGGGAATGTTGGGTCGAAGCTATTGTCTTCGCTGCTCGTCATGCGGGAGATTGCTTCGTATTCGGGACTAACGAAGTTTTCCACGCCAACATTTGATCGACGCTTATCGTCGCCTGCGATCCCGTAGATAGGCGACGATCAGAAGGGCTGGCAGCAAGATCGCCCCGCCCGCTCCGTCGTGGAACATCTCGTAAACGTACCGCCAGATCGGCCCGCCAAACGCAATCGTGGCTCCTACCACAGCCGTGAGGATGAACAGGCTCTTCAGGCGGAATTGCAAACGGGCACGGAACATCCTGCCATTCTACCACTCGGCGGTGTCGCAGGACCAGCCAGGAGTCGCGCTCTTGCCCGCCGCTCATCGGCGCGGGATGCTAATGGAATCGCCAAGCCCTTCGCCACACTACTTTCGATTTTGACGACCAAACGGCGACGGCTGCAGTTCTCGTTGGCCACGCTGCTGATGGTCGTGAACCGACGGCGACCACATTGTCCGTAAAGTCTTGCGGCAGCCACCGCCGCAACCAAGCCTTGAAAAACGTCGCGGTGAATTCTGGATCATCGACGTCGTAAAATACAAGGCCACCGCGAATGGCCTTAATCGCGGCCACGGCCCGTCGATGAGCATCGCCGGCTTTTTTGACAGCGGGTATTGACACGCGCCTACAGATGTCGGTATGCTGCGCCTACATCCGTAGGCAGCAAGCCGACTGGCGGGTTTCTCATACGAACGTGATTGAAAACATGTCGCGCGACTCGGAATTGCCGGCGCTTTCAGAAGCGCAACTGGAAATCATGAACGTGATTTGGGACCGGGAGGCGTGTTCCGTCGCCGACGTTTGGAAGCTCTTGGAGGAGCGACGCGGAGTCTCGCGGAATACGGTCCATACGCTGATTGCCCGGCTCGAAGAAAAGGGATGGCTCGCTCGCCGCGAGACGAGCGGCGGGCTGCACTATGCCTCGACCATCTCGCGCAGCGAGGCCCAACAACGTTGTGTGCAAAGGGTCATCGAAACGGTCTTCGGAGGGTCTGCTGAAGGATTGGTACTGGCCCTGTTCAATGGCGGCTCCGTCTCGAAGGCGGAGGCAGATCGAATCCGGCAAATCATCGCTAATGCGAAGAGGAGCAAATCGTGAGCACGTTTCATGCATTCGAATTGACCGCGATCGCGCAAGTTACCATCCTCACGCTCGCCGCAATCGGATTGATTGGTGCCTTCCATCGTCAGGCTGCGATGCGGCATGCGATAGGCGTCACCGGGCTATTTCTTGTGCTTGCCAGTCCGCTGCTGGCGCTTGCATTGCCCAGGCCTTTTTGGTTGCTTGCCCAGGAAGCGCGGTCGGCAACCCTGGAGGCCGCAAGACTTCTGTCGCCCGAAGCCACAAGCGCGGGCCGCGTAGTCGTCGCTGACGAGCCCCCAGTCAAAACCGCGGTCGTCGTCCCGGCTTCGGCGTCGAAAGCCACCAAATCGCGGCAGTATGCGGCGCGCGGATCCGATCTGGAAGCCCGGAAGGCAATCACGGAACAGCAAGATTTTCCAACTCGCGCTCGCGACTACTGGAATCTGCCGCTAACGATCGGGAACCTCGCCTGGGGCATCGGGATTCTTTGGTTTGCCTGGCGGCGCGGTCGGTCGCTTCACGGCTTGAACTATCTTTACCGATCCCTCGAAGCCTGGCCGTCGAGGCCTACCCTTCGCGACGAAGTCGAGATCTGTCGCGAATTTGGCCTCGAACGCCTGCCGCCGATCATGCTCTCCGATCACGCGCCAATGCCGCTGGTGCTGGGAACTTGGAAGCCGGTTGCGGCGCTGCCAAAGGCGCTGGTGGCGTCGGCGACTGCGGAGAAACTACGAATGATCGTTATTCACGAGGCGGCGCACATTGCCCGACGAGACCCCTGGATTCTCGTGGCACAGATTGCCGCGCAAATCCTCTTTTGGTGGCACCCGGGCGTTTACTGGCTCAACCGATGCATTAGCCGTTCGCGGGAGGAGATCTGCGATAATTACGTTCTCCGTCGTTGCGACGCCACAGGCTACGCCGAAATACTGTTGGACCTTGTCGAACGCCGACCGGCGCCGGTATTGCTTGGGCTCTTCTCGACTCGATGGAGTCTGGAACAACGCATTGGCGGTCTTCTCAATCCCAAGCGAGAGACGGCCACCCGTACGCGACGCGGCCGAGTTCCGGCATTTGTGCTGTCGATGCTGGCTTGCTCGGTGTTCGTGGGTGGCGCAGGCGTTTTCGACGTACTCTCCTCTGAGGCGTCGCCGACCGAATCCAACTCGGAGTCGAAGGAGGAGCAGAACAGTGACGCGAACGATCCGGCCGACGGGCAGCGTCCGGCGGCCGATAAGACAGGCCCCGAGCCTGGAGGCCTGCGCTGCCGGGTGACGCCGATCGCGGCCGACGTCGACGACGAATCTCCCGATCTGTCGAAGAAAATCGGCACATTCCTCCGCGGCGACGACCTGACACTGGCGGTCGAATTGAAAAATGTCAGCAATAAGACGGTCACACTTCTGGGGGGCAAAGGAAATATTCCTTTCCTTGGACCGCACCTGTTCGACCTGGAGTTCACTCGTAGGGACGGCCAGCCGATCCCACGGGCGGCGCGTGGACTGCTCACGAGCGTGGTGATGCTCATCGAGTCCTCAACTCACGAGCTCGAACCGGGCAAGAGGCTGGTGGTGGTTCTCCGGCCGGCGAGGTTCAATCCTCCCATGGATTACGAGCTCCCGCCGGGCGACTACCAGGTGCGGGTCCGTTACCACGTGGGCCAACCTTTCGTGGAGAAAATCGCCAAACTCTGGCCCGACAAGCTGCAAGGCAAGGCGTGGGCGGGCGAAGCGATCTCGCAAACCGCCTCGTTCGCCGTGGCCGAGGATCCACAGGCCGCGAAAGTCGCCGAGCTGCGGTGGGGTGAAGCCAAAGATGGCCTACGGGCGGCAGTCCAGTTCCTCCAAGGCGGAAAGCGCCTTCCGTCCGATGGATCGCAAGCAGTGCCGCTGAACACGGCACTCGATGTGGCTTTTCACCTCCAGAACGTCGGCGACAAATCGATCTCACTCATGAGCGAAACGTGGCGTCAGTTAGATCCCGTCACCGTCAAGGACGAGTTGGGCAACGAGCAGACACTCACCGGACCGTGGTACAGCGGCTTGCCGATCATGGCCCGTTGGACCCTCAAGCCGCAAGAAACGGCTGAGATTCGCGCCTACGGCCTTGGCATTGTGGCGGCTGAAGGGCCGGTGGCCAGGTTCGAGCATGCGATCGGCCCTAGGTTCAGCACCTCTCCTGGAAAGTACCAGTTCCGCTACAAGGTCCACGTCGGCAATATTCAAACGTCAGCTTCGCACGAGGGCGATTGGAAAGGAGAACTGACTACGGGCGAAACGACGTTGAGCATCCGCGCCCGCACGCCGGAAGAGGACACCGCCGAGCGCGCCAGGCACTTCACCGGCCGCGTGGAGTTTGTGGCAAAGGACGGAAAGGCCGTCGATGCCGGCGTCTTCACCGCCGAAACGTACGAGGCATCGAAGTCGATCGAGATTCACGCCGGACCGATCGAAGTTCCAGACGTGACGTCGCCGGTCACGATTTCCGTTGTCGCCCCGGGCTATGAAGAAACCCGTTTTCAAGGAGTGGAGCTCAAGCGGGACGAGACGAAGCGGTTCGAGCTGAGGCCCGCCGAGCCGACCCGCTTCCGATTGATTGCCGATGGCCGGCCGATTGCCGGCGCCAAGGTGCGCCATTTTAACAAGACCTCGGACAACGCGAGCGGCGGTCCGTATCCTATGCATGGCCTGCAAGGGCCTATCCACGCCGTGTCGGCGGAAGACGGGACCGTGGTACTCGCCTCGCTGCAGAAGGTCAATCAGGGATATGAGGACCTCGGCCCGGCCGTCTATTTCTTGTATATCGAATCCGAGGGATTTGCCGGCCGGTTCATTGGACCAGTGAGAGCGGGCACCGATCTGGGTGACGTGGCAATGAGCCGCCCGCTGGAAGTGCGCGGCGAGATTCGCGGCACGCCCGAGGAGCTGAAAAACTTCGCGGCCGATTGGGACCAGCCGTTCGAGCTAAAGACGGCCAACCCCATGGCGGCCTGGTCGTACGCCGTGTCACAGCGGCTGGAAACGAAGCGCGAGGGAGACAAACTGACGTTCCACCTTACCGGATTACGGCCGGGTAACCTGCGCATCATCAGCAACTTCAGTCCGGGGACACACCACGTCCACCACACCTACGCTCGCCGCGACCCGCAGGAAAGTGACGTTGTCGTGGAAGTGGAACTGACGAAATCCATGGATGATCTGGTCCTCACTCCCGCGGGCCGCAAGCCGGCCGACGCCGGCAAATAATGGAAATCCGCAGCGGTCCGCCGCAAAAAACCACAGTCGTTTGTGGTTTCAATTCGGTCTTAAGTAGATGTTCATGATCTTGCTGGCCGTCGCCGCCTTTTTCGGCGGTACCGCATGGAAACAACACGAGGTCTACCAACTTCGGATTGAGGCTGGGTTGCATCAGGCGGAATTTGAAAAACAGCGGTGCGAGGTCGAGCAACTCCGCCATGAGGCCGAATCGAGCCAGGCCAAAGCAGAAACAAAGCAACTTCCCGCGGTGGCCCACCGTCGGGTATGACGATCGCAACGATCGAAGGGTTTCGTCAGCTTGTCGGCCCCCCCACGCGCCGGCGCAAGCTATCTTTCCCAGTGGCGGCGAAACCACGCAAAAGTCTCGCGGCCAAATGCCCGCAGTTCGTGATCGCGCATCCGCAATTGTCGTTTCGCACACTCACACACGGCAGGCTCAACGCATGAACGATTCGCTGTACGCCACCGTTTTGACCAATCACGATGGACAAGCGGGCTTTCCACAATCGGGGGGCGGCAGTTCAACGGGCTCGCGCTTCGAGATCGTACGACCGCACGCGGCCGGCGGGCTGGGGCAAGTCTCAGTGGCGATCGACCACGAGCTGCACCGCGAAGTGGCGCTCAAGGAAATTCGCCCCTGCTACGCCGACCATCCCGAAAGTCGTGCCCGCTTTCTGCTCGAAGCCGAAATCACCGGCGGCTTGGAACATCCGGGCGTAGTGCCCGTCTATGGCATGGGCACTTGCAACGACGGCCGCCCGTACTACGCGATGCGCTTCATCCGAGGCGAAAGCCTGCAGCAGGCGATCGAGGAGCTGCATGGCGGCGAGCCGGCCGAACGCATGGTTCGCTTGCGCGGGCTGTTGCGAAGGTTCATCGAAGTCGCGAACGCCGTGGCCTACGCTCACAGCCGCGGGGTGCTGCACCGCGACCTGAAGCCCGCCAACGTGATGCTCGGCCCCTACGGTGAAACACTGGTCGTCGATTGGGGGTTGGCCAAGCCGGTCGATCGACCGGCACAGGCCACAGCCGCCGCCGAGTCGCGGCTGTTGCCGCCGGCCGCACACGATTCCGACGTAACCCGTATCGGCCGGGCGATCGGAACGCCCGCCTACATGAGCCCCGAACAAGCGGCGGGGGCGGTCGATTTGATCGGCCGCGCCAGCGATATTTACAGTCTGGGCGCGACCCTTTATTCGCTGTTGACCGGCCAGCCGCCGGTTCAAGGGCGCGACGTCGATGCGATTCAAAAGCGGGTGCTGCGCGGCGAGTTCGCCGTTCCGCGGGCGGTCCAATCGTGGGTGCCCCGGCCGCTGGAGGCGATTTGCCTGAAGGCCATGGCCCTCGAACCGGCCGATCGGTATCGCTCGGCCCGGGCCTTGGCCGAGGACGTCGAGCGTTGGCTGGCCGACGCGCCGGTGCAAGCCCACCGCGAGAACGCCGCCGAGCGGCTGGCGCGATGGATGCGCCGGCACCGCACCTGGAGCCAGGCGGGCGCCGCGGCGCTGCTGGTTGTCACGCTAGTCGCGGCAACCGCGGCCGTAATGGTACACAGGGCGGGCTTGCAAGCCCAGCAGGCCCATGAACTGCGTGCCCTGGCCCAGGTCGAGCTGCTGCGCAACGCGTCTCCGGAAGCCGTTCCGGCGATCCTCGACAACCTGCGGCCTTTCCACCACGAAGTGGCGCCCCGCCTGCACGAGCTGCTGGCCGGCGGCGACTTGACGCCGCGCGAGGCGATCCGTGTTAACCTGGCGCTGCTGGCCGACGAACCTGGTCGGGCGGCCCATCTCGCAACGCGTCTGCTCGATTGCGAGCTCGATGACTTGCCGCTGATTCGCCAACGGCTCAGTACCTCGGCAGCGACGATCGAACCACTGCTTTGGCAGACCTTGCGCGACACAACCGCGGCGCCGACGGCTCGGTTTCATGCCGGGCTCACTTTGGCCGGTTACGCGCCGCAGGCCGAAGGTTGGGAACGGGCCGATCTGAGCTTCCTGGTCAAGGAATTGCTGGTGGCCCATGTCGACGACCAGCGCATGCTCCGCGATCTGTTGCGGCCGGTCTCGGCTCGGTTGCTGGAACCGATTCAACGAGCGTTCCTCGACCTGTCGCGCCGCGAGCACGTGCGCCATGCGGCCGCGACGGCTCTCGCCGACTGGGGACGTGGACGTCCGGAGCTTCTAGCCCGGCTTGCGGCCGACGCCAGGGGCGAGCAATTCGCCCCGCTGATGGCCGCGCTGGCAGCCGAGCCCGACCGCGAGGCGGCCCGCCGAACGCTGCTCGACATCGTCGGCCTGCACCGTCTGGAGTGGGACGCCGAGGAGCCGCGGCGCATCGTGCTCGGCCGCCGTCGGGCTGCGGCCGCGGTCACGCTGCTGCGGCTCGGCGAGCGCGAAACGATCGGTGAGCTCTTTACGCCCACGACCGACCCCGACGCGCCGGCGCAGTTCCTTGCCGCCGTGCGCGACCACGACCTCGAGCCGGCGGCGCTGGCCGGGTGCCTGAACACGGCGCGCGGCGACGCGGCCAGGTATTGGTTGATCTTGGCTTTGGGCGAATTCACCGCAGCCGAAGTGCCCGACGGCTCGCGGTTCAGCGCGCAACTGGTCGACTGGTACCGCTGCGATCCCAGCTCGGCCATGCACGGAGCTTGCGGTTGGCTGCTGCGTTGCTGGGGTTTTGGCAGCGAGGTCGACGAATTCGATGCCACAGCGGCAAGCGGCGAGCCGTCGGCGCCGTCGCGCGCCGAGTGGTTTGTCGAGCGGGCCGGGCCGTTCACGCAGACGATGATCGTTTTCGCGCCGGGCGCATTCCGCATGGGGTCGCCGCCGACCGAGCTCGACCGCAACAACGACGAATCGGCGCACGAGGTGCGTCTCACGCGTGGTTTCGCGATGATGGATCGCCTGGTGACGCGCGACCAATACCAGCGGTTTCTCGCCGAAACCCGCGGCGAGGCCGCGGCCTGCGGCTACATTGAGGCGGTCGCCGAGCGTTCGCCCGCCGGCTGGCAGCCGGCGGTGGCCTTCAACTGGTTCGACGCGGTCCGATTCTGCCGCTGGCTTACGACCGCGGCGGGCCTGCCGGAAAGCGAGCAATGTTACGACGACCCCGCGACTTTGGAGTTGGGACCAGGCGAAAGCTCGGCCGACGGCCAATGGCCGTTTCATCCGGAACGTGCCGGTTACCGCCTGCCGACCGAGGCCGAGTGGGAATACGCGTGCCGGGCGGGCACAGTTACGGCCTACAGCTTCGGCAGCGACGTCGACCTGGCGCCGCGATTCGGCTGGTTCCAGGGAGATTCACGCGGCGAAGAGCATTACCGGCGGGTGTTGCGGCCCAATCCGCGTGGCCTGCGAAACATGCACGGCAACAACTCGGAATGGTGCCATGACTGGCTGGCCTTTGATCCTGGCGCCGGGCGGGTTGACCCCACCGGGCCGGCCAACGGACAATGCCGCGTCGTGCGCGGCGGCTCGTATTTGAGCCGCCCGGCCCTTGCCCGCAGCGCCAGCCGCAGCGGTCTGCCGCCCACGTTCGCTTCTCCCAGCGCCGGCCTCCGCGTGGTTCGCACCATGAATTCTTCGCGATAGAAAACACAAGATCAAGATGAATTGTCGTAAACGCCCGATATTGAGCCAGAATCTCCAGTACGCGCGCTCTCCGCCCGGAGGGGTTGTGTCTTCGCATCCGTTGCGACTCCGTAGAGTAACACGCGGGGTCCCGGCGAGCGACGGACGAGCTTAGCCCGCTATTGGCGAATTGCAAATTGAAGAATGACAAAGATGGCCGGTTCGCACTGCCCTCTGCGACTGTTGCGCACCGCGCCGCGGCACGGGAAAATGATCAACATGACTGAGCGCTTCGAGAGTCGATCGCCCGCTCCATTCGTTTGCTCGCATCCGCGGAGTTCGACGGTGAGACCACCAGCTTTGATCTCGATGGTGCTCGCTGTTTGTACTTCCACTCGTGCTCCGGCGGCCGACGCCATTCGAACCGAAGCGTTCGATTCTGCCGGTACCTCGATCAGCTACCTGGTCGCGGGTGCGGGGGAACCGGTCGTGCTGTTCCACGGCCATTTCCGTGCTCAAATATGCCGACGGCCGAGGCTGCCTTTTGATTCTCGTTTGCATGGCGAGTATCCTCAAAGGTGATGATCGACATCACCCGCATTCTCGACGCGATCAAGGCCGGCGAACCAAAGGCCGCCGAGGAGTTGTTGCCGCTGGTTTACGAGGAGCTACGCCGGCTGGCAATGCAGAAAATGGCGAGAGAGTCGCCCGGCCAGACGTTGGAGGCGACGGCCCTGGTCCATGAAGCGTATTTGCGGCTGGTCGACGTCCAACATCCACAGTTGTGGAATAGTAGAGGTCATTTCTTCGTCGCCGCGGCCGAGGCGATGCGAAGGATCCTCGTCGAACGGATCCGTCACAAACGGACACTCAAGGCCGGCGGAGATTACAACCGAGTCGAACTGGTCGATATTGCTTTGGCTTCGGCCGGGCCCGACCTTGACTTGCTGGCCTTGAACGAGGCGCTCGACAAGCTCGAAAAGCACGACCAGCGAATGGCCCAACTCGTCAAACTGCGGTTTTTCGCCGGCATGACGATCGAAAGCGCGGCCGAGATGTTGGGCGTTTCCACTTCCACCGCAGACAACGACTGGGCATATGCCCGAAGCTGGCTCCGCCTGGAAATGGAAGGGAGCGAAAGCTCCGGTGGCTAAGCACCCGTGCCGGCGCGGAATTATTGGGGAATCCGCCTGTATTTCTCGCACTGGATTATGGACCCCTCACGCCGATCGCCCATACAAATGCAGAACGAACGACTGATCTTTAACGCGGCCCGTCGAATCGAGGCCCAAGCTGCGCGTTCAGTTTACGTTAAGGAAGCCTGCGACGGCGACGACGACCTGCTCGCACGAGTCGAGGCATTGTTGCGGGTGTATGAAATGGACGACGGCTTCCTGAAGAATCCGGCTGTGGTTTCCGTGCCTTGTACGGCTGCCGCTCAGGAAGGCCCCGGCACCCGGATCGGCGTCTACGAATTGATCGAGCAGATCGGCGAAGGTGGCTTTGGCGTCGTCTTCCTGGCTGAACAGCGGCAGCCCATTCGCCGCATTGTTGCTCTGAAAATCATCAAGTTGGGCATGGATACGCGCGAGGTGGTGGCCCGCTTCGAAGCCGAGCGCCAGGCTCTAGCCCTGATGGAGCACGCTAACATCGCCCGTGTCTTCGACGCAGGAACGACTAGTTCAGGGCGCCCTTTTTTCGTCATGGAGCTAGTCAAGGGCCTGCCGATCACACGCTATTGCGACGAGCAGCAACTCACCAACCGCGAGCGACTCCATCTATTTGCGGCCGTTTGTCAGGCGGTGCAACATGCGCATCACAAAGGGGTCATTCACCGCGATCTGAAGCCCACGAACGTACTGGTCGCCGCCTACGACGGCCGGCCGGTGCCCAAGATCATTGATTTCGGCGTGGCCAAGGCATTGGGTGAGCGGTTGAGCGAGCGGACGCTGGTTACCGCCTTTGGCGGCATCATTGGCACGCTGGAATACATGAGTCCTGAGCAAGCCGACTTCAACGCTCGCGATGTTGATACGCGCGCCGATATTTACAGCTTGGGTGTGTTGCTTTACGAGCTGCTTACGGGCACGACCCCGCTGACGCACGAGCGGCTAAAGCAAGCCACGATGACAGAAGCGTTGCGGCTGGTCCGCGAAGAGGATCCACCGAAGCCAAGCGCCCGCCTGAGCGATTCCAAAAAAACTCTGGCGTCGATCTCGGCGCAGCGGCAGCTCGCACCCGAACGGCTCACCCGTGAGCTGCATGGCGATCTCGATTGGATCGTCATGAAGGCTTTGGAAAAAGACCGTGATCGGCGCTATCAGACGGCCAACGGCCTGGCACGCGATATTGAGCGTTACCTGAATGACGAACCCGTGGAGGCCTGCCCGCCGTCGGCGGCTTACAAGCTCCGCAAGTTCGCCCGCAAGAACCTCAAGCTGCTGCTCGCGATGGGAGCCTTCGCCGCGCTATTGGCCGGGGCCACGGCCGTGAGCGGCTGGCAGGCGTACCGGGCCACACTTGCCGAGCGCGCTATGGGCCGCGAGCGCGACCGCGCTGAACGAGAGGCGGCGCGCGCGATCGGAAATGCTTATGTCGCCCACATGAATCTGGCGCAAACTGCCTGGGAAGACGGCCGGGCGGGCCAACTGGCGGCGCTCTTGGATAAACACCCTTCCCGCGATGATGAAGACGACTTGCGCGGCTTCGAATGGTATTTCTGGCGCCGGCTGCTCGATACCCCGCTCGTCAGTGCGACAGGGCACAAGGCCCCAGTCGCCGGCGTCGCCTTCAGCCCAGACGGAAAGCTCCTGGCCTCGGTCAGCCACGATCGCACGGCCAGGTTGTGGGACGCAGCCACTGGTTGCCCCGTGAAGATTTTGAGGGGACACCAGGATCTGGTCTTCGGCGTCGCCTTCAGCCCAGACGGCAAGCGGCTGGCCACTAGCGGGGCCGATTCGACGGTTCGAGTGTGGGACACCGCCAGTGGCGCAGAGGTGTCGATCTTGAACGGGCATGCGAGATGGGTTGCCAGCGTGGCGTTCAGTCCGGACGGCGACTTTTTGGCGTCGGCTGCCCATGATGGCGAGGTCAAGTTGTGGGATGTCGCCAGCGGACGCGAATTGCGGACCCTCAAGGCGCATGACGATTTAGTGACGGGTGTCGCCATCAGCTCCGATGGAACGCGGCTTGCGTCTGCCAGCAAGGACAAAACGGTTAAGGTATGGGACGCCGCCACAGGTGATGAATGGTTGACGATGAGGGGGCACGCCGACGAGGTAATTAGCGTGGCGTTTAGTCCCGATGGCAAGCGGCTGGCATCGGCCAGCCTTGATCGTACCGTCAAGGTCTGGGACGCGACTGAAGGAAAATGCCTGGGAACGCTCGCCGGCCACACCGACCGAGTCGTATGCGTGGCCTTCAGCCCCGACGGCGCCCGGCTTGTATCCGGCAGCTTTGACCAAACAATCAGGTTGTGGAACGCCACCACCTTCGAACCGCTGGGCTTCTTGAGAGGACATCGCGGCTCAGTTGCGGGCGTATCCTTCAGTCCCGATGGCCGCTGGCTGGCCTCCGCCAGCCTTGACGGCAACATCAAGGTATGGAACGCCACCGCGGGCCAGGACATCGTGCAGGTGATTCAGGATACCACTCCCGCGAGTTGGGGTCTGGGCGTGGCATTCAGTCCCGACGGCACGCGATTGGCCTCGGTTGGCCACGACCGGCGCATCAAGATCTGGGACGCGGCCAGCGGTCAAAAGACGCGAACTCTTGAGGGACATGGCGACGCCGTGGCAGCCGTCGCATTCAACACGGATGGCACCCGTCTGGTCTCGGCCGCCCGAGATCAGACGGTAAGAGTCTGGGACGCGGCGACAGGCCGCGCCGTCCATACGCTGCGAACAGACATGGAGCTGGTACCTTGTGTGGCTCTCAGCCCCGACGGCCGAGCGATCGCCGCGCCGGGCCGTGACCATTCGGTCGTCATCTGGAATTTGGCCACGGGCGACGAAACAGCCATTTTGCGCGGGCACGAACAACTAGTGAGCTGCGTCGCCTTTAGCCCCGACAGCCAATGGCTCGCCTCCGGCAGCCGCGATCATACAGTGCGGGTCTGGAACCTGGCCACCGGCCGCGCGGTGCGTACGCTCGTTGGACATCGAGCCGGACCGACCGGCATTGGCGGTGTGGCGTTTAGTCGCGATGGCAGCCGTCTGGCCACGGGCGGAGCTGACTATGATGTCAAAGTTTGGGACACCGCCACGGGCCTCGAGCTGTTAACCCTCAAGGGGCACACCGACTGGGTGTCGAGCGTGGCCTTTAGCCGTGACGGTCGGCGGTTGGCGTCTGCCAGCGCCGACAAGACCATCAAGCTTTGGGACCTCGCCACCGGCGAAGAGACCCTGACCTTAAAGGGCCACATGTCTTTGGTTTTGAGCGTGACCTTCAGCCCAGATGGCCGGCGACTGGCCTCAACCGGCTTCGACGGCGGGGTTCGGCTCTGGGATGCCCTGCCCTGGACACCCGAGTTGCGCCTCCAGAGCGAGGCGCGGGGGTGGCTTCGCCGGTGGCAGCCCCACAGCGACCAGAAAGCGGAGTTGTTTCAGCAAATTCAGCAGGCCGAAGGACTTCCCGCCGACGTTCAAGCGGAGCTGCTCCGCATGGTCGAGCTCCGCGAGCGGTAGTTCCGCGGAAAATTCGTTGGGGAAACGGCTGCCACATCTCGCACTTATAAGAGGGTGCTGTTGAATAACCTCTCTTTACAGTGGGACGTGCGACATGTCGCTTTATTCCCTTCTCGATCTCCTGGCCGAGCGGCGGGTGCTGCCGCGGCGAAAAAAACGCCGTGCCCCGGTGCGGTTTCTCGTCGAAAGGCTGGAGAATCGTGCCCTCTTGGCCACCCTCACGGTCAATTCGCCGGCCGATACCAACGCGCGCGACGGATCCTTGA
>Ga0265314_10003644_pt1 | contig 14814 bp, 13 predicted proteins | sample 4126metaG_FD_203106 | JGI IMG/M metagenome (GOLD analysis project Ga0265314, IMG submission 203106) | Rhizosphere microbial communities from Carex aquatilis grown in University of Washington, Seatle, WA, United States - 4-1-26 metaG | ecosystem: Host-associated > Plants > Roots > Rhizosphere >... | reverse complement strand
GAGCAAGGTAAGATCAGCCAATACCAGGGACGGCTGAATATGGCTCCGGTGATGGAACAACAGTTTGCGGATATCACGCGCGACTATGATCAGTCGAAGGCCGATTACGAATCGTTGCTGAAAAAGAAGAACGAGTCGGAAATGTCGACCGACCTGGAGAAGACTCAGCAAGCCGAACATTTTCGCATGTTGGATCCGCCGAATCTTCCGGTAAAGCCCTACAAGCCGAATCGTCTGCAGTTGTGCGGCTTGGGATTGTTTGTGGGCGTTGTTTTCGGCGCGGGCTTGGCCTTCGGACAGGAAAAGCTGGGCGGCAAGATTTACAGCGAGCGCGAAATCAAGAAGCTGGTACCCTTCGATGTGATCGCGGAAATTCCGCCGATCGAGAGCTTGGAGGAACAGTTGTCCGACCAGCGCGGCGCCTGGATGGCCGGCGCGGCGGCCGTGGTGATGGTAGGGTGCATCCTGTTAGGATCGGCAGTAACATATTTGTACGGCTAGAATCATGTACAAAGGCTTCTACAATCTGCAGCGGAACCCGTTCGAGATCACGCCGGATCCGTCGTTCTTGTTTCCCACGAAGCGGCACAACGAAGCGCTCGCTTCGTTGTACTACGGAGTGACGGCGCACCGCGGTTTCGTGGTTTTGACAGGCGAAGTGGGCACGGGGAAGACGCTCATTCTGCGCTCGCTGCTGGGGTTGCTGCAGCGCCGCGATGTGGCTTTCGCCCTGATCTTCAACCCGACGCTTACGCCTCTGGAATTCATGCGCTACATCGCGCTCGACTTCGGGTTACCGGTCGCGGGCAAGGCCAAAGATGAGCTCATCCACGTCCTGAACGGCTTCCTGCTGCAGAGACATCAGAGGGGATTAACGACGATTCTGGTGGTGGATGAGGCTCATCACCTGTCGGCGGAAATACTGGAAGAGATACGGCTTTTGACCAACCTCGAAACATCGCAGCAAAAGTTGTTGCAGATCGTGCTGGCGGGTCAGCCGGAACTCGATCAAAAACTCGATTCCCATGAACTCCGTCAGTTGAAACAACGGATCGCGCTGCGTTGCCATCTCGACCCGCTCGGTATGAACGAAACCAGGGAGTACATGGCCCGCCGTCTTCAGATTGCGGGAGCGCCTGCCGCCGGCCAGATTTTTTCCGGACCTGCGATCGAAGCGGTGTTCCGCCACTCGCGGGGGATTCCGCGGCTCGTCAACACCATCTGCGAGAACGCGCTGCTCTCGGGCTACGCCAAGCAAGCCGCCATCATTACGCCTGACATCATTGACGGCGTGGCTCGGGATTTGCGGCTCGGAGTGGTGGTCATGGCGCCGAAAAACAATGTCGGACCTGGATCGTCGAAAGAAGATCAGAACGAGCTCCTGCTGGCGGTGAAGACGCTGCTGGAAGTACATGACCGCATGCAGGTAGCTGGAATGAAGGGGCGGCTGCAGTAGGTTTCATATGAGCTATATATTTGAAGCGTTGCAGCGAGCGGAGGCTGAGCGGTCGGGTGGAAACCTGCCGAAAGACACCGATTCGGTGGCCGATCTGCTGCACGGAGTCGAAAAGGAAATCGAGCGTAAGCTATCTCTTTCGGAATTGCCGGCGGTGGCGGTACCAGAATTCTCTGGGACCGATTCGTTTGCGGCTGCGAAAGTGCTCTCGCCAGCACCGGGGTCAGGTTCCCGGCTGGTGTGTCTGACGGACCAGGGCGGACTGGCGGCCGAGAAATTTCGTGTGCTGGGATTGAAGCTGCGGCACCTGCGCGAACGGCGCAAGCTCAAACGGATCGTAGTGACCGGCACGGCCCCGCAAGAAGGAAAAAGTCTGGTCGCGGCCAATCTCGCGCTCAATCAGGCGCGCAGCAAGGTTTTGAAGACGCTGCTGCTGGACGGAGATCTCCGGCGGCCATCCTTGGCCAGCCGCTTTGGGTTCGACCGTTCGTTGCCTGGTTTGAGCGAGTGTTTGCGAGGCGAGCGTCCGCTTTCTGAGGTGGTGTACAAACTCAATGGTTCCGGTCTCTGGTTCCTTCCCGCCGGACGCGCACCCGAGAACCCGCTGGAACTAATGCAGAGCGGACGCCTTCCGGAATTGCTCGACCGGCTTGGAGCGTTCTTCGACTGGATCGTGATTGACACTCCTCCGGTTGTTCCCGTGGCGGATACGCCGTTCTGGATGAAGTTGGCGGACGGAGTTCTCGTGGTGGTCCGCGAAGGTTTCAGTGAGAAGAAAACTGTCCAGCGCGCTTTCGATTCGTTTGATCGCGCAGCCTTGCTGGGTATAGTCGTCAACAGTTGCAGCAGCAACGAGCACAGTGATTATTATTCGCGGTACGGTCAGGCAAAGGTTCGAACCGGCGGAGTTCCCCCCTCCGCCGAGAACGATTAAGAAGTAAGTTGGAGTTACAAGATCAGAGTTAAATAAAGCCTAGCTCCCCCAACTAGGACCGTAACTTTCTCCCCCAATTGATCACCATTACAGGCCTGGGCCACTTTGATGTGGCTCAGCAAGGAGCTACCCGTGGCATCCCGTCCCGCAAATTCGAGGATTCGCTCTGCAGAACTCCCTCCATCACAAAGCCGTGTGGCGCCCGGCGAAGTGCTGCACGAAGAAACCTTTCACCGGATGATCTCGCTGGAGCGCAAGCGCAGCGAGCGTTCGCAGCGGCCATTCGTGCTTTTGCTCATCGATACCGGACGGAATCAGCCGGGTGGCAAGCCAAGCCGTGTTTTGCTGGACATGCTTTCCGCGCTCCAGGGAGCGACCCGTGAGACCGACGTTACGGGCTGGTATACGACCAACTCCGTGGTGGGAGTCATGTTCACCGAGATCGTTCTGGACAACAACGCAGTGCTCAGCACGATCCTTTCGCGAGTCGGGGCGGTGCTGCGCGAACGGCTCGACACCGATCAGTTCAGCCGGATCAAGTTCTCTTTCCACGTATTTCCGGATGACTGGGACTCCCAGGACGAGGAACGTCCCAGCAACCCGACCCTTTATCCCGATCTCGAAAAGCGCCAAGAGTCGAATCGGCTGGGACGCGCCACCAAGCGGATGATCGACGTTCTGGGCAGTCTGTCATTGCTGGCGGTTTTGTCGCCCGTATTTTTTATGATCGCGGCGGCGATCAAGCTGACTTCCCGCGGGCCGATTTTATTTCAGCAGAAACGCATTGGCGAGCATGGAACTCCCTTCACGTTCCTGAAGTTCAGGTCGATGTACATGAATAACGATTCCAGCGAGCACAAGGAGTATGTTCGTCAGTTGATTGCCGGTCAGGCGGAAAAGAAGTCTGCCAACGGCAACGGAACGGGTGTTTTCAAGCTGACCAACGATCCGCGGATCACGCCAGTGGGCAGGATGCTGCGGCGCTCAAGCCTGGACGAGTTACCGCAACTGATCAATGTGTTGCGCGGCGAAATGTCGCTGGTCGGACCTCGTCCGCCCGTACCGTATGAAGTGGAAGCCTACGCCACCTGGCATCGCCGCCGTCTGCTCGAAGCGAAGCCGGGAATCACCGGACTCTGGCAGGTGTATGGCCGCAGCCGCGTGGAGTTTGACGACATGGTCCGGCTGGATTTGCGCTATGCCCGCGATTGTTCTCCCTTGCTCGATCTGAAGATTCTGTTGCAGACTCCAAGAGCCGTGATGAGCGGAGACGGCGCCTGTTAGTTGTGTTCATAAAGTTTTCCCCGTTCCTTCCTTCCCCCAATGCTCTGATGGTTTTCTGCGCTGTCCGATTTGCTCTGGGCGCGGCGACCACAGTGATCCTCATAAGGTGAAATCCAATGCTTAAGTTTGGTGTTGTCGGCTACGGTTATTGGGGGCCGAATATCGTGCGCAACCTGCGGGCCCTGGAAGGCTGCCAGGTGGTTGGCATATGCGATCAGACTCCCGCAGCCCGCAAGCGCATACAGGCGGCGCATCCTGGGATCCCGGTCCACAGCGACTTCCACGAACTGGTAAAGTCGCCCGACGTGGATGCCATCGCGGTGATCACGCCGGTGTGGACCCACTATGAACTGACCAAGGCCGCGCTCGAAAACGGCAAGCACGTGTTCGTGGAGAAGCCGTTCACCAGCAACACGGCGCAGGCCGAAGAGCTGATTAACCTCGCCGCGCAGAAAAACCTCCAGATCATGGTGGACCACACGTTCCTGTTTACGGGTGCAGTAAGCAAGATCAAGAAGCTGCTGGCGGAGGGGACGCTCGGCAAGCTCTATTACTACGATTCAACCCGAGTGAACCTTGGGCTGTTTCAGCACGATTGCAATGTGATTTGGGACCTTGCGCCGCACGACCTCTCGATCATGAACCACCTGCTGCACAAAGACGCGGAGGCGGTCTCGGCCACCGGGCAGGCGCACCTCAACGGACACGAGGACATCGCCTTCATTACCGCGTATTTTCCGGACAAGATGATTGCGCATGTCAACGTCAACTGGATTTCGCCGGTCAAAATTCGAACCACGCTGATTGGCGGCGAAAAGAAAATGCTGGTCTGGAACGATCTTGAGGCGGACGAGAAGCTGAAGATTTACGACAAGGGTGTGGACGTGAAGAGCCAGGAAGGCGTCTACAACCTGCTGATCAGTTACCGGTCGGGCGACATGTGGGCGCCGCAGGTCGAGCAAGTCGAGGCGCTTCGGCTGGAGCTGGGATACTTCGTCGAATGCATCAAGAAGGGTGAGAGACCATTCAACGACGGCTGCGCGGGACTGAAAGTCGTCCGCATGCTTGAAGCCGCCAGTGAATCGCTCGGCAAGCGCGGCGAGATCGTTTACGTATAGGAAGACATTTATAGCAAGAACGGGGCCCCCGACTCTAACAGCAATCCATACCAGCACTGCCACAGTGACTGATTTACGAGACCGGTGAACAGGAGAATGGCGATATGGCTATGATGACAAATGACCCTTGTGGAATGAAACAGGAATGGCAATCGGATTCGCGCTGGAGCGACGTGGTTCGCCCGTACCTCGCGCAAGATGTGGTTCGTCTGCGGGGTTCCATCCAGATCGAACACACGCTGGCACGCCTCGGAGCGGAGCGGTTCTGGAATCTGCTTCACTCCGAGTCCTATGTGCCGGCGCTCGGGGCGCTGACCGGCAACCAGGCAGTGCAGCAGGTGAAAGCGGGATTGCAAGCGATTTATGTGAGCGGCTGGCAAGCGGCGGCGGACGCCAACGAAGCGGGCCAGATGTATCCTGATCTGAATCTGTACCCGTCGGATTCGGTTCCGAAACTGGCGGCCCGGCTCAACCAGGCGCTGGTTCGCGCCGACCAGATCGACCACGAGCAGGGAAAGAAAAAGATCCACTGGTTTGCCCCGCTGGTTGCCGATGGCGACACCGGATTCGGCGGAAACCTGAATTCGTTTGAACTCATGAAAGCAATGATCGAAGCGGGCGTCGCCTGTGTCCATTTTGAGGATCAGTCGTCGTCGGCAAAGAAATGCGGTCACCTGGGCGGAAAGGTTCTGGTTCCCACCAAGGAAGCCGTGCAGAGACTCGTCTCGGCCCGACTGGCGGCGGATGTCATGGGAGTTCCGACCCTGATTATGGCGCGCACCGATGCCGAGAGTGCGGATCTTCTGACCAGCGACGCCGATACTTACGATCACGAATTCATGACTGGAGAACGCACCGAAGAAGGGCTGTTTGTGATCCGAAAGGGCATGGAAACAGCCATCGCGCGCGCCCTGGCCTACGCTCCTTATGCCGATCTGGTGTGGTGCGAGACGTCGACCCCGGACCTTGAAGACGCGCGCAAGTTCGCCGAAGCCGTCCTCGCTCACTATCCCAACAAGATTCTGGCCTACAACTGTTCGCCCTCCTTTAACTGGAGAAAGCACCTGAGTGAGAACGCGGTCGCCAAGTTCCAGAACGAACTGGGTGCGATGGGATACAAGTTCCAGTTTGTGACCCTGGCCGGTTTCCACGCCTTGAATCTCTCCATGTTCGATCTGGCGCGAGGCTACAAGCAGCACGGCATGGCCGCTTACTCCCGACTGCAGGAAAAGGAATTCGGCCGCGAGCGAGATTTCGGCTACGAAGCGGTCAAACATCAGCGCTTCGCGGGCACCGGATACTTCGACGCGGTACAGCAGGCAATCGTCGGTGGCATGGCTTCGACGCTTGCTTTGCGGGGATCCACGGAAGCCGAGCAGTTCACCTATGAGAGTTCGACCGCCGGGCATCCCGCCTCGGCACATTCCACCCCGGCTCACAAGGCAAACGGAAAAGGTGACGGCAATGGCAACGGTCATGCAAAGTCCGTGCCTGTAAATGCCGTGGCTGACACCAGCGCTCCTGACTCGACGGCGCCGGAACCGTTCGCTCGGTCTACAGCCGACCGCGTCCCGCACTCTGCGTAGCGAGTGTCTCGCCTGGCAAGTCCACGCCCGGGGTAAATCACGCCGGGCATAAGTCCACACCTGTCACACGGATGAATAGGAGTCTGCCAACCATGGATCAGTTTCTCAGTATCTCCCCGGATGTGAAGCTCGGGGAAGGAGTCCGGCTTTCTAAGTTCATCAACCTCTATGGCTGTGAGATTGGCGATGAAACAAAAATCGGCGCGTTCGTCGAGATTCAGAAGAACGCTTCGATCGGCAAGCGCTGCAAGATCTCAAGCCACACCTTTATTTGCGAGGGCGTCACGATTGAGGACAATGTGTTCATCGGCCACGGCGTGATGTTCATTAACGACTTGTATCCGCGCGCGACGACTGCTACGGGCGGCTTGCAGACCGAAGCCGACTGGCATGTGGAGCGGACGGTAGTGAAGAAGGGAGCTTCTATCGGCTCCGGCGCGACCATCCTCGCCAATACCTGCATTGGAGAGAATGCCATTGTCGGCGCGGGCGCCGTGGTCACCAAAGATGTTCCGGCCAGCACCATTGTGGCCGGCAATCCGGCAAGAATTCTGCGTCACATCGAAACGGAGGTAGCGCAGTGAATCATTCGCAAAATATTCCTTTTCTGGATCTGGTAACGCCGCACGTTGAACTAGAAGCGGAGCTGACCGCGGTTTTTCAGCAGGTAATCCGCAGCGCGGGCTTCATCGGCGGCCCCATGGTGGAGAAGTTTGAAAAAGAGTTTGCCGCGTTCTGTCACACCGAACGCGCGGTCGCCGTCAACAGCGGTACGGACGCTCTCCGCTTCGCCCTGATGGCAGCCGGGGTAAAGGCGGGTGACGTCGTGGTCACGGTTCCACACACATTCATTGCCACGACCGAAGCCATTTCGCAAGCAGGAGCGCTGCCGGAATTTGTTGACATCGACGAGCGCACCTACAACATGGATGCAACCAAACTGCAGGAGTACCTGGAGTCGCACTGCTCGGTGTCGGAGGATGGCAAGCTCATCAGCAAGAGGAGCAACCGGCCAGTAACCGCCATTGTCCCCGTCCACCTTTATGGCCAGATGGCGGATATGGATGCGATTCTGGAACTGGCCGAGCAGTATCGGCTGATCGTGGTGGAGGACGCGTGCCAGGCGCACGGGGCCGAATATTTCTCGCGCAAACAGAACCGCTGGTTGCAGGCGGGTTCGATGGGACACGCGGGCGCCTTCAGCTTCTATCCCGGGAAAAATCTGGGAGCCTGCGGCGAAGGTGGCGCGATCACCACAAATGACTCGAAGCTGGCGGATACCTGCAAAATGATCCGCGATCACGGCCAGGCAAAAAAGTACTACCACGATATCGAGGGGTACAACGGCCGTCTCGATGCCATCCAGACCGGAATCCTGAGCGTGAAACTGAAACACCTGGCTCGGTGGAATGCGCAACGGCGGGAACGGGCGGCAGAGTACAACCGCCTGTTTGCGGCCTCCGAGGCGGGAGTCCAGCCGCCTTATGAACCCTCATGGTCCCGTGCCGTTTATCACCTGTATGTGGTTCGGACCGGCGATCGCGAAGGCATGATGGCGCATCTCGGGAAGGCTGGCATCGGCACCGGCATTCACTATCCAATTCCGTTGCACCGTCAACGGGCTTATGAATCGCTGGGATATAAAGCGGGAGATTTCCCGGTGACCGAGAAAACCGCGAGCCAGATTGTCTCTCTGCCCATGTTTCCGCAGCTCACAGCAGAGCAGCAAGAGCGGGTTGCCGAAGAGATTTCGCGCTTTGAGCAAGAACGCGTTATCCAAGCGGCCCGGGTCTAATAGCGGGGTCTTCGCGGCTTGCGAAGGGTCGCGTGGCCCGATCGTCGAGCAGATTCAAGTATTGACTTTCGGAAAGAGGCTAAAAATGAAAATCTCAGTTATTGGCGCCGGGTATGTCGGACTGACAACCGCCGCATGCCTGTCTCAAATCGGCCATGACGTATTCTGCAGTGAGAGCGACGTCGACAAGCTTTCGAAGCTGCAAAGTGGCGTCATGCCTCTTTTCGAGCCACATCTCGAGAAAGTCATCGAGGATGCCCGAAAGTCCGGGCGTCTCCACTTTGGGGCCACTGCGGAGGCGATCGATTGGGGCCGCGCCATCTTTATTTGTGTCGGAACACCACCGCTGGCAAACGGCGATGCCGACCTCTCTGCCATAGAGGGAGTAGCTCGCGCTATCGCTAAGCGCGCGTCGGGTTATCGCCTGGTGGTGGAAAAGAGCACGGTGCCAGTCCAGACCGGGTCGCAGTTGAGAAAACACCTATCCAAACACAATACGAACGGTTTGGACTACGACGTTGCCTCGAACCCTGAGTTCCTGCGCGAAGGCTCGTCGGTCGAGGACTTTCTGCATCCTGACCGGATTGTGGTTGGGGTCGACTCCGCGCGGGCCGCGCAATTGCTGCGCGAAATCTACGAACCGATTATCACGCAGAGATTCACTTGTCCTTTGCATGCGGATTGCCCAAAGCGTAACGATCCTGTGTTCTTAGTGACCGACACCGGCTCTGCCGAATTGATCAAACATGCTTCGAATTCCTTCTTGGCGATGAAAATATCGTTCATCAACATGGTTGCGAATCTGTGCGAAGTCGTCGGCGCGGACGTCACCAAGGTGGCCCAGGGAATGGGACTCGATCCGCGAATCGGCCCAGCTTTCTTGAGCCCGGGAATCGGGTTTGGAGGATTCTGCTTCCCGAAGGATGTGCAGGCCTTCATCAGAATTGCTCAGAAATCGGGTTGTGATTTCTCCCTGCTCAAAGAAGTGGAGAAGATTAACCAGCGTCGTATTGAAGAGTTTGTCGAAAAGGTACGCCAGGAATTGTGGGTTGTGCGTGGCAAGAAGATCGCGGTTTGGGGTCTGGCGTTCAAGCCCAACACCGATGACGTGCGCTTTGCCCCGTCGATCGCGCTGGTGAAATCATTACTGGCTGAGGGTGCGGACGTGAGAGCCTATGATCCCGAAGCGATGGAAAAGGCCAAATCGGACCTTCCTAACATTTCCTACTGTTCGGATCCGTACCAGGCCGCCGAAGGCGCGGATGCAATTGTGATCGTCACGGAATGGGACGAATTTCGTCAGGTGAATTGGAAACAGCTGCGTTCCGTAGTCGAACATCCGCTGGTCATTGACGGCAGAAATATGTTTGTTCCAGAAGAGATCAGTCGCCACGGCTTCCGCTACATCAGCGTCGGCCGGAACAGTGTCGTGCCGTCTCAATCTGCTATTGCAGATGTGAACGGACAACGGGCGACTGAGGCAAACGAAGACGTTCAGGAAAGTCTGGCCTGATCAAGGCATTTTAGGAGTTGAGATTAACCTACGCCTGGGTCCGAAGGTTATCGGACGATTAAGAGAGAGATGGATGATGTCGAATCTGACTGAAGCTATATTAGAAGCACCCGAAGTCCAGCACTCGCTGCTACCCAAGAAGATCTGGATCGATTTGGATAATTCTCCGCATGTACCTTTCTTCCGCCCCATCATCGACGAACTTAGGGCAAGAGGCTATGACTTGTTCGTCACCGCGCGGGACGCCTACCAGGTGCGCGAACTCTTGAAATATTACGGAGTGGATGGGAAGGTTGTCGGAAGACACTATGGCAAGCACAAAATCCTGAAGGCGCTGGGGACGTGCTGGCGAGCCGTCGTTTTGATCAACTTAGTCCGAAAGGAAAAGCCGGACATCTCGGTCTGTCACGGTTCGCGGGGGTGCTTGATCACTTCCCATTTCTTGAAGATACCGCACTTTGCGATGGCCGACTATGAGTTCACAGCCGCCGTGCCCTCCATGAGACCGACGTGGCTGGTCGTTCCCGAGGTTGTTCCGGACGGGAACTTGGGGGACGGTGGCGCCGAAATCCTAAAGTATCCCGGCATCAAGGAAGATGTGTATCTGGCCCGATTTAAGCCCGACCCAAAATTGAAGAGCCGCCTTGGCGTCCCTCCAGAATCCTTAATGATTATGGTCCGGCCTCCGGCGACGGAAGCGCATTATCACAATCCAGAGGCTGACGTTCTGTTGAAAGCCGCGCTCCACCGGTTTGTGGCCAACCCGGAGGCGAAGATCATCCTTCTGCCGAGAAACAAACGCCAGGATGCCGAATTGCGTGCCGAGTGGCATGAAGCAATTGCCTCGAATAAGATCCTGATCCCCGATCATGTGGAAGACGGTATGAATCTGATCTGGAACTCGGACCTCGTCATTAGCGGTGGAGGCACCATGAACCGTGAGGCGGCGGCACTGGGAGTTCCGGTGTACAGCATCTTTCGCGGGAAGATTGGAGCCGTCGATCAGTATCTCGCGGACAATGGTCGGTTGGTGCTGCTGACCAGTGTCGAAGATGTTAAAAGCAAAATAGTCGCCGTCCGCAGGCAGAAATCGATCGAGGGGTCGGGCCAAGCGCGCGTGCCCGCACTCGAGACGATTATTCAACATATTGAGATGGCGCTTTCGAAATGTGTTCGCACCACCCAGCCAGCAAATTGACGAATTCAACCATGACTTTATACGAGGCGTCGGCTGCAACCGGGCTGCCAGAATCCCGGTGTTCCGCGAACGCGGATATGACAGCGGCCGCGCGGAAGCTATTGGCATACTGTCAGGAGAATGATTGGGCAGGCTACGATCCCTACGACGCCTTAAATAGCAGACTATTTAAAGCGCTGCCCCTTCTGGATTCGAGACTTCCGCGCCTCGCACTCACACAAGTGCTAAAGCGTAGCCCGATTAATGTTCGCAGGCTGGCGCTGGTTCCGAAAACCCAGAACCCGAAAGCATTGGCGTTGTTCCTCTCGGCGCTGCTCAAGCTTCCGAACACGGTTGTGGAGAACCGCGAAGATCTCACCCGCTACATGATCGACCGCCTGGCGGCGTTGCGCTCCGCGGGAGTTTCTTACTGGTCGTGGGGCTACAGCTTTCCGTGGCAGGGACGCAGCATTCTGGTGCCCGCCGGCGCTCCTAATCTGGTTTGCACGACCTTTGTCGCGGGCGCACTGCTCGATGCGCACGACCAGCGTCGCGATGAACGTTGTTTGATCATCGCGGTGGGTGCGGCTGAATACATACTGAACGAACTCTATTGGACGGACGGCGCCAAGGCCGGCTTCAGCTATCCTATGCCCGGTCTGCGCGGCGAAACCCACAACGCCAACCTGCTGGCAGCGGCTTTGTTCTGCCGCGTGTACAAGCACACCGGCGAAAAGAGATTCCTGGAGCCGGCTCTGCGAGTGGCCCGCCAAGCCGTAGGGAAGCAACAGCCAGATGGATCGTGGTTTTACGGCGAGTCCAGTTCGCAGCGCTGGATCGATAACTTTCACACGGGATACAACCTCGAAGCGTTGCAGTCCATCGGCCGTGACTCGGGGACCGGCGAATTCGATGCCAGCATACGGCGCGGCTTTGAGTTCTACCGCGCGAACTTCTTTCGCGACGACAATGCGCCCAAGTATTTTCATGACCGCCCTTATCCCGTGGACATTCACTGCGTCGCACAAAGCATCATCACGCTGCTCGCATTTAGAGAACTCGACTCAGGCAATGTCCGGCTCGCCCAGTCTGTGCTCACCTGGGCCATGCAAAATATGTGGGACGATCGCGGCTTCTTTTACTATCGCCGGCTTCGCTTTGGCACGATCCGGACCTCGTATATGAGGTGGTCTCAGGCATGGATGCTTCGGGCGTTGTCCGAATTCCTTAGCGAAGCAGAGGCGGCAGCAAAACCTTTACAAGTGCGGGAATCAGAGGCTGTCGTTCCAACATGCTGACCCTGCCCACGTACGTTCTGGTTACACCGGCGCGAAATGAAGCGGCCTACATTGAACTGACCCTCAAGTCCGTGGTGTCACAGAAGATTCGACCTCTCAAGTGGGTAATTGTCAGCGACGGATCCACGGATGGTACGGACGAGATCGTAAGCAAATACTTAGCCGACAATTCCTGGATTGAACTCGTCAGAATGCCCGAGCGCAAAGAGCGGCACTTCGCCGGCAAGGTGCTGGCATTCAACGCAGGCTACGCCAAAATGAAGGAGATGCAATTCGACGCGATCGGCAGCGTGGACGCGGATGCATCGTTTGATGAGGACTACTTTGCCTTCTTGCTGCAGAAACTCGCTGAGGATGCCTCGCTCGGTTTGGTCGGAACGGCTTTCCGGGAAACGTCCGGGGGACCTTACGATTATCGGTTCGTTAGCATCGAGCACGTGACCGGCATCTGCCAGTTATTTCGCCGCCAGTGCTTCGACGAGATCGGAGGTTACGTCCCAGCGAAAGGCGGAGCAATCGACCGAATCGCGAACATTGCAGCGAGGATGAAGGGATGGAAGACGAGAACATTTACGGAAAAAATGTACTTCCACCATCGTAGGATGAGCAGTGCTCAGCAAGGAAGAATAAAGGCGAGGTTTAAAGATGGTGCCAAGGATTACGCCGTCGGAAGCCATCCGCTTTGGGAACTGTTCCGAACGGTATATCAGATGACCAAAGGGCCATTCATCATAGGAGGCCTGGCGTTACTGTCAGGCTACGCATGGTCCTTTGCGCGCAACGTGCAAAGGCCTGTTTCCGACGAAATGGTGAGGTTCCACAGACGAGAGCAGATGCAGCGCTTGAAGGAATTTCTCGCCGGCAAGACAGTTCGAATGCAGGCATGAGTCAACACTCGGATCTCGATCCGGGGGAATGAAAGAGAAATTAATTAGTGACCAGCCCGGTCCTTGGGCAGGAACGTCAACGGAGAAAACATGCAGATGGCGCAACGAACGATAACAGTTATGCGGGGACTTCTCAAAAGGTATGGTCCCTCAAAGATCAAGATGGCACTCTGGGATCAGGAGTTCTCCGGGACTCATTGGGATTTCATCGATGACACTGCCGGGGATTGCGTGTATGCACACTTGGAAAAGCATCTGAACAAGGGGAGCATACTCGATCTCGGCTGCGGCCCGGGCAATACAGCAAACGAATTAGCCGCGAGCGCATACACGAGCTACGTTGGAATAGACATCTCAGAGGCGGCACTGGCCAAGGCGAGGAAGCGAACGGAAGAAAACGGCCGATCTGCCAAGAATAGTTTTGCATGTTCCGATTTCCTGAGCTACCGGCCGACCCAGCAGTTCGACGTGATCCTGTTCCGGGAATCCATGTACCACGTGCCCCTCGCTAAAGTGAAGCCGATCTTAGACTACTTCTCAAAACATCTGAAAGATGACGGTGTCTTCGTCGTAAGGATGGCTATTGCGGACGGCAAAGGTGGCCACAAACCTAGACTGGCTGCGATGGTCAGCATCATGGAGGCCGATTTCGACGTTGTCGAGAAGAGTCAGTATGGCGAGTCCGGGCCAACGGTGATTGTCTTTCGCCCAAAGCGTCCACGGGGGGATAACTAATCTTGAGAATCTGCGGTAGCGACATCAGGGTTGAGGGCCGACTGCTCCGGATCGCTCGCCTGGAACTGGATAAGTACGAATTCGTGGACGATCCAGGGGCTATGGTCGACGGCTTACGAAAGTCTGGAACCCAGATCGATCTTTTCACCTTCCTGCAGAGATTGCCTGAGACGTTGCAGGAATCTTCGGAAGTGTCTCCGAAGTTCGATTATCCGATGGAGTGGGACAACTTGGCTGTCCTCCCGGTGTCCAGCTTCGAGCACTGGTGGAACAATCAGATTCGATCCTTTCCCCGCAACCGAGCGCGTCAAGCCGAGAAAAAGGGAGTAGTGCTGCGCGAGGTACCATTCGATGACGACCTTGTTCGAGGAATCTGCGAAATCTACAACGAGTGTCCTGTGCGGCAGGGAAAGCCGTTTGCCCATTACGGAGAAGACGTTGAGACAGTGCGCAGGATTTCGGCGACTTTCCTCGACCGGAGCATTTTCATTGGGGCATTTCTCGGCGACCGCCTGATTGGTTTCATTAAGTTGGTAACCGATATGACCCGGACGCAGGCAAACATGATGCACATCGTTTCCATGATGCAGCACCGAGACAAGGCTCCAACGAATGCGCTGGTGGCACAAGCAGTGCGGTCCTGTGCCGAGCGCGGTATCCGATATCTGGTTTACCAGAACTTCTCCTATGGCAAGGAAGATGACAGCCTAAGCCATTTCAAAGAGATCAATGGGTTCCAGCGCGTCAATCTGCCACGCTACTATGTGCCACTGACAGGCATTGGCCGAGCCGCATTAACCCTGGGTTTTCACCGCAAGCTGGCCGACCACTTTCCCAAGCCCGTGATAACTAAGCTGCGCGAACTCCGCACCGCCTGGTACAACCGCAAGTTACAGGGTTTGGAGACCTCCTAACACAGCCATGCCTGGAATTGTTGGTCTTATCACAAAGATGCCGCGCGCTCGCGCCGAGGAAGAACTTCGGAGGATGGTTGCTGCCATCCGTCACGAGGCGTTCTACACGACGGGAAC
>Ga0265314_10003643_pt1 | contig 14819 bp, 10 predicted proteins | sample 4126metaG_FD_203106 | JGI IMG/M metagenome (GOLD analysis project Ga0265314, IMG submission 203106) | Rhizosphere microbial communities from Carex aquatilis grown in University of Washington, Seatle, WA, United States - 4-1-26 metaG | ecosystem: Host-associated > Plants > Roots > Rhizosphere >... | reverse complement strand
TTCCGTCCCCGCGTCTGAAAAGACCGCCCCTCTCGATGTTTTATCTTGACTCATTCGCAAAGCACGGTAGGTTTTGCCTGATAATCCGATCAGGGAACGGTCCAGGTTTTTCTCACGCTGCGCTTGAGGCGGAAGGCATTTCACGGCCGCTTGGCGGGCGAGGGGTCGAGGCATTATGCGCCCATCACGCGCCCGCTCAGGCTCGGCCGCCGCGCCGTTGAATAGGCTCTGCGCGCCCAATCGCGCCCCCCGCGCGCTCCTCGAGACCCTCGAGCCGCGCCGGCTGCTCGCTGCCTCGCTTCTCGCCGAAATGCTCTTCTACAAAAGCTCGCCCCAGTTCGATTCCCCCGGAAACGATGACGCCGCCATCGCCCTCGGCAAACAACCCCTCCTCCCCGGCCAGACCGCTTCTTTCGCCAACATCAGCTCCTATTCCCGAGGCATCAACGGCCTCACGATCGATATCGCCGGCGTCCCCGGCGCTCTCTCCGCGGCCGATTTTCAATTCGCCGCCGGCAACACCTCTTCGCCATCCTCATGGCCCGCCGCCCCCGCGCCTTCCAGCATTATGAACCGCACCGGCGCCGGAACATCCGGCTCCAGCCGCATCGAAATCGCCTGGCCCGATGGCGCCATCACCAATGAATGGCTCCAGGTCACCGTCCTCGCCGGCGCCGACACCGGGCTGCTCACCAACAGCGTCTTTTATTTCGGCAGCGCCATTGGCTCGGCCGGCGCTTCTGCCTTCGGCCAGGTGACGCTCGCCGACGAACAAAGCGTCCGCGGCGATCCTCACAGCCTCCTGAATCCCGCCGCCATCACCGACCTCAATGATTTCAACCGCGATGGCCGCGTCGATGCCGCCGATCAAATCCTCGCCCGCAATCACACCACCGGCCAGAATGGCCTCTTCCTTCCTACCGCCCCGCCACCGCCAAACCTCGTCGCCCTCGCCACCCGGCAGCTCACCAGCTCCACCGAACTCTCCATCACCGGCACTACTTCAAGTGACACCATCTCCGTTTCCCAATCCGGCAACACGTTCACCATCACCAGCAACGGCGGCACACAAGTCATCACCGGCACCTTCGGCGATCTCGCCATCCACGCCGGACCCGCCGGAAGCACCATCTCCGTCGACCCCTCCGTCAAAATCGACACCTTCGTCTACGGCGGAACCAGCGCCGATACCATTTCCAACAAAGCCTCCGGCCCCTATGACACCATCGTCTCCATCGGCGGCGGTTCAGATACCCTCACCGGCAACGGCGTCTCCACCTACTTCTGGGCCGATTCCTCAGACACCGTAAAGGCCACCGCCAACGATTCCGCCGGCGGCCGCGTCCAAATCGTCCCGGCCTTCTACCAGCCCTGGACCACCGATCCCTCCAACCCCAATTACATCTCCCTCCAGCTCGCCGGCCAAACGCTCAGAGACCCTCTCGATTCTGGCCCCACCTATCAGCCCGCCGGCGACAGCCTCTGGGGTGCCGGGCCCGCCCTCACGGATATCCGCCAGGGAAATCTTGGCGATTGCTTCCTGATGGCTTCCCTCGACTCGCTCGCATATTCCGAACCCTCCCGCCTGTATCAGATCGCTGTCGACCTCGGCGATGGCACCTATGCCGTCCGCTTCGTGCGCTCCGGCTCCGCGAGTTTCGTGCGCGTCGCCGGCGATCTTTCCGCGCAGCAGGCTGCCGTCTCCTCCACCGGTGGCCTCTGGGTTGCGATGATCGAAAAGGCCTACGCGTTCTATCGCGCCGGCGCCAACTCCTTCGCCTCCCTCGACACCGGCTGGATGTACGCCACCCTCCAGGACCTCGGCTGCGCCGCCTTCAATATCCTGATCCCGCCGACCGAAACCGCGCTTTCCGATACCGCCCTCGCTTCGCAAATCACGGGCGCACTCGCCGCCAATCAGGGTCTCTCCATCGGCACACCGCCGAACATCTTTGCCGCCGCCCCGCTTATCGGCTCGCACGCGTATGCCATCATCGGCGTCTTCTTCGATACCGCCGCAGGCTCCTGGGAGCTGCAACTCCGCAATCCCTGGGGCTTCGACGGCATCGGCAATGACGGCAACACCTCCGATGGCATCGTCACGATTTCCTTCGCTCAGCTTACCGCCAATTGCTCGGTCATCGTCGGCGGCTATTAATCACCACGCAATTCCTGCGCGTCCTGCCCGCGACTGCGCCTCGCGCCCTATTCCCGGATGCTTCTTCGAGATACCCTAAGGGAGTCCGGATGAGCGTCCGGACATCGTCTGGACTAGCCTTGCCCAAAGCCACGGCGTTTCGACGCAAAGCCAGTCTTCCGCATCGCTCACCATAGAGTTCGCCATGGCGGATCGCGATACACAGCCCAGCAGTTCGGGAACTCCGGTTCCAATTCCCGCCCCCGAACGCGCCTCGCGCGGATTTCCTCCCCGCTGGCTGCTCCTGTTTTTTGGCCTTCTCCTCACCGCCGGCACCTTGGCCGCCATCAGCGGCAGCCAGGCCGGAAACGTCTTCCAAACCCTCATTTACGCCCTCTTCCCCTTTCTGATCCTCCTCCCTGCATGGATGCTCGGTGTTCTCCTTACCGCCCCCTTCGACCGGCGCGGTTGCTTCGCCAACTCCCCTTCCCCCCCTGCTTTTCGCTCACTGGTTTCCCTTGGGTTAGGCATCGGAGTGTTTGCCCTGGCCACGGTGGGCCTGGGAACGCTTCACCTGATCGAACCCGCCGGAAATCCCTGGCCGCTGGTCATCATTCCCATCCTCTCGGTGCTCGCCGGCGCGGTCCACACGCAGCGGTTTCTCGTGGGATCTCCCGGCGCAGGAACGCCGTTTCTCAAAATCCGCGCCCACCGTGGCGATTGGCTCTTCCTCCTTGCCGCCGTTCCCGTCGCCATCCTGCTTATCGCCGCTTCCTTCCCTCCCGGATTTCTCTGGCGCCCCAACGGCTACGATGTCCTCGAATATCACCTCCAGCTCCCGCGCGAGTACGCCCTCCTCAATGCCACCGCCCCGCTGCACCACAACGTCTATTCCTTTTTCCCCTCCAATGTCGAGATGCTCTACCTCTTCCTCATGCAAATGACCAAAGGCATCATGGGCGGCGGAGACACCCGCGATCTCGCTTACCTCTGGGGCGGCTATCCCGCGCAATTCTGCCACGCGATCCTCATGCTCCTCACCGCGGCCACACTCGCGCTCATGCCCTTTCAGGAAAAGGCTCAGGACAAGCCCTTCCTTCACTCCACCGGCCGCGCCATCGCCACGATCGTCTTCCTCGGCATTCCCTGGACCCTCATCACCGGCTCCATGGCCTTTAATGAAGGCGGCATGTTTTTCTTCGGGACCCTGGCGCTCGCCCTCGCCATCGGCGGCCAGGGCGAGCCACGCTGGAGCGGCCTCCTCATCGGCCTCCTCCTTGGCCTCGCCGTCGGATGCAAAATTACCGCCGGCGTTTTTTTCGCCATCCCCGTGGCCCTGATCCTCGCCGTCCGCGCGCTCAAATCTGATCCCGCACGACCCCGCCGCTGGCTGGCCATCCTGATCGCCATTGCCGCGGCTTGCCTGGTCTATTCCCCCTGGGCGATCCGCGCAGCCGTCAACAGCGGCGGCAACCCCGTCTTCCCCATCGCCGCCGGCATCCTCCCCCGCGATTCCTGGAGCGCCCAGCAGGTCGAGCGCTTTAACGCCGGCCACTCCGCCCAGGCGAGCCAGACGACACTGAACCAGCGCCTCCGCGCCCTCGCCGACAATTCCATCTTCGATCCCGACTGGTCCGTGCAGCCCTACGTCCTGCTCCACGAGTCCGACGTCGTTACGGTCCCGCTCGACACCTGGTGGAAGAAACTCGGCCTGATCTGTGCCGCCGTGCCCCTGGCGCTTTTCTGCGCCTTCATCAGCCGCACCGGACGCGGCCAGACGACCCTGCTCGCCGCGGTCCTTTTCGTGCAGGTGCTGGCATGGATGTTCGTCACGCATCTCCAGGCGCGATTCCTGCTGCCGGCTGCAATCCCCCTGGCAATCCTCATGGGCCGCGGCGTGCAGGGTCTCCACTTCGCCGCCGAAGGCGTTCCCGCCTCTGCCCTTCGCATCCTCGCCGGGACCCTCATCGGCATCGAGGCCATCGCCACCGGCTTTCTGTTGCTCCCCGAAGCCCATCTGCTCGGCGGCGTCATCGACCTCAAGGCCCCCGCGAATCACCCGCCCGACGCCCCGCCCATCGGCGAAATTTTCGGCCCCGATGTCATCGTCAACCTCGCTGAATTTGCCGCCGGCCCCGACGCCACCCGCGCCGGCAAGCCCATCCCCCCGGAAAAATCATTCCTCCTCGGCGGCGCCACCGCCTGGACCTTCCTGGGCCCCGTCGATTACCGCACCGTCTTTGATACCAATCCCCTCCTCGACGCCCTCGCCGCCAATCACGCGGACGTCGCCCTCGACTTCCTGCAAAAAGATGGCGTCCATCTCCTCTATATCGATTGGTCGGAGCTCGCCCGCCTCGAAGCCACTTATCATCTGGAAACCGGTGTGCCCTACGGCGCCGCCGCCACGCTCCCCGCCCGCTCCGCCGCCCTCATGACCGCCTACACCCCCCTCCTCGAACGCGCCGGCATCCACGATACCCACGGCTCCCCGGTCCCCTGGGCGACTCTCTTTCGCGTCCCCGCAATCGATCCCGCTCCAACCAAATAAATCCGAATTCACCCAAACAGCGTCGCCGGCTGAAAATACCCCTGCCCCTCAAAAAACCCCATCGCCTCCTCCGTTGACCGAAACACCTTGTGCGCCGTCTGCGTGATAAAGGGCGACGGATCCTTCGCCGGCTTCCAGATCACATACGTCTCCCGCGCATGATCGTGCGCATGCTGCAACTCCCGCTCCACCCCCGACGACAACCCCGGCTTCCCGCTGGGCAACTCCGGTATATACGAAATCACCAGATCCGATTGCCGCACCAGCAGAAAATCCCGCGCATAAATCTGCCCATCAATGTCCGGCAAAATCGACAAAATATCCTGCACCTTTATCGACATTACACTCCCACTCTTGCCCCCATCCGCGCCCGGCACCTCCAGATGCGTCCGCCCCTCGCGCGCCGCCAGCAGTGCCGCATCCGCCAGCAGCTTCTCATCCACGTCCCCGGGATCAAACGTGATAAATTTCTCCGCGATGACCCGCCGGAACTCCCCCACCTCTGCCAGAGTCTCCGGCAAATCATAAATGTGCGTCATCGGAAACGACGGGTACACCTTCTTCATCTGCGGCCGGAACATCAGCCGGTACAGCGTTTCCGCCGTCGAATATGGCTGCCGCCCGCGCGACAACACAATAAACTGCGCTGCCTCGCCTCCCGCCGCCCGCAGATTCGCCTTCGCCAGCGTCTCGGTCGCCAGGATTTCCTCCTCCCGCCACACCATCAGGTCCTTCAGCGTATGCTCCATGAACGGTGGCGGATGATCCCGCACCATCCGCGCGTGCACCGTCTCAATATTGTCCACCAGGCATACGTACAAATCTGCGTTAAACGCCGCAAGCTGGTCAAAATCAAACGCCGAAAACAGCCCGTGCTTCCATCGAAAGGTCGCATGCGTGTTAATGATCACATGCTTGGGCTTGTGCAGGTTCAAATCCGCCAGGATGTCCCGGAACACCGCCCGCCGCAGCGAATTCAGCCGCGACAACGGCAAATCCAGAATCCGCCCCGCAGGCACATCCGGCGCCTCGCGGTACATCATCTCCCCGATGTGATACACCCGCAGCGTGTCCTCCCCCGATCCATCCCCGCGTTCCCGCGCAAGCCCCGCCACCGCGTCGAGGTACTCCCTCTTATCCAGCCCAATCTGCCCGGTCACCACAACACGCATATCGCCACGCCCGAAGAATCCATTTCCGTCGCCGCATAATAACCCGTGTGTTCTTCATATGTTAGTGGCAGGCAATGCGCCCAAAGCCCAGGCGCACCAGGCCGCCCGGCGAACGGCGATCCCCCCGGCGGCAACATTTCCTGACCTGTCCGTACCTGCGTTCTTAGGGGGATCGTATGAACCGCCTCGCCGCTGCGTCCACTTTCGCACTGCTTCTCCCGGCCACCCTTCTCTTTGGCCAGGCCGCTGCGCCCGCGAATCAGCCACTCATCCGCTACGGCCTCATGGAAATCGCCGGCCGGCAGTGGAACCTCTACATCGACCAGCTTGGCCAGATGGAACGCGCGCTCACCCTCAGCGACGACCAGCACACCAAAATCAAGGCGGATGTGGATGCCATGAATGACGCCCTCGACGCCGCCCAGGAGGACGCCTTCGGCGCGCCCACCGCGGGCGGAGGCATTGCCCACTTTCCCAATCAGGACGCATTGAAAAATCTTCAGGCAAAGCTCGACAAAATCGCCAGCGAGGGTGAACTCAAAATCCTCTCAGACCTTCCCGAGGATCAAAGGCTCACCTGGGCGAAAGCAGCGCTCGAACCAGTGATCAAACCGCTTTACGACAATCTGAAACTGACGCCCGAGCAGCTGGACAAGACCAATACGGTGATTGCGGCCGCCGCCAAAGAGCTGGTGGCCGCCAAAGATGCCCAATCCTATTCCGCCGCCCAGGGCCACATGATCCGCAAATGGATCGGCGATGTCCTCACCGACGAGCAGGCGACCCGCGTCCTGCGCACCAATATCGGCCCGAGCATCATGGGCCGCCAGGTCACAACGCCCCCGCGTCCGCCCAACCACGGTGACGGCGGTTTGCCGTGATTGACTCCTGCGCCATCCGTTATCCTCCGCTACAATGCCCGCATGTCCCTCACCTACACACATCATTTGCAGGTCCCCGCCTCGGCCATCGACGAGAACGGCCACGTGAACAACGTCGAATTCGTCCGCTGGATGCAGGATGCCGCAGTCGCCCATTCCGATGCCGTCGGCGGCACCGCCGCCACCCGCGCCCACAACGCCATCTGGGTCGTCCGCAAGCACGAGATCGAATACCGCGGCCAGGCCTTCGTCGGTGACCAGATCGAAGTCCGCACCTGGATCCACGATTGCCGCCACGTCTCCTCCCGCCGCAAATACGAGTTCCACCGCCCGGCCGACAACACCCTCCTCGCCCGCGGCACCACCGACTGGGTCCTCCTCGACGCCAAAACCTTCGCCCCCCTGCCCATCCCCCAAGACATCCAGAATCTCTATCTGCCCGGGAATACCGGCGGCGCGTAACCTTTTGAATATTTTGCTTGCGCAAAGAAGAGCCCCGGATGGAAATCCGGGGCTTTCGCTTTCAAATCAGAAATAGGCCACGACCCGCCATCACCCCGGCGGCGTCGCCTCGATTTCTTCTTGCGTCGGCTCGCGAACCGCGCCCGCCGCCAGCCGCTGCGGCTTGGCGATCCCCTCGCGCCGTGAACCGCCGCCTTCCTCATCCGGCGCTGAGACCGTCGAGCTTCCCCGCGGCATCGCGATCACCCCCGACCGCGCCAATTCCCGTATCCCATACGGCCGCAACAAATCGACGAACGCATCGATCTTCTCCTCCTCGCCGGCAATCTGAATCATCACCGTGCTGGTCCCAACGTCCACCACGTGCGCCCGGAACAGATTCGCCAGCTCCAGCACCTCGCTGCGCTTTCCCGGCGGCGTCGATACCTTGATCAGCGCCAGGTCCCGCTCCACGAACGGCAAATCCTTGTAATCCCGCACCCGCACCACCGTCACGATCTTCGCGAGCTGCTTGCGCACCTGCTCGAGTATCCGATCGTCGGCGTTCACCACGATCGTCATCCGCGAAAGGCTGTGGTCTTCCGTCCGTCCGACCACCAGCGAATCAATGTTGAATCCGCGCGCCGAAAACATCCCCGCCACATGCGCCAGCACCCCCGGTTCATTCATCACCAACGCAGAAATCACGTGTCTCATTGCAAAATCCTAAAGCCCACAAAATCAGGCTTGTAAAAGAATCCAAGAATGCCCGAAGTTAAATATGTTAATTGAGTTAATTAGGTAATTGGGGTTTCGACAGTCAGATGAGGCCGCGGTGGTCCCAATTAACTTATTTAACCCAATTAACCCAATTACCAGTGCTCACGCCAGCGTTCCGAGTTCCCGCGCCGAGTTCGGTGGGACCGCCGGCAATTCCTTGCCGATTACGCCCAGCTCCATCTCATGGAGCGCCTTGCCGCTCGGAACCATCGGATACACATGCTCATCCTGCTCGCAGTGGAAATCCACCACGCAGGGCCCGGGCGTGTTGACCATCTCTTCGACGGTTTTGTAAAGGTCCTCTTTCCGCCGGCACGAGAGCCCGCGCACGCCAAAACCCTCGGCGAGCTTCGCAAAATCAGGGTTGGTCATCTTCGTATAGGAGAGCCGGCCCTTGTAGAACAGCTCCTGCCACTGCTTCACCATCCCCTGGTAATGATTGTTCAAAATCGCAATCTTCACCGGGATGTTGTATTCCGCCGCGGTCGCGAGCTCCTGCGGAAACATGATGAACGATGCATCGCCGTCGATGTCGATCACCAGTTCGCCCGGCCGGCCCACCTGCGCGCCGATCGCCGCCGGCACGCCATAGCCCATCGTGCCCAGCCCGCCGGACGAAATCATGCTCCTCGGATGGCTCCAGCGGATGAATTGCGCCGCCCACATCTGGTGCTGACCCACGCCGGTGGCAAAGATCGCATTGCCTTTGGTCACCGTGTTGATCGCCTCGATGATCGCCTGCGGCTTGATGTTCGCCGTGTCATCCCGGTAGCAGAACGGGAATTTTTTCTTCCATTGGTCGATCTGCTCGAACCACTCCCGCCGCTCCACGAACTGCACCTGCTCGATGATCTCACGCAGACAGAGCCGCGCATCGCCGACCACCGGCACATCCACCTTCACATTCTTTGAAATGCTCGATGGATCAATGTCCACATGAATGATCTTGGCCTTGGGCGCAAACGCCTTGAGATTCCCGGTCACCCGGTCATCAAACCGCGCCCCGACCGCGATCAGGCAATCCGAATCCTGCACCGCATAATTCGCATACGCCGAGCCATGCATGCCCAGCATGTGCAGGCTCCGCGGATTGTGTTCATCAAACGCGCCCAGCCCCAGCAGGGTCGTCGTGCACGGCAAATTCGCCTTGTCGGCAAGCTGCCGCACTTCCTTCCACGCATTGGCCAGGATCGCCCCGCCGCCCACGTACAGCACCGGCCGCTTCGATGCGTTGATCATCTCCGCCGCCGCCTTGGTCATCTTCGAATGCCCCAGCACCCGCGGCTTGTACCCCGGCAGGTACGGCGTGTCGTCCACTTCATCTTCAATCTTCGCCGTCGTCACATCCACCGGCAGATCCACCAGCACCGGCCCCGGCCGCCCCGTCGTGGCGATGAGGAACGCCTCATTGATGATCCGCGGCAAATCCCGCACGTTCTTCACGAGATACGCACGCTTCGTCACCGGCCGCACGATCCCCGTCACATCCGCTTCCTGGAACGCATCGTTCCCGATCATGTACGTCCGCACCTGCCCGGAGAAGACGATCATCGGAATCGAATCCATATACGCCGTCGCCAGCGGCGTCACCGTATTGGTCGCCCCCGGCCCGGACGTCACGATCACAATCCCCGGCTTCCCCGTCGCCCGCGCATAGCCGTCGGCCATGTGCCCGGCGCCCTGCTCGTGCCGCACCAGTTTAAAGTTGATCTTCGCGTCATACAGCGCATCAAACGTCGGCAGGATCGCCCCGCCCGGATACCCGAACGCATCCGTCACGCCATGCTCGGCCAGCATCTGCAGAAGTATCTGCGATCCGGTCTTCCCGATGTACCGCCCCGAGAGCCCGGGCATCACGCCCATGACCGGCAGCCCATTGGCATCCACTTTCTTTTCAATGACCTGCAGATCCGCAACCTGGTCCGTCCGCACTGCTGCGTAGGAGCTTCCCGAAATTCCAATTTTTTGCGGGGTTTGACCCGTGGGCGTGCCCAAACGAGTCCCGATGGGGGGATTAATGGTGGTCATATGACCTCTCTTTCCAAGCTGCGTCAGTCGGGGTGGCGGCGTGTCAGGATCGCTCCCAATATCACGCGCGCCCGGCGGCGCCGCTTCATGCACTCAAGCAAGTCCGAGCCCTGTGACCACAGGGTGATTCGGACGATTCGGCCAGCATACCGTCTTATCGGCTCGAAACAAGCCGCCACTTTCTCCCATTCCACCACAAACGCGAAAAACTCATGGAATTTCCGCCTTACGACGATGTCATGCTATTGTGAATCATGCCCCCGGCTGTATCGCCAGGCTCACTTTTCTCCAGGAACCGCCGTGACTACCAAGAAGATCCTGCTCGTTGAAGATGACCGCGTCTCCCGCGAAGCGCTGGCATCGCTCCTTCGCAACCTTGGCCACGAAATCCACGCCGTGTGGTCGGCCGAGGACGCCAAGACCGCCCTCGCCACCTTCAAACCCGATGTGGTCCTGCTCGACGTCCGCCTGCCTGGACTCCCCGGCGACGCCTTCGCCGTCTACCTCAAGCACAAGCTCCCCGCCGTCAAAATCATCTTCATCTCCGGCGAGTTCCGCCTCGACGCCCCCGAACGCTTCGGCCCAGACGTCGACTTCATCCCCAAACCCGTCGACATGGACCGCCTCGTCCACGCATTGCAGAACTGAAATCATTTTTCAGGACGTTGCCGTAACGCTTTTCCCCGGACGGCGTCTCTACGGATTTGCCGCAGCCCCCGGCGCCGCCGGCGGCGGAACCAGGATCTTCTCTATGCTCGACAGCAGCCGGTCCATACGGAAGGGCTTGTTGATGTAATCATCAACGCCCAGGGTCTCGGCATAAGTCTTGTGCCGCGTCCCGAGGTTCCCCGTAATCATGATCACCCGCGGCTTGGCCCCCTTGGGCTTCCCCTTCTTGATACGCTCAAGCACCAGAAATCCCGAACGCTTCGGCAGCATCATGTCCAGCACCACCAGGTCGGGCTTTTCCTTCTCATTGATGTCCACCGCCTGCGCCCCATCCACCGCCTGATAGACCTTTGCCCCCTGGTCCGTAAGCGCCATCGTAATGGCCGTCACCACGTCCGGATCATCATCCACAATGAGTATCGACTTTTCCTTCAGGTCGGCCATGAGCTCCTCGATTCGTGCATCACCATTGAATGAACCGGCCAGTGTAGGGCAGGAGCCCCCGTTGAACAACTTTGTGAATCCGAAACGCGGCCTGCTCCGGGCCGGAACCGATTGCCGCCGTCAGCACGAACGCTGTCAAGAAACATTCCCTCGCATCCTTTGACAGATGTGCGCCGCGTTTCCACCGCGCGCATCGCTCCGAACGACGCAACTTCGACACAAGTCACAACCAAATCGCGCGGGCCCTTTATAAAAAATTCCTACCTGAACGGCCGAGCTGCTTTCCAGCGCCTGTTTCACCATACTCCCGAAAGAAATTTCGCGAATAATCCCCTCCCCGTTCTGATTCTCGCGAAGGGCAGCGCTATGCCTAGGCGGCACGTCCTTTGCTCATGCTGAGGCGAGCGCCACAACGAAGTAGGAGCTGTCGAGTGATTACGGGGTCGCCAATGCCTATTCTCGAAAAACCGCGCATCGGAATGATCGAGTGCTCCGCAGTGGTCTTGGAGTCATCCGATTCCTTTAGCGACACCGCGCTGCTTCCGGTTCCGGCATGCGTGTCCGAACTCTCGGATATCTCCCTGAAAATGGTTGCAACCTCAACGAAATTATGGATGACCTACCGAAACTCGCGACTCCGCAGTTTCGCACACTGCCGTTAGCACGGCCTGTCGCGGCCTTCCCCTGTGAAAAGTTCAGTTGTCTGCCCGTGTGACCACGTCACGCTACGGAGGTCTTGTCATGTCAAATACCCTCGAAACCCAAAATGTCGCACCAGCCCAGCATTCTCGCGCGCATCCGGACAGGGTGTCTGCGGATTCCGCAAATGGAGATTCTTCCCGCGCCACCACATTCATCTGGGGCGCCGGCATCGAATGTTCTTTCGTGCCGCATCTTTCGATCGATCAGTTCGAGTGGACGCAGCACGACCGATTCTGGAAAGAGGATTTTCGCCGGGCCAAAGAAGAGCTCGGGATTTCCGCCCTTCGCTACGCGCTGCCCTGGCATAAAATTGAACGCGCCCCGGGAAAATTCGACTGGTCCATCGCCGATGAACGCATCGAGGGCGCAAAAAACCAGGGGCTCGAACTCTACATGGACATCATGCATTTCGGCACGCCGCTCTGGCTTCAGCAGGCCGCCGGCGATCCGGAATTTCCCGAGGCGCTCGAACGCTTCACCACCGCCATGGTCGAGCGCTACAAGCACCTGATCCACAACTGGACCCCCTGCAACGAGCCGCTGATCCTCTCTCTATTCAGTGGCGATTTTGGATTCTGGCCCCCGCACAGCCGCAAGTGGATCGGCTATATGCCGGTGTTAAGCCGCGTGATGCAGGCCACAAGCAGATCGATCCGGGCCATACGCCAGGCCGATCCCAAGGCCACCGTCTTACTCTGCGACAACGTCGAAAACTATAAAAGCCGCGTCACGGAGTTGCAGCCTGAAGTGGAACGCCGCAATCAGCGACGCTTTCTCGCCATGGACCTGCTCCTGGGCCGCGTCGACCGCAACCACAAGCTCTTTTCCTGGGTCACGCGCTATGGCTTTTCCGAAGTCGACCTTGCGTGGTTCCAATCCCACCCCCAGACGCCCGACATCCTCGGCATCGACTATTACCCCAACAGCGAATGGCAACTCGACAAATCCGGCCAGGGCATCTACCAGCGCCGCAGCGAAACCCCCCTCGGCCTCTACGGGATCGCACGCGTCTATTACCAGCGCTACGGCATCCCGATGATGCTCACCGAAACCAGCAGCGACGGAAAAGCCATCAATCGCGAAATCTGGCTCGACCAGACCATCGAGGACTGCCGCCGCCTCCGCGAGGAAGGCATCCCCATGCTCGGCTTCTTCTGGTGGCCCATGGTCGACCAGCTCGATTGGGACGGCGCCCTCACCCACCGCATTGGCAAAATTCACGACGTCGGCATCTACAACCTCGAACGCCTCCCCGATGGCCGCCTCGAACGCAAGGCCACCCCGCTCGTCAAACAATTTGCCCGGCATATCGGCAAAGGTTTCGCCAGCGTCGGCGAACTCGCCCCCGAGATGATCCCCGTCTCCGACGGCGATGGTGCCTATGTCGGCCAGGAAGGCGACGACGATTTCCTCGCTCCCGCCGATCACGCGGCCGCCAACACAGCAAAGAACGGCAATGGCAACGGGCACACCTCCACTCCCGGCACGACATCAGCTGCACGCATCACGCCCGCCCCAACCTCCGAAATGCCTGATTCCAGCAAGATCGAACACTGCGGCATCGTGGTCTTCAGCCACCTCCGCTGGGGATTCGTCTGGCAGCGCCCGCAGCAGTTCCTTTCACGCTTCGCCCGCAAACACAAGGTCCTCTTCGTCGAGGAGCCCTTCTTCGATTTGCCCGAGTCCGCGGAACCGCGCCTCGATTTCCACAAGGTAATGCCCAACGTCACAGTCCTCGCCCCCCATGTCGCTTCCGACTGGCGCACCAATTCCAAAGTCCCCGCGCTTCTCCGCAAGCTCACGCAGGAAGGCATCGACGCCCTCAATGAAGGCGGCGACTTCGATCAGCCCCTTCTCTGGTATTACTCACCCATGGACGCCTCCTGGTCCCTCGGATATTTCCCCAATTGCGGCATCGTCTATGACTGCATGGACGAACTGTCACAATTCACCGGGGCGCCCCCTTCCCTCCTGAAAAATGAAGCCCGGCTCATGAAGTACGCCGACGTGGTTTTCGCCGGCGGATACGAGCTCGGCGAGAAAAAACAAAAGCAGCACAACAACGTCCACACGTTCGGATGCGGCGTCGACTTCGCGCATTTTTCCAAGGCCAGTGACCCCAACACCCGCATTCCGCCCGACATCGATTTTATGAAGCGCCCCATCATGGGCTGGTTCGGTGTTGTCGATGAGCGCGTGGATTACCCGATGGTCGCCGAAATGGCGCGCATGCGCCCCGATTGGTCCTTCGCCATGCTCGGGCCTGTCGTGAAAGTCGACCCGAATCTCCTGCCCCACGCGCCGAATCTCTTCTGGCTCGGCGGGCGCGACTATCAGCAGTTGCCCAATTATTGCCGCGCGTTCGACGTGAACATGATGTGCTTCGCGATGAACAAGGCCACGCAATTCATCAATCCCACAAAGGGTTTGGAGTACATGGCGACCGGACACCCCATCGTCTCGACGCCGGTGCGCGATGTTGTCCGCCAGTGGTCCGACATCGTACGCATCGCCCAGACCCCCGCGGAATTCGTCGCCGCCGCCGAGGAAGCGCTTCGCGCCGGGCCCGCTGACGAACGCATCGCACGCGGCATCGCTCTCGCGCAGAAAAATTCCTGGGATGCCACCGTTACCACCATGCAGAACATCATCCGCGACGCGCTGTCCTCTTCAACGCGCAACTCCGCCAAACCGGTTGAGCCGCTCAGCGAAACCGATCTCGAAACTTCCTATGTTTCCACTCCCGGCTCGTAATTTTTCCGCGTGGCAACGCCTTTGCATGGGTAGCACCAGTCCTCCAGTTAAGCCACGAACCCGTGTCCTGGGGATTTGCTCCAAAAAGAGGCCTATGCAATGGACAAAAAGATCATCATCATCGGCGCAGGTCCCACCGGCCTCGGTGCGGCCTACCGCCTCAAGCAGCTCGGTTACAAAAACTTCGCGCTCTATGACTGCCACCCCGAAATCGGCGGCCTTGCCAGCAGTTTCAAGGATGCCGCCGGCTTCACTTGGGA
>Ga0265314_10003642_pt1 | contig 14820 bp, 12 predicted proteins | sample 4126metaG_FD_203106 | JGI IMG/M metagenome (GOLD analysis project Ga0265314, IMG submission 203106) | Rhizosphere microbial communities from Carex aquatilis grown in University of Washington, Seatle, WA, United States - 4-1-26 metaG | ecosystem: Host-associated > Plants > Roots > Rhizosphere >... | reverse complement strand
AGCCACGGCTCATCGCCATCGTGAGGCCGAACGGGACACCGACGACGACGGCGGCCGCGAAGCCACCCGCGACGCGAACCAGGCTCGCGAGCCAGCTGTGCCAGTAGCCGCTGTCGAGGACCAGATGACCCCACGTCGTCAGGACCGCCGTCGGCGGCGGGAGCGCGCTCAATACCGGCAGCGCGTGTCCGAGCCACTGCTGGCTCGTCGCGCCCAGTTGCCAGACGGCGATGAAGACCACGTAGGATGTCAGCGCGCGCCGGCGGCTGCGCGTGAAGGCGAGCTCGCGGAGCCGCGTCGCGAGCCGGCGCCCGGGCTGTCGCCTCTCCGAGGGCGCGGCGAGAGCGCTGGCGCCCGCGCTCATTGCGGCCCCTCCTTGTCGCCGACGTCGAACGCCCGCCGGGCCTCTTCGTGAACCGCCGCGGCGGCTTCCTGGACGAGCTCTCGGTAGCGCCGCTCGCCGACGATGTCGTAGGTCCGCGGATAGGGAATGTCGACGTCGAGGATGGCCTTGGGCCGGCACGGCCGCGCGGTCATCACGACCACGCGACGGCCGAGGAAGACCGCCTCTTCCAGATCGTGGGTGATGAAGAAGATCGTGACGCGCGAGCGGAGGTAGAGCTCGAGCAGCGACTCGTGCATGACCGACTTCGTGAGCGCGTCGAGCGCGCGGTAGGGCTCGTCGAGCAGCAGCACGGCCGGGTCGTTCATGAGGGCGCGAACGATCTCGATGCGCCGGCGCACGCCGGACGAGGTCTGTCCCGGGTAGACGTCTTCGTAGCCGCCGAGACCCGCGTCGGCCAGCATGCCGCGCGCCTTGTCCCGCGCCGCGGCCCGACTGAGGGTCCCCTGGACGGTGGGGCCGAAGGCAACGTTGTCGAGATTGGTCTTCCAGGGGAGCAGGGCGCCGTCCTGGAAGACGACGATTCGATCGGAGCCCACCTCGGCGCGCGGCCGACCCGGGCCGCAGAGCATCCGGCCGTCCAGGCGAATCGAGCCTCCGTCCAGACTCTGGAAGCCGGCAATGGCGCCGAGGAGGGTCGTCTTGCCGCAGCCCGAGGGCCCGACGACGACGCAGATCTCGCCGGCGTTGACGTCGAACGAGCAGTCATCAACGGCGAGCGTTCTCGCGACGCCGTGTCCGTAGGACTTGACGGCGCCGTCGATGCGAATCGCGCCGCGCGGGCTCGGTTCGAGGCTGGGCGTCATGCTCGCCCCGCGCCGGTCAGCTCCCTCTTGCGCCAGCGCATGATCCGGTCGCCCGCGACGCGAACGGCGGCGCTGGTCGAATACCCGACCAGCCCGAGCGTGAGCATCGCGATGGCGATCGTCGGATACTGCACCATCGTGTAGGAGGTATTGATGAGATAACCGAGGCCGAACTGGCCCGACACCATCTCCGCGGCGACGAGCGAGAACCAGGCCACCCCCACGGAGATCTGCAGACCCGTGAAGATGAAGGGCAGCGCGCCCGGGACGATGACGTGGCGGAAGACCTGGGTCCGGCTCGCGCCCAGGCAGCGCGCTGCGAGAATGAACGAGGGATCGATCGATCGGACGCCGAGCAGCGTGTTGAGGGTCGTCGCGAAGAACGACGCCAGGAAGGTGAGAAAGACCACCGGCGTCTCCGAGCCAGCGAACATGATGATGGCCAGCGGCACCCAGGCCAGGATGGGAATCGGGCGCAACATCTCGAACAGAGGGAAGACGTATTCCTTCACCGTGGGCGACCAACCCAGCAAGAGGCCGAGTGGGACGCCCAGCGCCGTGGCCAAGGCGAACGCGAGTCCGACGCGACCGAGGCTGGTCAAGATGTGCTGGTAGTAGATCGGCGTGTGGATCGACACCCCGTACGCCGGGTCGACGCTCAGCCACTCGTGCACGATCGATCCGAGGCCCGGCATCCTCGAGAAGCGCCCGAGCGCGAAGACGTCCACGAGCAGGTACCAGCTGAGCAGGAACAGCCCGTAACCCGCGACGGCGAGGTAGGGCATCGGGCTCTTGAGCCACGGCACCAGGCGTTCGAGGCGGAGCAGCAGAGCGCGCACGTTCGCCATGGAAAAGTGCTAGCGATCGGCGAGCTCGATCGTCGCCTTGATCTTGCCGACGGGGGCTGACAGACCTCGTCGTTTCAGGATTCGAGACGTCAAGTCGGGCTGTACGGCGTCGGCGGGGAGCTCGGGAATGGCAATGCTCTTGACCTCGTAGAGGAAGGCCGTCGCGCGCTTGATGAGCTCGAGAGACGTCTCGCTGAAGCCAAAAGGAATGGTCAGCCGCTCGGGGCCGCCGCCGGCGTTCTTGGCGTAGCCGCCGTACAGCGACTGCCAGAGCACCCTCTCGTCGAAGCCCGTCGTCTGCGCTTTCAGCAGGCGGGCGACCTCGTGGGCGTTCTTCGGATCGGCGAGGTACAGCTCCGCGTCGAGCTCCGCCTCGAGCCAGGCCTCGACCACGTCGGGACGCTGCTGGAGCAGGTCCGCGCGCACGTCGATGAAGGCGCCGTCGTTCTCACCGAAGTCGTTGCCGCTCGCCACGCGGCGCGCGAGCCCCTCCGCGACCAGCCGCGAGCCGGTCGGCTCCCAGACCACCGCGGCGTCCAGCTTCTTGGCGCGGAAGCCGCTCGTGATGAGCTCGATGTTCTGGTTCAAGTACGAACCAGGGTTGACGTTCTCCTTCTTGAAGACGGCGCGCGCGAAGCGGTCCGTGCAGCTGCCCTTGGGAACCGCGACGGTCTTTCCATCGAGCCACTTGACGGCGGCCTTGCCGTCGGCGAATGCGGGCGCGTCCAATCGCGTGAAGAAGACATTGCACTGATCGGTGCCGAGCCCGATGTTGGCGAGGATCCGCAGATCCGCGACGCTTCGCTTGCTCGCTCCGACGATCCCGGGCATGTCGCCGACGTAGCCGATCTGCTCCTTCCCGGCGAGCATGGCATTGATGACGAGTGCGCCCTGCAGGCCCACGTTGAACTCGACCGTCGATCCGGCTGGCAGGTACTTTTTCCACAGGCCGAGACCGTTGAGGACGGCGCCCGACCACGCCTCCGTGTAGTACGGCTGATAGCCGACCGAGAGGTGGATGGGCTCGCCGACCTTGCCGTACGAAGACGGTGCCGGGGTGGCCTGCGCATTCCCGCCCGACGAAGGGGAGGTGCTTCCGCCCGCGCTCGGGGTGGTGGCGCCCCGGTGGCATCCGACGATCGCGCCGCCGAGGGTGAGGGCGAGGAGGCCGCAGCGAATGACCGGCGGCCGTCGCCGCCGTGGCCGCGATCGCGCGAACGCGAGGAGATCTTGTGTGTTCATGATAGAGGACACATGTCTAGTTTGTTGCTCGCGGTCTGTCAAGGGACGAGTGCCTCGAGCGCCAGGCGCGAGGCCGAGGCGCGCGTGCCTGAGCGGTGCGCTCAGATCCCCGAGCCGTCCTGAAACGTGTCGTGGCGCGATTGCGCCTGGGTCACGCGCGCGCCCGGCGCCACGTCGCGCGTCAGCCACACGTTGCCGCCGATGGTCGCTCCACGGCCGATCGTGATGCGGCCGAGGATCGTCGCCCCGGCATAGATCACGACGTCGTCTTCGACCACGGGGTGCCGCGGCAGGCCCTTGATCGGGTGGCCGTGTTCGTCGCTGGGAAAGCCGCGCGCACCCAGCGTGACACCCTGGTAGATCCGGACGCGGCGGCCGATCGAGCTGGTCTCGCCGATGACGACGCCGGTACCGTGGTCGATGAAGAAGCTGCCGGCAATCTGCGCGCCCGGATGGATGTCGATACCGGTCGCGGAGTGCGCCAATTCCGAGATCATGCGTGGGATCAGCGGGACGGCGAGGCCGTTGAGCTCGTGGGCGATCCGGTAGTGGATCACGGCGGTGACGCCGGGATAACAAAAGAGTGTCTCGTCGAGGAACTGCGCCGCCGGGTCACCGTCATAAGCCGCCTGGACGTCGGTCTCGAGCAGCGCGCGGATCGCCGGCAGGCGCGCCACCACCGCGTCGGTCACCTCCTCCGCGCGTTCGTCGCAGATCCGGCATGCGCCGTTGGTGGCGCCGTGATCGCATCCGAACACCAGGCCGCGCCGGATCTGTTCCTGGAGCGCGAGCTGCGCCTTGTCCAGGCGAGCGCCGATCTGGTAGCGGAGGCTCGCCGCGCCGAGGTCCGACGATCCGAAGTGTCCCGGGAAGAGCACGGCGCGCAGATCGTCGACCAGGCCCGCGATGGCTTCTCGCGAAGGGAGGAGGCGGCGATCACCGGCGCGCCGTCGCGCGCCCGCCATGCCGGCGTTGGCGGCGCAGAGGGCGTCGACGACGCTGGTGAAGGGCGCGCTCCCCTCGTCGGGCGGCGTCACCGGCGGAGTGGGGCGGTCCCTCCGGACCGTGTCAGCGGCGCGCGTGCTCATAGCGCCCGTCCCTGGGCGTCGAAGATCCCTTCGAAGAGGATGCTGCTCAAGTAGCGTTCGCCGGAGTCCGGCAGCACGACCACCAGGGTCTTGCCCGCATGCTCCGGCCGCCGCGCCAACCGGACCGCCGCAGCGACCGCGGCGCCGCTCGAAATACCCGAGAGAATCCCCTCTTCGCGCGCGAGGCGGCGCGCAAAGTCGATCGCCTCGTCGTTCGTCACCTGCTCGATGATGTCGACGACCGATAGATCGAGGACGTCGGGCACGAAGCCCGCGCCGATGCCCTGGATCTTGTGAGGCCCGGGCTTGAGGGGTTGCCCGGCGCGCGCCTGCGTCAGGACGGGGCTATCGGTCGGCTCGACGGCGACCGAGAGGATTGGCTTGCCGCGGGTGTTCTTGATGTAGCGAGAGACGCCGGTGATCGTGCCGCCCGTGCCGACACCCGAGATCAGGATGTCGATGGCGCCGCCGGTGTCGTCCCAGATCTCCGGGCCGGTCGTCGTCTCGTGGATGGCCGGATTGGCGGGGTTCTTGAACTGCTGCAGCAGTACGTAGCGGCCGGGATCTCCCGCCGCGATCTCCTCGGCCTTGGCGATGGCGCCGCTCATCCCTTTCGCGCCCTCGGTCAACACCAGCTTCGACCCGTAAGCGGCGAGGAGCTTGCGCCGCTCGACACTCATCGTGTCCGGCATGGTCAGCGTGAGCGGGTAGCCGCGGGCGGCGGCGACGAAGGCCAGCGCGATACCGGTATTGCCGCTCGTGGGCTCGACGAGCTCCTTGCCGGGACCCAGCAAGCCCCGCTTCTCGGCGTCCCAGACCAGCGCGGCGCCGAGCCGGCACTTCACCGAGTATGCGGGGTTGCGCCCCTCGATCTTCGCGAGCACCGTCACGGGGACATCGCCGGGAATGCGGTTGAGTCGTATCAGCGGCGTACGGCCGATCGAGAGCGCGTTGTCCTGAAACCAGTGTGTCGACATTCGAGACCTCGTACCTACCGTGCCGTTGTCTGTCCGCTATGATAGATGAATGTCTGTGGATGTCTACCGGGATGTCTACCCGATCTCGGGCGGCATCCGCCATAGCGGATCGCTCGTTCGATCCAGCGGAGCATTCGTCCTGTGGCGGCGGTTTGCAGTGCCATGTACGCGTTCGACCACATAAGGTTCGCCCACGAGTTTCTTGAACCACCGCCCCGGAAAACGGAGAGATATCCATGGCTGAATCGACAGGATCCCATCAAACGCTCGGCGCCGAGGCTGCGCGGCAGCTTGCCAATACGACGAAGACGCCTCCTCAGTGGATCGGCGTTACCCCACGCTGGTTGGTCAGCCTCTTGCCCTGGACGCCGGTCGAGGCCGGAACCTATCGCGTCAATCGGGTTAAGCAGTCCTCCGACGGCGGCGCCGGCATCGCGATCCAGTGCAGCCCGAGCGATACCGACGATCTCCCCGAGGCCTTCGTCGACTACGAAGAGCAGCCGCGCGAGCACACGCTCAGTACGGTCACGACGACCATCGAAGTGCAGACGCGAATCTCGGATCTCTACCGCAGCCCGATGGACCAGGTGCGAGAGCAGCTGGGCGTCCTCATCGAGATGGTGAAGGAGCGGCAAGAGAACGAGCTGGTGAACAACGCGAGCTACGGGCTTCTGAGCAATGTTGCGCCCAGCATGCGGGTCGGCACGCGGGGCGGGGCGCCCACGCCCGACGATCTCGACGAGCTCATCGCGCGCGTCTGGAAGGAGCCGGCGTTCTTCCTCGCCCACCCGCGCGCCATCGCGGCGTTCGGTCGCGAGTGCACCCGCCGAGGCGTCCCGCCGGCGACGGTGACCCTCTTCGGCTCGCCGTTCATCACCTGGCGCGGTATCCCGATCATTCCGTCCGATAAGCTGCACGTCGAAGGTGGCAAGGACGACGGCAAGGAGGGTGGCAAGGGCGGCAAGGACGGCGGCGGCAAGACGAACATCCTGCTCTTGCGCACCGGTGAGAAGAAGCGGGGCGTCGTCGGCTTGTTTCAGCCCGGCATCCCGGGCGAGGTCAGCCCCAGCCTGTCGGTTCGCTTGATGGGGATCAATCAGAGGGGAGCCGCCTCGTACCTGGTGTCGCTCTACTGCTCGACGGCGATCCTCACGGATGACGCGCTCGGCGTCCTCGAGAACGTCGAGGTCGGCAAGTATCATGAATACAAGTGAGTCGGGACCGCCGCTGACGAGCTCCGCGCCGTCGGGATCACCCGCCGACGCGACCGGGCTCTCGTTCGCGAACGAGCTCGAACGGCTCGCGAACCAGCTCCTGGCTCAATTGCCGGGCGGGGGATCGAGCCCCGCAGGCGCCCAACCGACGGCCTTCGTACCGTCAGCGTCGTTGGGTGCGCAGCGGCTCGTCGCGCCTCCTCATCTCGGCCCGAGCGCCACTGATGTCGGGGCGGGCGGCGTCTCGTCGGCGCAGACACTCCCGCCATTTCCGGGGTTCGTTCAGCAACCGCCGATCGCCAGCGCGCCTCCGCCGAAGGAGAGCGACCTGCGAACGGTGCCCGCGATCTTCTCCGAGAGCCTGGGATTCTCATCGCCTCTCGTCTTCGCGGGGGCACAAGCTCCCACGGAGGCCACTCCGTCGACGGCGTCTCCGTATTTCATGGAGATTGCCGGCATCTCAGGCGGTGCGCCCGCGTCACCAGCGCCGGCGACGGATGCACGAGGCTTCGGCTCTGCCCCGACTCCGCCCGCCTCGCCTGCCGCCCCCGGCGATGCGGCGGCCAGCGTGACGCCGCCAACGTCCGCGCTCGATCGTGTCTCCGGTGAGGCGTTTACGCCCGAGCTCGTCCCCCAGCCTGGCTCGTCGCGGGGTCTGTTCGACGCGGCCTCGATCAAACGCGATTTCCCGATCCTGTCCGAACGCGTTCACGGTCGACCCCTCATCTGGCTCGACAACGCCGCAACGACCCAGAAGCCGACGGCGGTGATCGACCGCCTCACGTACTACTACGAGCACGAGAACTCGAACATCCACCGCGCGGCGCACGCCCTGGCGGCGCGGGCGACCGATGCCTACGAAGCGGCCCGCGACAAGGTTCGTCGATTTCTCAATGCGCCGTCTGCGCGTGAGATCGTCTTCGTCCGGGGCGCCACCGAGGCGATCAACCTGGTGGCGCAGAGCTGGGGGCGCCGCAACATCAGCGCCGGCGACCGGGTCGTCATCACCTGGCTCGAGCACCACGCCAACATCGTGCCCTGGCAGCAGCTGTGCGCCGAAAAAGGGGCGCAGCTCTGCGTGGCGCCGGTCGATTCGCGCGGGCAGGTGATCCTCGAAGAGTACGAAAAGCTCCTGACACCACGGACGCGTCTGGTCTCGTTCACGCAGGTCTCGAATGCGCTCGGGACAATCCTTCCCGCGCGCGAGATGGTGGCGATGGCCCATCGACAAGGCGCGGTGGTGCTGGTCGATGGTGCTCAGGCCGTCTCGCACATGCCGGTCGACGTCCAGGCGCTCGACTGCGACTTCTACTGCTTTTCGGGTCACAAGGTCTTCGCTCCCACCGGCATCGGCGCGCTCTTCGGGAAGGCCGCCGTTCTGGAAGCGATGCCGCCCTGGCAAGGCGGCGGCAACATGATCAGCGACGTCACCTTCGAGAAGACCTCGTATCAGCCGCCACCGCTCCGTTTCGAGGCCGGCACGGGCAACATCGCCGATGCGGTGGGACTGGGCGCGGCGATCGACTATGTCAGCGCCATCGGAATGGAGACCATCGCCCGCTACGAGCACGAGCTGCTCGAGTACGCGACCGGCGCGCTCGGTCGCGTCCCCGGCCTGCGAATGATCGGAACGGCACCTGAGAAGGCTGGCGTCCTGTCGTTCGTGCTCGACGGCTCTCGTACGGAGGACGTCGGCGCGGCGTTGGATCGCGAAGGGATCGCGGTTCGCTCAGGCCACCACTGCGCGCAGCCGATCTTGCGGCGGTTCGGTCTCGAGAGCACCGTCCGCGCGTCGCTGGCCCCTTACAACACATCGGAAGACATCGATGCGCTGTGCGCGGCGCTGCTCCGCTTGCAGGCGGGCCGTCCGACGCGCGGCCTCTGAGCGTCGACCGTTCGTCAACGGGGTGGATAGATGATCACGTCGTGATAGCGCGCCTCGGAGCCGGCGGTGTTCTCGTAGGCATGGGCCACATTGGCGTTGAAGAGCATGGAGTCTCCCGCCTCGAGGTCTTCGCTGTGTTCGCCGACGATCATCCGCAGCGCGCCGCTGAGGACAATCACCAGCTCGCGCGTTCCGGGCCCGTGCGCCTCCGATGAATAGCGGGCGCGGGCCGCGAGCCGCAGCTCGTAGACCTCGACCTGGTTGTTGCCGCTGGCGGGCATGAGCGGGCGGCTCTCGAACTTTCGATCGGCCGAACGCAGCACCTGCGCCTCGTTGCGGCGCAGGACGGAGACGACCTCTCGGCCCTCGCCAATCAATTCGGCGAACGGGATGCCCAACCCGGAAGCGACCTTCCACAGGACGCCGATCGACGGGTTGGTCTTGCGCGTCTCGATCTGGGATAGACCAGCCCGGCTCACGCCCGTGCGCTGCGCCAGCTCATCGAGCGATATGTCCCGCCGACGGCGGTGTTCGCGCAGATTGTTTGCCACGCGGCCAGCCAGCTCGGCGGCGCCGATCTCATCGCCCGGCGGGGTCGGCGTGGCACGCAACGACTGTGGCTTCAATGTGGTCTTGGCCATGATCGAGCAAACTATCACGACCGCCGGTCCTTGTGCGTGACCGTCTGTTATCGTAGACGGCGTCCTGCGGAGAGCGACATTGAGCGCGTCGACCGCGAATTACGGCGTTCTGTCCTTAGATACGGACAAATGTCTTTTTTATTGACTGGTGCTCGGGCTCTTCAGTAGGGTCCCGTCCCGACGTGAAAGGACACCACATGAAGAGACTCGGCTTTGTCGTTCTCCTGCTCGGCGCGGGGACCGCGCTCTCGTGCAAGGACACGGGCACAACGTTCACCTTCGACGCCACCGCGACTCAGGGCAGTGACGGACCCAAGACCGACGCAGGGAGCATCGACGCCGTCGCACAGGATGTTGCCGACGCAGGAGCGCCTGCCGATGGACATGACGCTGCGGCCGTCAACGACGCCGGCGTCGACGTTCATGTCGGCGCTGATAGCGCGGACGCCACTGGCAGCACCGATGCCGCGAACGCCGACGCCGTCGGCGGCTAGTGCGGTGCACCAGGGGCCCGGGGCATTCGCCCAGGTTCCGGCGCGAGAGTTAGCGCGTCCGGCACGGGACGAAGTCGACCGTCCCGACGGCGACGGCATGGTCGCCCAGGCTCATGCCCGAATCCGGATCGAGGCGCATTTCACGCGTGCACTCCAGGCTGCCGCGGATCATGAAACGCAGCTCGAACGCCCGGGTCTCGCCGGTCGCGACCGCGATCGGCTCGTCAGCGCGCCAGGTCACTGTGGGAATGGCCCCGCCGTCGGGCGTGCGCAGGCGGAAAGCGTCGCGGTGGACGGCCAGCGGCGCGGCGCTCGCGTTCTTCACCTCGACCTCGAGCACTTCCTCCACGAGATCGTTGCCGGGCCAGTCGGGCTCGGTGGTCTGTGTGCAGTGCTGGCGCGCGACGGAGACGGCGATGCCGTCGGACGATTTGGCGACGCCGCTCGATCGAACGGGCGGTGTCAGCCCCGCGCAGGCCGCCGCGGGCCCCAGCGCCAGCAGAACCGCACCCAGGCGCAGGCTCGATGAAAGGCGGTGGAGCGACTGGTTCCACCAGGGAGTCGACGATGTGGTGACCTTCATGATCATGATGACTCAGCAGGAAGCGTACCACCTCGATTGGCCGCCTATTCGCGCACTTGCGCGGCCCCACGCACGCGCCCAGGGAGTCTCTCCCGAAGCCGGTGGGAAAATTTCCGGATCGCGTTGGACGGGGGCCACCTTCTTCTTCACGCTGGGCGACAGCGAATGATTTCAGGCGACATCGCCCGCGTTCGGCGGCGCCAGGTTCGCGCGTGGCTTCAGAACGCGGCGTCGAACACCACGTCGCCGATTACCCCGACCTGGTAGGCGGACACGCGTCGCTCGAAGAAGTTGGCCACCTCCTGCACGTCCTGCAGATCCATGAAGCTGAGCGGGTTTCGGGTGCCGTAAAGCTTGGGCAGGCCGAGCGTGGCCAGGCGCTGATCGGCGCAGTACTCGAGGTAGCGGCGGACGTCGCCGGTGGACAGGCCGGCCACGCCGCCGCCGAGCAGGTCCTCCGCGAACTGCGTCTCGCATTCCACCGCCTCGTCGAACATCTGGGCGACCGCGCGCTGCGTGCCGGTGTCGAGGAGCTCCGGCTCCTCACGGCGGATGGTCTTCACGGCCTCGAAGGCGAAGGACATGTGGGCGCTCTCGTCGCGGAAGACCCAGTTGGTGCCGGCAGCGAGTCCGTGCAACAGGCCGCGCGAGCGCAGGAAGTAGACGTAGGCGAAGGCGCCAAAGAAAAACAGGCCTTCGACGCAACCCGCGAAGCAGAGCAGGTTGAGCAGGAACTGGCGCCGGTGCTCGCGCGTCTCCAGCTTGTTCAAGCGCTGGATCGAGTCGAGCCAGCGCAGGCAGAACGCGGCCTTCTTCTGGATCGAGGGAATGTTTTCGACGGCCGCGAAGGCGCGGTGACGCTCGTCGGGATCGGGCACGTACGTGTCGAGCAGCGTCAGGTAGAACTGGACGTGCAGCGCCTCTTCGTAGAGCTGCCGCGATAGATACATGCGCGCCTCGGGCGCGTTGATGTGCCGGTACAGGTTCAGCACCAGGTTGTTGGCCACGATCGAGTCGCCGGTGGCGAAGAAGGCGACCAGCCGGTGCACCAGGTGGCGCTCGGCGTCGGTCATCTTCTTTTGCAGATCGGCGACGTCGGTCGAGAAGTCGACCTCTTCGACCGTCCAGGTGTTCTTGATCGCCGCCCGGTACATCTCGAAGAAGGCGGGGTAGGCCATCGGGCGCAGCGTGAGGCACAGGCCCGGGTCGAGCAGGCGCGCGGGACGATTGACCGCGTTCACTGGCAGGCCTCGCAGGTCTCGGGGTTCTCCAGCGAGCAGGCCACGGCGGCCGCGTCGGGCGTCGGCTGGTCGAAGATCTCGACGGTGTTCTCGACGGTGTTCTCGACGGTGGTCTTGGCGATCTTGGTCGCCGGCCGCGAGCGCAGGTAGTACGTGGTTTTCAAGCCGCGCTTCCAGGCGTGGAAGTACATCGAAGAGAGCTGCCCGATGTGAGGGCTCTCCGCGAACAGGTTCAGCGACTGGCTCTGATCGATGAAGGCGCCCCGATCGGCGGCCATGTCGATGAGCGAGCGCATCGGGATCTCCCAGACGGTGCGGTAGATCGCGCGGATATCGTCGGGCAACTCCGGGAGCGCCTGCGCGGACCCTTCGGCCATCTTGAGGCGGCTTCGCGTCGAGTCGGTCCACAGGCCGAGCGGCTTCAGCTCCGCCACCAGGTAGCGATTCACCTGCACGAAGTCGCCGGACAGCGTCTCGCGCTTGAAGAGGTTCGACACCTGCGGCTCGATGCACTCGTAGCAGCCCGCGATCGATGCGATGGTGGCGGTCGGCGCGATCGCCACCAGCAGCGAGTTGCGCAGACCGATCTCCCGCACACGCGTGCGCAGCGCTTCCCACCGCCCGAGATCCTCGGGCGCCACGCCCCACGCGTCGAACTGAAGCTCGCCGCGCGCCGCGCGCGTCTCGGCGAACGAGGGGTGACGTCCCTTCTCGGCCGCCAGCTCCGCCGACGCCGACAGCGCGTGAAAGTAGATCTCCTCGGCGATGCGCCGCGAGAGCGCACGCGCCTCCGGCGCGTCGAAGGGGAGCCTCATCTGGAAGAACACGTCCTGCAGACCCATGACGCCCAACCCCACCGGCCGCCAGCGCAGGTTCGACGCCTGCGTGCTGGGGATCGGATAGAAGTTGAGATCGATGACCTGATCGAGCTGGCGCACGGCGGTTCGAACCGTGCGCGCGAGCTTCTCGAAGTCGAACCTCGCTTCGCCGCCGCCGGCGCGAGCGACGTGACGGCCGAGGTTGATCGAACCGAGATTGCAGACGGCGGTCTCGCTACCGGACGTCACCTCGATGATCTCGGTGCACAGGTTCGAGAGATGGACCGTTCGTCCCGGCAGCGCCGTCTGGTTGCAGGCCCGGTTGGACTTGTCCTTGAACGTCATCCATCCGTTGCCGGTCTGGGCCAGCGACCGCATCATGCGCGCGTAGAGCTCGCGGGCCTTGATGGTCCTGGCGGCGAAGCCGGCCTGCTCGGCCTCGACGTAAGCGCGATCGAAGTCGTCGCCGTAGAGATCGGGGAGGGCGGGCACCACCTTCGGGTCGAAGAGGCTCCAGCTGGCGTCCGCCTCCACGCGCCGCATGAAGAGGTCCGGGATCCAGTTGGCCAGGTTGAGGTTGTGGGTGCGACTGGCCTCGTCGCCGGTGTTGTCACGCATCTCGAGGAACTCCTCGACGTCGGCGTGCCATGGCTCGAGGTAGACGCAGCAGGCTCCCTTGCGCTTGCCGCCCTGGTTGACGGCAGCGACCGAGGCGTCGAGCGTCTTCAACCACGGGACGATGCCGTTCGAGTGCCCGTTGGTGCTTTCGATCAGCGACCCGCGCGACCGGACGCGGTGATAGGCGAGGCCGATGCCACCCGAGAACTTCGAGAGCATCGCCGCATCGGTGTACTTCTGGTAGATGCCGGCGAGATGGTCCTCGGGCGAGTCGAGGAGGAAGCAGCTCGACAGCTGTTCATGGCGCGTGCCGGCGTTGAACAGGGTGGGCGAGCTCGGCAGATACTCGAGCGTCGAGAACAGGCGATAGAGCTCCAGCGCCTCGGGCACGTTCGCGGACAGCGCGCAGGCGATGCGCAGGAAGAACTGCTGGGGCGTTTCGATGACGAGGCGGGTCTTCGGGTGCCGGAGCAGATACCGATCGTAGACGGTCCGCAGGCCGAAGTACTCGAACTCGCGGTCGCGCTCGACGGCGATCGCGTCATTCAACTTGCGCGCGTTGCCCGCGACGAACGCGCTGAGCCGGTCGTTGGCGATGCCGAGCCGCTGCGCCGTGAGCACCGACTGGGAGAACGCGTGGATCTCCTGCCCGCGCACCTCCTTGTCGATGTACGTCGCCAGTAACCGTGCGGCCAACCTCGCGTACTGCGGCTCTTCGGCGATCAAGCCTGCCGCCGTCCGGATCGAGAGCTGATCGAGCTCGCGGGTGGTAGCGCCGTCGTAGAGGCCGCTGATGGTCTTGGTCGCGACGCGCATCGCATCGACGTCGGACAGCCCGACGCTGCAGCGGCCCACGGCGCGGACAATCTTGTTGACGTCCACGGGTTCGGCCGACCCGTTACGCTTGCGCACCCGCATCGTGGTTTGCACATGGCCGTCGTCGTCGGCGGTGTGGTTTCGGTCGGGCCGGCGCGCCGGGGCGCGGTTGCTTCCGTTGATCTCGGTCTCGCTCAGCATCGGTTGTCTCCTCGTTTCGCCCCCGCGGGCGTGAAGGACGCCGCGCGGAACGACGGGAGAACCGTGGAGGCGCACGTCACCGTACGGACTGGCGCCAGCTCGGACCCTCCCGCCTCCCGCGAGGCGCCAGGTCGACCGCCGCCGGATTTTTCCCCGACGCCGGATGCTGGCAGGTCTTCGGGCTTGCGAGCATTCCGGCCTGAGACCGGTTTCCTAGCGTCCACCGCTTCCCAACCCCGGAGGGTCAGTGCGTGTCGTGGGCTTCGTTCTCGCTTACCGCTGCGGGGCAGCCCCGGATTCTCACCGGGTTCCCTTTTGGACCCGGGAGTTACATCCCCGGGTCACCAGCACGAGATGCAACGTACGGCATCGTATGGTCAGCCGTCAACTAAATACTGTGGTTCTATGGGAAGGACCTACCGTATGTAGTGTATCGGGCGCGGGCTCAGGCCGCCGGCGGCTTCGACAGAGCGAAAAACAGGCGGGACACAAAAAAGAGCGGACGGAAGTGGGGCGGGCGCATCCCGGGTGGGAGACGGGGAGAAACCTCCCCACCACCAACCCCGAAAGGACACCGCCATGAGCCAGCTCACGAACGATAAAGACCTGAACTCCGCCGCGACCCTCGCCCCCACCCTGACCACGCGCAGGACGGTGCGCGGGTGCGTCACACTGGCCGGCACCGCGGTGCTCGGCGCGGCCCTGACCCTGTCGCTGTTCGCAGGGCGCGCCGAGGCTGGGATGAAGGTGCACAACGGGCTCTTCTCGCAGAACGGGATGAAGGTGCACAACGGTCTCTTCTCGCAGAACGGCATGAAGGTGCACAACGGGCTCTTCTCGCAAAACGGGATGAAGGTGCACAACGGTCTCTTCTCGCAGAACGGCATGAAGGTGCACAACGGGCTCTTCTCGCAGAACGGCATGAAGATCCCCAACGGCCTCGGC
>Ga0265314_10003641_pt1 | contig 14823 bp, 10 predicted proteins | sample 4126metaG_FD_203106 | JGI IMG/M metagenome (GOLD analysis project Ga0265314, IMG submission 203106) | Rhizosphere microbial communities from Carex aquatilis grown in University of Washington, Seatle, WA, United States - 4-1-26 metaG | ecosystem: Host-associated > Plants > Roots > Rhizosphere >... | reverse complement strand
TTCATGGCGACCACGACACGCAGACGATCATGTTCGCCGGGCCCAAGAACGACAACGGCCCGACCGCTTACATCGTGGACATCCAGCATGATGACATCCGCTCGGAAGGCATGTCCTACGGCATGATGATCACGGTGCAGCTCGACAAAAAAGAGGATTTCGACGCGCTCTGGAACTGGTCGCGGACGTTCATGTACCACGACGATCCCAAGCATCCGACCTATGGCTATTTTTCCTGGCAGATGCGGAACGACGGCACCGCGATGAGCGAAAATCCCGCGCCCGATGGCGAGGAGTATTACGCGATGGCGCTGCTCTTCGCTGCCAACCGCTGGGGAAGCGGCAAAGGCATTTATGACTACAAAGCCGAGGGGCTGAAGCTTCTGCACAACATGGTGCATCGGGAGCAGATCACCGGGCAGGCGGGCGGACGCGGGCGGGGCCAGACGATGGGGCCGGAGGTGAGTGAGGATCCGCCAATGATTCTGTTCTCACCAAATCGCGGGGCGGGGACGGACGCGTCGTATCACTTGCCGGCGTTTTATGAACTGTGGTCGCGCTGGGGCCCGTCCGAGGACCGGGAATTCTGGGCCAAGGCGGCCATCGCCAGCCGTGATTTCTTTTATTTTTCGGCGGATGCGAAGACGGGGCTGATCCCGAACCAGGCGCGTGTGCCGACGGCCGAGGCGCTGCTGCGGGGGCCGGTGCCGGCGGCAAGCGCGCCTGCGACGCAGCCGGGGGGCGCGGGTGCAGGGCGGCGCGGAGGATTTGGCGGGGGCTTTGGCGGAGGAGGATTCATGGAAGATGCGTGGCGATGCGCGAGCAACTGGAGCGTGGATTGGATCTGGTGGGGCAAAGACCCGAGGGAGCAGGAGTTGTCGGATCGAATCCAGGCGTTCTTTGAATCGCAGGGAATGGACAATTACAACGACAACTTCCGGCTTGATGGGACGCCCACGCGGCAGCGGCATTCGCCCGGACTGGTTTCCACGAATGGCGTGGCGTCGCTGGCGGCCAAGGACAAGGATCGGGCGAAAAAGTTCACCGAGGCCCTCTGGAACCTGGATGTGCCGCAGGGATTCCTCTTCCAATATTACGATGGCCTGCTGTACATGATGAGCCTGATGCACGAATCCGGTCGGTTCCGGGTCATCATGCCCAAGCAGTAAGCGCGGCGTTGCTGAAAATCAAAAGCCCGGCGAGCCGCATCGCCGGGCTTTTTTGTTTTTTGCGACCGAGGCTTCCGACTTGCGGCAGTGGCACAATGCCGGCGACATATTTAACATTCCGGTGCAGGCGACTTACGGGGAATGATCGTGCGGAATTGTGTGGTACTGCTGGTATTTGTTTGCGCATGGGCGCGCATTGCCCACGGTGCCGATGGCCCGCCGCTGAACGAGACCTTGCCCCACGATACCCTCGCATTCATCGAAATTTCGCCGGCCGCGGAAATGGCGGGAAAGCCGAATGGCGCGGTCGATCTGGGTCTGCGAGCCCTGGCGGCACTCGGAGTGGCCCCTGCAGCGGGGACGGCCAGCGACGTGCTGGGCCTGGGTGGGGAGCTTGGGGCGAATCCGAGTTGCGTCGCGCTGCTTGACGCGGATCTGGCCGCCGGGCCCAAAGGCGAATTGCAGTGCCGATCCGTGCAGTTGGTCTGGATTATCAAAACCGATCGCCCGCAGGAAATGGTCGGGCGGATCACCGGCCTGCTTTCCCATGTCTCCACGCAGACCACGGCGAAGCAGGAAGTCCAAAAGACGGCGGAGGCGGGGAAGGAGTATGTATGGTTTCATGACACGCGCTGGCCGGCGTGGGCAGAACTCGCCTGGGAATATGAGGCCGGCGAAGGGAAAGCGCCCGGAACGTTTACGATGGCATTTGGGCAGGGGGCGATGGAACATTATCTGGCGGACCGCCCGGTCGGGGATGTGCCGTGGAAGGATTTTCTCGCGGCAGCGGATACGGAAGCGGAAAAAAAAGGCGTGACGCACGGAGGCACGCTGCCCGCGCGGGTGTATGTGTCACCGCGCGGGTTTCAGCAGCGCTTTGCCGAACCCATGAAGCGCACCAGCCTCGGCCCGCTCTTTTCCGCCTGGGAACTCAACGACATCGAACACAGCGTGCTGACGGTCCGGCAGAATGGGCGGGAGCTGGCGATTTTTTCCGCCGAGCCGGGGCGCGGAGGCGTCGCGGTCACCCCATGGACAGTCTCGCTGCCTCCCGGCGCCGCGCTCCTGCGGGCACTGCCGGAGGATGCGACCGCATATGCCGTCTTTAATGTGCAATGGACGCCGCTTTACCAGCGGGCGATGGCGGCTCTGGATGCGGCATTCATCGATCCGGGCGATGAGCCGCTGGAAACGCAAGCCGCCGCTTTGGCACAGAAGGCGGGGGTGGATCTTGGCGCCGATATCCTCGAGCGCCTGGAGCCCTACGTCCTTGTGCATGATTCGCCCAGGCACCCCCTGGGAATTCCGCTGATGGTCACCACGCTGGCGGCGGCCCGGCCCGGAGGCGAGGCGAAGGTGCGCAGCGCCCTGGCGCGGATTACCGACGTGGTGGCGCAAGATATCGACGCCCATGGTCGCCCGGTGCGCGTGCGGACGGATTCGGACGGCGTGAGTTACGTGCAGTTCGGTCTCGTCGGCCCGGCATGGGGATGGATCGATGATGCGCTTGTGACCAGTTGGTCTCCGGGCGCCCTCCGGATGAACCGTCCGGCCGCCGGAAAAGTAACCTCCGCGGCGTTCGCGCCGGATCGGCCCTGATAGGCTATGATTGTCTTTACCGCTCTGGCGGTATCCCCGGAAATCTGTTGCGGAGAATCCTCATGTCGCAGTCACCGGAAGCCGGCGGGACCTCCGCCGTATCCACTCCCCAGGCGGCCGCCCCACAAAGCGCCGGCATGCGGGATATCATCGCCCTGTCTTCCACCATCACCTCTATTGAAGACGGCGTGCTCGCCTACCGCGGCATCAACATTGATGAACTTGCCGAGCACGCATCGTTTGAGGAAGTGAAGTATCTGCTGTGGCACGGCCGCTTTCCCACCCGCGCGGAAATGGACCGCATGCGCACGGCGATCGCGGAATATGCGGTGCTGCCCGAGGGCCTGACCGATGTGATGAAACAGCTTCCGCGGCGGACAACACCGATGGAGGCGCTGCGCACGGCGGTCTCGGCGCTTGCGACCTTTGACGCTGAGTCGGAGGACATGTCCGACGAAGCCAACGCCCGCAAGGCCATCCGCATCCAGGGACAGATCGCTTCGATCGTCGCGGCGTTCGATCGCATCCGAAACGACCGCGCCCCGATCGGGCCCCGTCCTGATTTGTCGCTCGCGGCGAATTTCCTCTACATGCTCCGCGGCATCGCGCCCGATCCGTTGAGCGTGCGGGCGCTCGATAAGGCGTTCATTCTGCATGCGGATCATGAATTGAACGCGTCGACCTTCGCCGCACGCGTGGCGGCGGCGACGCTCACGGACATGCATTCGGCCGTCGTGGCGGCGATCTGTGCGCTCAAGGGACCGCTTCATGGCGGTGCCAACGAGCAGGTCATGAAGATGCTCAACGAGATCGGGCATCCGGATCGGGTCGACGCTTTCATCCGCGGCAAGCTGCAGCACAAGGAAAAAATCATGGGCTTCGGACACGCGGTCTATAAGGACGGCGATCCGCGGGCCAAGCACCTGCGCGAAATGTCGCGCCAGCTCGGCAAGCTCACCGGGCAGGAGCAGTGGTACAAGATGTCGGTGATGATCGAGGAGATCGTGACCGGCACTAAGGGACTCAAGCCCAACGTCGATTTCTATTCCGCGTCGGTCTATCACTACCTGAACATCGCCAGCGACCTGTTCACGCCGATTTTCGCGATCAGCCGCACCAGCGGATGGATCGCCCATATCCTCGAACAATACGCCAACAACAAGCTGATCCGTCCGCGCGCCCAATACGTCGGCCCGCGCGACCAGCATTATGTACCCCTCGACCAGCGGTGAAGACACGGCAAGAGCATTCAATGATGGTAACGCCCCGAGGCATCATCGTGCTTGGTTGTTTAGGGCTAGCAAGCGCCTTGCCGATTAGCTGTACCAGCTCGCACGAGGCGCCCAAAGCCGCGACCATGAAGGAAATATCCCATTCTGGAGGCTGGACGCTCCTAGCGAATGGATGGGAGGGCAGAGTGGTTTCTCCGAATGGCGTCAGTACCAACGTTGAGATGATCGACTCACCGGAGTTCGCCCCTTGTTTCCTCTGGAGGATTCTAGAACCTGAAACCCATAACTTGTGGATTGTTCTGTACTCGCCTCCTCTGGCCTCCGGGTCGACCGTGATGAAGGTCTACAGCGTTTCGCACAATACGAGATTAGAGCTGCAAGAGGAAATATGGCACCATTTTGAATTCGACGCAGTTTCTGGAACAGACGACGACCAGCAGGTGCAGATGGTTGACCAGAAACAATTTAAATTGAGCCGGCTCATTTTTTCGCGGAGTTCCGATCCGGAGATGCAAAAGATCGCATCCAACTGGATAACACGCAGTACGAAGCCGAATAGACCCAGTCCTTGACCATTTGTTTGCCCTAACTCGCTCCGGCCTTTGCCAAAGGTCCCTGATATGAACATCACCGTCATTGGCCCGCATCCGGATGACCAGGAACTCGCCATGGGCGGCACCATCGCGCTCCTTGCCGCGGGCGGCCACAAGGTCACCCTCATCGACATGACCACCGGCGAGCCCACCCCCTTCGGCTCCGAAGAGACCCGCGCCCGGGAAGCCGCCGAAGCCGCCGCGGTTCTGGGCGTCACGCGCATTCCCGCGGGTTTCAAAAACCGCGAAGTGCTTTATTCCATCGAAGCCCGCCACCGGATGGCCGGGTTGTACCGGCAGCTTCGGCCGGACATTCTCTTCCTCCCCTACCCGCACGACGCCCACCCCGACCACATCGCCGTCACCCGCATCGCCGAGGATGCGCGCTTTGACGGCAAGCTCACCAAATCGAATATTCCCGGGGAGCCCTATTATTGCCGGCGGATCATCTATTATTTTTGCACGCATCTGCGATTCAATTTCCCCGCGACATTTTGCCTGGATGTCAGCAAATTCTGGGAAAAGAAACTCGCGGCGGTGAACTGCTACCAGTCGCAATTTTACGCCGGGCGAACCGCCGAGGAGAAGGGGGCGGTGGTGCGGTACGTCGAAACGCTGGGGTCGTATTTCGGGGGCACCATCAACCGCCGTTTCGCCGAGCCGTTCTATCATGTCGAGACGCTCGGATTGGCCGGTTTTGATGGCGTGCTCACCTGAAATATCCCGCAGCCTCCGCGACCCCCGACCCCGCCCGCCGGCGTCGTTTTACCGCTCGGCGCAAAAACCCCCGAACGCTTGTTCCATGCATAAAATTGCGGCATACTGCCCATCCGGCGTGGTTGGCACAACTGAGAGTCTCCGACATTGGCAGGTGAGGAAAAATGTCTGAAACTGATATCCCGGCGCAGGGCGAACAGGAAACGCCTCGGCCCCTGCATGAGACGGTTCACAAAAAGCGGCGCATCGACACGTATTTCAAGACCGTCGCGTCGGTGGGAGGATCGGACGTTCACATCAAGTCCGACGCGGTGCCGCGCATCCGGGTAAACGGCGAACTCCGCGCCCTCAAGACAGCCGTGCTCACCACCGATGACGTCAACGGGATCATCGAGGAGATGCTCTCCCCGGAACAGATGCACGACTTTCACACCCACGGCACGCTGGATATGGCCTATGCGCTCACCAAGATGGACCGCTTCCGCGTGAACATTTTCCGCCAGCGCGACACCACGAGCCTCGTCGCCCGGCGCATTAACCCCAAGGTCCCCAATTACACCGACCTGAACCTGCCGGAGATATTCTCCAAGATCGCCGACCGCGAGCACGGCCTGGTCATCATGGCGGGAATCACCGGCTCGGGTAAATCGACCACGATCGCGGCGATGATCGAGCAGATCAACGAATCCAAGAACGTGCACATCGTCACCATCGAGGACCCGATCGAGTTTTCGTACGTTGACAAAAAGGCCCTCATCAACCAGCGCGAAATCGGACTGGACTGCGACACATTTGAGAACGGCATCCGCGCCATGCTCCGCGAAGATCCCGACGTCATCCTCATCGGCGAAATGCGCGATCGCTTCACGTTTCAGGCGGCCATCAACGCCGCTGAAACCGGCCACCTGGTTTTCTCGACGGTGCACGCATCAAGCGCCCCCGGGGCCATCACCCGCATGCTCGAGCTGTTCCCCAAGGACCAGCATGAGAACATCCGCCAGGGCATCGCCGCGAACCTGGTGGCGATCTGCTTCCAGAAACTGCTCCCCGCCATCGACCCCACCAAGAAGCGCGTCCCCTGCGTCGAGGTCATGCTCAGCTCCCCAAACGTCAAAAAATACATCCTCGAAGGACGCGAAAACGATCTGATTTCCGTCATACGCGGCGAGCGCGGCACCGGCATGATCGACTTCAACGAAATGCTCTCGGACCTCGTGATGAAGGAAATCGTTTCAATCAAGGAGGCGCTCCTCGCATCACCCAACCCCGAGGAACTCAAGATGCGCATGCGGGGCATCAAGACCTCCGGATGATGACGGCCCGGGCCGCCCCGCGGTCCCCGCCGCTTGATGAAATCCCCGCGCGAGGGGATCATCCGCAGGATCACCTCCCACGGTCGCACTCTAGGAAACGATATGCCATTCTTTGACTATCTGAACCTGATCGAATGGGTGGTCGCACTCGCAAGCCTCATCGGCTGGCTGCGGTTCGCGACCTTCATGAGCGAGGACATCACCCAGAACCTCGTGGATCAACCCGAGATTCCCTGGAAGCTCGGGTCGGCCGGCGTCGCCGTGGTCATGCTCATCGTCTACATTGTGATGCCGAACTTCTGGGCCGGGCTCGCGATCAATTTCGTGATCACGGGCACCGTCGTGGGTCTCTTCTGGGTGCTGCGCGTCAAGACGCTCGGGCCTTCGGGGCACCTGTTCAAGGGCGCCATCCGCTCGGCGACGGGCATGTCCCACCGCTTTGAAGAGCGCAAGAACGCCCGGCAGGTCCAGCTTACGTATCTCAAGCACGACAACACCCCCATGCTCCTCCCGCCGCCCCAGGATCCGCTCGCGGCCGGCCTGGGAACCGCCGACTCCCTGATGATCCAGGCGATCGAACGCCGCGCGGAGGTCGTTGACCTTTCGCCCGGGCATGAAGGGTATGCCCTGAGCCTGATCACCGACGGGATTCCCGCGGTGCAGCCGTCGGTCGATCGCGTCTCGGCCGAGGCGGCCATCCAGGCGCTCAAGGTGCTTTCGGGCCTTTCCGCCGAAGAACGCCGCCGCCCGCAGACCGGCAAATTCCGCTCCCGCGATCCGGAGGGAAACACCACCACCTGGACCGTCCGCACCTCCGGATCAACCGCGGGCGAGAAGGTCCTCCTTTCAGTCAATGAGCAGGGCCGGTGGGATTTGAAGGTTGATCAGCTCGGCATGTCCGCCGAACAGCTCGCCGAGGTCAAGAAACTTACCACCGATACCAAGGGCCTGGTGCTGGTTGCCGCCCCCAAGGGGCAGGGCCGCACCGCGACGCTCTACGCTCTCATGCGGCAGCACGATGCTTTCACCAATTCCGTGCAAACCGTTGAGACCGTGCCGCAGACCGACATTGAAGGCGTGACGATCAATCGCTTTGAACCCAAGCCCGGAAGCGATGCGATTTTCAGCAAGCTGGTGCAGTCGGTGATGCTCAAGGACCCGAATGTTCTGCTGGTCTCGCAGGTTCCCGACACACCAACGGCAGACCTCATCACCAAGTACGCCGGCGATACGGTCGCCGAGCCGCACCGCGTGCTCACCGCCCTTCCCGCGACGGACGCCTTTGCAGCCCTCGAAATGTGGCTGAGCATGAACGCCAACAAGGCCAACGCGGCCAACGCCCTGCGGATGATCGTCGCCCAGCGGCTGGTTCGCATCTTGTGCCCGACCTGCAAGATTCCGTACCAGCCGGACGAGGCGACGATGAAACGCCTCAACCTTCCGGTGGGGCGGAACCTGCAGTCCTTCAAGGCCAACACCGAGCCCATTGTCGACAAAAAGGGCCGCACCATGATCTGCCCGGATTGCGCCGGCATCGGGTATCGCGGCCGTACGGGCATCTTTGAAGTGCTCGCGGTGACGGATGAAATGAAGCAGGCCATCAACGGCGGGGCCAACATGAATCAGGTCAAACTGCTGGCCCGCAAGAACAACATGATGCTCCTGGTGGAACACGGGATCCGGAAGTTTGCGGCGGGAATCACCACGATCCACGAGGTGACCCGCGTCATGTCGGAAAAGCCGGCCTCTCAGGCGGCAAACAAGTCCGGCGCTTCGGAAGCCCAAAAGTAGGAAATCCGCTTCCAGCCGCTCTTCGGGGCTGACAGGAATGAAACCATGATGTTAAACGCGATAGTGCTGCTGCTCCTCGTGCTCATGACGCTCTACCTCTCAACGCAGGGCATGCTTTCCTCCCTGATCGCACTGATCACGTCGATCTTCGGCTCGCTGCTGGCCATGTCGCTCATGGAGCCGCTGAGTTTCCTTGTCGGGAAATGGCGGCTCGATTACGCCCACGGCGCTACGCTGATGCTGCTGTTTGTCGTTGCTTTTGCGGTCACGCGCTTTGCCGCCGATGCATTGGTGCCCAGGAATATCAAGTTGCCGATGCTGGTAAACCGCGCCGCCGGCGGATTTTTCGGGTTTTTCACGTCGCTGGTGGTCTTGGGCACCCTCCTCCTGGGCGTCGAGATGATGCCATTGCCGAGGTCCATTCTCGGTTACGACCGTTTCCCCACCGAAAACACGATGCAGGCCGACGGCGTCACCACCGGCGACCTCACCAAGAAGGCGAGCAACATCTGGTTCGCGCCCGATCAGTTCGTCGCGGGAATCTGGGGAATGGTCTCGGGCAAATCCCTCGGCGGGAATAACCAATGGGCCGACGTTCACCCGGACATCGTCACGGAGCTTTATGGCTATCGCAACAGCGTGGTCAAGGGGTCCGCACGGGCGCTGGCGCCTTCGCTCTTCAGCGTGCAGGGCGTATGGACTTCCACGGATGCCAAGGACCTCGAAGGCCTGGGCGTGACCGCGGAAGGATCGCGCAACAAGCTGGTGATGGTGCGCGTGAAGGTCGACAAGGGCGACAAGGAAAATGCCTCGAACGATCCGCCCGATGATTCCTATTTCCGCGTCTCGGCGACCCAGATTCGCATGGTCACCGACAAGGGCGAGCAGTTTTATCCCTCGGGTTATCTGGAACAGGGAAGGCATTTCCGGCCGCTCACGCTGGATTCCGGCCACCTCGTCGAGGATTACGCCAATGGGAGCATCTTTGAAGACTGGATCTTCCTGATTCCCGAGGCCCAGACCCCCAAGACTGTGGAAATGAAGGAACTCGCACGGCAGGATTTGGCCATCAAGCCCGGCAAGCCCAACGCGCTTGTGGCCAGCAGCTACCCCCCGCTGTCGTATCTCAAGGATCTCTCGACGGTGAGCGTGAAATTTGATCCCGGCAAGGAAAAACTGGAATCCGCGTACGTTTATCTGATCGACGCGCAGTCGCCGCGGCAGGTGATGGATTCGGAACTCAATCCGGCTTATGCGAACGTCGAGAAGATCTCTGGCTGGCTCAATCAGAACAGCAACAACTGGAGTCGCGACAAGCAGAACCCCGGCACGCCGGAACCGAATCTGTACCGCGCCGTTGAAATCAACGGCCAGCGCATGACCAACGATCAGCCGGATGCCCCGGAGCAGTGGGTTCTGGCCATCCCGATCATCCTCGCCGGCCAAGCCACGTCCGACGGGCAGGAAAACCTTCGCGCTTACAAGGACTTTTTCGAAGAACACATGAAGCCGCTCTGGAGCAACACCAAGGGTGGAAGCGTGCTCCACGGCCGGGATGTCGCCGACGCCACTGGCAACGCCCAGATTCCGCACATCGTCACGGGAAGTTATCTGATTGTGGCCGCGATGAAGACCGACAAGGGCTTCAGCGTGTGGGCGATGCCTTTCAGCCCCAAACAGGCCACCAACCAGACGCTCACGTGCACCGCCGGCGCCGGAAATGGCGGCAGCCTGATTTTCAGCATCGATATGGACACCGGCACTGCTCCCTGATCCGTAATCCGTCCGCAGGCCGCACCAGATCGTGCTTCCGCAGACCTTGACCAAAGCGGGAAATCCGCACTATAAACCGAAGGTTGTTTCTCCGGCAGATTGACCGCCTCGTGTGAGCGCGGAAGGCCCGGATCTTTTTCCTGGGGGATTACCCATGCCAGCCACACTTCCGCCTTTGCCCTACGCTCCCGATGCTCTCGAGCCGATCATCGACACCATGACCATGCAAATCCATCATGGCAAACATCACCAGGCGTATGTCACCAATTTCAACAACGCCGTCAACGGCAAACCGGGCCTCGAAAACAAATCCGCCGAGGAATTGATCACCGCCCTCACCACGGTTCCCGAGGATGTCCGCCCGGCGGTCCGCAACAACGGCGGCGGGCACGTCAATCACTCCCTCTTCTGGACGCTCCTCGCCGGCAAGGGCAATGGCGGCGGCGGCGAACCCAGCGGCTCGCTTGGCGAAGCGATCAAGTCCTCCTTCGGCTCCTTCGGCGATTTCAAAACCAAGTTCCAGGATGCGGGCGCCAAGCGCTTCGGCTCCGGCTGGGCCTGGCTTATCGTCAAGGATGGCAAGCTCGCCATCACCGCCACCGCCAACCAGGACAATCCCATCATGCCCGATGCGGTCCTGGCGCCCACCGGCGCGGCCTCCGGCAAGCCGATCCTCGGTGTCGACGTGTGGGAGCATGCCTATTACCTGAAATACCAGAATCGCCGCCCGGATTATCTCACCGCCATCTGGGATGTGATCAACTGGGCCCGCGTCGCGGAACTTTACGCCGCCGCAAAATAAGCCTTTCGGTTTTTGCTATCTTGAGCAGTGCTGCTCACAGGGCTTCGCAGAACACGAAACGCCGCCGAATAACTCGGCGGCGTTTTTTTTCACACGACGCGCACCGTGCAAATCCGCCCCGCCCGCCCCGGTGTGAGCGCATCAGACCTTCCCGCACAATAGCGCGCCGTCATTTCCTCATGCCCCAGGTCCTCGATCAGCTCCAGGTTCAGCGCCCGCAAGTCCCCGGGCAGCGTCGCCAGATCAAACCCGCCGATCCACGGCTCTCCGAGCGCCGCCGCCCCGGCGCGCGCCCGGCGCATTGCCGGCGAATCGGAGTCCAGCATCCGCTGCTCCAGGTAGGTAAACACCAGCTCGCTCCCTTTGGCGAATCGGCCCACCGATCGAAGCGTCGCGAAATTCGCCTCCCGGGTGAGATACACCGTCACCCCCAGCCAGGAAAAAATCGCCGGCTCATCCATTCGGAACCCCGCCCCGCGCAGCGCCTCCTCCAGTGAAACCGCCGCCAGGTCCGCTGCCACAAAATGCACCGCCCCCGCCGGAATTGCCGCCCCACTGGCCTCAATCCTTCGGCGCTTGTCCTCCTGCGAGGCGGGGTGATCCACCTCATAAATCGCAAGATCGCGCGCAAACCCCGGCCGCCGCAGGGCAAAGCTGTCCAGCCCCGCTCCGATCAGGACATACTGCCGAACCCCGCGCGCCACCGCCTCGGCCACGCGATCTTCCGTGTACCGCGAACGGATCACCACCCCGCCATAAACTCCGAGGTCCCGCCACGCTGTGTACAGGATCAGTTCTGGGGAACCTGCGTTGGGCATTTTCGCGCGGCCGTCGCTCGCAGAATCCGCCCCAGCGGGATCGACTCCGAGCGCCCATGACGCGAGCGCCCGCTTCTCCTCCCCCGTCGCCAGCCGATCTCCCCAGTCGTCCTGGATCAGCGCCGGCCGGTCGAACCGCGTGTGCAGCGCCCGCATCAGGCTGGTGATCACCGCCGTGCGGCTGGCGCGGGGAGCCTGTGGGACAGATTCAATTGGGGAGTCGGCCATGTTTTCGTGATACCCCGAGAAGTAACTCGCCCCACTTATACCGCCGGAGGGTGGGCGGTGGCTGCCGAAGCCTGCGCCTTTGCATCCGCTTCCGCCGCGGCGGCCAGGTTGACCGAATTCCCACGAACCGACGCAATGGAGACCACACCCGTGCCCAGCCCCGGCAGGCCGTTGAACCAGAGTTGCTCGCCTGTGATCGGGTCGAGGCAGTACGTATAGCCGTCTACCGAAGCGATGAGACGGTCTCCATCCAGGAGCACCGTCGTGTAGCCCCGGCCCTTTGGCGCCTGCCACGCCCAGACAATTTCACCCGAATCGCGGTGCAGCGCCACCGCTCGCGAATTGAACCCCAGGAAGATCAACCCTTCGATCGACACGATGCCTCCTCCAAAAAAACGGTCATCCGAGCCACTCGGCGAGCAGGCCCGCATAATACGTCAAGACAAAACTCGCCCCAGCCCGCTTGAACGCATGCATCGTCTCAAGCACCGCCGCCTTCTCCTCCAGCCAGCCATTCGCCGCCGCAGCTTTGAGCATCGCATATTCCCCGGAGACGTGATACACCGCCGTCGGCACCGCGACCGCCTCCGTTACCGCACGCAGCACATCCAGATAAGGCACCCCCGGCTTCACCATCACCATGTCCGCCCCCTGCTCAACATCCAGCGCCGCCTCGCGCAACGCCTCCTTCACGCACCCGCCTGCACCACGAAAATCCATTTGATAAGTCTTGCGATCCCCAAATTGCGGCGGCGATTCGGCGGCATCCCGGAACGGCCCATAGAAACTCGACGCAAACTTCACCGCATATGAAAGAATCGCCGTGTCGGCAAACCCCGCCCCATCAAGCGCCCTTCGAATCCCCGCCACCATGTTGTCCATCATTCCAGAGGGCGCCACCACATCCGCCCCCGCCTTGGCATGCACCACCGCCTGCTCCCCGAGCGCGACCACCGTCGCATCGTTATCAAACGGCGGATTCCCCACCATGCAGTGCCCGTGCGACGTGTACTCGCAAAAACACAAATCCGTCATCGCCAGCATCGACACCCCGGCATCCTTGGCCGCCTTGATCGTCCGGCATACCTCGTTGTCCCCATCCATCGCATGCGAACCCGCCGCATTCTTCCGCCCCGCGTCCGTGATCCCAAACAGAATGTACGCCCGCACCCCCAGCGACTCCAGCCGCTTCAACTCCTCCACCGCCATATCCACCGAAAGCTGATACACCCCCGGCATCGATTTGATCGCCACCCGCTGCTTTTCCCCCGCCCTTACAAACAGCGGCGCGACAAAGTCGCTCACGGCAAGGCGCGTGGCAGCAAGCATGTCGCGCAACGCAGGATGCCTGCGCAACCGCCGCGGACGAATGGATGAAGAGTTTGGCATCCGGGCATTTTACCCGCCCATCACGAAATTTTGTTCCTTTTTCCGTCCCCCGGCGATACCACTAAGGAGAATGCCTGCCGTGGATGATTTTTCCTTACTCCAGCAGTTCGCCCATACCAGGGACCAGGAGGCATTCGCCCAACTCGCACACCGTCACGTAAACCTGGTCCATTCGGCCGCCCTCCGCCAGGTGCGCGATCCGGGCACCGCTGAAGATGTCACCCAGGCAGTGTTCATCATCCTCGCCAGAAAAGCCGGCCGGCTCTCCCGAAAAGTCATCCTCCCAGGCTGGCTGTTGAACGCCACTCGCTATGTCGCCAAGGATGCCAACCGGCGCCGCACCCGGCGGGAAAAACACGAGCAGAGGGCCGCAGCCATGCGAACTGAAGCCACATGCGAAGCGGAGCGCTCTTTCGATGAGATCGCGCCGCACCTGGACCAGGCTCTGGCGGGGTTATCGGTGAAGGACAGGGACGCCATTGTGCTGCGATTTTTCGAGGGCCAGCCGTTTTCGGTGGTCGGCAAGGAGATCGGGACGACCGAGGACGCGGCAAAGCGCCGGGTCCAGAGGGCACTGGAAAAATTACGAGGGATTTTTATGCGGCGCGGCATAACAGTGAGCGCCGGCGAACTTGGGGCAGCTTTACCGGGAAATGCAGTCCAATCGGCGCCGGCAGTAGTGGCTTCAGCCCTGCCGGGTGGGGTGCTTAGCGCACTCAAGGGTGGTTATATAACCGGCCAAAACATGGTGCTGGCAAAAGGAGCTATGAAAATGATAACGCGAGCCCACATGAAGTTTGTTTGGGGGACAATCGCGGGCACGGCAATCGCCGCATCGTTGGCGCCCGTCATCCTGAGCGCTCAAACCAAAACGCCAGACGTAGCCGTTGCGGCAACCACCGCGCCACAGGAATTGCCCGCAGTGATCGCGATTGGTCCGAACACCGGCGGCGAGCACCCGTGGTGGTCGCCGACGGGCGGTCCCGTATCGCGCGCCGACCTCCGGGCGCTTAAATGGAAAAGATCGAAAGATAATTCAACTGACTTCGAAGTCGTACTTCAAATGCCCAAATCGTACGCGACAAATTCGCTCCAGATTCCGAAATCTGCCGGGTTGGAGCATCAGGGCGACCTGGAATATGTGGTAGTTATGGCAGCCTCGGGCGATTCAACAGCATCTCTCCACCTCGAGTTGGCGACGGGCCAATGGCTCACCCTGGACAACAACGTTCCGGACAATGACATGGGAGGAATGTTTGGGAATGGGTTTGAGGTGCTCTCGGGCCAGACGCTTCAGGCCGGGGGAGATGTCGTCTTTGTGCAAACAGATAACCTCGCGACATTCCAGCATCGGTTCCTTGCACTCGATCGCAAAGCAGCGAGAATTCTTGCAGAGGGA
>Ga0265314_10003639_pt1 | contig 14829 bp, 12 predicted proteins | sample 4126metaG_FD_203106 | JGI IMG/M metagenome (GOLD analysis project Ga0265314, IMG submission 203106) | Rhizosphere microbial communities from Carex aquatilis grown in University of Washington, Seatle, WA, United States - 4-1-26 metaG | ecosystem: Host-associated > Plants > Roots > Rhizosphere >... | reverse complement strand
CGCCGACGCGCCCGCGGTTCGCTACTCGAGATCGGCGAACAGAGCGCTCAAGTATGAAGGGACGCTGTCCCACGGATTGGGCAGCACGTCGGTGTTCACGTAGATGTACCCGACGTCGTTGCGCGCCTCTTTGATCAGCGCGTGGTCCAGCGCCGGGACGCCGTACGCGAACACGCCGAAGCTGGTCTTCGGATAGCTGGTGTGCCAACCCGAGAGTGTGTTGGTCGCGGGGAAGCCCGCACCTTCGTAGATCATGATGACGTCGGTGGTGCCCACGAAGGTCGGCGTGGTGTCGATGCCAGGGTTGCCGACGGTGAACGTCATCCCCTTCGATTTCGCGTACTGCGAGATGGTCTTGTACAGCATCTCGTCGCCCAGGCTGACCGACATCTCGTCGAAGAAGATCCCCTGCATGCCGGGGTAGAACGATTTCCAGCGATCAATATCGGCCTCGATCACGGCGACGCTGCGCGCCCCGTAGCCGGTCGCCACGTAGCCAACGACGGTGACCCCGGCCAGCTGGAGCTTGCCGATGCCTGCGGTGTATCCCGTGTCGGCCGCCGCGCCCGGGCCATTGTTGGGATTGATCACAGCGTAGACCGGAACCTTCAGGTGCGCGGTCTTCGCGGCGGCGAGCGCCGCCCACGATGGGTCGCTCGGGTCGGTGTAGAGCGGAACCAGCGCCGCGGTCGAGGGTATCGCCGGAGCGCCGCCCACACCCGTCACCGTCGTCGTCCCGCCGCTGCCGTTGGTCGTCCCGCCGCTGCCTTTGGTCGTCCCGCCGCTGCCGTTGGTCGTCCCGCCGCTGCCGTTGACGGTGGTCGTGCCGCCGGTGCCGGCGCCCGCGCTTCCTCCTGCGCCGCTCCCGCCGGTCGCGACGCTCGTGGCGCCGCCCGCACCGGCTGAGGTGCCGCCGACCCCGCCGACGGTTCCGCCCACGCTGCCGTCCGGGTTCCCGTTGCCTGCGCTGCCGTTCGGGTTCCCGTTGCCCACGGTTCCACCCACACCGTCTCCGATTTCGCCGCCCGTCCCGGTTTCCCCTCCCGCACCTCCGCTATCGCACCCAGCGATCAGAATGCACACGATTCCTACTCCTGCGCGCGTCAGAACGGTTCTCATCCATACCTCCGTAGGGCAGGTACGGAGGTCGCCCGGGTTTGGACGTAAAGCGCTCAGCCGCGAAGCTCGTCGGTGGCCGCGCCTCAGCCGTTTCGCCGTGCCCCGGGCCGGCGCGTCCGCTAGACTCTGCGCCCCGTGAGAAACACCCCGCCCGCGTCGAATTCGAACGAACAACTGCGCCGGGGAGCGGAGGAGCCGGAGTTCATCATCGTGCGCGGCGCGCGCGAGCACAACCTGAACATCGACGAGCTGCGGCTGCCCAAACGGCAGCTGGTGGTGTTCACGGGCGTGTCGGGTTCGGGCAAGTCATCGCTCGCGTTCGACACGCTGTACGCCGAGGGGCAGCGCCGCTACGTCGAGTCGCTGTCGTCGTACGCGCGCCAGTTCCTGGGCCAGATGGAGAAGCCCAAGTACGAGCAGCTGCGCGGGCTGTCGCCGACGATCGCCATCGAGCAGAAGTCGGCGTCGTCGAATCCGCGCTCGACGGTCGGCACGGTCACCGAGATCTACGACTACCTGCGCGTGCTCTACGCGCGCGCGGGCGAGCAGCGCTGCCACCTGTGTGGCGGCGAGGTGACCGCGCGCTCGGCGGCGGAGATCGTCGAGGAGCTGCTGACGCTGCCGCCGCGCACCAAGGCGGTGCTGATGGCGCGCAAGGCCGAGAACCGCAAGGGCGAGTTCCGCGAGGTGTTCGAGGAGGCGCGCAAAGCCGGCTTCGTGCGCGTGCGCATCAACGGCCTGATCCAGCGGCTGGAAGAGGTCACCGCGCTCGACAAGAAAAAGAAGCACACCATCGAGATCGTGATCGATCGCGTGACCATCGATCCGTCGGATCGCGCCCGCTTGACCGATTCGGTCGAGGCGGCGGTGAAGGTGGGCGGCGGCTCCATCCTGGTGTCCGTCGACGGTGAGCCGCGCGAGCGCGCCTACAGCGAGGCGCGCGCCTGTCCCAGCTGCGGCGTCGGCTTGCCCGAGCTGTCGCCGCAGTCGTTCTCGTTCAACAGCCCGCTCGGCATGTGCGTCGACTGCAACGGGCTGGGCTCGAGCCTGGAGGTCGATCCGGATCTGATCGTCCCCAATGCGGATCTCACGATCCGGGGCGGCGCGATCGAGCCGTGGGGCGACCGCACCGGGCGCGACCACGGCTGGACCGCGAACGTCGCCGCCGCGGTGTCGCGCGAGTTCGGCATCCCGCTCGACAAGCCGTGGAAGAACCTGACGCCGCGCCAGCGCGAGGTGCTGCTGTACGGCACGGGCGAGCGGCGCATGGAGGTGACCTGGAACGGCAAGCACGGCAGCGGGTCGTGGGCGATGAAGTTCGCGGGCGTGGTCAACACCATCAAGAAGCGCATGCAAGAGACCAGCTCCGAGGTCACGCGCCAGTGGTACGGCCGCTACTTCCGCGAGTCGCTGTGCCGCGCGTGTGAGGGGCGCCGCCTGCGGCCGGAGTCGCGCGCGGTCGTGCTCGCCGGCAAGAGCATCGTCGACGTGAGCGCGATGACCGTCGGAGAGGCGAGCCGCTACTTCTCGAACCTGGGGCTGCGCGGCGCGCGCGCGCAGATCGCCGGCGAGATCCTGAAGGAGGTGAACGCGCGGCTCGGCTTCCTGCTCGACGTCGGGCTCGAGTACCTGACGCTCGATCGCGCGGCGGCGTCGCTGTCGGGCGGAGAGGCGCAGCGCATCCGGCTGGCGTCGCAGCTGGGGTCGGAGCTGTCGGGCGTGATGTACGTGCTCGACGAGCCGTCGATCGGTCTGCACCAGCGCGACAATTTGCGGCTGATCGCGACGCTGCGGCGGCTACGCGATCTCGGCAACAGCGTGATCGTCGTCGAGCACGACGCCGAGACGATCGAAGCGGCCGACTACGTGGTCGACTTCGGTCCGGGCGCCGGGCGAAACGGCGGGCGCGTGTCGGCTCAGGGGACACCGGCGGCGCTCAAGGCCAACCCGGCGTCGCCGACGGGGCGCTTTCTGTCGGGCGTGGAGCGCATCGAGATCCCGAGCGTGCGGCGCAAGCCGACCGGCTTCATCACGGTCAAGGGCGCTCGTGAGCACAATCTGAAGAACATCGACGTGCAGTTCCCGCTCGGCGTGATCGTCGCGGTGACCGGCGTATCGGGCGCCGGCAAATCGTCGCTGATCAACGGCATCTTGCACCCGGCGCTCAAGCGCGCGTTGCTCGGCAGCCACGAGCGCGTCGGGCTGCACCGCGCGCTGACCGGCATCGAGGCGATCGACAAGGTGATCGACATCGATCAGAAGCCGATCGGCCGCACGCCGAGATCGAATCCGGCGACGTACACCAAGGCGTTCGACGCCATCCGCGAGATCTTTGCCGGCACGCAAGAGGCGCGTGCCTACGGCTATCTGCCGGGGCGGTTCTCGTTCAACGTGGCGGGCGGGCGTTGCGAGGCGTGCGAGGGCGACGGCGTGCGGCGGGTCGAGATGCACTTCTTGCCCGACGTTTACGTCACCTGCGAGGTTTGCCGGGGCAAGCGCTACAACGAAGCGACGCTGCGCGTGAAGTGGAAAGACCGCACGATCGCCGAGGTGCTGGACACGTCGGTGTCGGATGCGTTCGCGCTGTTCGAGCATCACCGGACGCTGACGAGCGTGCTCAAGACGCTGGAGGACGTCGGGCTCGGCTACATCGCGCTCGGGCAGTCGGCGACCACGCTGTCGGGCGGCGAGGCGCAGCGGATCAAGCTGTCGCGCGAGCTGGCGAAGCGCGACACCGGCAAGACGCTGTACCTGCTCGACGAGCCGACGACCGGGCTGCACTTCGAGGACGTGCGCAAGCTGCTGGCGGTGCTGCGGCGGTTGAGCGAGGCGGGCAACACGGTGCTGGTGATCGAGCACAACCTCGACGTGATCAAGACCGCCGACTACGTGATCGATCTCGGTCCTGAGGGCGGCTCGGGGGGCGGTCAGGTGATCGCGGCGGGAACGCCGGAAGAGGTGGCGCGCGTGCCGGCGTCGTACACCGGCAAGTTCCTGGCGCCGCTGCTGGGCATCCGAGGCGCGCGCGCAACGACGGCGGCGTAGCTCAGCGGCGTTCGCGCGCTGCCGCCGCCACGAACGCGTCGACGGACTCGTCGCTGGTCTCGAAGCTGGTCACCAGGCGCGCGCCGCCGTCGCCGATACCGGGCCAGTCGTGGAAGAGAAAGCCCGCGGCGCGCAGCGCCGAGGCGACCGGCGTGCCGAGCGCGATGAAGATCTCGTTGACCTCGACGGGCTCGGCGGGGGCGACGCCCAGCGCGTGTTCGAGCCCGGCGGCCAGGCGTCGGGCTGCGGCGTTGGCGTGGCGCGCGTTGCGCAGCCAGAGATCGTCGGTGACATAGGCGTCGAGCTGCGCGGCGAGGAAGCGCGACTTCGAAACCAGATGCCCGCCCCGCTTGCGCCGGTACGCGAGCTCGCTCGCGCGCTCGGGATGAAACAGCACGATCGCCTCGGCGGCCATGCAGCCGTTCTTGGTGGCTCCGAACGACAGCAGGTCGACGCCGGCCTTCCAGGTCAGCTCGGCCGCGCTCTTCCCGGCCGCGACCAGCGCGTTAGCGAAGCGCGCGCCGTCGACGTGCAGCACCATCCGGTGCCGGTGCGCCGCCTCGGCGAGCGCCCCCACCTCGTCGATGCGATAGACCGTGCCGATCTCGGTCGCCTGGCTGATCGAGATCGCCGCCGGCTGGTTGGCGTGCACGTCGCCCTCGCGCTGGATCGCGCCCTCGACCGCCGCCGGCGCGAGCTTGCCGTGCGCGCCGTCGATCGGCACGAGGCGCGCGCCGCCGCTGTAGAAGTCGGCCGCACCGCACTCGGCGACGTTGATGTGCGCGCCGGCGTGGCAGTAGACCGCGCCCCACGGCGGCGTGAACGCCGCCAGCGCCAGCGCGTTGGCGGCGGTGCCGGTCGCGACCGGCAGCACTGTGACGGGGCGCTCGAACAGCTCGGCGAAGCGCCGCGTGAGCCTCCGCGTCCACTCGTCGTCGCCGTACGCCGCCGCCGCTCCGTGATTCGCCTCGATGATGGCCTCGAGGATGACGGGATGTACGCCGCTGACGTTGTCGGAACGGAAATCCATGGCCCATTCCTACCTCGTCTCAAGGTCCGCCGCCCACCGGCCGATGACGGGGCGATGACGAGCTCCAGTGACGGCGCCCCGATCTTCCACGAGGATGTCGAAGGCGTTCTCGCGTCTGCGAGCGACCACACGCGCTACCCGGTGCTGGCGGCCGCGCTTTCCAGCGCGCTCGGCGCAGAGCTGCGGCGCGAGTTGATCACGTTGGTGGCGCCGCAGCTGCACCTGCGCGCGCCGCGCCGCTACGTGCGCGTGATGTGCCGCCTCGAGAGCGCGAGCTACGCCGAGCCGGTGCTCCTGACCGACATCTCGGCGACGGGGGCGCGCTTCCTGGTGTCGACCAGCGTGCCGCTGGACATCGCGCAGTTCGGTGACATGCGTCTGCACCTGCGGACCAAAGCCGGCCCGCGCACTCTGCTGGTCGCACTGGTGCGCTGCTGCGGCGGCGACGAACGCCACACCGACGTCGCCTGCCGGTTCCTGACCGTCGCGGACGACCACCCGCAGATCGTGGCCGAGATCCGCAGCACGATCTTCGGTCCGTAGGAATCTCCCGCGTCGTTCGCCTAGCGCACGCCTGAGCGCTCGCCTGGCGCTCGCCTCTCACGATTCGTCACATTTCGGCGTCGAGGGGAGAGCGGGGATCAAAGCGAGGCGGCGCTACGGAAGCTGTGCGGGTCCCGCCGCTGCGGGGTCCTCCCCGCCGAGGTGGGCCGGGTCGGGGCCACGTTGTAGGGCCTAGACCACGGCAACCTTCTTGGAGGAGCTCCACGCGACAAGCCCAACCCGTCCCACCTCGTCGGGGTCCCCCTGCAGCGGCAGGACCCGCGCAGCTTCCGTAGCGCCGCCACGCTTTGATCCCCGCTCTCCTCCCCTCGACGCAGAGAATGTGACGAATCGTAAGAGCGCTCCGCTAGCGGGCCTCGGGCGAGACGAACGCCGTGTCGACGTCGATGGCGTGATCGATGAGCTTGAGCGACACCAGCTGCTCGACCAGCGTTTGCCAGCGCGCGCGGGTCATCGCGCCCAGGCCGAGCCGTTTCGTCTCGGCGGTCTCGATGAGCGGCAACTGCGCCTTGGCTGCCGCCACCAGCGTCGGCGCATCCATGGCGTGGTTGAGCGTGCCCAACATCTTGTTGGTCGGCCCCGGGTCGTCGAGGTAGTCGCGCCACCCGGCCGCGGTGGCCGCCACGAACGCCCGCACCCTGTCGGGATTCTGCTTCACCAGCTCGCCGCGCGTGATGACGACGGTGGTGTAGGGATTGAAGCCGGCGTCGGCGATCAGAAAGACCTGCGGGTCGCTGCCTTTTTGCCGCGCGAGGATCGGCTCCGACGTGATGTAACACTGCTGGCCGAACATCGGGTCGGTCAGGAAGTGCGCGATCCCGCCGTCGTAAGCCACGATCTTCGCGCCGCTCCAGTGGAACTTCTGGCGAAGGTAGGCGATGTACGGCAGGCCGGTTTCGAGCGCCAGCGTGCCCGAATCGAACGCTTGCTCGATGCGGGTCAGGCCGCGCGACGAATGGACCATGATCCCGTGCGGCGCCGTCTGGAACGTCGCGAACACCGCGACCACGTCGCCGCCGCGCGCGCGGGCCAGCACCAACTCGTCAGCGGTGACGGTGCCGAAGTCAGCTCGTCCCGTCGCGACCATCTGCACGACCGGGACGCCCGCGCCGCCGCCCTGCACGTGCACGTCGAGGCCCGCCCGCTTATAGGCGCCGTCCTCGCGCGCGGCGTAAAAGCCGCCGAACTCGGGCTCCGGCAACCAGTTCAACGCCAGCGTGATGGGCGCGGCGGCGCCGGCCGCCGGTGTGGCGCCTGGGCCGCCCGGCGCGGGTTCGGTCTTCTTGTGGCACCCGAAGGCCAGGGGCAGAGCCAGCAGCGACAGCCAACGGCAACCGGCGACGAGCGAAGCAGATCGATGAATCACGCGGATCCTTTTCAGAGATGTTCATACACGCGCGCGCAACCGCCGCAACAAACGGTTGGAAAACAGGCTGACCGCGGCAAACAACGACAACCCGAGCAACGACGCCAGGATCACCGTCGCGAACAAAAGGTCAGTGCGCAATTGCCGGTAGGCCGCCAGCACGGTGATCCCGAGCCCCGCGCTGCCCTCGGAGAAACCGGCGACGAACTCGCCCACCAGCGCGCCGATGACCGCCAGTCCGGAGGCGACGCGCCAGCCGGTCGCCATGCTCGGCACCGCCGACGGTAGCCCGAGCTTGAGCAGGCTGTCGGCGGTATTGGCGCCGTAGAGCCGAAAGAGATCGGTCAGGCGCGCATCGACGCCACGCAGGCCGGCCAGGGTGTTGGCGATGATGGGAAAGACCGAGACGATGAACGCCGACACCGACACGGCGCGCAGCCCGGGCCCGAACCAGAGCACCAGCAGCGGCGCGACGGCGACGATGGGCACGGTCTGCAAGAAGAGCGCGTAGGGATAGAGCGCGCGCTCGAGCGTGCGCGACAGCGACAGGAACAGCCCCGCGACGGTGCCGAAGATCAGGCTCAGCGCGAAGCCCGACAGCGCTCCCGCGGCCGTCGTCGTCACCGCGCTCGCCAGCAGCACCCGTTCGTTCCAGCCAGCGGCGAGCACCGCCGTCGGACGCGGGACGAGAAAGGCGGGGACCGCCAGCACGCGCACCGCCGCTTCCCAGACCACGCCCACCAGCAACAGCGTGAGCAGCGGCGGAATGAAGGTGTCAAACGCCCGTTTCGTCGAACCCACCGTGTGTCTCCAGGGCCTGATACAGAGTCGAGGTGTTCTCGACGAAGGGCAGCGACGTCCGCACCGCGCCGCCGCGTTCGGCGGGCAGCTCGATCGCGTGGTCGAGCACGATGCGGCCCGGGCGCTTCGACATCACCAGCGCGCGCTGCGACAGGAAGACCGCCTCGGCGAGCGAGTGCGTCACGAACAAGATCGTCATGCGCTTCTTCGCCCACAACGCGCGCAGCCGCTCGTCCAGGCGCTGGCGCGTGAGCTCGTCGAGCGCCGCAAACGGCTCGTCGAGCAATAGCAGGCGCGGCTCGGTCACCAGCGCGCGCGCGATCGATACGCGCATCCGCATTCCACCCGACAGCTGATCCGGGTAACGCCCGAGCGCGTCGTCGAGCTCGACGTCGCCGAGAGGCCCGCGCGCCCGTTCGCGGGCCTCTCGAGCGCTCACGCCGCGGAGCTCCAGGGGCAATGCGACGTTGTCGAGGACGGTGCGCCAGGGCAAGAGGTTGGCGTCCTGGAAGACGAACGCCACGTCGCTTCCGTGCGGGCCGCCATTGTTTCCGTTGGAGCTGCGCCCGGCCGGGTTCCGACCGAGGACGACGAGCTCGCCGCGCGTCGGCACCTCGAGCCCGGCGATGAGGCGCAGCAGCGTCGACTTTCCGCACCCCGACGGGCCGAGCAGTGCGACGAACGAGCCCGCGGCGATGTCGACGTCGATGCCATCCAGTGCGACGACGTCGCCGGGGAACACGTGGCGGAGGGCGTGTATGACGACCGAGCTGTCGATGACGAGAACTCCGTCGAGCCGCAACCGCAAATCGCAAGCCGCAAGCCGCGAAACCGAGTGCCCGCAGGATTACCCCGGCAGGACCCGCTAATCAAGGTCCCGTAGGTGTCCCCTAGGTCCAAATGTCGAGAGAGCACAGGACCAACCGAGTCGGCGCCGTCAGAAAATCGCGCGAGCGCCGCGCTGCTTTGTTGCGCGGGTGCGCGAGCTGAGCGTATTCTCGAAGTGCAGTGATCTGGCGAGATCATCCGCTCTGTGCCCCTGCAGACCGATGGCCAACGGTCTTCTGGGGCCCAGAGTCCCTCGACGAGGAGGCGTGGAGCGCGTTTTCGGCGCGGCTGGAAGCGAGCGCCTCGGCGGCGGCGATCGATCGTGAAATCGGGGACGCCGCGTCGGTGCTCGACGTCGGCGGCGGGTTGGGCGCGGTGACGCGGCAACTGCGGCTCGCGGGCCGGCGGTGCGCGCGGGTCGACCCGCCGCTCGACTCTCTGCGCGCCGTCGAGCGCGCGTCGTTCGCCGACGACGGCACGCCGATCCGGCTCGTGCCGGGCCGCGCCGAGGCCCTGCCGTTCGAAGACGGAGCCTTCGACGCCGTCGTGGCGACCTGGACGCTGCAATACGTCCGCGACCCGGAGCGTGCGGTCAGCGAGATGATCCGCGTGGCGGCACCGCGCGCGCGTATCGTGATCGTGCAGGCTCATCCGGAGAACCCGGTCGTTCGTTGCTACAACGCGTGCGCGGCGATCACGGGCCGTCCGCTGGCACACCACGGTTTCTTGTTGGCCCGGGCCGCCGAGGCGCTGGCAGGCCACGGGTTCACGTCGATCGAGCTCATGCCGGCGCCGGCCTTCGTGCGTTTCGACGCGACGTCGTCGCGCGAGCGCGAGCAGCTGGCGGCCACCATCGTTGACCTGAATTTCGCCGGCTCGATGTCCCGCCCGGCGATGCTGTCACGGGCGCTCGAGATTCTGCGTGAAGCTCAGGAGACCGTGGGCGTCAGTGCCGACGCGGGCAGTGACCGCCGTGGCGCGATGGCGGACCACGGCGTCCTCCTGAGCGCGCGCCGCTGATTGGCGGGGCGCGCCCGCCTTGGGTATATATCCACCGTCGATGGAGTCGCTCGACTGGATCACGATCCGCGACCTGCGCGTCAACTGTGTCATCGGCATCTTCGCCGAAGAGGACTCGCGCGTGCAGCCGGTATCGGTGACGCTGCGCCTGGGGCTGGCGCCGCGCCCGCACGCCGTGATCGAATCGCTCGAGGAGAGCGTCGACTACCTGGCCATCACCGGGCAGGTGAGCTTCCTGCTGGCGGCGTGCCGGTTTCGATTGCTCGAGACGGCCGCCGACGCCCTGACGTCGTACCTGCTGGCACCGCCCGCCCCCGGCGAGCGCCGCGCGGCGATCCAGCGCATCGCGCTCGAGATCCACAAGCCGAACGCCTTGCCGTCGCCGACGACCGCGTCGTTGTCGATCGAGCGGGCGGCGCCGCAGCCTTTTCGCGTCGAGGTGAAGAGCTTCGGCACCGTCGACGTGATCCACGAGGCGGCGAACGCCGGCATCTACCGGCTGAATGTCGCGCCCGGGCGGCAGATCCCCCTGCATGTGCACCATGAGATGGAGGAGCACGAGCTGGTGCTGACGCGCGGGATTCGCTGCCAGGGGCGCGAGGTGTTTCCCGGCACGGCGTTTCACTGGCCCCGCGGCGCCGCGCACTTCTACGAGAATCCGAGCGCCGACTACCAAACCGTCCTGTGCGTGGATCGGCCGCGCTTCATCCTCGAGGACGAGGTCGAGGTGGCTGGCGCGCCGGCCGAGGTGGCGCCGGAGCACGTCTGGGCGCCGCGCGATCCGCACGGGCGTTTGATCGCCTCGTGAGCGCGAGCGAGTCGGTGGCCACGTGAAGATCCTGCTGACCGGCGCGTCGCGCGGCATCGGCGCCGGAATCGCCGCCGCGCTTGGCGAGGCCGGGCACGCGGTCGTCGGGGTCACGCGCGGCCTGGCGCCGCCCGAGGTCGGCGCGCGCGCCGTGACCGGCTGGATCCGCGCGGATCTCGACACCGACGCTGGGATTGCCCGCGTGCTCGCGGAGGCGGGCGCGCTCGACGGCGCGGTGTTCTCGGCCGGGATCATCCACCGCGCGCCGTTCGGGCGCGCGCTGGCCGCGGGCGGGGTGGATCCCCTGGCGGCGCAGATCTTCAGCGATCTCGAGGCGCCGCTGCGCCTGCTGCGCGCGCTGCTGGGCTCGGGCCAGCTGGCGGCCGGCTCGTCGGTGGTGATGCTGTCGTCGACGCTGGCGCGGCGCACGGTGCCGGGCAACGTCGGTTACGCGGTCGCGAAGGGTGGCGTCGAGGCGGCGGTGCGGGCGCTCGCGCGCGAGCTGGGCCCGGCCGGCATCCGCATCAACGGCGTCGCGCCCGGCCTGGTGCGCACCGACATGACCGCGGACCTGGGCGATGCGGTCTTTGCCGACTATGCGGCGCGCGTCCCGCTCGGACGCACCGGGACACCCGAAGATGTCGCGCCGCTGGTGCTCTTTCTGCTGGGCACCGGTGCGCGTTACATCACCGGCCAGGTGGTCGACGTCGACGGCGGTTGGTGCACCTAGCTGGTAAATTATCGATAAATGACCACCCTGATTGCGTCATTTCGGGGGGGCGTATCGAGGGCCGCGGCTGATCCCCTGCAATTCCGCGCTTCGTTGACAATGAATGACGCGGCTCGGCCCGGTAACCGACGTGCGTGATTTGTGGGCTCAACTGGTGCTATTGTCTACACCTGAGCTGGGGTCCCAATTGATCGACGAGAAGCGAATTCGCTCCTTCGAGGATCTGATAGCAGAAGAAGGTCTGCTGCCACTGGCGCGCACCGTCGACCTGGTGGCGCAGATCGTCGAAGCTATGAACGCCTCGAAAGCCGAGGGTGGCGTCATCGACGCCCTCGAGCCGCGCGCCATCCTCGTCACCGAGGAGCTGGTGACGGACGCGCCGGGCGTGACGCGCACGCACGTGCTCGGGATCCGCCGCGCCGACCAGCTGCCGGTTCGACCGGGCGGGCCGCGCGCCAGCTACCTGGCCCCCGAGGATCAAAGTCCCTCGCTCGGGCAGAGCCGCGGCGAGCTCGCCAACCAGTTTTCGCTGGCCGCGATCGCGTACGAGATGCTCGCGGGTTGCCCGGCGTTCCCCGAGGAGATCGGCGACGTCACGACCGTGGGCGAGCCCGACGCCACGGGGTGGTCGCGCCCGATGCCGCCGCCGGTGAGCGAGCTGGTGATGGGGGTGTCGAGCGGCCTCGATCAGGTGCTGAGGCGCGCGCTGTCGCTCGCGGCTGGCGAGCGCTACGCCAAGATCGACGACTTCATCGCGGCGCTGCGCGAGGTGTCGGACCCGGGCGCAGTCTGGGACGACGGCGCGACGGTGATCTGGTCGCCCGCCGCGGGCGACATGGAGCCGGCTGCGCCGTCGCCGCCGCCCGTCGACGAGCGGGGACCCTGGCTGCAGCCGCGGTCGCACTCGACCGCGAAGATCAGGTCGCTGCGCCTGGCGGGCGCGGCGCGCTACCTCAAGTCCAAGGCCGATGCGTTGCTGGGGCGCGACAAGGATCCGTCGCTGCGCGCGCTCATGCGCAAGTCGCGCGCGACCCCGCCGCGGGGTGCGGCCGTTCCGGTGCCTGCCACGGGTCCGGCGACGCCGCTGGCGTTTGCGTCATTTCCGACGGCGTCGATGCCCACGCGACGCACGCAGATGATGTTCCTGGGCGCGACGGTGGTGCTGGTGCTGGCCGCGGTCATCGTGATGTCGGGCTCGCGCGCGAAGCCCGCGACCGACGCGGCCGCCACCGAGAGCGCGATCGCCGAGCCCGAGCCTACGATCCACCCGCGGCCGCGCATCGTCGAGGTGCGGCCGACTCAGCATCCGCCGGTGGCTCAGAGCGCGGCGGCTGCGGGCACTCAACGCGGCGCGGGCGCGCCGTCGTCCCCGTCGAACCGCCGCGGCATCCCGCGAAGCCCGCGCGTACCCATTCGCGCCGCTCGCACCGCCAGATCACCGCCCGGCGCTAGCCGCGCGGGCCCGATAGGCGTCTCGAACGATCCAGAACGCCTGCTTCTTCGTGCCGTCGCTGGCGACCAGGCCCTTGCGGTTCCAGCCGTCCTGCACGCCGGGCAGCGGGCGCCGCGGCGAGCGGAAATCGACCAGGATCCAGGGCGACATCCCGCGCAGCGTCGGGATCGACTGCAACATCGCCAGCTGGTGGCGGTAGAAGCTGGCCTGGTATTCCTCGGTGAAACGCGTGAGCTCGTCGCCGTGCAGGCCGGCCTTCGCGTCGGCGCCGAGCTCGCTCACCACGAGGGGCTTGGCGTACGCCGAGCGCCAGGTCAATCGATCGCACTTGCCGGGCAGGCCGTCGTACCAGCCGACGTATTCGTTGAGCCCGACGACGTCGAGCGCTGCGCCGAGCGGATCGTCGACGATCACCGTGGCCGCGCCCGCGCCGCCGCCTTCACCGGCCGCGTAGTGATGCTCCAGCGCCGCTGTCACGAGGCGCGTCGAATCGGCGGCGTGCGCGTCGTCGACCAGCCGGCGCAGGAAGCGCGTGCGCGCGTCGGTGATCGGCGTTTCGTTGGCGACCGACCAGAGGATCACCGACGCGCGGTTCTGATCGCGCGCGATCATCTCCGCCAGCTGCTGGCGCGCGTTGGCCAGCGTCGCGGCGTTGGTCCAGGCGATGGTCCAGTAGACCGGGATCTCCGACCAGACCAGCAGGCCCAGGCGATCCGCGGCGCGCGTCATCTCGTCGTTGTGCGGGTAGTGGGCCAGCCGCACGAAGTTGCAGCCGAGCTCGCGCGCGAGGCCCAGCAGCGCCTCGTCGTCGGCGCGCGTGGTGGCGCGCCCGCCGCGGCCCAGCGCCTCTTCGTGCAGCGCCACGCCGCGCAGGAAGATCGGCCGCCCATTGAGCAGCAGCTCGGCCCCGCGCACCGCGATCGTGCGAAAGCCGATGCGGTCGCGCACGCGGTCGCCGCCGGCGTGGATGACGACGTCATAGAGCCTGGGTGACTCCGGCGACCACAACGCGAGGCGCGCCGGGAACGAGAACGCCGCGCGTCCGACGGCGTCGGTCGTCGCCGTCGCGCGCACGTGCGCTTCGGGGATCTCGATCGCGACCTCCTGCCGCCTCGGCGCGCCGTCGAGCGCCACGACCGCGACGATGCGCCCCGCGTCGGCCGGATCCAGCTGCACGCGCGCGCTGCGCACGAAGACCGGCGGCGCTTCGATCAGGCGAACGTCGCGCGTGAGCCCGCCGTAGTTCCACCAGTCGGTATTCACCGTCGGAATGGCGTCGGCGCGCCGGGTGTTGTCGACCTTGACCACCAGCGAATTTCCCAGCGGCCGCAGGCGGCCGGTCACCTCGAACGCGAACGGCGTGAAGCCGCCCTCGTGCTCCCCGAGCCGCTGGCCGTTGAGCCAGACGATCGCCCGCTGCGCCGCCGCGCCGAACTGCAGGAAAACGCGCGTGCCAGCGGCGGGCGTCTTCGTGTCTTTGGGCGCCCAGTCGAACCGCCGCTCGTACCAGATCGTCCCCTCGTAGTAGAGCAGCTCCGGGCGCTGGCTGTTCCAGTCGCCGGGCACGTCCAGCGTCGGCGAGCGCGCAAAGTCGTACTCGACCAGGTCCGACTTGGTGGCGGGCGGCGCGTCGTCGAAGTAGCCGTGCGCGCGCGGCTGCTGGCGGTAGTCGTAAAAGCCGTTCTCGTACGGATCGACGATCGTGTGCCAGCGCCCGTTCAGGCTGACGCCCTCGCGGCTGGGGGCGAAGTCGAGCGCGGTCGCCGCGGGAGCCGCCACGGCCGCACCGTCGAGCGGCGCGCCAGACGCCAGCAATCCGATCCAGAGAGGCGCGATCCACATCGCGCCCCATCATACGGGCACCGCGGGCGCCGCGCGCAGTGCCTTGCTCCCGCGCGGGAGCGCTTTCCGCGTCCGCCGCGCCGGCGGTCACATCGCGGGCTTGTAGTAGAAGCGCTCGTGTACGACCTTGCCGTTCTTCCAGCGCCGCACCGCCACCTGCTTCATCTGCACGCGCGGGCCGCCCTTGAACGTCAGGTCCCACATCCATTCGGAGTGCCCGACG
>Ga0265314_10003637_pt1 | contig 14832 bp, 12 predicted proteins | sample 4126metaG_FD_203106 | JGI IMG/M metagenome (GOLD analysis project Ga0265314, IMG submission 203106) | Rhizosphere microbial communities from Carex aquatilis grown in University of Washington, Seatle, WA, United States - 4-1-26 metaG | ecosystem: Host-associated > Plants > Roots > Rhizosphere >... | reverse complement strand
TGCCCGGTGATCGGCAAGCTGTGGATCGGTGTGATGCCCAATGAACACACCAATGTGATTGGCCTTTCCAAATACGCGCGCCTGGCCGAATACGTGATGGGCCGCCCGCAGATCCAGGAAGAGGCGGTGGTGCAGCTGGCCAACCTCATCATGGAAAAGACGCAGCCCGACGGCCTTGCGGTGGTGATGGAAGCCAGCCACTACTGCATGGCGTGGCGCGGCGTGAAGGACCTGGACAGCAAGATGATCAACTCCGTGATGCGCGGGGTGTTCCTGAAGAACGCGGCGCTGCGCCGCGAATTCCTGTCGCTCATTCCGCAGAAAGGCTAAAGCGATGCTGGTGCGCCTTCTTTATTGCAGCCGAGCGGTGGATACAAGCCCCGACGCGATCGAGGCGATCCTCGCGCAGTCGCGCCAGCACAATTCGACCAGCGGCATCACCGGCATCCTGTGCTACGGCGGCGGCATCTTTTTGCAAGCGATCGAAGGCGGGCGCATGCAGGTGAGCGAACTCTTCGGCCACATCGCGAAGGACCCGCGCCATAAAGATGTGGCGTTGCTCACGTACGAAGAAATCTTCGAGCGACGCTTCGGCGGCTGGAGCATGGGGCAGGTGAACATCTCCAAGGTCAATCACTCGATCCTTCTCAAGTATTCGGAGAAAGCCGAGCTCGACCCGTATGCGGTGTCGGGCAAGGTGTCGCTCGCGCTGCTGGAGGATTTGATGGCCTCCGCGCAAATCTGCGGCCGAACGTGATCACTCGTCGCACGCTCGCCTGGGGCGAATGCGATCCGGCCGGCATCATCTACTACCCCAACTACTACCGCTTCATGGACGAAGCGGCCTGGGCGTTGTTCGCATCGTGCGGCTACGGCGCCGAGCGCATGCGCGCCGATAACTATTCGCTGCCGCTGGTCGATTCGCGCTGCGAATTTATGTCGTCGCCCGCGTTCGGCGACGAGATCGAAGTGCGCTCCCAGGTTTCGAAGTGGGGCCGCAGCTCGTTCACGCTGTCGCATGAGTTCGTGATTGCGAAGGACGGTCGCATGCTCGCGCGCGGAAGCGAATCGCGCGTGTGGTGCCGCTACGAAGCAGGGCCGGGAACGCCACTCAAAAGTGTGCCGGTTCCGCAGGACGTGCGCGCCGCACTCGGCGCACCGTGATCGTCGGCTGCGACTTTTCCAGCACTCCCACGAAGCGCAAACCGATCGTGATCGCGTGCGGCTCGCTCGTGAGGGATGTCGCCGTGCTCGATCGTCTCGTTCGCATCGATTCGCTGTATGCGTTCGGCGATTGGCTCAAGCAACCGGGCGAGTGGGTCGGCGGCTTCGACTTTCCTTTTGGCTTGCCGCGCGAATTGGTCGAGCACCTGCGATGGCCGCTCTCATGGCGTGAATGCATGGCGCACTACGCGTCGCTCACGCGCGCCGAAATCCGCGAGACCTTTGCAGCGTTCTGCAACGCGCGGCCGGTGGGAAACAAGTTCGCGCATCGCGCATTCGACAAACGCGCAGGATCGAGCCCGTCGATGAAATGGGTGAACCCGCCGGTCGCATTCATGATGCATGCGGCGGTGCCGCTTCTCACCGACGCGGGCGTGCACATGCCGGGCTTGCACGATGGCGATGCGACGCGCGTGGCGCTCGAAGCGTATCCGGGCCTGCTCGCGCGCGAGATGATCGCGCGCCGCAGCTACAAGAGCGACGACAAGGCCAAGCAGACGCCCGATCGCCTGATCGCGCGCAAGGACATCCTCACGCGGCTTGAGCACGGCGACACAAGATTGAAGTTGCGATTGAAGCTCACGCATGCGCAGCGCGATGCGCTTGTGCACGACGCCAGCGGCGACAGCCTCGACGCCGCGCTGTGCATGGTGCAAGCGGCTTGGTGCGCGCGCGAAGGCCCGCCGCGCTTTGGCCTTGCGGATGAGCTCGACGCGCTGGAGGGCTGGATCGCGACCTGCTGATTTATCATTTGCGGATGGACGAAAGACCGGCAACCCGCCGCGCGTTCTGCATTGCCGCAGCATTGATGGCGGGTGGCTGCGCGTCCACAGCCCGCGATTCTCGCGGCGACCCGCGCGTCACGGCCGAGTTGGCCCCCAATGGAATCGTTCGCGCCGCGATCAATTTCGGCAACCCGGTGCTTGCAACGCGCAGTGCTTCGGGTGAACCGCAGGGCGTATCGGTCGATCTCGCGCGAGAAGCGGCGCGCCGGCTCAACGTGGCGATCGAACTGATGCCGTTCAACGCAGCCGGCGACGTCGTCGGCGCGTTGAAGGCGCGCAGCGTCGATCTGGGCTTCGTCGCCATCGACCCCGTGCGCGGCGCGGATGTGGACTACACCGCGCCTTACGTGATCATCGAAGGCGCCTACCTCGTGCGCGGCGACTCACCGCTTCGCTCCAATGACGAAGTCGATCGCGCGGGCACACGCATCGCCGTGGGCCGGGGCAGCGCATACGACCTTTTCCTCACGCGCGAAATTCACAACGCATCGATTATTCGCGTGGCCGGCTCGCCGAAGGTCGTCGATGAATTTCTTGCGCAGAAACTCGAAGTCGCCGCCGGCGTGAAGCAGCAGCTCGAAGCCGATGCGGCGCGCGTCGGCGGCGTGCGATTGCTGCCGGGCCGCTTCATGGTGATCGAGCAGGCGATGGGCGTGCCGAAGGGCCGCACCGCGGCGCAAGCGTGGCTCAGCACGTTCATCGAAGAGATGAAGCGATCGGGCTTCGTCGCGGATGCGCTCAAGCGGCATCGCATCGAAGGCGCGGCAGTTGCCCCTCCGCGCGCCGCATGAACGTTCACAAATCGCGTCAGAGAGTTCGTCCACAAACCGAAAGAAGAGACATATGAAGAAGCTGCATTCGCTCCTGTTCACGCTCGCGGGTGCTGCGGCACTTGCGGCTTGCACAACACCGCCGACCGCACCGGCGCAACCCGCGGGCCCCGGCGTTGTGGTGGTCACGCCGCTGGGCGGCTTCGATGGCGAGTTCTGCGCGCAAGACCGCGCGCTCGTCTTCGAAGACCCGAACGGCACGCGCATCCTCTACGACCCCGGCCGCAGCGTAATGGGCCCGAACGATCCGCGCCTGGGCAAGATCGACATCGTGCTTGTGTCGCACATGCACGGCGACCACCTTGGCAACGCGTACACCAAAGCCATCGGCGCGGGCACTTGCGCAAGCCCCGACTTCTCGGTGACCGCGCTGCCCAACGGCAACGCAACGAACATCGCGCTTGCGAAGAAGGCCAAGATCGTCACGGGCAGTGACATGCCCGCGTTCTTCGCCGCCAAGTTCCGCGCCAATGGCGGCAACCCGGCGGATTCGATCCTTGCGCGCTTCGGCGGCAGCGCCACGGTGGGCGGCGTGAAGATCGCCACCGTCACCGCGATGCACAGCAACGGCCTCGATCCTGATTTCATCGCCGGCGATCTGGGCAAGGCGATGAAGGAAGCCGGCATCTGGGGCGACGTGGGCCTGGCCACGGGTTATGTGCTGCGCTTCTCCAACGGGCTCGTTGCGTATCTATCGGGCGACACGGGCGTGACGGCCGACCAGCAGGCGGTGGTGCGCGATCTCTATCACGCGCAGCTCGTGGTGATGAACATCGGCGACGGCTTCACCACGGGCCCAACCGAAGCCGCTTATGTGATCAACGAACTCGTCAAGCCTGCATCGGTGATTGCATCGCATGCGAACGAAGCGGGCACGCAAGGCGGGCAAGTGCGCGCGGGCAGCAAGACCGAATCGTTCATCAAGCAGACGAAGGTGCCGGTGTATGTGCCGCTGTCGGGGCGGGCGATGATGTTTGACGGTGCGGGGAAGTGCACGGCGGGCTGCTAGCCCTCAACGTTCGCTAAGGCCGGCACAGCGCCACCAGCGCCCGCACATCCGGCAGCGACGCAAGCTGCCGGCATTCGCGCGTGATCTCACCGGCGCGCTTCTCGCCGAGCACTGGCTCCACCAGCGAGCGAAACTTCGCTTCAAGCTGCGCGTCCGACAGCGGACGCTGCAGCGACCCGATCGCGTGTTCCACATGCACCACGACGCGCGATCCATCCTTGAGAACCGCCGTGACGTGCGCGGCCTCTTCGCTGATCGAATCGTCAACCGTCGCCTGAACCTTGCCGCGCGTTTCCACCACGCGCGGATCATTCACGATGTTGTCGGCATATTCGGTTTCGCCCGCGCGGCCGTAGATCAGGCCCACCGCACAGCCGTGAAACACGCTGAACTTTCCTTGCAGCCCGTCCTTCGGCTCTTTCTTGCCGGTGAGCTCCAGCACAAGCGAATGCACGCGCAGCTCGATGCGTTCGACTTGCTCGGGCACGATGCCTTTTTCTTTCAGCTGCACGCACGCGTCGATGCTCGGATGGATCACGATGCCGCACGCAAAAGGCTTGTAGCTGTTGAACGCGATCTCGAAGCGTTCGCCGAGTTCATCGGTGACCTCAGTCCACGTTCGCTTGTCGCTGACGACTTGCACGAAACCGCGAGGCGCTTCGATCGCGCGCGGGCTCGCGGTGAAGCCGCAGTTGGCGAGCAGCGCCGATGTCAGGCCCGCGCGCGCAGCGGCGCCAGGGTGGAAAGGCTTGGTCATCGTGCCGAACTGTTCGCGAAAGCCCACAGGCTGCGACGCGGCGATGCCCAGTGCCATCGCGGTCTTTTCTTCGGTCAGCATCAACAATCGCGCGCAAGCGGCCGCGCTGCCGAGCATGCCGGTCGAGCCGGTGATGTGCCAGCCGCGATCGTAGTGGTCGGGGTACATCGCGTTGCCCATGCGGCAGGCGACGTCGATGCCGAGCACCAACGCGTCGATCACTTCGCGCCCGGCCAGGCCACGATACTCCGCGAGCGCAAGCACGGCCGACGCAACCGGCCCGGCCGGATGAATGATCGTCTTGAGGTGCGTGTCGTCGAAGTCGAACGTGTGCGACGTGATGCCGTTCACCAGCGCGGCGCTGGCCATGTCGAGCCGCTCTTTGCGGCCGAGCACCGCCGCTTGCGGCGCGGGGTCGAGCATCTGCATCGCGGCCACTGCGGCATCGGCGGCTTCGTGGTGCGCCGCGCCGACTGCGCAGCCGAGCCAGTTGTAGAAAGTGCGATGCGCTTCATGTTCGATCGCGTCGCTCCATCCGCGCGACGGATGTGTCGCGACAAAGCGCGCGAGGATTCGCGTGATGGGCGGCGCCGCCAGGTCGGCAGTCACGACGGTGTTGCGGGCCATGTTGCTATTCGTCCAGGTGGATGTTGCGGGCCTTCGCCAGTGCCGTCCAGCGCGCGATGTCGGCCTTGATGTAGTCGCCGAATTGCTGCGGCGTCATCGGCCACGGGTCGACCGCTTCGCTTGCGAGCTTCTCGGCGAAATCGGGCGCCTTCAGCACCGCGACTTGCGTTTCGTTCAATCGCTTCACGATGTCAGGCGGGATGCCCGCAGGCCCCACAGTGCCGTACCACTGCATCGCATCGAAGCCTTTGAAGCCGACTTCTTCCATCGTCGGCACGTCCTTGAGTTGCGCGCTGCGCTGCTTGCCTGTGACCGCAAGCGCACGCATGCGGCCCGAACGTATGTGCGGCAGCGCGGCTGCAAGGCCGGGGAACATCGCTTGCGTCTGGCCGCCGATCAAGTCGGTGATCGCGGGCGCAATGCCGCGATAAGGGATGTGAACCATGAACAAACCCGTAGCCTGCTTGAACAGTTCCATCGTCAGGTGCGTGAGCGAGCCTTGGCCCGACGAGCCGTAGCTGATGCGGCCCGGGTTTCTTTTCACGTAGTCGATGAATTCCGGCACAGTCTTCGCGGGCACGTTGGAGTTGATCGCGAAGACGTTGGGCGTCGCGCCGATCATGCCGATGGGCGTGAAGTCGCGCACCGCGTCGTAGTTGACCTTGCGCGTCGCGGGCGTGGTGCCGTGCGTCGCGACGTAGCCTTGCATCAGCACATAGCCGTCGGGCGCGGCGCGCATCGTGTTCTGGCACGCGACCACGCCGCCGCCGCCGCTGATGTTCTCGACGACGAAGGTCTGGCCCAACGCCTGGCCCCATCTTTCGGTGACGACGCGCGCGATCATGTCGCTGCCGCCGCCCGCGGAGACGGGGCAGATGTAGTGAATCGGCCTCGACGGGTAACTCGTCGAACCAGCTTGGGCGAACGCAAGGCCCGGTGCGGCGATGCCGGCGACGGACGCCTGGATGAGTTGCCGGCGCTTCATGGGTGGAGTCTCCTCGGGACCCCACTGTAAATCAGGCCGCGCGCTTCAGAGGAAAGTCAGCTTCTTCTGCGTGAAGTTCACCAGGTTCGGCAGCGCGGTCTGCAGGTCGTTGTCGGCCACGCCCAGCCACGAAGCGATCGTCGCGGCGTACTGGTCCACCGATGTCGACGGCGCCCAGCGGCCTTCGTCGCTCGCATCGTCGGGGCCGCTCAGCACGAGTTGCGGGAAGGTGCCGTAAAGGTCGCCGCCATGCACCGCGCCACCCATGATCAGGCTGTGACCGCCCCATGCGTGGTCGGTGCCATCGCCGTTGTTGCCCGCAGGCGCGAGCGTGCGCGAAAACTCGGAGTGCGTGAAGGTGACCACGTTGTGGTCCACGCCGAGTTCGATCGTCGCCGCGTTGAAGGCAGCGAGTGCTTGCGACAGCTGCGTGAACAGGTCCTGTAGCGTCCCGGCCTGTTCAGCATGCGTATCGAAACTGCCGATGTCCACATAGAACAGCTGGCGCGATGCGCCGGTCATGCCGCGCGCGCCGATCATCTGCGCGACGCGGTACAGCTCTTGCCCGAGGTACGTGTCGGGGAAGGGCGTGTTGATCTGCGTCGCGTAGATCGCCTGCAGCAGTTGGTCCTGCCCGATCGCGGCGGTCAGCGCATCGGTGTACGCGCCTTCGAGTTGCGCGCCGCCCGGCGCCGGCACAAGTTGCCGCAGCGCCGCCATGCGTGCCTGGTCCACGGTCCATGAGCTGTTGTTGCCCGCGATGCCCGATCCGCCGTATGCATCCATCACGCCGGCAGCGGTCAAGGCGCCGTCGCAGAACACATTGCTGCCGGACACGGACACTGCCGCAGGGAACTGCGCGCTTGCATTCGCGGTGTGCAGCAGGTCGGCGGTGCGCCCGCCCCAGCCTGTTGCCGTCGTGAGCGAGTTTGGATCGAGCATGACCCACTGGTTCTGCTGGTCGAGGTGCGACAGCAGGTTCACGGGCAAGGGCCAGTTGCCGGACTTTGCCTGCGCCGCAGTGGTCGGCATCGCAAGCGTGCCGACGTTTGCAAGCACCGCCAGGCGCCCCTGCGTGAAGAGCTGCTGCACTTCGGTGAGTTGCGGATGAAAGCCATATGCGCCGCCCGATACAGGGCTGATCGGCAGCAACTGGTTGCGTGCGATTGCAAGCGGCGGGCGCGCCGTTGCGTACGCGTTGTAGCCGGCGTTGTCGTTTGGCACGATGAGGTTGTTCGAATCGCAGCCGCCTGCGAGGAACACGCACACCGCCGCGCGGTAGTCGGCGGCTGCGGCGCGTTGCATGAGCGTGCCGAATCCGGCGCCGAGTGCAGTGAACGCGCCGAGTTGGAGGAATCGTCTGCGGTCCATGGCGTCACTTCTGGATGTTGAAGGCCGGGCTTGCGGCCACGATGTACAAGGCAAGCATCGCGCGCTGCTTGTTGTCGCCCGCGGCCGACGGCAGTGCACCGGCGATCGCGGACTTCAAATTCGCGGGCATGGTGCCGTGAAGCAGCGCCGCATCGAGGGCGGAGATCAGGTCGGTGTCGTTGCCCGCGGCGGAGATGAGGGCAGTGAAGTTCAGCACGGGCTTGCCCGGCAGGCCGCCATTCGCGAGGTCGTACGCAAAATTCAAACGCGCGGCGAGCGACGGCGAATTGACCAGCTTGAACTCCGGCCCGAACAGCGCATAGCCCTGCGGCTTGTACGAAGGCGGATAGAAGTTGAAGACCGAAGGCGAATCGAACGGGTCCTGGCGCATTGCCTGCGCATACCACTGCAGGCCCGCGCCCGAGCCTCTGGCCGTGAAAGCGCGCAAGAGGCGCGTCATGTACACCACCGGTTCGCGCAACTTGCCGTCCGCCGTGGATGCCGCTTGCGTGTCGCCCGCGCGTGCTTCGGGGTCGAGCAACACGGCGCGGATCAGTGCTTTCATGTCGCCGCGCACGCCTTGCCCGTTGTCGGCGAACGCCGTCGACACACGCTGCACATACGCCGGTGACGGGTTGCTCTTCACGAGCGCCTGGATCAGCCGCGTGCCGATGAAGGGCCCGACATTCGGATGCGCGGCGATTGTGTCCATCGCGAACTCGAGCTCGGGCGCCGTCCCCAGCGAAACGGTCACGCCATTGAGGAGCCCCTTCGTGCCCGTGTCGTGATACTGATCGCGCGGCAGCATGCGGCCCACGTAATAAGGCCCGTTCAGGTCGGTGGTGTTCTTCTTCTTCGCGGGATAGGTCCAGCCGGTGAAGACGTGCGCGTAGCCTTCCACCGTTTCCTGCGAATACGTCGGGATCGGGTTGCCGCCGTTGTCGAGCATCGGCGTGCCGTCCGCATTCAGCTTCACGAGGCCCACGGAAAAAAGTTGCAACACCTCGCGCCCGTAGTTCTCGTTGGGGTTCGTGCCCGCCACCGGGTCGGCCTTCACGTTGTTGGCCATGTCGAGGTACGTGCCCATCGAGGGCGACAGCGTCACGTCGTCAATCAACTGGCGATAGGTCGTGAACGCATCCGCCATCAGCACGTGGTGGTAGTTCACGATGGCCACGCTGTCCTGCAGCTTCACCTGGCTCACGACCATGACCTGCCCAAGCGCGAAGGCCACGCGTTGCCGCAGCTGGTCGTGCGCTGTGAGCGCGTTGTGGAAGAAGTGCGCCTGCACCGTGTCGAACGACGTCTTTTCGGTCGCGTTCGGCAGGTAGATGGGCGACATCGCAAACTGCTCGGCCAGCCACGCGTCGAAGCCGATCGCCTGGAGATGCGTGATGTCGGCCGGTGACGGGCCGAACGTCGCCTGCTCGAGAAAGCGCACGGCCGCCGCTTCGCTCACGAGCGGTGATGGCGGCGGCGTTTTGCTTGAAGGTGACAGCAAATCGCCGACGGCATCGACCGCCGATGAAAACAGTGAGCTTGCCGATGCCAGCAGGCTTGCGGTCTGCGGCTCCTGCGCGTTGGAAGTCGCAGGCTCGGTGCCGCCGCCGCATCCGGCAAGTGCCGCGGAAATCAGGAAGGCGATGGCCGCGATGCCTCGCCTTGTTGCGTTGATTCGCATACCCCTCCACACGTGATGTGTGCGGTCATTGTGGAAGCTGTAGCTCAGCCGCAGCAATGCCTCAGGCATGTGCAAGCGGAAATAATTCGCGGATATTTGTAAGACGGCTAGCGGCGGCGTATCGCGCCGCAACTTGTGCGTCCGCGCGCAGTTTTCTGTGAAGTCACGTGCGAAGTTCTTCGAGGGCCTTGAGCGCGCGCAGCGCTTCCACGTCCGTGCGATACATACGAAGAAAGAGTGAGGGAGTGAGCGCGCCCGCTTTTTCCAACACGCGCTCCACCGGCAGCTTGATGCCGCTCACGTGCAGCATGATGCCGTGCCTCTCGAGCATCGCGCGCAGCTGCATGAACACCTCGACGCCCGTCGTATCGATGCGATTGATCGGCTGCGCGAACAACACGAAGTGCTTCGTGCCCGGATGCACGGCGAGATGATCGACCAGCGCCTCTTCGAAAGACGTCGCCGATGCGAAGTCGAGCTCGCCGTCCATGCGCATTGCATAAACATTGGGGCCGAGCAAATCGAGATGCCACAAATGCCGGTCGCGCAGGCTGCCGTCGGGATGCAGGCCCACTTCGATGATGCGCGGATGCAATCGCAGGTAGAGGAAGTACGCCAGGCCCAGCACCACACCCGTGAGCACGCCCCAGTAGATGCGCGGCGACGACGCGAGCGTCACCGCGAAGGTGACGAACGCAATCGCGGCTTCGACACGATCGATGCGCGCGATGCGCAGGAACGTCGCGGGTTTGACGAGGTTGATCACCGCCGCAATCACGATCGCCGCGAGCACTGCGCGCGGCACGTGTTCCAGCACCGGCGTGAAAAAGAGCAGCACAAGCGCGACGAACGCGCCGGCGAAAATCGTGGCCCAGCCTGTCTGCGCGCCTGAGTACAACGTGAGCGCCGATCGCGAGAACGACGTGCTCGTCGGAAAGCTCGCGCACAGCGCCGACGTGATCTTGCCCACGCCTTGGCCGACGAGGTCCTGGCTTGCGTCCCAGCGCTTGCTGTCGTGCAGGCTTTCGATCTTGGCGCACGCCGCCATCTCGAGCGAACTCACGAGCGCCAGCACGATCGACGGCAGGGCGATGGCATGCAGCGTGTCCCATGCGGGCCAACCCGGCAGATAGAGCGACGGAAAGCCGGCGGGAAGTTCGCCGACCACGCGACCCGGCGCGGTCCATCCGGTCCACTTCGAAACGAACGCCGACGCGAGCAGCACCAGCAGCACCATCGGCACGCGCGGGATGAACTTGCGCGCGAGGATGAAAGTCGCGAGACTGCCCACGCCGAACGCCAGCGACGTCGCATCGAACTGCGGATGGTTGAAGAGCGCTTGCAAATCGAAGTGCGAGCCGTGAAACCCGAACAGCGCAGGCAATTGCGAGATCACGATGAGGATCGCCGCCGCCTGGCTGAAGCCCGCGAGGATCGGCGAGCTCACGAGGTTCAGCACCCACGCCGCCTGCATTGCGCCGAACCCGAGCTGGATCGCGCCCGACATCAACGAAAGCCACACCGCGAGCATCACCCAATCGGGCGACGCGGGCGCTGCGAGACCCGCAAGCGAAGCACCCACCAGCACACTCGACAACGCCGACGGCCCGACCGACAGACGCGTCGATGCGGAGAAGAGCACCGAGATCACCGGCGGCAGAAACGTCGCATACAGCCCTGCGATGAGCGGCATGCCCGCAAGGTTCGCGTAGGCAACCGATTGCGGAATCATCACGAACGCAACCGTGAGCGCCGCCATGGCCTCATTGCGCGCAAGCTTTGCCGTCAGGCGCGGCCATTGAAGGAAAGGCAACCAGCGAGTGAATTTTTCCATTTAGCGCTGGGGCATGTCTTTGGCTCCGAAGCCGGGGTGCACGCCCGCGTCTTCGGGGATGGCGGGCATCGTGTTGTTCCATTCTTCCCATGCGCCCTGCATTTGCGTGAGGCGCTCGGGCTCGCGGCCCGCCTTGTTCGCGCGTTCGCGTTCGTCGGAAGGAATGTCGAAGAGATAGTCGTGGCCGTCCACTCGCAAATATTTCCATTGCCCGTCGCGCAGCGCGCGCTGGCCGCGATGCTTCATGCGCCAGTGCATCGGGCGGCGAAATGTGCGCGATGGATCGCGCAGAACATCGAGAAGTGAAATGCCGTCGAGCGCGTACGCAGGCTCGGCCGCGACGCTCGCGGCATCGAGCATCGTCGCGGACCAGTCCATCGTCATGCATTGCTGGTTGGTGACGCCGCCGGGTGCGATCACTTCGGGCCAGTGCGCTATCCACGGGACGCGGATGCCGCCTTCGGTCAAATCCATCTTGCCGCCGACGAGGGGCCAGCTGTCGGAGAAGCGCTCGCCGCCGTTGTCGCTGGTGAAGACGACGAGCGTGTCGCGATCGGCATTCGCGCGCCGCAGCGCATCCATCACCCAACCGATGCCTTCGTCCATGTGGTGAATCATTCGGTGATAGGTGTGGATGTTGCCGCCGTGCAGGTGGAAGAGGTTGCCCCGCACGTCCCGCGCCACGGCTTCGTCATCGCGCGTTTCCCACGGCCAGTGCGGCGCGGTGTAGTGCAGGCTCAGGAAGAACGGAGCGGATTGTGTCGCAACGCGATTGATCCATTCCACCGCGCGCTTCGAGATCAGGTCGGTGAGGTAGCCGGGCTCGTGGTGTTCTTCGCTGCCCGCCCACAAGTCATGATCGCCGTTGGTGCCGCAGTGGGTGAAGTAGTCCACGCCGCCCGACATCGGGCCGTAGAACTCTTCGTAGCCCGATTGCAGCGGGCCGAAGTGCGGCGGATAGCCGAGATGCCATTTGCCGATGAGCGCCGTGCGATAGCCCGCGCCTTTCAGCAGCGAGGGCAACGTCGGATGTTCGGGCGGCAGGCCGAGCGTTGCGCTTTCGCGCGTGCGAATGCTGATCGGCTCTTCGGCCGCGCCGCGGAGGCGATATTGGTAGCGCCCCGTCATCAGCGCGAACCGCGTTGGCGAACACACCGGCGAATTCGCATAGCCTTGCGTGAACATCATTCCATTCGCCGCGAGCGAATCGAGCACCGGCGACACGGCCCCGAACTTCGCGGGGCGGCCGCCGTAGCAGCCGAGGTCCGCGAAGCCGAGATCGTCGGCGACGATGAAGACGAAGTTCAAGGCTGGTAGCCGGACTTCTGTACGACGGGAGCCCATTGCGCGCGATATTTCTTCAGCATCGCGGCCGTTTGCTCCTGCGTCGAGACCACGGGCGTCATCTTCTGGTCCGCGAACTGGCGCTTCGTGTCGGGGTCCATCATCACTTCGCGAATCTCCTTCGCGAGCATGTCGACCTTGGCTTTCGGCATCGTCGCGGGCGCGAAGAAGGTGTTCCATCCGGTCGCGACAAGATCGAGCCCGGCCTCCTTGAATGTCGGCACGCTGGGCGCAAGCGGAGAACGTTGCGCGCTCGACACCGCGAGGATGCGCAGCTTGCCGCCTTCGTGCTGCGGCAGTTGCGTGTCGAATGTGTCGATGGCCACGGGCACCTGGCCGCCGATGAGATCGGAGATCAGCGGCGACGACCCGCGATAGCCGATCACTTGCGCCGTGACGTTGGCCTTCTCGCCCATCATCAGCGCGAAGAAGTGCGGCAGGCTGCCGGTGGCGGGGACGCCGAAGTTCGCTTGAGTGGGGTTCGCGCGCAGCCATGCGATCAGGTGCGAGAGCTCGTGCACTGGCACTGCAGCGCCGACGGCGACGGAGAACTCGTAGTCGTTCACATGCGAGACGGGAACGAAATCTTTCTCCGGGTCGTAGTTGTTGTCCTTGAAGACGAGCGGCGCGATGATCATCGTCGCCGGGTTCGCGAGAAGCAGCAGGTTCTGCCCGGCGCCCGCCGCTTTTGCGTATTGCGCGGCAAGGCGGCCGCCGGCGCCGGTTTTGTTGTCGACGATCACCGGCACGCCGAGCTTGGCCTGCAACTTGTCGCCGACGATGCGCGCGACGCGATCCGTGGACCCGCCGGGCGCGTAGCCCACGACGATGTGCAGCGGGCCGTCGAGTTTCTGCGCGAAAGCGCCGCCGGCAAGCAGTAGCGCGGCGGTGAAGCCGGCGATCAGTTTTTTCATGGTGTCTCCTCTATGCTCGGGCCAATGATAGTGAAGCTGTCGCCGTCGGGGCAGTGGCTGCAACGCCGCGGGTGGGAGCCTTTCGCTTTCCAGGGCGAAGTGTGGCAGGCAATCGCCGAAGGGCGAAGCGGCATGCTGCACGCCACCACGGGCTCCGGCAAGACCTACGCGGTGTGGCTCGGCATCCTCGACCGCTTGCTCGCGGACCATCCGCCCGCGCGCGGCGCCGAGCCCCTGCGTGCGATCTGGCTGACGCCGATGCGGGCGCTGGCGGCCGACACCACGCGCGCAATCGAAGGGCCGCTGCGCGCCCTCGCGCCCGAGTGGACCCTCGGCCAGCGCACCGGCGATACACCCGCGTCCGAACGCGCGCGGCAAGACAAGCGCTTCCCCACGGCGCTGGTCACCACGCCCGAATCGCTGTCGTTGATGCTCGCGCGCGAACATGCGCGCACTGAGTTGTCAGGCGTCGAATACGTTGTCGTCGATGAATGGCACGAGCTTGTGGGCAGCAAGCGCGGCGTGCAGGCGCAGCTGGCGATCGCGCGGCTGGCGCATTTCAACCCGAAGCTGGTCGTGTGGGGCTTGTCGGCAACGCTCGGCAATCTCGGCGAAGCGATGGATGTGCTCGTGCGGCCCGCCGTGTGTGCCGGTGCGCCGCAGCCGCTGGCCGTGCGCGGCCACATCGACAAGAGCCTGGTGATCGACACGTTGCTTCCGTCCGACCCGGGCACGTTCTCGTGGGCCGGCCATCTCGGGCCGCAGATGCAGGAACCCGTGGTGGAGGAAATCGAAAAGTCCGGGACCACGCTGGTCTTCACCAATGTGCGCTCGCAAGCGGAGATCTGGTATCAGCTCTTGCTTGAAGCGCGACCCGAATGGGCGGGCGAGATCGCGCTGCATCACGGCTCGCTCGACAAGGCCACGCGCGAGTGGGTCGAACAGAGCTTGAAAGAAGGCAGCTTGCGCGCGGTGGTGGCGACGTCGTCGCTCGATCTGGGTGTGGACTTCCTGCCCGTCGAGCGCGTGCTGCAGATCGGTTCGGCCAAGGGCATCGCGCGCATGATGCAGCGCGCGGGTCGCAGCGGCCACGCGCCGGGGCGCACGAGCCGCATCACGCTCGTGCCGACGAACACGATGGAAATCGTCGAAGGCGCCGCGGCCCGTGCTGCGGCGATGGCGGGCCATGTCGAACAACGCTTCGCGCCCGCCAAGCCGCTCGACGTGCTGGTGCAGCACATCGTCACCGTCGCGCTCGGCGGCGGCTTCACCGAAGACGCGCTCTACGAAGAAGTGCGCACATCATGGTCGTACAAGGATTTGTCGCAGGGCGAATTCGACTGGGCGCTGGCTTTCTGTTCGCGGGGCGGAGCCAGCCTTGGTGCCTATCCCGAATATCACCGCATCGCGAAGAACGAAGAGGGCCTGTGGCGCGTGCCCGACCGCGACATCGCCAAGCGCCATCGCCTCG
>Ga0265314_10003636_pt1 | contig 14834 bp, 16 predicted proteins | sample 4126metaG_FD_203106 | JGI IMG/M metagenome (GOLD analysis project Ga0265314, IMG submission 203106) | Rhizosphere microbial communities from Carex aquatilis grown in University of Washington, Seatle, WA, United States - 4-1-26 metaG | ecosystem: Host-associated > Plants > Roots > Rhizosphere >... | reverse complement strand
CTGTGCCTGCAATGCCACGGCCCGAATTCTCCGAATGGTCCGCACACGGGGACGCTCGAACAACACACCAATCACCCTGCCGGAGCCGCTGGCAACGAGTGCGTCGGCTGCCACATGCCCAAGATCGAGCAGGAGATGGCGAACACAAACGTCCGCAGCCATACCTTCAAGTTCATCGCCCCGCTGGAAGCCGATCGCCTGAAGATGCCCAACTCCTGCACATCCTGTCACACGGGCGAGACTGCGGAGTGGGCCACCAAGGCTCTTAAGACGTGGCCTGAGGTTTCGCCTTGGAGGGTAGCGAACTAGGGGTTATCGCGCGGCGAGCAGAGCCCTGAGGTGCCGAGCCCGCTCCGGCGACCGCAGTTGCCGCAGCGCCTTGGCTTCGATCTGCCGGATGCGTTCGCGCGTGACGTCGAACTCCTGGCCGATCTCTTCGAGCGTGTGCTCGCGCTCGCAGCCGATGCCGAAGCGCAAACGGATCACTTTCTCCTCCTTGGGAGAAAGCGTCTTGAGGATGTTGGCGGTCTCGTCGCGAACGTTGGTGTCGATGACGGCATCAACGGGAGATCCCACCCAGCGGTCTTCGATCAGATCGCCCAGGGCGGATTCGCCATCGCGGCCCACGGGAGTTTCGAGAGACACCGGATCGCGAGAGATGGTCTTCAACTTCTGGACCTTCTCCACCGGAATGTCCATGCGCCTGCTGATTTCGTCGTTCGAAGGCGCCCGGCCCATTTCTTTTTCGAGCTCGCGGGTGGCGCGCAGGAACTTGTTCATGCTCTCGTTCATGTGAACGGGAATACGAATGGTGCGCGACTGGTCGGCGATGGCGCGCGTAATCGCCTGCCGGATCCACCAGGTCGCGTAAGTCGAAAACTTGTAGCCGCGCCGGTATTCGAACTTGTCGGCGGCGCGCATCAGGCCGATGTTGCCCTCCTGGATCAGATCCAGCAGGTGCAGACCGCGGTTGACGTACTTCTTGGCGACGGAAACCACCAGTCGAAGGTTGGCTTCGACCAGGTCTTTCTTGGCCCGTTCGGCTTCAATTTCGCCGTGACGGATGACGGAAAGCGTGTGCTTGAGGTCGCCCAGGTTCGCCCCGGCAATTTCCTCGCGCTTGCGGATTTCGCGCCGGATTTCCCGAGCTTTGGACTGCGCAGTAGCGCTTGAACGTCCCTCGATCTTGCGCAGATCGGCTTCCAGTCGCGACATCTCTTCCGCGACCTTCTCGATTTCCTTGGTGAATTCCTTCCACTGCGACAAGTAGTAAGGCAGGTGCCGGATCGCCTGGGAAACCTGCACCCGGGCGCGCTTCATCTTGCCGATCCACTTGCGGCGAAGCTTCTTGTTGCTCAGCGGAACAGAATCCAGCTTGTCCGATACTTGACCGAGTTTCTTGTGCAGAACCGCCAGCTCGGCTAACTCCGCACGAACTTCATTGCGGCGCTTATTGTAAGCCGGACTCTCGTCCTCAAGGTCGCCCAGGTCGACGAAGGTGTCGAGTTCTTCGGTTTCGTGCTTGATGAGATCGGCGATCTCAACCGCCCGCAGCTGCACCAGCGCGGAACGGCTAATCGCCTTCTGCATCCGCAGCTTACCGCGCTCCATGCGACGGGCTAGATTAACCTCGCCCTCGCGCGTAAGCAGGGGTACGGCGCCCATTTCGCGTAGGTACACGCGAACGGGGTCGTCTGTGTAAATCGATTCCTCGACAGGGTGCGCGTGGGCGAAATCCTCGCCATCATGCACCTCTTCGGGGTGAAAAAATCCGCCTTCCTCGTCAAAAGGAAGTCCGAGCGGCTCATGACCCTCGCCGAGGAATTGATCTTCGAAATGATCCACGTGGTTCACCCGCGCCAAACTACAATACCTTTATTTTCCAAAGACTTAGCTGGACCCAATGGTAGAGTATGCAATGCCTGCCCTGGCGTCGAAGCCGGATACAGTATATCAGTCTTCTGAATTTAAGTTAAGCCTCTATTTCAAAAGATGCTTGAAATCGCATTTGGTTACAGCCTTGCTAGGATTGAACGGGCTCACTTCCCGTCCTGGAACAGATCCTTCAGCTCCACCAGGAAAGATTCGGCATCTTGAAAGTCCTTGTAGACCGAGGCAAACCGCACGTAAGCGATCTTATCCAGCTTTTTCAGCCGCTCAAGCACCATTTCGCCGATAGCTGCCGTGGAAACCTCGCGTTCCGGGTTTTCCGATAACATCGACTCCACGGTATCCACCACCTCCGCCAACTTGGCGATGGGTACTGGTCTTTTCTCACAGGCTCTTAACAGCCCTTCGAGCACTTTCTGCCGGTCGAAGCGTTCCCGCCGGCCATCCCGCTTCACCACCATGTACGGAATCTCGTCGCTCCGCTCGTAGGTGGTAAACCGCCGCAGGCACTTCAAACATTCCCGGCGTCGTCGGATCAGGTCGCCTTCCCTGCTTTCGCGGGAGTCGATCACCCGATCCTGGCGATGGCGGCAGAACGGGCAGGTCATAATCCGTACCCTGAAGAAGACGAATCTATGTGCCTTAAACTACGCCACTTGATTCCCTCATGGAACGCCAACACCAGTCCCAGCGGAACAATCACTACAAATGTGATGATCCAAAGCACCAAAGCGATTCCACTAGCTGCTTCCAAACTGACTCCATAGAGCTCGGTCAGCACCAGGACTGTCGCAATCTGCATTCCTCCGCCGACCCCCGGTATCTGCAGAACGCTCCCAAAGGCAACGAAGCCCAGCGCAATGACTACGTCTGTAATACGCATTCCCGCCGTAGCCGGAAACGCCCGGAAGACGCAGAAGAAAGAGCCGGCGACCACCAGCCACTCGATGATCGTGTAAGTCACCAGCAGCCAAACGTAGGACTGGCGCTGGGTGGATTGCATCCCTTCCTCGAACGCGTGCAGGAATCGGGACACTTTCTGGTGCAGCGCCTCCGGGAGGAAGGTTAGGGAATCCATCAGCCGCGTGCGAATATTCCCTCGAAAGTGGCGCAGCCCCAGCAGCAAGGCCAGGGATAATGCCCCGGTTATCCCAGCCAGCACACCCGCCGCCTGGAGGGCCGACTGGACATGGGGCCCGGGCTGGATTCCACTGCGCGATATCTGGGTCAGGGCGATGCCGAAAATCAGCAGGACCATCAACAGATCCAGAATTCGCTCCACCAGCCAAGCGGCGACCTGGCTCGAGAACGACACGCCCTCCTTCTTGGCGATGAGATAAGGGCGAACCGGCTCGCCCGCCCGGCCAAACAGGACTACCGCCGTGAATCCGATGCAGGTGGCCACCACCAGGCCCCACAGGCGGACCCCCTTGGTCAACGGCCGCAGCATGATCTCCCAGCGCAGAGCCCGGCCGACGTAGGTCGCCAGGATCAATGCCAGGGCCAGCGACAGCCAGCTCCAGTCGACATCGGTGAAGACAGCTGCGAACTTCTCCCAGACGAAACCCGAACGCCGCCAGCGGTAGACCACGAATAGCACGGCGGCGAGGATCGCGAGAACTCCCAGCCCGGCGCCCACGTGATGCTTTTTCAATCTCTTACAACCGCTCCCTTCGGACGTACCGGATCAGCATTCCGCCACGACGTACCCGCGCATGCGGATAGAATGTAGAGCGAACTTTCTGTGCGGGGATTTCGTTCTCATATGTGGAACCTAATAAACAAGTACGGTATCCGGGAACATATAGAGACACAAGGATTCGTTCGCACGACGCAATGCCATGGCGGCCATCGCTACAGTCCGACAGGTTACCACGCCCAGCCGCTCGGCCGCCGGAACCGGCTCTTTCTGGGGTCGGATTACTAAGCCTCGTGAGATCCTGGGACGGCTCTTGGACGCAGACACTCAACTTGTCGAGCGGTGCCTGGGAGGCGAGGAGGCCGCCTGGGAGGACCTGGTCAAAGTCCATACCCGGCGTGTGTACGCGATTTGCTACCGCTTCACCGGCTCGGACCACGAGGCTCAGGACCTCACCCAGGATGTCTTCCTGCGCGTGTTCAAGTCGCTCAAAAGTTTTCGGGCCGGCGAAGGTTCGTTTTCGGTGTGGCTTTCGCGGCTGACGCGTAATCTGTTGATCGATCATTACCGTCGTACCAAGCTGGAGCGCGCCAGCAGCTCGATAGAGGAGCAGTTGCCGATGCTGGAGGAAAAAACCGCCGCCTTGGGCCGGACCGAAGGGTTGCTGGCCGGACGGGAGGCGAGCGAAGTCCTCCAAGCCGCACTGCAGAAGCTTTCGCCGGATTTGCGTGAAACCGTGATCCTGCGCGATCTGGAAGAGCTGGAATACCGGGAAATCGCTCAGGTGTTGAATGTGCCGGAAGGCACAGTGAAGTCGAGATTGAATCGGGGCCGCGCCGAACTGGGGCGGATACTGAAGCATTACAAAGGATCGTTGTGAACTGCGCGGATGTAGAAATCCTGCTGGCCGACTACGTGGACGGAGCGCTCCGCTCAGAGGAGAAGTTCGCCCTCGAAGCCCACCTGGCCGGCTGCGCTGCCTGCGCGGAATTGGCCCGCGATTCCGCCGGCGCAGTAGCGTTCATGGAGCGCGCCGCGGAAGTGGACGCACCTCCCGAACTAATCACGCGCATCCTTTTCGAAATAACCGCGGGGCCCAGCCATGCCGTTATTAAGCCTTCCTTGGGTCGCCGCCTATTGGGCCGGTGGCTGGAGCCAGTGCTGCAGCCACGATTCGCCATGGGCATGGCGATGACGGTTTTGTCTTTCGCCATGATCGGCCGCTTTACGCATGTGCGCCAACTGACGCCCGCCGATCTGGATCCGGTGAAGGTCTGGACCGCGGCGGAGGATCGGGTGGTCCGCTGGTATAACCGCGGCGTGAAGTATTACGACAGCTTGAAGGTCGTCTATGAAATCCAAACCCGGCTCAAGGAATGGGCCGATGAGCAACCGGGCGCGTCACAACCGCAACCCACCGCTAGTCCCGCAGGAGAAACGAAATGAATCCGGAAGCCCCTCCCTCAATTCCACCCGAAGCCCCGATTGTCGGCTATTGCCGGGCTTGCGGAAAAGCGCTCGATTCAACCAGCGTCCACAACGCCCACGGGACCATCTACTGCGCCGAGCACGTACCCGCAGAACCTCCTCCTGTTTCCGATTCTCCGTACGCCAGCCCTTATACCGCGAGCGCACCACCTCCGGTGCCCCGCTCCGACGTATCTCCAGGAGTCGCATTTGTTCTGGGCCTGATTCCGGGAGTCGGCGCCATCTATAACGGCCAGTACGCCAAGGGCCTGATCCATGTTTTCATCCTCGGCATGCTGTTCACGATTGTCGGCAGCAACGATGTGGGAGGATTCGAGCCGCTGTTTGGAGTGCTGATCCCCGGCTTCTGGGCATATATGGCCTTCGAGGCTTATCACACCGCCAAACTCCGCCAGATGGGGCAACCGGTGGACGAATTCTCGAGCCTGGTGCCCGGTCACGGCGGATCTCGTTTTCCGGTAGCGCCCATTCTGCTGATCGGCCTGGGCGTGGTGTTCCTGTTGAACAACCTCGAAATTTTCGAGCTACGCCGCATGCTCCGGTTCTGGCCGGTGATGCTGATCGTGCTAGGTCTTTACATGCTGTATCTGCGTATGACCGGATCTTCTTCGAAGGTGAACACGAGGGTGAACGACGATGGTCGGTAGCTTCCTCCAGGCGATTCGAGGCCCGGTGCTTCTGGTCGCGCTGGGGCTGCTGATGGCAGCCGATCAACTCGACCGGATGAGCTTCTCGCGCACCTGGCCGGTGCTGCTGATCCTGTTCGGACTGTTCAAGCTGGCCGAGCATCTGGGGCCAAAAGACGTGGGTCCCCCCGACCTGCCTCAAAACGGCCCGGGAGCAAGAAACGTATGAGACGGGCTTCCCTAGTCGCACCCCTGCTGCTGATCGGGATCGGAATCTTGTTCCTGGCCCGCAACGTCTTTCCCGAGATGCAGCTGCTGGATTATCTGGCCAAGTACTGGCCTCTGCTGCTGGTCGTGTGGGGCGGGTTGCGGCTACTCGAGATTCTGTTCTGGGCGGCCACAGGTCGGGATCTTCCTCGATTTGGCATCAGCAGCGGCGAATGGGTACTCGTGATTTTCCTCTGCTTTCTGGGCGTAAGCCTACACGCCGTGCGCGGATTCTCCGACTGGCTGCCGGGCAGCCGGATCCAGCTAGGCGGGCTGGATATTTTCGGCGAGAGTTACGACTATCCAGTCTCCGCCGAGAGATCCTCGACCAAAGCCCCACGCGTGGTCATCGAGAGTTTTCGGGGTAATGCCCGCATCACCGGCGGCGATGTCCAGTCGGTGAAAGTGACCGGCCATTCCACCATTCGCAGCCTGGACCAGGCGTCCGCGGATCGCGCCAATCAACAAGCGCCGCTTGAATTGGACGGAGATCCGAACGAGATACACATTCGTACCATGCAGAACCGGGTTTCCGGCAGCAACCGCCGCATCTCGGCCGATCTGGAGATTGTGGTTCCCAAAGGCGCCACTGTTGAAGCGCACGGCCGGTCGGGCGATTTCGACATCAGCGGCATCACTGGTTCCATCGACGTCAACTCCGATAATGCCAGCGTGCGCGTGGAGGACATTGGCGGCGACGTAGTGGTGGAGACGCGCAGCAGCGACATCCTGCGCGCGGTCAAAGTCAAAGGATCGGTGGAGCTGAAAGGCCGGGGTTCCGATATCGACCTGCAGGACATCGCGGGAACGGTCACGATCAACGGGACGTATACCGGAAACTCGCAGCTTCACAATCTCGCCAAGACGATTCGGATCATCACCCCGTATACCGAGTTTTCGGCAGAGAAGCTGACCGACATGCGGGTGACGCTGGGCAATCTGAATGCGTCGGATCTGATCGGGCCGGTGCGAATGACGTCAACACGCTCCTGGGACGTGAGCCTCACGAACTTCACCAATTCGGTCGACATTAATTTGAGTGGAGGCGATGTCGACTTGCGACCGGGCATGCTTCCGCTGGCCAAAATGGACGTGCGCAGCCGCTCTGGCCACATTGAGCTGGCGCTGCCGCCATCCGCAAAATTCGATCTGACCGCGACCAGCACGCGCGGCTCGGTGGACAATGAATTCGGCGCGCCGCTGAAGCTGGAACCGACGGGTCGCCGCGGCGCTACGCTGCGCGGCTCGAATGGCGGACCTTCCGTGAACATTTCAACCGAAAGCGGGCAAGTGCTGGTGCGATCAGCATCGGCCGCGGACAGTGTGTCACCCGAAGTCCCGCACGCCACGACTAAACCGCCGCAGCCGGTCGAACAGTAGCGCTATGGCACCAGTAGGATCCGCACGTCCATCACGTTTGTTCCGGTGGGACCGGTTTTGATCAGCGCGCCAAGCTTCTCGAAGAAGTGGTACGAGTCGTTGTTATCGAGGAATTCCCGCGCCCCGGCCATCGGCGTTCGTTCATCCGCCATCGCACCCGCCGCGTCGGTGGGACCATCCAGGCCATCCGTGCCCGCACTGAAAATCGTCATCGGGCCGAGCCCTTCGAGCGCGATCGCCGCCGCTAGAACGAACTCCTGATTCCGTCCGCCGAGTCCCTTCCCGCGCACCGTGACCGTCGTCTCGCCACCGGAGAGCAGGCACGCCGGGCGACGCACCGGCCGTCCGGCCGTCAGGATTTCCTTCACGATGGCCGCGTGCATTCGAGCGATCTCGCGCGTTTCCCCATCCACCGAACTCGACAGAACCAGCGTGCGATATCCCAGCTCTTTGGCCTTCGCAGCCGCCGCATCCATCGCCAGCCGGTTGCTGCCAACGACAAGATTGAAGACCAGGTTTTGCGCTTGCGTGACCTTCGGCGTTTCGAGAAGAACGCCCGAGGGGACAGAAACACCGAACTTTCGCAGAACAGTGTCCGCTTGCTCCGCAGTAGACGAGTCTCCGACCGTGGGTCCTGACCCGATCACATCCAGATCGTCCCCGATCACATCCGAAAGGATCAGGCTCAGCACGCATGCCGGCGATGCCGCCGCGGCGAGTTGTCCGCCTTTGATCAGACTGAGATGCTTGCGGACCGTATTGAGCTCATGGATCGTCGCGCCCGCATTGAGTAATTTGCGCGTGATTTCTTGCTTAGCGGCCAGAGTCAGCAACGGAGATGGCGCCGGCATCAAGGCCGACGCACCGCCAGAGATCACGCAGATGAGCAGATCCCGAGGCCCCGCCTCGCGCGCGATCTTTAGGATCTGCTGCGCCCCTTGCTCGCCGCGTTCATCCGGAATCGGATGGCCGGCCGGATTCAGGTCGATGCGCCGCAATTTGGCAACGGTCCCGTCTGGCACATTGACGATTCCGCCCTTGATGAGCCGCCCAAGAAGGTGCTCCACAGCACGAGCGATCGACGCGCTGGCTTTTCCCGCCCCGATCACCTGGATGCGATCGAAATCCGCCATCCGGTACCGGCGGCGGCCGGCGATCAGCGTGCGCCCGTCGAATTTCAGATGGCGCAGAATCGCTGCGTAAGGATCGGATGCATCGAGCGCCGCGCGAAAGATCTGGAGAGCGTGTTTGCGCACGTGTCAGTGAGGTTCTAAAACAGCGGCAACGCCATGATCTTCGCCGTCGTCGCGGCCGCGTCGTCATTCTCCACTGGAATGCAGTAATCGGCGCGCTCGTAACCCACACGCCGCACGGCGAACAGTTCCCGTAGCTTCTCCGGATCGCGCGCCAGCGGGCGATGGTTGTATTCAACGTGTTGATCGGCCAAGCGCCGTTCGACCGTCGAAAACGGGCAATCCAGCCATACGCTGATGCCGTTGTTCGAGACGATCTGGAAATTCGCCTCGCTCAAGAAAGCCCCGCCTCCAAGTGCGATAACGCATGGCTTCCCGCGCTCGATCGACCGGACGCGTTCCTGCAGTGCGGCGGTCTCGGCCTTGCGGAACTCTGCCTCCCCGCGCGTGTCGAAAATCTGGCTGACGGACATGCCTTCGCGCTTCTCAATGTCTTCATCCAGATCGGCGAATCCCCAGCCGAGTTCTTCAGCGAGCGCGCGGCCGACAGTGGATTTGCCGCTCCCCATGAATCCGACCAGAAAAATTCCCGGGGTTCGTTTGAGCTTGAGAATCATTTTGTAACTCGCGCAAAACGGAGCGCGGCGCGATCCGAGCCCACCCTTGCTTGTTCGTGCGCGCCGCGCCCTTTGCGCTTAAGCAGGAGGCCAGTCGCGAACGCCATAATAGTAACATGCAGGACGGCTTACTGCCGTTGTTTCCACTTCAAGTTGTGTTGCTTCCGGGATCGCAGCTCCCTCTCCATATTTTCGAGGACCGCTACAAGGAGATGATCGGGGAAGTGCTGCGCGATAAGCTCGAGTTCGGGGTGGTTCTGGCTAGCGAAAAAGGGATCGTCGACACCGGATGCACTGCTACGGTAGATCGTGTCTTAAAGGAATACCCCGATGGACGGCTGGATATTCTGACTCGCGGCCAGCGCCGGTTTGAGGTTCTGCTGCTCAACGATGAGCGATCCTTCTTGCGTGGCGCGGTCGAATTCTTCGACGATGACGAACCCGATCCAGCCGAGCCGGCGGGTTCGGATCTGCTTCGGAACGTGATGGCCGGATTTAACGAACTGCAATTGGTCGGCATAAATGGTCCAGACCTGGGTGATCCGCGCCTGAGCTTTCGCCTTGCCCAGGAAGTACCCGACCTGGGATTCCGCCAGAACTTGCTGACCATGCGCAGCGAAGCCGAACGGATGCGCCGCATCGCCGACTTCCTGCCGGGGTTCCTGGAGCGCCGCAAGAAGGTTCAGCACACCAAGAATGTCGCTGGCAGCAACGGCCACGCCCACCCCAAACCCGAATGAGCGTACTCATTTTCGACGCGGACGACACGCTCTGGGAAAACAATATCTACTTCGAGGATGCGTTCGACAATTTCGTGGAGTTTCTGGCGCATTCCTCGCTGAGCCCGCCGCAAGTTCGCGACGTGCTCAACGAAATCGAGCTGGTGAACTCCAAGATCCACGGCTACGGATCCCGCAACTTCGGCCGCAACCTGCAGCAGGCATACCAGCATCTGGCGGAACGGGAAATCCGGCATGACGACTTGGAACACGTGATGTCCCTGGCTGAGCGAATCCTGCGGCAGCCGATGCAGTTGATCGAAGGCGTGGAAGAAACGCTCGAGGAACTCGCCCAGAGGCATAAGCTGGCGCTGTTCACCAAAGGCCATCCCGACGAGCAGCGAATGAAAGTCGACCGCTCCGGCCTCGGCCGCCACTTCTCCTACACCGGAATCGTGAAGGAAAAAGATTCGGGGGCATATTCACGGCTTATCGCGGAGAACGCGTTCCCCGCGGCGAAGACCTGGATGATCGGCAACTCGCCCAAGTCCGACATTAATCCTGCGCTGGAAGCGGGTTTGGGAGCCGTGCTGGTGCCTCACGCACGCACCTGGGTGCTGGAGCATCAGGAGCTGCGGACACCGGCGGGCGCGCGGTTTCTGCAAGTGGAACGGTTCGCGGACCTAAAGAACCACTTCTAGGCCTTGCGGATCAGGCGAGGACGATGGTCTGCTGCCGGGGGCGACCCGGCGTTCGGGAGAATTCCAGGGCCATGGCCGGTTTTTCCGCTTCCACGACGATTCTCTCGCAAGGCCCGAAGAACGCGTCGGCTTCTTCCGGCAGCATCGCGGGCACCATCGCCCGCAGCACGCGCGGGTCCCAGAAGCGGAACGTCATCGCCGCTCCGGAAGGCGTGTGCAGGTTCACAAAACTGGTGAAGTGTTCGCGCACGGTGTCGAGGCTCGCGAGGGACGTTCCATAGAATCCCCAGCCGCGGCCCCACCCATCCTTGATGAGCACGTGGACCAAGCGGGAATCGGCCGGTAGGGCGACGACATATGCGGCCACCCGGCCCGAAGTGTCCAACGACGTGTACGGCTCGCCTGCCGCATCCAGAAATGCCGGAATGCGCGAGTCGCGCGAGGCGTCCACCACCGCGAAGACTTCTTCGCCGGGAGCATAGAGCGCCTGCAGCAATGCCGTTTCCGCAGGCGAGTATCCGCTCTGCTGCGGCGCGGGCTCGCTCATCACCTTGGTCGCGACGGCGAGCGGAGTGGGCGCCGTTGCCGCCCTGGTCAGCCCGACCCCGGTGATCGAGGGGAGCAGGTCGACGTGAATGACAAACGTGGACCCACCCGCCACCACGGAATCGCCTTCTTGAACCACCTGTTCGGTGACGCGCGAACCGTTTACGAAGGTTCCGTTACTGGAACCGAGATCGCGGATGCGGCACTGCGTTCCATCGCATTCCACCGCGAAATGCAGACCCGAGAGATATCCGTCTTCGGTGATCGGGTAGTCGGATTTGCCGGTGCGCCCGATGCGCACGATGCTGCCGCCGCGCACTTCGATTCGTCTCCCTAAAACCGGTCCGGAAACCGCCTCCAGGATGACGACCATTCAATCGTTATACCTTATCTCGCCACATCAATTCCGCATCGGAACGGCGGACGTAGTTCGCATCGATCTCGGCTGGGTCCTGGCCCAATCCAGCTTCAAATCGTTCCGCGGCGATTCGTGCGATGGCTCCGGCGAGATGTTTGTGAGGATGGTCCATCACCTCCGTGCCCACTGGCAGCGTCTGCAGCCACTCTTCGAGCTTCATCACGACCTCGGGAGCCACCAGACGCAGGTCGGCATCGTAGACCGCGCCGAAAATGTCGCCGCGGCGCGCGTCGATCACCGGAGCTCGCAGCGCGCGCGTGCCGAACGATGCCACTGCTTGCAGATTCGAAACCGCGACCACTTTGCGGCCAGTAGCTTCGGCCAAACCTTTAGCGGCGGTCAGGCCCACGCGAACGCCGGTGAACGACCCAGGTCCCGCGGCGGCGGCAAAACCTTCGATATCGGTGATCTTGAGATTGTGCCGGGCAAGAAGCGCCTCGATCTCTGGAAACATGACGTGCGCGAAGCCGTCGGGCGAATGCATCGCGACTTCTTCCAGCACGCGATTGTCTTCGGCAAGCGCCAGGCTGCCGAATTCGCTGGTGGTATCGATCGCCAGCAACAGTCGTCTGCTCACGGTCCCAGCCGATACACTTTGTCGATCACGTATGCCTTGCCGTTAGCATTCAGAATCGACACGCGCAAACTCAACGTGCCGGGTAGTTTGTGCACGATCTCCTTGGGGATATGCAGCGTCCCTTGGCTACCGGTTCCTACTACGCGGAAGCCTTCGCCATCCAGCACCACTTCGGCGGTCCATTCGACCAGCAGGTCCCGCGTTGCTCGGGTCGGGCGCATTATCTTCAGAGAATAAAGCGGCTGCAACCCCATCGAAACATCTCCGTCAGGCGACGCCACCTCAAACGGCATCTTCGCTGGATTCGTCTCGATCTCCTGAAGGCGAATCGGGACTTCACGCGAGTCGAACTTGTAGGACTTCAACATCCCTTCCTTGTGCCCTTCGCGTGAAACCTGCAACACCCAGTCATGCGATTTATCGGGAGGCTCGCCCGTGAAATGCTTGCCTTTGTAGTTCTTCGCCTTGATGCGCTCGCCCGTAGCCGGATTGATCCAGGCCACGTCGTACCCGTGATCTTCGACCGTGAGTTCCACAGGCCCGGGTTTTTCGACGTAGACGATGTACTCCACGTCCTCCAGCGCCAATGCCCGACCGCCGTCGACATCGAAATAAGGCTCCAGCTCCCAGTAGCGATTCCCCGACATGAAGTCAAACCACACCGTCATGTATTTGCCCGAGCCGGAGGCCGGATACTGGCCGTTCATGGTGGCGTTCCACAAATCATGTGCCGACTGGATTCCCGTGTTCACCTGCGGCATCGCGTAAAACTGGTGCTCAACCGCGCCCACGTTCGGATCGGCGGTGCCATAGCTAAGAAAGTTCATCCATTGTTCGTTAGGGTGATCGCCTTGAAGAGCAGCGGAACTGTTTTCCGCCATGGACGTCCGCGGATGATTATAGGGATCGAGCTTCGCAAGAAGCGTTCCCGCTTCTTTCAAGATTGCTTTCCCGTTGGGAAGATTCTCAAACGCCGGCACGCCCATCCAGGTGATGTTCAGACCGGAAAAGCGCGCCGCGATATCTGTCACGTAGCGTTCCCGCTCGACGCGGTCCGCCGGAATGCTGGCGAGCACAACGTCGGCGACCACGCTCCGTGCATTGATCGCCCGAATCCGCTCCGCAGCCTCGTTCAGGTCGGCATCCTTGGCGATGGTCACACGCAGATGCGTGAACTTCTCGGCGACCCTCTGCTCCACCGTGCGGTCGAAGTCCGGGCGCGGGATCTTGGTGAAGTCGTCGATCGCCGTCGCCATCCAAAGGTGTTGCTTCCCCGTTCCCTCATAGGCAAAATGATGGACGTTCGCCACTTTGACGAAACCCGGGGAATCCGAAGCAGTGGCCGTGGCCTTGCCCAATTGGCCATCCAGACGTTTGACGTTGCTGGTTAGGCGGTAGGCCCATTCGCCGGGCTCGGTGGGCGCGAACCGCAGGACGTAGCGCCGATCTCCGTCGCGGAACGCCTGGATCAGCAAGGTGCGCTTGGCGGACCGGAACTCGCCATGCAACTGGACAGCGGCGGGGTTTTCGCCGGCCTCAAGATCGAACGCCAAGTCGCAGGCGCTCCAAGCGGGGACCGTACAGGTCGGCGTCTGCGCGCATACCGGGACGGCGACGCATACTCCAACGACCATCGCCCAGTGCAACCCACCCATTCTATCCCCCACTATATCGCGCTACAATTTGCTTCATGAAAACTGCCACCCTCGCCTTGTTCTGCGCGGCCGGGGCGCTCGCATTCGGCCAGAGCGTTCCTGAAATTCCGTTTGACTCGAATCCGGATTTCTTTAAGCTCCCCGACGATCTGCACTTCGGCGAGACTTCCGGCGTCGCTGTCAATTCTCAGGGACAGGTTTACGTCTACTCGCGCGGCAACACCACGGGGCCCGCGTACGGAGCGACCGCTTCCCAGATTCTTCTATTCGACAAAAATGGCAAGTACCTCCGCGAAATCGGCAAGAATCTGTACGCCTGGTCCTTCGCGCACGCCATCCGCGTGGATCGGCAGGACAATCTCTGGGCCATCGACAAGGGCTCGGACATGATCGTCAAGTTCAACCCGGCGGGGCGCGTCCTGTGGGTGTTCGGCCGGCGCAAGGAATCGGCCGAAGACGACACCAAGCCCTGGGAGCATCCCAATCCGCCGCTGCCGCCCATCGACGGCATGTTCCGCCAGCCCACCGATGTCGCGTGGGATTCCAAGGGCAACATCTACATCAGCGACGGCTATGTGAATTCGCGCGTCGCCAAATACGACAAGGACGGAAACTGGCTGAAGTCCTGGGGCACCAAGGGCACGGGCCCCGGCCAATTCAATCTGCCCCATGCGGTTGCGATCGATTTGAACGACAATGTCTATGTCGGCGACCGCAGCAATCGCCGTATCCAGGTGTTCGACACCGACGGCAATTTCAAGCGCATGTTCACCATCGACGTGCCGCCCGATCCGAATACGCGAGCGGTGTACGGGGTGACGCCGAGCGGAGACCGTCTGAAAGCGGTGATCGGCCAGCCCAATTCGATCTGCATCACGCCGGGCCCGAACCAAGTGATGTTCGTCGGCGAATCGACCTATCCGGGCCGCATCTTCAAGGTGTCGCTGGACGGCAAGGTGCTGGGCGTGATCGGCAAATCGGGGCGCAATCTCGGGCAGTTTTCCGGCGCCCATGCGCTTGCGTGCCCGTCGGAGACCGAGATTTACGCGGCCGAGACCGCGAATTGGCGCGTACAGAAGCTGATGCTGAAGAAATAAGGGAGAGGAACATGAAACGGG
>Ga0265314_10003633_pt1 | contig 14837 bp, 14 predicted proteins | sample 4126metaG_FD_203106 | JGI IMG/M metagenome (GOLD analysis project Ga0265314, IMG submission 203106) | Rhizosphere microbial communities from Carex aquatilis grown in University of Washington, Seatle, WA, United States - 4-1-26 metaG | ecosystem: Host-associated > Plants > Roots > Rhizosphere >... | reverse complement strand
GCGAGTAGCCGGCGTGCGACTCGTACATGAGCTCACCGATCCGGCAGAAAGCGTCGTCGTCCGGCGTCTCGTCGAGGAGAGCAAGGAACTCGCGCGCCCGCGCGTGCTCCTCGAGCGGGAAAAGCGTCGCGGCGCGCACGCCGTACTCGACCGCAGGCTCCACCGCGCTCACGGGATCGGTGATGCCCTCGCGCAGCCGGAGGAAGTCGGCGCCGAGCATGCGCTGCGGCAGCAATCGCACGTTCACGTCGTCGCGCTCGAGCTCCGCGAGATGGCCGGCTGCGCACTCGAGCAGTGCGTACCCCATGAACGCCGCGCAGCGAACACGACGATAGGCCTCGCCGGAGACCGCGTGCGGCAGCCCCGAGTCGATCGCCCACGCGGCGAGGGTGCGCGGCAGCGGCACGGACGCGACGATCTCGGCAGGACGGCAGAGGAGCGCGAGCAGTTCGCCTTCCTCGCCGTGCATGACCGCCATCTGGTCCATGGCGCCGCACGGCGCGCCGGCGAAGATCTGCTCGGCGCGTTGCGCGAGCAGCGCGAGCTCGCGCGACCCGCGCGCCGCACCGAGGCAGGCGGTGACCGCACGCAGGACCGCGACCTCGACCGCCGCCGACGAGCCGAGCCCCTTCGCCTCCGGGATCGAGGAGGAGATGAGCACGCGCAGCCCCGCGAGCGGCAAGCCCAGCTCGCGGACGAGGAGCGCAACGGGGCCGAGCACGTACGCACCCCACGCGTCCCGGCCGGTGAAGGTCGCCGCGAGCTCGTCGAGCGAGGCATGCGCGAGCGCGTCCGCGTCGGCTGCGATGCGCCGTCCGCCGCTGACGGCGACCACGCGCCCGTCCTCGGTCGGCTGCGCGGCGGCGAGCGCTGCGACGCGCAGCGGCAGCTCGAGCACGAGCCCGCCGGAGTAGTCGGAGATCCCGCCGAGGATGTCGAGCCGGCCCGGGGCGCGCGCGACCGCGACCGGTATACCCGAGGCGAAGAACGCGCTCGAGCCGACGTCAAGGCAGAACGACTCGGCGTCGCCCGGATCGAGGCGCGTGGAACGTCCGGCGCCCTGCGTCGTCGTCGCCATAGGCGAAGTCTCCCCGATTGACGCGTGCGTGGCGAGGGAGACTTCCTCGGTGACCACTTCCATCCGGCGGCGCCCGTTCGGCAAGACACCCGACGGCGAGAGGGTCGACCTGTTCGTGCTCGGCGACCCAGGCGGCGTCGAGACCTCGATCCTGACCTATGGCGCAGCGCTGCAGGCGCTCCTCGCTCCGGACCGCGACGGGCATCGCGGGAACGTCGGCCTCGGATTCGCGACGCTCGCCGAATACGTCGAGAACACCGGGCACTTCTTCGGCGCGACGGTCGGCCGGTATGCGAACCGCATCGCAGGAGCGCGGTTCGCGCTCGACGGCGTCGTCCACGAGGTCGACCGCAACGACGGGCAGAACTGCCTCCACGGCGGGGCGCGCGGGTTCCACACGCGTGTGTGGGACGTCGTCGAGGCCGCAGACGGAATGCTCCGGCTCGCGTACTCGAGCCCGGACGGCGAGATGGGATTCCCCGGAGACCTCGACGTCCGCGTCGAGTACCACCTCGAGGGCACCGAGCTCCGCATCGACTACGAAGCCGCGACGTCTGCACCCACCGTCGTGAACCTCACGAACCACACGTGCTGGAACCTCGCCGGCGAAGGAAGCGGCTCGGTCGAAGACCACGTGCTGACGCTGAACGCCTCCGCGTTCACGCCGGTCGACGCGAACCTCATTCCGACCGGCGAGATTCGTCCCGTCGACGGGACGCCGTTGGACTTCCGCGTCCCGACGCCCATCGGTGCGCGCGGCCACGGATACGACCACAACGTCGTGGTCGACCGCCACGACGAGTCGCTCGTGCTCGCAGCGCGGGTGCTGGAGCCGGCGAGCGGACGGACACTCGAGGTGCTGACCACCGAGCCGGGGCTGCAGCTCTACACCGGCACAGCCCTCGACGGCTCGCTCGTCGGCACGAGCGGCCGGCCGTACCGGCGAGGCAACTGCATCGCTCTCGAGACCCAGCACTACCCGGACTCGCCGAACCGTCCGGCGTTCCCGTCGACCGTGCTCCGCCCCGGCGAGACGTTCAGGTCGACGACGGTTTTCCGCTTCGGGCGTCAGTAGCCTCTAGCGCCCCGCGGCAAGCTCCTTGCCGGCGACATCCGCTCGAACAGCCGTCGCCAGCCCGAAGCCGAGCGTCGCGAGCGCGGCGGGTGCGAACACGCGCGGCCCGAGAGCGGCTCACCTGCATCGACCTCCTTCGCAATCCGATTTCGTCACCTGTATGACGCAAATCGGACCAGCGATGTGACACGCCTTCGGCCTGCAAGCCCATGCAAGCCTGTAGACGCGCGATAATGGCCCGCGGATCGCATCGGTGCCGTCCCTCTCCACCCACGTCCTCGACACCGCCCTCGGCCGGCCCGCGGCGGGCGTCCGCGTGGAGCTGACGCACGGCGGCGAGCCGGTCGCCTCCGCCGAGACGGACGCGGACGGCCGCGCGCGCCTCGCCGACGACCTCGCCGCCGGCACGTACCGGCTCGCGTTCGCGCCCCCGTCGCCGTTCTTCACCCGCGTCGAGCTCGAGATCGTGCTCACGGACGGCCATTACCACGTCCCGCTCCTCATCAGTCCGTACGGATGCGCGAGCTACCGCGGCAGCTGACCGCGGACGAGCTGGACGACCTGTTCGAAGGGCGTACACGCTTCGTCGAGCGGCTCGCGGAGCAGGCCGACCCGCTCACGCGCGCGCGCACGCTCGTGCACGAGCTCCCGCTCGCGGAGAAGAAGGAGATCCTCGACGCGCATCCGGCAATCGGGCAGCGCACCGGCCTCTCCGCGCGGAGCGTCGCGGAGCAGGGATCCGACGACGACCCCGCCGTCCTCGCCGAGCTCGCCCGGCTGAACGCGGAGTACGAGGCCCGTCACGGCTTCCGCTTCGTCGTCTTCGTCAACCGGCGGCCGAAGGCCGAGATCCTCGAGGTGCTGCGCGCGCGCCTCCCGAACCCGACCGACGAGGAGCGCGAAACGGCGCTCGGCGAGCTCGTCGCGATCGCGGAGGACCGCTGGTGCTCGCGGTAGACCCATATCTCGTCGACTGGCTCGACCTCGTCTTCCGCTGGTTTCACGTCGCCGCGGCGATCGTCTGGATCGGCACGTCGTTCTACTTCGTCGCGCTCGACAACCATCTCGAGGAGCCGGCGCAGGCGGATCGCGAGCGCGGCGTCGGCGGCGAGGTGTGGGAGATCCACGGCGGCGGCTTCTACCGCATCGAGAAGTACCGCGTCGCCCCGCCGCGACTGCCGGAGCCGCTGCACTGGTTCAAGTGGGAGGCGTACTGGACGTGGCTCTCCGGCTTCGTGCTGTTCGTCGTCCTCTACTACTTCCAGCCGCGGACCTATCTCATCGACCCGACCGTCTCGAACCTCGCGCCGTGGCAGGCGATCGCGATCTCGCTCAGCGGGCTCGCGCTCGCGTGGGTCGTCTACGACGTCCTCTGCCGCGCGATCCGCAGCGAGCTCGTAATCGGCCTCCTCATTCTCGGCGGAGTCGCAGCCACCGCGTACGGAGCCTCGCGCCTGCTCGCGCCGCGCGCCGCCTATCTCCAGGTCGGCGCGATGCTCGGCACGATCATGACGGCGAACGTTCTCCTCGTGATCGTCCCCGCGCATCGCGAACTCATCGCCGCGAAGAAGGCCGGTCGCGAGCCCGACCCGGCCGCGAATGCGCGCGGCAAGCGACGCTCGGTGCACAACAACTACTTCACGCTGCCGGTGCTGTTCGCGATGCTCGCCGGCCACTTCCCGTTCACGTACGGGCACGCGCACAGCTGGCTCATCCTCGTGTGCCTCATGGTCATCGGCGCGTACATCCGCGTGTACTTCAACAACCGGCACGCCGGCCGGACGCTCTGGTGGATCCCGCTGACGGCGGCGGCGGCGCTCGCCGGCCTCGCCGTCTGGATGCGGCCGCCGCCAACGCCCGCGGCGACGGCGCCCGTGACGTTCGCGCGTATCTTCCCGATCGTGCAGCAGCGCTGCGCGTACTGCCACTCGATGCATCCACGCTCGACGCAGTTCACGTCGGCGCCCAGGGGAATCGTCCTCGACACCGCGCAGGAGATCGCGGCGCAGGCTCAGCTGATCAAGACGGTCGCCGTCGACTCGACGGTCATGCCGTTCGGGAACGCGACGCACATGGCGACCGCCGAGCGGCGGCTGCTCGGCCAGTGGATCGCGCAAGGCGCGAAGCGCTAAAGAAACGCGAGCGCGTCGGCGAGCACGTCGACGGCGAGCGCGACGTCCTCGTCGCTCGTGAGCTCGTCGGCGTGATGGGAGATGCCGCCGTTCCGGCTGCGGACGAAGAGCATCCCGCTCTCGACGCCCGCCGCCGCAAGGATGCCCGCGTCGTGGCCGGCGCCCGAGGCGAGCTCGACGAGCGGCAGCCCGCGCGCCGCGATCGCCGCGCGCAGTGCCTCCTGCACCGATGACGCCATCGCCACCGGCTCGACGCGGTAGCTCGGCTCGAAACCGACCGCCGCGATGAGCTCCTCGAACCGCGCGGCATCGGGCGCGCGCGCGTCGACGGAGACGCAGACGCGGTCGGGAATCACGTTGAGCGCGCCGGGCTCGACCCCGATGCGGCCCACGGTCGCGACGGCGCCGTCGATCCGCGCCGCCGTGTCGCGGATGCGGAGGATGAGCTCGGCGGCGTCGACGAGCGCGTCGGCGCGGCCGTGCATGGGCACCGTGCCCGCGTGTCCGGCGCGCCCGTGGGTGACGAGCTCGCCGCGGGCGATGCCCGCGATGGCGGTGACGACGGCGAGCGGGTCTCCCCGCTCGAGCAGGACCGGGCCCTGTTCGATGTGCAGCTCGACGTAGCGGCGCGGCAGCCGGCCGGAAGCGACGCGCGCGCGCGATCCGGCGCACCCGCGCTCCTCGTCGCGGAACACGACGGCGACGCCGCGCCGGGCGCGCTCGACCGCCTCGATCCCGGCGACGACGCCGAGCATGCCGTCGTACTTGCCCCCGCCCGGCACCGAGTCGAGGTGCGATCCGGTCCACACGTCGTCGTCGGCACCGCTTCGGCCGACGAGGTTCCCGGCATCGTCGACCTCGACCGTCAGGCCTGCGTCCTCCATCCATCCGCGCGCGAGGCGGTGCGCCTCGTCCTCCTCCGCGGAGTAGCCGATCTTGTCGCCGAGCGCGTACAGCGCGTCGAGGCGCTCTTGGACCCGGCTCACGCGAGAGAGAATAGTCCCGTGCCCGACGTCGACCTCTACATCCGCGGCGGCGAGCCGGAGGTCGCCGTCGACGACGGGCGCGTCGTGGCGGTCGGTCCCGAGGTGGACGTCACGGCACGCGAGACGGTCGACGCGACAGGACTGCAGGTCCTGCCGGGCGCGGTCGACGCGCACGTGCACTTCAACGATCCGGGTCGCGCCGACTGGGAGGGCTGGGCGAGCGGGACGGCCGCGGCCGCCGCGGGCGGGACGACGTGCGTGATCGACATGCCGTTGAACGCGCACCCGCCCACGGTCGACGCAGCGGCGTTCCGGGCGAAGCTCGACGCGGCGAGCGCCGCGGCCGTCACGGACTTCGCCTTCTGGGGCGGTCTCGTGCCCGGCAGCATCCCGCACATGGCCGAGCTCGCGGAGCTCGGCGTCGTCGGGTTCAAGGCGTTCATGGCCCCGAGCGGGATCGACGACTTCGAGTGCGTGGACGACGAGACGCTCGCCTCCGGCATGGCGGAGGCGGCGCGGCTCGGACTGCCGGTCGCCGTGCACGCGGAGGATCCCGCGCTGCTGGGAGAGCCACGCGGGACCGGCTGGCGCGACTACGCCGCGAGCCGTCCGGTCGCAGCCGAGCTCGAGGCGATCGCACGGGCGATTCGCGCCGCCGAGGACGCGCGCTGCTCGCTCCACGTCGTGCACGTCTCCACCGGGCGCGGCGTGCGTCTCGTAACGGAGGCCCGCGCGCGCGGCGCCGACGTCACGTGCGAGACATGCCCGCACTACCTCGTCCTCGACGAGGACGACCTCGTGGAGCTCGGCGCGGTTGCGAAGTGCGCGCCGCCCCTCCGCGCGCGCGTCGAGGTCGACGACCTCCGCGCCGAGCTCGCCGCCGGCTCGATCGACCTCGTCGCGAGCGACCACTCGCCCGCGCCGGCGTCGATGAAGGGCGGAGACGACGTCTTCGCCGTCTGGGGCGGCATCTCCGGCTGCCAGTCGCTCGTCGCGCTGACGCTGGGCGAAGGCTTCCCCCACGCGCTCGTGAGCGCGCGTCCCGCCGAGCGTTTCCGCCTCCCGGGCAAGGGCCGCCTCGAGCCGGGCGCCGACGCCGACGTCGTGCTCCTGGCTCCGGTCGAGTGGGAGCTGCGCGCGGACGACCTGCGCTACCGCCACAAGCACAGCCCGTACGTCGGTCGCCGCATGCGCGCCCGCGTCGTCCGCGCCTGGCTGCGCGGACGACCCATCGGCGAGCAGCGCGGACAGCTGGTTAAGGTCTCCTCCTGATGCTCGAGATCGTCGCCGCCGACATGACGTTCGTCGCCCGCTTCGAGGAGGAGCTGGCGCCGCAGACGGTCGCCGCATTCCGCGCCATCCTCCCCTTCGAGGACCGGATCATCCACTGCCGCTGGAGCGGCGAGTCGAACTGGATCCCGTGGGGCGACCGGGACCTGGGCGTCGGAACCGAGAACGCGACGAGCTACCCGCACCCGGGCGAGCTCGCGCTCTATCCCGGCGGCGTGAGCGAGACCGAGCTGCTCTTCCCGTACGGCTACTGCAACTTCGCGAGCAAGGCGGGCCAGCTTGCCGCGAACCACTTCGCGACGCTCGTCGAGGGGCAGGAGCAGCTCCGGAAGCTCGGCCTGCGCACCCTGTGGGAGGGCGCGCAGGCGATCTCGTTCCGCGAGCGCTAGGTGTGTGCCGGCCCCGGCACAAGCTCGGCGCGCGCAACCGCGCCGAGCTCGTGTCACGCGTCTTTCGCCTCGGACTGACTGCTACGTCGGCATCGCCGGAGGCTGCGACGACGTCTCGGCTCCGGGATCGGATGCCGGCGTCTCTTCGGCGAGCTTCGCCTTCATGTCCTTGATCTTCTGGACGAGCGCCGCGAACTCCGCGCGCTCGAGCTCGCCCGACTCGACGAGCTCGAACGTCTTCTCTCCGAGCTCTCCGTAGGTCGCGTGCAGCTCGCGCTTCGTCTGGACGTCCTCGACGCCTTCCTTCGCCTTGACGGCCGCCTGCTCCGCCGCCGCCTTGGCCTTGTCGAGCAGCTTCATCGTCTCTCCTTCATGTCAGGAGCGAGCCCAGGAGCCCGCCCTTCTCGTCCGAACCGCCCCGCCCGGCCGCCGCGAGCACGCGCCGCGCCGTGCGCGTGAACGGCAGCGTCTGCAGCGTCACCTTGCCTGGGCCTGTGAAATGTACGAGGAACAGGCCCTCGCCGCCGAAGAGGCTCTTCGCGACGCCGCCCTGCAGCTTCACCTCGTAGCGGACGCTCGGCTCGACCGCGACCATGCAGCCGGTGTCCACCTGCATCGTCTGGCCCTCTGCGAGGTCGAAATCGAGGAAGTCGCCACCGCCGTGGATCCACACCGTTCCTTTGCCGCGCAGCTTCTGGAGGAAGAATCCTTCGCCGCCGCCGGTGAAGCCCGCGCCGAGCGAGCGCGCGGTGATCGCCTCGATCTCGACCTCGCCGACGTGGCCGAGATACGCGTGCTTCTCGCAGATGAGCTCGCCGTCGAGCTCGACCTGGCGGATGGAGCCGGGGAACGGCCCGCAGATGCCGACCGCGCCCGCGCCGCGCGCCGTGTAAGTGGCGAGGAAGAGGCTCTCTCCGGCGAGCAGCTTCCGCTTCAACCCGCCGGCGAGGCCGCCGGGCATCTCGACGTCCATGGTCACGTCGCCGGAGACGAACATCATCGCGCCCGCCTCGCTCCGCAGCGTCTCGCCCGGCTCGAGCGACACGACCACGACCGGCGCCTGGCCCTCGCGTATCGCCGCCTGCATCGGCTCCTCCCTTCGAGAAAGACCTGCGCACGGGAGCATCGAGCTTCTCGATGCCCCCGTGCATCGGGGAGGTTGCGGATCAGGCGGCGTCCTCGAGCAGGACGAGGTCCTCGACCTCGGCGGCCGGAGCGGCGGCCGGCACCGGCCGGACGGGCGACGCGGCGACGAGCACGCCCACGATCAGTAGGCCGGTGAGCGCGTAGAGCCCCGTCTGCGCGGACTTCCTCGCCGCCCTGGACGACGAGCAGCGCGCCGAGCTGCACGCACTCCTGCGCGTGCTCGCGCGCCGGCACCTGCCGCATCTCCAGTAGCGGCGAAGCGCCTCCGCCACAGAAGCCGACGATGAGGGCGAACGCCCTCCTCATGCATCAGACTTCGCCCGTGGACGACCGGCCCTCGCTCGCAACCGTCGTGCGCGAGTGGGGCCGAATCGGCTGCGTGGGGTTCGGCGGGCCGCCCGCTCACATCGCGCTCTTCCGCCGCCTGTGCGTCGAGAAGCGACGGTGGATCGAGCCGCGCGAGTTCGAGGACGCGCTCGCGGCGTGCAACCTCCTCCCCGGTCCGGCCTCGACGCAGCTTGCGATCTTCTGCGCGCGCCGCGTCCGCGGCCGGACCGGCGCGCTCGCCGGCGGGGCGGCGTTCATCATTCCGGGCCTCGTCCTCATCCTCGCCCTCTCCGCGCTCTTCCTCGCCGGTTCGCCGCCTCGCTGGGTGCGCGGTGCGGGCGCCGGAGCGGGCGCCGCGGTCGCCGCGGTCGCCGTCCAGGCCGGGTGGAGCCTCCTTCCGGACAGCCGCCGCCGAGCGGCGAGCGTCGCGCGCTGGCTCGCCTATCTCGCCGCGGGCGGCGTCGCCGCGGCAACGGTCGGCCCATGGCTCGTCCTCGTCCTGCTCGGCTGCGGCGCGATCGAGCTCGCGATCGCGATTCCGCGGACGCATGCGCTCGGCGTCTCGCCGGCGCCGCGCCGTGCCGCGGCCCCGGCGGCGCGCGGCGGCCTCCTCTCGCTCGTCTGGGTCGCTTTCAAGGTCGGCGCGCTCTCGTACGGCGGCGGCTTCGTCATCGTCCCGCTCATGCAGGCCGACGCGGTGAGCCGCTACCACTGGCTGACGAGCGGCCAGTTCCTCAACGCGGTCGCACTCGGCCAGGTGACTCCGGGCCCGGTCGTGCAGACGGTCGCCGCCGTCGGCTACGCGGCCGCGGGTGTCGGCGGCGGTCTCCTGGCGGCCTTCGTCGCGTTCTCGCCGTCGTTCCTGTTCGTGCTCGTCGGGGCGCCGCACTTCGACCGGCTGCGGGATGACCGCCGTGCGAAGGCATTCCTCAACGGAGCCGGCCCGGCGGCGGTCGGCGCCATCCTCGGCGTGGCCGTGCCGCTCGCCCGCGCCCTTGCGGAGCCCTGGCAGTACGGCGTCCTCGCCGGTGCGGCCGTGCTGCTGCTCACGCTGCGCCGCGGCGTCGTCCCGACGCTCGTGCTCGCCGGCGCGGCCGGCGTCGCGGTTGCGCTCGCAGGCGCGAAGCTCCCGCACTGACGCTGCGGAGGTCTGCGGATGGCGGTCACGGAGGACGCGCCTAGCGTTGCCTCATGCTCCGCATCCACGACGGGAACCGGCGGTGGTGGACGCTCGGCGCGGTCGCGTTCTCGCTCTTCATGATCATGCTCGACAACACGATCGTGAACGTCGCGCTGCCGTCCATCGGCCGCGGGCTGAAGGTCGGCGTCTCCGAGCTCGAGTGGGTCGTGAACGGATACACGCTCACGTTCGCCGTCCTCATGCTCACCGGCGGACGGCTCGCCGACCTGTACGGCCGCCGCCGCGTGTTCAACACCGGCCTCGCCCTCTTCACGCTCTCGTCGCTCGCGTGCGGGCTCGCGCCGAACATCGCGACGCTCATCGCCGCGCGGGGCGTCCAGGGCGCCGGCGGCGCGCTCATGATGCCGGCGACGCTGTCGATCATCAGCGCGTCGTTCCCCGCCGAGGAGCGTGGCACGGCGATCGGCATCTGGGCCGGCGTCTCCGGGAGCGCGCTCGCCATCGGGCCCCTCGTCGGCGGCCTTCTCACCCAGCACGTCGGCTGGAGCTGGATCTTCTTCGTCAACGTGCCCGTCGGCGTGGTCGCGCTCGCGGCGTCCTTCTTCCTCGTCCCGGAGAGCCGCGGCGCCGACGCCGGGCAGCGCCCGGATCTCAGCGGGCTCGTCACGTCGGGCGGCGGGCTGCTCGCGCTCACGTACGCGCTCGTCGAGGCGAACAAGCACGGCTGGACGTCGGCGACGATCCTCTCGCTCTTCGCCGCGGCGGTGCTCCTCCTCGCCGGCTTCGTCGCGGTCGAGCGCCACGGGCGGCGGCCGATGCTCGACATAGGCCTGTTCGGCAAGCGGACGTTCGCCGGCGCGAACATCGCGGCACTCCTCGTCTCGCTCGCGATGTTCGGCATCTTCTTCTTCGTCTCGCTCTACATGCAGAACATCCTCGGGTACAGCCCCGTGCACGCCGGCAAGATCTTCCTGCCGATGACCGTGCTCACGGTCGTCTCGGCTCCGCTCGCGGGCAAGGCCACCGACATCTTCGGGCCGCGCTGGCCGATCTCGCTCGGGATGCTGCTGCTCGCGATCGCGCTGACGATGTTCTCGCGGCTCGGACTGCGCTCCGGCTTCTACGACCTGCTCCCGGCGATGCTCGTCGGCGGCCTCGGCATGGGAATTGCGATGGGGCCGATGACCACCGCCGCACTCAGCGCCGTGGCGGTCGACGAAGCCGGTGTCGCGGCGGGCGTCGTGACCACCTCGCGCCAGGTCGGCGGCACGCTCGGGATCGCGGTGATGGGCGCGATCGTCGCCGCCCGCGAGTCCGTCCCGCAGACGGATCCCCGCTTCGCCCTGCAGTTCGTGCAGGGCTTCCACGACGCGCTGCTCACGGGCGCGGCGCTCGCGCTCACGGGAGCGCTCCTCTCCGCCGCGCTCGTCAGGCGCGAGCGCACGCCGCGCGCGCGACCGCTACGTGTCGCGCCGAACGAGTAGGACGGCGGCGATCGCAACCGCGACCGCGATGTAGGCGAGGAAGATCGCGAGACCCCCGGCCGGCGAGAGGCTGTGCGGGCCGTGGGTGAGCTGGAAGATCGAGCGGCCGGCGCTGTTCGGGATCCACGGGTTGATCGCGTTCTGCCAGCTCACCGGGAAGACGTTGAGGAGCGGCGGGATGACGAAGAACACGCCGACGAAGGTGGCGATGCCGCCCGCGGTGTTGCGGACGATCGCGCCGAGCGCGAGGCAGAAGATGCCGAACAGCATCGCGTAGGCGGCGCCGCCGACGACCGAGCGCAGGACGCCGGGATCGGAGAGAGAGGTCTGAAGGATGTCGTGCTTCGACAGGATCGCCTGGCTCGCCCAGAACGCGGCGAGGACCGACGGGAGCATGAGCAGGAACGCAACGACGCCGAAGACGACGATCTTCGCCCAGAGCACCGGCAGGCGCTTCGGCACGGCGGTGAAGCTCGCGCGGATCATCCCGGTCGAGTACTCGCCGGTGATCACGAGGACGCCGAGCACGCCGATCGCGAGCTGCGAGAGGTTCACGCCCGCGAGCGCGATGTCGAGCGGATGCCGGTCGGCGCGCTCGCGCGGGCCCATGTGGCCCCAGTGGGACGAGGTGACCGCCGCGAAGATCGCCGGCAGGCCGATCGTGAGCACGATCGCGGCGAAGAGCGACCAGCGCGTCGAGCGGAGCGAGTGGAGCTTCGTCCACTCGGAGAGGATTACGCGGAGCTGCGTGACGCGGCCGGTGTGCTCGAGCCGCGGAACGACCGGTGCGGCGACGCTGCTCACGCCGCCGTCGCAGCCTTGAACTCGACGTCGTCGCGCGTGAGCTCCATGAACGCCTCCTCGAGCGACGCCTGGAGCAGCGTGAGCTCGTGCAGCACGATGCCGTTCGCGGCCGCGATCTCGCCGACCTTCTCGCTCGTGACTCCGGCGACCTCGAGGACGCCCGGCTCCTCACTCGTGACCGTTATCGCAGGACCAGCGATCAGATGACGCAGCCGGTCGGCCTGCGGCGAGCGCACGCGGACGACCGCGCCGGAGGCGCGGCGCACGAACTCCTCGACGCTCGTGTCGGCGATGAGCTTGCCGCGCCCGATGACGATGAGGTGATCTGCGGTCTGCGCCATCTCGCTCATCAGGTGCGACGAGACGAAGACGGCGCGGCCGTCGGCTGCGAGCGACTTGAGGAGGTTGCGAATCCAATGGATCCCCTCGGGGTCGAGCCCGTTCACCGGCTCGTCGAGCAGCAGCGTCTGCGGGTCCCCGAGCAGCGCCGTCGCGATGCCGAGGCGCTGGCCCATGCCGAGCGAGAACTGACCCGCGCGCTTGCGCGCCACGTCGTGCAGGCCGACGAGGTCGATGAGCTCCGCGACGCGCTTGCGGCCGATGCCGTGCGTCTGCGCGAGCGCGAGCAGGTGGTAGTACGCGGAGCGGCCGGTGTGAACGGAGCGCGCCTCGAGGAGCGCGCCGACCTCGTGGAAGGGCGCCTTGTGGTCTCTGTAGTGCTTGCCGTTGACGGTGACGTCACCGCTCGTCGCCCGGTCGAGGCCGAGGATGAGCCGCATCGTCGTCGACTTGCCCGACCCGTTCGGGCCGAGGAAGCCGGTGACGTGGCCGGGCTTCACCGTGAAGGTGAGGCCGTCGACAGCTCGCTTGTCGCCGTAGTCCTTCATGAGTGCGCGGGCCTCGATCACGTTCCGCACCGTAGCCGCGCCGCCCACCCGGCGCCTCCAACGCGAGAACGAAACGGCCTCCTCCGAAAGGATGAGACGCAGCTGCGGAGGAACCTCTCAGCCGAGGCGGGTGCCCGCGACGGGGTCGAACACGTGCGCTTCCCCGGCCACCGGCCGCAGGCTCACGCGCGCGCCCCGCTCCGGCGCCGCCTTCGCGCCGGCGCGGGCGACGAGCTTCGTCTCCTCGCCGGCGATCTCGGCGGCGCAGAAGACCCACGCGTCGGCGCCGACCTCCTCGACGACCTCGACGCGCGCGGGGATTCCTTCGGGCGCGAGCTCGAGCGCCTCCGGCCTGACGCCGACGACCAGCGTGCCGAAGCCGCCGTTGCGGGCAGCGGCCGGAATGGGGATCGCGGTGCCTCCGAGCGTGAGCGTCCCGTTCGAGCCGACCGGCACCGTCAGGAGGTTCATCGCCGGCGAGCCGATGAAGCCGGCGACGAACGTGTTCACCGGCTGCTCGTAGAGGACGCGCGGCGCGTCGCACTGCTGCAACCGACCGTGGTTCATCACCGCGACGCGGTTGCCGAGCGTCATCGCCTCCGCCTGGTCGTGCGTGACGTACACCGTGGTGACGCCGAGCCGCGCCTGCAGCGCGGCGATGTCGGCGCGCATCTGCACCCGCAGCTTCGCGTCGAGGTTCGAGAGCGGCTCGTCCATGAGGAACACGCTCGCGGCGCGGACGATCGCGCGGCCCATCGCGACGCGCTGGCGCTGGCCGCCCGAGAGCTGGCCCGGCTTGCGCTCGAGGTACTCGGTGAGGCCGAGCATCTCCGCCGCCTCGTTCACACGGCGATCGCGCTCCGCCTTCTTCACGCGCGCGACCTTCAACGGGAAGCCGATGTTCGCGGCGACGGTCAGATACGGGTAGAGCGCGTAGTTCTGGAACACCATCGCAACGTCGCGCTCCTTCGGCGGGTCGTCGGTGACGTCCCTCCCGCCGATCATCACCGCGCCCGCCGCAACCTCCTCGAGGCCGGCGAGCATGCGCAGCGCCGTGGTCTTGCCGGATCCCGACGGCCCGACGAGCACGACGAACTCGCCGTCCCCGACATGCATATCCAGCGCGTCGACGGCCGGCGCCTGCGTCCCGGGATAGATGCAGGACGCATGGTCGAAGCGAACGTCAGCCATCCTCTCCTCCTACGGCGACGGGCTCGGCGGCATCGGCCGCCAGGCGGGTGCGGACACGAACGTATGCCTCGGGTGCTGCGCCGAGGGCGTCGAGCGCGAGAAGCGCGGCTCCGAGGATCGGTGGCGCGGCCGTCGCGCGCACCGCGATCGCGGGCCCGACCGGCGCGAGTCCGCGCGCGATGGCCACGATCAGGCCGGGATCGGCGTGCCGCAGGAGCCCACCGCCGAGGACGACGTCGACCGGCGCGCGCTCGAGGCCGAGGCGCATGACGGCGACGCGCGCGAGTGCCACCACCTCGTCGACGAGATGGTCGACGATCGACCGCGCGACCGGGTCGTCGGCGGCCGCCGCGAAGACGACGGGCGCGAGCTCCATCGCGCGTGACTCGTCGATGCGGCCGAAGTGCATCGCCTCGGCGAGCTCGCTCGGCGTCGAGACGCCGAAGTACGCCGGCACGTCGCGCTCGAGAACGGACTTCGGGCCGCGTCCGTCCTCGCTGCGCGCGGCCGCGGACACCGCCTCGCGGCCGACGTCCGCGCCGCCGCCCCAGTCGCCGCTCGTCCACCCGAGTGCCGCGAAGCGTGCCCGGCGGCCGTCCGGCGCGACACCGACGCAGTTCATCCCCGCGCCGCAGACGACCGCGACGCCCCAGCGGGCGTCGGTGCCCGCGCGCAGGACGGCGAATGTGTCGTTGTCGACGGAGACCCGCGCGGCCCAGCCGCGCTGCTCGATCGCGCGGTGCGCGGCCTCCTCCTCGACAGGGAAGTCGACGCCGGCGAGCAGGAGCTCGGCGACAGCCGCCGGGAGTTGGACCCCGGCGTCCGCGCGCGCGCGTTCGAGCAGGCCCTCGATGACGGCGAGCGCCCCATCGAGGCCGAGGTGGTGCGGCGAGCTGCCGCCGCCGCG
>Ga0265314_10003630_pt1 | contig 14842 bp, 18 predicted proteins | sample 4126metaG_FD_203106 | JGI IMG/M metagenome (GOLD analysis project Ga0265314, IMG submission 203106) | Rhizosphere microbial communities from Carex aquatilis grown in University of Washington, Seatle, WA, United States - 4-1-26 metaG | ecosystem: Host-associated > Plants > Roots > Rhizosphere >... | reverse complement strand
GTCCAAAAGGCCGCCGACACGGTCAGGGAAACGGTGAAGAAGGTACTCGAGGATTAAGGAGCAATTTCGTGCCAACCATCGCCCCTGAGAAAGTTCGCGCAGGAATGGGGCCGCTCCCGCACGAAGCGGGCGTTGCGTTTCGTGTCTGGGCTCCCTGCGCCGAGGCGGTTTACGTGACGGGCTCGTTCAACGATTGGTCGTCCGGCGCACATCCCATGGCGAAGGAGGAGGGTGGCTACTGGTACGCCGACGTCGCCTCGGCCGCCATCGGGCACGAGTATCGCTATCGCATCGTCAACGGCGACAAGGAACTGCTGCGCATCGACCCCTATGCCCGCCAGGTCACCAGTTCGGTGGGGAACGCGGTGGTCCACGACCCGAACTTTGACTGGGCTGGCGACGATTTCCACCTCCCGGCGGTCAACGAACTGGTGATTTATGAGATGCACTTGGGAACCTTTCACGACAAAGAAGATGGAAAGTCGGACAAGTTCGAAGAAGCAGTCCAGAAACTCGACTATTTGCAGCGATTGGGCGTGAATGTCATCGAAGTGATGCCTTTGGCCCAATTCGCTGGCAAGTTATCGTGGGGATACAACCCATCTTGCGTTTTTGCCGTGGAAACCAACTACGGTGGTCCGGCCGGCTTCAAGCGCTTCGTCAAAGCGGTGCATCAAGCCGGCCTGGGTGTGATCCTGGACGTGGTCTACAACCACTTCGGCCCCAGCGACCTCGATCTGTGGCAGTTCGACGGTTGGAGCCAGAACGGGATGGGCGGCATCTACTTCTACAACGACTGGCGCGCCGAGACCCCCTGGGGCTCGACCCGCCCCGACTACGGCCGCAAGGAGGTGCGCCAATTCATCCGCGACAACGCCCTGATGTGGCTGGAGGAGTACCATGTCGATGGGCTGCGGTTTGATGCGACGCCCTACATTTACAACGTGCGGGCGAACGGCGACCCGAGTTGCGACTTGCCCGACGGCTGGAGCGTCGCCCAGTGGATCAATCGCGAAGTGCGGCAGCGGTATCCGGGACGGATCACGATCGCCGAGGACCTGCACGACAACGACAGGGTCACCAAACCGGTGGACCAGGGCGGAGCGGGTTTCACGGCTCAATGGGCCGCTCGCTTCGTGCATCCCGTGCGGGCCGCCGTGATCACTCCCAACGACGAGCAACGATCGCTCGACAGCGTTCGCATGGCGCTCGAGGGCCGCTTCAACGGCGACCCGTTCCAGCGCGTCATCTACAGCGAGTCGCACGACGAAGTGGCGAACGGCAGAGCGCGTGTCGCTTCAGAAATCGACCCGCACGATCCCGACAGTTGGTTCGCACAGAAGCGCACGACCTTGGCCGCGGCCCTGGTGCTCACGGCGCCGGGCATCCCGATGCTGTTTCAGGGACAGGAGTTCCTCGAAGACGGCTGGTTCCAGGATTCGGTCCCGCTCGACTGGCACAAGTCGGAGGAGTTCAGCGGCCTGGTGCGGATGTATCGCGACCTGATTCAGCTTCGCCTCAACCGGTCGGGTTCGACGCGAGGCCTTTCGGGATCAGGGCTGAACACCTTCCACCAGAACCAGGCCGATGACGTGATGGCCTACCATCGTTGGCACCAAGGCGGCCCTGGCGATGACGTGGTGGTCGTCGTGAATCTCTCGCACCTCGCCCACGAGAACTACAAGCTGGGGTTTCCGGCGCCGGGAACGTGGCGATTGCGCCTGAACAGCGACTGGAAGGGCTATAGCCGTGGCTTTGGTAACCAGGCTTGCTCGGATGTGGTCGCCGCGTCCCAACCAGGCGCCGCGCCGCGCGATGACTTCCCCGCTGCGGGAACGATAAATATCGGACCCTACAGCGTTCTGGTTTTCTCACAAGACAAGCCACGTGCTTGAAGGGCGCCCCCGCCGCTCGATTCCATCGAGAGAATGTATATGCACGGTAACTCTCGGATGGTAGACGACGTCGAAAGCTCTGCAGGCTGCCGAGGTGATTCAGAGCCCTCGCAGGACCTGTCGAACGCCATCGACGAGGCTCTTGACGAGCATCTGCTTCTCTTCATCATCCACAACGAAACCGGCTTGCCTGGCTTCTTGGATCTGCGGTTCGAGGTCCTTCGCGACGGCCGTCCAGCCCAAAAGATCGCATTCTTCGACGATTCGATTGAGCACGCTGAGCGGCTCCTCGTCTTCCGTGCCTGGCCAGACCTCTTGCTGTTTTCCGGAAGCCAAAGCCTCCCCTTGCCGGCAGCCGTAATCCCTAATTTGCGAGGCCCGACTTTCGTTTGCCATCGGAAATCTCCTGATTTATCTTGCATGCGGCGTGAGACAATAGCGTACATCGTACGCTTAGGCTTTCCAGTCTGACAGAACAACGAGTTGCGCAGTCAGGCCGCAAAGCCTAAGCGGCGTCCTGCGTCCCCGCGTGCAGTATCGTTACGCAGCCGCCTGCGTCGCGTTCCCGTGGAGTTTCGCTTCACGCAACAACTCGTGGTGTCGCCGCTCGTGGTGGTAGGCCAACCCCAAAAAGGCCACCCCCATACCGATCAACAGCGATACCAACAGAACGACCAGGATCAACATCAACGATGGCGATCCGTAGAGCTGATGGCTTTCCGGATGCGTCAAATCCGGGCCGAAAGTCTGAAAGCGTATGCCCGTGCCCAGCGCGGTCAACCCCAGGCCGACGAGCGCCCCGGCGGTAATGATGGCTCCACAAATTGCGCGCATCGATTTTTCCTCATTCTGGTGGAATCGAATTGTGAAGCGATCGCGGTCAGGTTTAGTGAACTGGCCGTTCTCGCATACGATTATTGGCCAAACATCCTCAGGCAGCCTCCCATGACCAACAGAATGCCTGCCAAGATCATGAAGATGCTGCTACAGCCGCAACCCATCCACGGGCCGCGGGGGCCCCCGCCGCCCAACAAACCGCCTGGTCCCATACTCATGCCATGACTTCCTTATTTAAGTTCCAGGAAAACAGGAGAACCGGGCCCCAATAGCTCCCAGCCGAATTTAACCTGCCTCAATAAGCACATTTTAAGAGCATATTCCGTGCCATCGAAATGTCTCATTGATGGCCGCGTGAAGTATAACCTCGTGGACCAGCACGGCGATTAAGTCAACAAGGCCCACACGACCAGCCACACCGCGACCATCAGCAATCCCAGCATCGTTCCGACCCCGATCAAGAACCAAGGTGAGTTCCGGCGGTTGCTCTTGGCCGAACCTGGTTGCCGGCCACGTCTGCCGACGGGCGAGAACGGCACGGCACCCGGCGTTGTCGGTACGTCGAAGGGCGGTAAGTCGTTCAGCCAGTCATCCGGCGGCCGCAAGGAGGCCGGCGCGAGTGAAGCAGTCCTGGCGATCGGCAGGTCTGGAACGGCCACGGCAACGGACCGACCGGCGAGCGCCACCGCTGCAACCGCCGTGGCACACGAGCCATTGCCGCGTTGCGGCAAATCGTCCAGTGGAGCCAGTGCCAATGGTTCTTCGTCGAGCGATGAGGGGTTCGCAATCGTGCTCGAAAGCGGCGCCGGCCGGCGCGCCTCTTCGAGCCACTTTGACAAGGCCGCGCTTACCTCGTCGGCCGATTGGTATCGTTCGCTCGGCGACTTGGCCATCATTCGTCGGCAAATCGCCGTAAGTTGTCGGGGTGTGCCGGGCCGTTCGAACTCCAGCCGCTTAGGTTCACGCGTCTGGTGTGACAACACGCGATGAGCGAGCGTTCCCGTGGGAAATGGCGGGTGGCCGGTGAGCGCAAAATAAAGTGTGCAACCCAGGCCGTACAAATCGGCCCGCGCGTCGACCAGGTGGCTGTCGAAAGCCTGCTCTGGCGCCAGAAAATCGACCGTTCCCAGAACCTTTTCGTCGAACTGCCGCGTCAACGATGCCTCGTCGTCGTTGTCGAAGCGGGCCAGCCCAAGATCGAGAATTTTGACCTTGCCAACCGCATCGACCAACAGGTTGGCGGGCTTCATGTCGCGGTGAACGAGCCCAGCGCGGTGCGCATGGGCCAGGCCCTCGGCCGTTTGGCGGATGTAATCGGCGGCCGCGACAAAGTCGAGCGGTCCGTCGCGCGCGACGATCGAGTGCAGGTCGCGTCCGGCCACATACTCCATGACCAGATAGTGGATATCGCCGTCGTTGCCGACGTCGAATGCCCGCACGATATTGGGGTGATCGAGAGCAGCGGCGGCCCGCGCTTCGCGGTGAAAACGGCCCAGGTACGAGGTGTCGTGGACTCGGGTCGTTGCCAACACTTTGATCGCCACTCGCCGCCGCATGACCACGTGCTCAGCCAGGAAAACGTTTCCCATGCCGCCCGAACCCAAATGATCGAGCAACTTGTACTTACCGACGAAAAATCCGCGGTGGCGCCCTTCAAGTAATTGCCGGCCTTGCCAGTTGGTCAAAAGCCCCGCCTCGGCGAGGCGCGAACAAACCAAGCGCGTGTCGCTGGCCGCAGCGTCGCTAGGTGCCGCGGCGTGGTCCGTCTCCACCGCGGAGAGTGTCTGGGACAATTGGGCCTTGTCCACCAGACCGCTACGCTCGACGACATCCAAAAAATCGAGAAGGGAAAGCTGTGACATCATGTAAGGAGGTACAGCACACGGCGTGCCAAATCGTGAAGGACTTCGCCGAGCTCCTGTTCGGCCACCACGAACAACTCTAAGGTCGCTTCACTTCGGCTCCCAACTCACCCGGCGACGAGGTCGCGGCGACGGACGCCGGAAAGGCTGGAAAGGAATTTACTTGTCGCAGTTCAACAATAAACGCGACCCAGGCGCGACGCAGCCGCGTATTAGAGCGGTCTCAGCGCGGTCTCGGCTATCGCGCGGCCGCGGACCAATTCACCGTGGAACGTAATTGTGCGGGCCGAAGTAGTGGGGGCCGGAAGGCAGTCCATAGCGGACTTCGATCAGGTTGTGTGGCCGACGCGCGCCTGCTGCGATCGCCTGATCCATCGCCGTCTGCCACATCAGCCAGGTGTCGACCGTCCCTTGCAGGATCGCCACACCGTCCACGACTCTTGCTGTCACTTGGTTGTTCGGGTCGACGAAGGCATACGCGAGCTTGTCGTCGAGGTCTGCCTGAATGGTCGCGTCGCTCTTCGGCACCCAGTTCTTGCGCACGGTGAGATAGTCGTTGACGTGAACGACCCCCTTTTGACAACTGGCCGTCCAAACCGCGTGCTCCTTTTCGAACTCGGTATCGACGAATCCGTATAGGCTGGCGTGAGCGTTTTCGCACTCCACGACGATGTTGTGTTTCTCGACGTACGGATCGCGCGCAAGTGCCTGCCGGGTGAAGTCGGCGATCTGTTCATCGGTCGGCGCTTGATCCGGCCAGCGCGTTCGCAGATTGTTCTTGACACGCCGCACGCCGATGGTTTGACGTGCATCGCGCTCGGCGGCCCCTTTCGCCGTCAAGTGGCTGACATCACCGGCCAGCGTGACGACGCCTTGATCGACCTGAATTTCCAGATCAAAGCTCAGCACCCGTGGATCGTGTTTGAACGCGCGTTGCACGGCGGCGTGGATCTCGTCGTCCGTCGCATTCTCGTAGCGCTCGCTACGCAGCAACGGGTTGGTGTGCCGCCAGTTCACGTCGACGCCACGAACATCCACATCTTTCGCGCCCGCGCGCCACGCCAGATCCTCTGCGTACGACTTCTGAAAGCTACTGGCCACGGTGCCGTTGAGCACCACGGCGGTGTCCTTGACGTCTAACTCCAGATGCACGTCATCGAGCAACGCGGCGAAGCGGTACAGTTCACGAATCTCATTTCGCAACTCATCGTCGGTCGGTCTCGTCTTCGAATCGACAAGCAGATCATCCTTGAGTACGGCGACGCCCTTGGTTCCCATTGCCACTTCACCTGCCAGCATTTTCAGGCCGTAGGACGGTACGCTCCCGGACAGCGTGACCGTGCCATCGGCCGCAGCGACATCGACCTTCAACTCATGGGTGCCTGGATCGGATTGGAGCGCCGCCAACACATCCGTCTTGAGTTCCGCGTTATCACGGCGGTCAACAACAATCTCGATTTCATCGATCACGGATTCGACACCGCGGATCCGTTCCGCCAGACTCACGGCAATTTGTTCGGCCAGGATGTTGTTCAACCGACCCGACAACGTAACGACGCCATCGTCAACGTCAACGTCGATCAAATGACCGTCTACGGCGGCCGACCGCAGCAATTCATCTTCCACGGCCAATTGGATGATTCGATCGGATAGTTCAGGCAAGTGGAGCAACGATTCGCGGCGCGGCTGGGGCGAGGTTTCGCTTAGCGGTTGGTCTTGCTGCAGAGCCGCTGCCGGCGGGCTATCGGTCGCCTGCTGAGAGAATACAGGTGATGAAGTGAGAAACACCATTCCAACCACCGCAATCGCAGTTCGGAGGGATGGCCCGTGGACTTGAGTTGGGATCAATCGATGCGGTCGTTGTGTGCTTATCGAGGTGCTGGTCATGGCGAGATCCTTCTGTTTGTTCTGGGCGGCCGCAAAGTCGTGACATTCCGCTGAACCAGAATGCCACATTGTGAGCCGTTCCGCTCACTTCACAGGATGCTCATAGCGTTTCGATGAATTAGTGCAAAGAACGTGCCAGAGACGCCAGGAAGGCTGGAAAGGGATTTACTGGTCGCAGTGCGACAAAAAAAAACGCGACCCAGGCACGACGCAGCCACGTATAGAAAGAGTAAAGAATAGAAGTACAGCGAAGTCAGCATGTGAGCGGGGTTGAGTGCGCGCAGCGCAACGAGTCGGTCAAAAACCGGCCCGGTGGTTCCGAGAGGGATCGCCGGGTCGTGTCGTTGTTGAATCTGTTGGCGGCTCTTTGAAACGGAAGTCGAATTCTTTTACGAGGCCTTTGCCATGAGTTCCCGCGAATCGTCGGTTTGCCGTCGTTCTCCACCCAATACCCCCTACTCGCCGACTCGCGACGAGATCCAGGCTGAATGTGCCCGAATCCGCGCTCGTTGGAACGAGTCGGAACACCACAAGCGACCAGGTCTGCCGCCGGGACGCGACTTGCTGGAAATGGTGCCGGTGGTGTGGGGCGTGCTGGAAGGGAGACGGTAGGAGCGACTTGCTAGACAAAATCGGCTCCCGTCAATGAACGTTGCTTGGCAAACGGCTTGGCCATGCCTTCAGCATGCCGCGCCGGTGGGCGACGCGCAAGGGCGGCCGCCTTCTGGTTTCGGTGGAGCCGCCGGAGGGTACAATTCGCCAATGGAAAGCCCCCGCTTTCAGTTCCGATTGAGCACGATCTTCTGGATCACGCTGGCCGTGGCTTGCTTCTTCGGCGGGATGAGGGCCGAGCAGTGGCTGGCTGATCGCAGAGCGCAGGAACCCATCATCTTCAAAGAACTCTGATACCTCGCCCACAGTTTCGCCTGCAAAGCCTGTTCATCCTCGCTACCGAGGTGGGGAATTTATACCCATGAAGCGGCGAAAACTTAATGCCGGGCTAATGACCTGGGTCACGTTCGGTGGGATTCACGGAGTCGTGCTTGGAGGCTGGCTCTATGGGCCAGGGCCGCCGGTGCCGCTCAAAGCAATGTCGATTGGCCTCTTCGTTGGCGGAGCGGTTGGTATCGCGATCTATGTGCTGATCGTCGCAATCAAGCGGAGACCACCATGAAGTGCCGTTCCTCAGAGCACCCACGGCCGTTCGTCCATCGAGCTGCCGGCCAACTACAACACACTGTTGGGGCATTACCCTCGAATTCGCTTGAAAGGCAATGCCGGCCTCAGCATCTGTTGCGGATCGTTTCCTTCCGCATCCGCGAGGATCGCGCCGAACTCCGTGTCAGAAACGAGGACAAGACGGCCTGTTGACTCGACTCTGCAAAGCCGTTGGACCACGTGGAGCAGTGGATGATCGCAGGTCACGTCGAGCACGCGAACATTCTCGGGCTTGCCGTGGACAATCGCCCATCGTCGTTCCCCAGTCTTGCCGTTTAACGAAGTTCCGAGATTGTGCCTTTGTTCCGCGTTGAACATGGATGGTCCACCGTCGATTGACGCTGCGTCAGTTTGCCCGCGGGTCAGGCAGTGCACAAAGCGTGCCGTCAAGTCAATAATGCCCTGGGAAGTTCGCGGCGGGCGCCACAGGGTTGGAGTCGAAGCTCCGCCCGATGTGCTCGCGCATCGACAAGAGTTCGCGAAACCACGGAACAAAGCATCTTTGGGCGGCAGTCCAGCCGGCCGCGTGAGCTGGGTGGGCTCTTGGCGGCCAACGGATGGAGCGGAAACGACCAGACTGTTTGATCAGATTGATCAGACCGGGCTGTGCGGATCGTTGTTTTACGCCGATTGTGCGTTGACTTCCCGCTGGATCGAATTCTATGGCGTATGCTTTGTTAGCCAACCAAGAAGGCCTCATCGTCATTCTCGTTGTCCGCATGCCTGAATCAGACAGACGGTATTGGGCGATTCATCAATGACCGACCCTCCCTTTGCCCCCGGCCAACTGCGAGTTGCAATTTTCGACGGTCGCGCCATGCCGGTTCGTCTCGTTCGGCCGGCGCCTGACAACTCCCGAGCTTGGATCTGCGCAGTCGAATCCGACGGCAGCGCGGTCGAGCCTGACGGCTGTGAGGTCGGTTCCGACGGCGAAGCACTTCTCCTGATTGCCAACATCGACATCTCCGGACTGCTGGCCGGCGAAGATGGTCCACCTTCGGGTTCCGTCAAGCGACGTTAATTTCAGGAAGACCTTCACCTTCTGCGACCGGTTCCCGGCCTAGTTTTCGTTCGGCTCCTCGAAGCCCTTGGTTTTCTGCTGCGCTTCTTCGTCGGACGCTTTCCCCATCTGCTGCAGTGCCTCTTCGGCAAGGCGGGGGCCACCGGGATCGGCCAGCAAACCGCGGCCGAAGATCCTCTTTGTGGTACCTTTCACCGTCGCCACGGTCCAGCCGAGCCAGGCGTTCTTCACACTGATTCGGCCAATTCGCAAAGCCGCGAGCGTTCGTCGTCAGTCTTGGCTTCCGTCGCTCCCTGCAAGACAACGCGTTCCAAGGTGCCGAGGACCGCCGCGTCGTAAACGTTCGTACGGTCGCGCCGCAGTACGCTCAACGCCTCCTCGGCCGAATAGCGAGTACCCGCCGCCTGCCCTTCGGTCATGTCGTCGAATGCCCGCACCGCCCAGATAATCCGCGTTCCCAGGGGAGCTTCGGCCGTGGCCTGCCCGGCCTGACTCACGTCGTCCTGATGCACCAACAGCGGCGTCGCCCCGCTAAGCACCGACCCCAACGACTGGATCAGGTCGATGCCACGGAAGGTGTGCTGCTGTTGAGACCTGTGAACGTCATCCTCCAATAGTCCGACGGCCTTGCGGAAGACGCGCGTCGTGACCTCAACATTGCCGATATCGAACAAGAGCGCCGCGATCCGCACGTCGTCGGCCTGTCTGCTGGGTAGCCGCATCGCCGTCGCAACCCGTTGGCTCAACTCGCCGACCCGGCTCGAACGAGCCTTCAAGCGAGGATTGGCGCTTTGCAAGTATCGCGACAACACCTCGACCACGCCCACATAGGCCTCGTGCAACTCGGCCATTTTCGACAATCGTTCGTCGCTGAGTGTGCCAACCAGCATCGACACCAGGCCCAAAACCGATCCCCAAACCGTCACCACCAGCCCCACGATCAAGGGCGATGGCAGCTCGACGAAGCCCGTCAGGTTGGTCATGGCGACGGCCGAGACCGTGATCACGCAGAGCACCGCCAATATTCCGGCCCGATAGGTGCCGAGAAAAAAGCCGCAGAGCACGACCGGCAGGAAGAACAGGTTCAAGATCACCAATTTGTACGACGGCAATTTGCCGAACATCGTGGCCAGGCCGATGACCACGACGATCAGCATCAGTTCCAGTACATGGTTCGACGTCAACCGGGGCTTAATTCGCATGTCAGGTATCCTTGTCATGGGAATGGGCCGACGCCAGAACCATCTCCGGTTCGTCGGGCTCCCTCTTTGAGCGAGGGCCGCCGGGCGTCGTGTTTACGACCTCTGTTACGAGATCGACGGCAAACTGCCGAGCGATGTCGCGGAACTGCGGCTCGATTTCCAAAAACGTACGGACCAAACGTGGGTCGAACATCGTGCCGGAGCCCTCGCGGATGATGGCCACCGCTCGTTCATGTGAAAACGGCTCTTTGTAGGAACGGCGGCTGACCAGGGCGTCGTAATTGTCGGCAATGGCCACGATTCGGGCGGACAGCGGGATGGCATTGCCCGCCAACCCCGCAGGATAGCCGGTGCCATCCCAGCGCTCGTGGTGCGACGTGGCGATTTCGCGTGCCATTTGCAGAAAGTTGCAGGCCCCCAGTTGCTGCTCGATCTCGCGCAAGCATTCGGCGCCGATTCGCGCATGCTGTTGCATCTCGGCACGCTCACCGGCCGTCAGTGGCCCCGGCTTGTGCAGCACGACGTCGTCGATTCCCACTTTGCCAATGTCGTGCAGCACCGCGCTGGTGCCGATCAATCGCACGAAGGCGGGCGTGATGATATCGCAGAAATCGGGATGTCGCCGCAACGCCGCTGCGAGTCGTTGCGAATAGAGCGACATCCGTTCAACGTGGGCGCCGGTTTCCTGGTCGCGCGATTCAGCCAGCTTGGCCAGCCCGAAAATCACCGCATCGCGCGTCCGCACCAGAGCCTGCTCGCGCATGAACGCCCGCTCCTGCGACCGCTCCAACTCCAATCGCAATTGACGGTGGAACCGCCTGGCGACCAGGTAGGTACCGACCGAAAGCAAACCGCAGATCCAAAGCAGAGCAATCACTCCCGCCAGGGGGAGCGCAGCATAAAGTGCCGGCGACAATTCCGGCGGCGCCGAGCTTTGGATCGCCGCCAGCAGGCAGCAATCATGAACCCACAGGCCGGCTGCGACGCAGCCGGCCTGCACGGCCACCGCGATCGCGAAATACTTCACTAATCCGTGCATGAGTACGCTTTATTATTCCCCGATTCGCGGCGGGTCGCCCGACTAAAAGCATACGTCATCAATCGCAAGTAGCGGACGGCGATTTGGGGGGCGTTTGCCGATCGTTGTTTTGTGACCTAAACTTGCGATTGGCGCCGGTTCGCTCGGCTTGACGCGCCGACGGAACCGGGACGTAAGTCGCAGCAAACAGGAGATCGAATATGGCAAAGAAGAGACCGGCCAAGCCGCCCAAAGACAACACGTTTCATGGCGGCGGCGGATCATCGGGCGAGAGCATCTACGAGCAGGCCGCGGAGCGAGCCGTCGCCAAAAAGAAAGTGAAAGCAGCCAAGAGCGCCTCAAAACCAAAAACGGGGAGGAAAGGAAACAAGTCGTAGCCTTCACCCGCCGCCGGGCGAGCGTTCCCGTCGTTGATCGCTCGTCGCTCCAGTTCGCCCGCGGAATTCCTCAGCCACTCGTTCGATTCGAAAACGAGTTTGAAAACCTGATCAGCATGGTTCCAGCTATGGCTGATTCGACGCCAATTAAACCGGGTCAGCGATGGGGCGCCAACCGCGCCGTTTCGCAAAGTGGCTGCCGCGATGGAATCCACCGCAGGTGAAAGCGACGTAATCCCTGCCCGGGTCGTGCCTTTGTGACAAGCCTTCCGATGAAATGCGCCATTACGATCTGGCCGTGGCATGAGAGTTGCAACGTATAGGTTTCTTGTCCGCAGAAAGCGCAAGCGACGGAAGGTCGAAACCATGATCCGAGTTTTGTTAGTCATGTCATGCCTGATTGGATCGGTCGAAGTGGCGATTGGCCAGACGTCGGCCAGGATTTCTCGACCGGCGCTGGTGCGAGCGTGGCACCGTCAATATTTTCATCGCGAGCCCGAAGCGCGTGCGGTCGCGTCGTGGAGTTACTTGTTCCGGTTGGGATATCGTGAACAAGAGGTGTTGTCGGCCATGCTGAGCACGGACGAATACTACGGCCTCGCAGGAGGGACCTCGGAAGGGTTTGTGCTGGCCCTGTTCGACGACGGCGCTCAAGGCCAATTCACGAAAAAGGGGCGGAAGGCTTTGTTGAGTCGCACCCGCGGTTTGAGCCGCCGGAGTTTAGCCACGACGTTCCTTCAGACTTATCCCGAGGCGCTCCGCGCGGGGCCTTCACATGCAGGCGTCATCGCGACCGACTTCCAGAAACCCGTCAGGGTGGCGGCAGCGCGTTCTCCGCCTTCTCCTCTGCGGAGCCGCCGTCCGATTGCTGACTCTCCAGCAATACCTCGCCCCTCGAGCCCTGTCCGGCAGTAGTTAAACGAGAGCTACCCTCGTGCCACAGTGACATCACGCGAGATGGATCGTGTTCATCCGTCCCGACCCTAACCTATCCGTTCTCCAGCACCCACTGCGTAGCGTAGTGGGCAAGCTCGGTGCCGTCGCCCAGGTCGAGTTTCTGACGGATCCGGCCACGGTAGGTCTCGATGGTCTTGACGCTCAAGTTCAGTCGTTTGGCGATTTCCGCGGTCTTCACGGCCTGGCCTATCAAGCGGAAGACTTCCAGTTCGCGGTCAGCCAGCGCGTCGAGCGGCGAGCGAGCGACTTCATTTTGTCCGTCCCCGCCGACGGCGCGATGCAACATCCTCTCGGCGATCGCGTCGCTCAAGTACACTTTTCCCGTCAACACGCGCCGGATCGCTTCGATGATCCTGTCTGTGGCCTGATCCTTGTTGACGTAACCCAGCGCCCCGGCCCGCATAGCGCGTTCGGCGTAGAGCGACTCGCTGTGCATCGACCAGACCAGGATCCGGACGCTATCGTTGCGGCCTTTGATCCGCTTGATCAGGTCGATCCCGCTGCTGGTCTTGAGCGAGATATCGACGACCGCCACGTCGGGCCGGCTGTGCGCGATTTGGCGCAGGGCCTCACTCATGTCGTTGGCTTCGCCGCAGACTTCCAGATCAGGCTGCCTGGCGATCCGCAAGGCCAGCGCCTCGCGCACTGCCGGGTGGTCATCGACGATCAGCACCCGGAATCGTTTCATGGTCTGGTTCGGTTTCATGTCTTCCTCGCCACAGCACAGGTCACAAGGGTGCCGGTGGGTTTGGCCGGCTCGATGGTCAGCGTGGCGCCGATAATCGCGGCGCGGTTCCGCATGATGCGCAGCCCCAGGCCGTCGTGTGTCTCGGCCGGCTGGGCCGGCATGCCGGTGCCGTCGTCTTGCACGCTCAGTAACAGGACGTCTGTCGCCTCCAGGGAAATGCGGATGTTCCTGGGTTGGGCATGCTTCACGGCATTATGCACCGCTTCCTGGGCAATCAGGTAGAGCTGCGTCGCGGTATGGTTGTCGGCGACGGAAACCGGCTTGGTGCAGTCAAACGTACACAGCGCCTCCCCCTCCCCTTGGGTACGCTCGGCCAGGTCGGACAGCGCGGCCATCAGCCCCTCGACATCCACCGCGACAGGAAGCAGCCCCTGCAAAACGGCCCGAAGATCTTTCTGGCTGCGATCCACTCCCTCGACTATCCGCTCGACCAGCTTTGAGCTGCTCACCGGATCGACGCGCACAATCTCGGCCAGGTCGCTGGCCAGCATGTTGAGGGCCGTCAATTCCTGGCCCACGCTGTCGTGCAATTCCTCGCCGATCAGCCGGCGCTCCTCATCGGCAATGTCGAACACCTGCCGTTCGAGCAGCTTGCGCTCGGTCATGTCACGGGCAATGACAAGTACGGTCTGGACTTGCTCCACCGGCCCGAACTCCGGAACGAGCCGCGACTGGAAGTGCAGCACCTTGTCCGGCGAATCAAAGGCAAACTCAATTCGCTGTTCCTGTCCAGTCTCGAAAACCTGCTCTAAGTGCCGCTCCCATTCGGCGCAGAGGCGTTCCGGCATCCCCAGTTCCCGGTTGGTCTTGCCCAGGAACTGCGAGCGCGGTAAGCCGGTGAACCCTTCAATGGCCGGGTTGATGTAGAGGTGGCGAAAGTGCCGGTCGATTCGGGCCACGACATCCGGGTCGTTTTCCACGAGGGCCCTGAACTCCTGCTCGCGCTGGAGCAGCATCTGGCGCGACTGCTCGCGCTCGGTGACATCGCGCAGGATGCTGATGTGCTGGCCGGGGGCGAACTGCGAAGCGGCGTATTCGGCAATTCGCTCCGCGCCGCTGCGGCCGGAACGCAGGAAGTGAAACATGCCGGCACCGCTGCCGGCTTGCACGTAAGCCGCGTACCGCGCGGCGGCGTCGGGAGGGGCGACTGTGACGAGGTCGCTGACATTCATACGCATCAACTGATCGCGCGGGTAGCCCAGCAGCTCGCACGCGGCCGAATTGGCGAGCAGGTAATTGCCGTCGTCGTCAGCCACAACGATCGCGTCCCGACTGTTTTCGAAGAGGAGCCGAAACCGCTCTTCGCTGTCGCGCATGGCCGTCTCGGTGCGTTTGTGCTCGGTAATGTCCCGCTCGGTCTTGGCAATGGACACAGGCCGGCCCGACTCATCCTTGAGCACGGTGGCGGTCGCCCAAATGTCGAGGATACGCCCCGCCTTGGTCCTCCGCTGGGCTTCCCAGGAATCGACGCGCTCGCCCTGGCGCAATCGCTCCCAGTAGGCGCGAACTTTTGCGAGCCACTCCTCGGGAATCATCTGCTGGGCGTTCATTTTCAGCGCCTCGGCCTGGCTATAGCCAAACATCTGCTCGGCGCCGTGGTTCCAGGCGCTGATTTTCCCGTCAAAGTCGTGAACGATGACGGCGTCGTTCGAATCCAAGAGGACCGCGGCCAACCACCGCGCCTGCTCATCTGCTTGCCTGGACCGAGTCACATCGGTAAACGTGAGGACCACGCCTTCGATGCGATCGGCGAGCGTGCGGTAAAGGGTGATCCGCAGGTTCCACCAACAGCCGTCGGA
>Ga0265314_10003628_pt1 | contig 14846 bp, 15 predicted proteins | sample 4126metaG_FD_203106 | JGI IMG/M metagenome (GOLD analysis project Ga0265314, IMG submission 203106) | Rhizosphere microbial communities from Carex aquatilis grown in University of Washington, Seatle, WA, United States - 4-1-26 metaG | ecosystem: Host-associated > Plants > Roots > Rhizosphere >... | reverse complement strand
TACGCGAAAGTCTGCAGGCAGCGCAGCGTGGGCTGCCGTTTCGCGCCGGTTTATTCGAACCTTTTTTGAGCGATGCGCAAGCAGCCAAATCGCAGGCAACGCTGACTCGCGCAAGCCTGCAAGGCACCGCGCTGGCCTTGAAAGTCGATTCGTTGCTCGCCAAACGCGACGACGAGGACGCCGCCACGACCACCTGGACCGCCATGTTGCCGCTGCGCGGGGTGACCGACGCCACGGGGATCGCGCGGGATCTCGCAAGCACGCCCGATAATCGGGTTACGCTGGTCGACCTTAAGCGCGAATCCGATGCGTTGTACCAAACTTATCGCCGCGAGGTCATGACCTATTCGCTGTTGGGAGCAATAGCCATCGTGCTGCTGCTGCTGGCCAGTCTGCGTTCGGTCCGCCGCGTGCTCGTGGTACTCGCACCGTTGGCGGCCGCGGTGATCATCACCTTTTGCATTCTCGCGTCAAGCAGCAACCCTCTCTCGATTTTTCACCTTGTCGGCTTGCTGCTGGTAGTCGCCATCGGCTCGAACTACGCGCTCTTTTTTGAACGGCGGGCGGCAAATGCCGGCGAACGTGAACGCACGCTGGTATCGCTGCTGTTCGCCAACATCACCACGCTGATCGGGTTCGGTTTGCTCGCGTTTTCAAAAGTGCCGCTCTTGCATGCGCTCGGCAGCACGGTCGGCATCGGCGCGTTTTTGAGCCTCGCTTTTTCCGCAGTGCTGATTGCCCGACCGCCCGGCCCGGCAATGAGTCCCGCATGAGTATGACGGCCATTTACGACGCGGCACCTGGCGCCGGCCGCGACCGCACTCTGCTTGTCATGTTGCCGGGCGCCAAGGCACGGGCGCAGGACTTCGTGGAACACGGATTCGTGCGCCAAATACGCGAGCGCCGCCTGGCGCTGGATGTCGTCGCCGTGGACGCGAATCTCGGACATTATCTGGAGCGCACCTTTAACACGCAACTCGCGCATGACATCATTGGGCCGGCGCTCGCTGGAGGTAACCGTCGTATCTGGCTCATGGGCATATCGCTGGGCGGCATGGGCGCGCTGACTTACGCGCGTGAGCACCCGGCGCAAATCGACGGTGTCATCCTGATCGCGCCGTTCCTGGCGACACGCGGAATGATCGCCGAAGTAACGCGCGCGGGCGGCTGGTCCGGCTGGCTACCCGGCATTGTCAAATCGGACGACGACGAGCGGCAATTGCTCGCATGGATAAAAGCGTATCGGCCCGGCAGCGCCGGAATGCCCGACCTGCATCTTGGCTACGGAACGGACGATCGCTTCGCCGATGCAAGCAAATTGCTCGCGCAACGTTTGCCTGCCGGGCACGTGGTGTCCATCGCCGGTGATCACGACTGGACGACGTGGTCAAACCTATGGCAAAGATTGCTTGAGCGCGATTTGTTTGGTGGCGACATTTCACCGGCGCGCGCGACGGTCCCAATAAATGGCGATGACTTGATGCTCGGTCGCGCCTCTGCGCCGGCGGATTCATGAGCATGATGCCCGCGGCCTGGTGTTCTCCAGCGAGTGCCCATCCGCGCTGGCGGCCGGCGCTCCTCATTCGATTGTCCGCCTGGTGGCACGCCGCGGGCGCCGTCACGCTGGTCGCGCATCCGTCATGGTGGGCGTGGGTGCTGGCCGCGCTGGCCGGCAATCACCTGGTGGTGAGCGCGGCGGTATTATGGCCGCGTGGCCGCTGGCTGGGTCCCAATGTCACGCGGTTGCCGGCGGCCGCGGCCGAACGCGCCGAGATCAGCCTGACATTCGACGACGGCCCCGATCCGCAAGTGACGCCGCAAGTGCTCGATCTGCTCGACCGGTATGCGGCAAAAGCGAGCTTTTTCTGCATCGGCGAAAAAGCCGCGGCATTTCCGGACATCGTCAGGTCCATCGTGAGGCGCGGTCACAGCGTCGAGAACCATACGTTCCGCCACCCGCTTGCGTTCGCGTTTTTCGGCATGGCCGCGCTGCGCCGCGAGATCGAAGCGACGCAATCGGCGATCTCGGGCATAACAGGCCGCGCCCCGTTGTTCTTCCGCGCGCCGGCGGGATTCCGCAGCCCGCTGCTCGATCCCGTGCTCGCCGCGTGCGGAATGCGCTACGTGTCGTGGACCCGGCGCGGTTACGATGCGGTGCGCCGCGAACCCTCGCGGGTGTTGCAGAAACTCACTCGCGGACTGGCCGCGGGCGACGTGTTGGTATTGCACGACGGCGCGCACGCGCGCACGGATGCGGGCGTGCCGGTGGTTCTGGCCGTGCTGCCCGCATTGCTCGCGCAATTAGCGGCGCACGGCTTAAAGTCCGTCGCGCTGCCCACCGCGTGCGGCGAATCGTCAGCCGCGGCGCTTGCCGCGGCGCGCAACTAGCATGCAACCACTCGCCATCAGCCACTATTCAATTGTCAATAGTCTTGGCGCGGGCGCCGCGGAGGTATCACGCGCGTTGCACGATGGCCGGACGGGATTGACCGCTTGCGATTTTGAAACCGTCGCGCTCGACACCTGGATCGGCCAGGTTGCAGGATTGGACGCGGTGGGCCTGCGTGCCGATCTCTCCGCGTATGATTGCCGCAACAATCGCCTGGCGCAGGCGTGCCTGGAATCGGATGGATATGCGGGCGCAGTGGCCGCGGCGCGCGAAAAATACGGAGCGGCGCGAATCGGCGTTTTCATGGGCACCAGCACCTCCGGCATCCTGCAGACCGAACTCGCTTATCGCCGGCGCGACGCGCAGACAGGGGCCTTGCCGGCCGACTTCCATTATGCCGAAACCCACAATACGTTCTCGCTGGCGGATTTCGTGCAACGCTATCTCGGCCTGAACGGTCCGGCATTCGTCGTCTCATCGGCGTGCTCTTCGTCGGCCAAAGTCTTTGGCCACGCCGCACGCATGATGGCGGCCGGGGTGTGTGACGCCGCGGTGGTCGGCGGTGTCGACTCGCTGTGCCTGACCACTTTGTACGGCTTCCACTCGCTGGGACTGACCTCGGGCGCGCCCTGCCGCGCGTTCGATGCCGACCGCGATGGTATTTCGGTCGGCGAAGGCGCCGGTTTCGCGCTGCTGGAAAAAAATCCGGCTCCATACGCTGCCGACGCGATGCTGTTGCTGGGCGTCGGCGAGAGTTGCGACGCTTATCACATGTCCTCTCCGCATCCCGAAGGTTTGGGCGCCAGGCTCGCCATGGAACAGGCGCTGAAAGCCGCCGGACTCGCGCCGGCCGGGATCGATTACGTCAATTTGCACGGGACCGCCACCAAGGCGAACGATGCGAGCGAAGACCGCGCCGTGCATGAATTGTTCGGCGGCGCGACGCCCGTCAGTTCCACCAAAGGCTCGACCGGACACCTGCTCGGCGCGGCCGGCATTACGGAAGCGATCATCAGCCTGCTGGCGATCGAACACGGGCTGCTGCCCGGAGGCCTGCACACGCGCAACCTGGATCCCGGGCTACGCAGCAACTATTTGCTCGAGAACCGGCATGCCCGCGTCACGCGCGTGCTGAGCAACTCCTTCGGGTTTGGCGGCAGCAACTGCAGCCTCGTGCTCGGGAGGACCGGCTGATGCGCGTATTTGTCGAAGGCGTGGGTTTAGTCGGTCCGGGACTCGACGGTTGGGAAGCCAGCCGGGCAATCCTCGCGGGTACCGCGGAATATATGCCCGCCCCCACCGTCGTGACTGCCAGCGAACTATTGCCGCCCGCCGAGCGGCGCCGCACCGGCCTGCCGGTCAAGCTGGCGCTCGCCGCGGGACGCGAAGCCTTCGTGCATGCGGGACGCGACGCGGCGGCAACGGCGACCGTATTCACTTCCTCGTCCGGCGACGGCGAAAACCTCAATCATATTTGCGCGACGCTCGCGTCGGCGGAACGCGAGATTTCGCCAACGCGTTTTCATAACTCCGTACACAACGCGCCCGCGGGCTATTGGAGCATCGCCACGCGGTCACAGGCGCCGTCGACGAGCCTGTGCAGTCACGACGCGAGTTTTGCCGCGGGCCTGCTCGATGCCGCCGCGCAAGTCGCGACGGACGGCAAACCGGTGGCGCTGATCACTTACGATCAGCCCTATCCGGAACCGCTGCACGCCGTGCGCCCGCTCAATGCGAGCGTCGGCATAGCGCTCGTGCTGACCGCGCAAGCATCCGCGCGTGTTTTTGCGGCGCTCGACGTAATCTACATCGCGGAAAAAGCCGGCGCAACCGTCATGACGGATGGCGGGTTGGACCGCGTGCGCGCCGGCGTACCGGCCGCGCGCTGCCTGCCGTTGCTCGCCGCACTGGCGCGCGCTGTTTCCGCGCTGGTGATCCTCACGTATGGAGACCACCATTTGCGCGTGGAGGTAACGCCGTGGCCATGACCCGGGCCGACATCGCGCGGCTGATCCCTCACGCGGGCTCGATGTGCCTGCTCGACGGCGTCGAACATTGGGATGCAACTCATATCCGCTGCGTCAGCCGCACTCACCGCGATATCGCAAATCCGTTGCGCGCCGACGGACAATTGCCCGCCGTGTGCGGCATCGAGTACGCGGCGCAAACGATGGCCCTGCACGGCGGACTGTCCGGCCTGGTCGGCAGCCAGCCGCGCGCGGGGTACCTGGTAGGACTGCGCAATGTCGTGTGCCGCCGCGTCCGGCTCGACAATCTGGAAGGCGACCTGATCGTGGATGCCGAGCAACTGATGGGCGATCGCGGCCGCGTGATTTATCAATTCGCGGTGCGGGTTGGCACGGCCGAGATATTGAGCGGCCGCGCCACTGTAGTGCTTGATGCGGCGACATGAGACATCCGATGAGAGGCGGAATATGAAGCGAGCACTGGTCACCGGCGGCAGCGGGACTCTCGGCGCGGCCATCTGCCGGCGGCTCGCAGCCGACGGTTGTCATGTTTACGTGCACGCTAACGGCAATCTGCAACTGGCGGAAAGTGTGAGCGCCGGGATTAACGCAGGCGGCGGTTCCGCACAGGCGGTGACATTCGATGTTACCGATCACGCGCAAGTTGCGGGTGCATTGGAGGCAATATTGGCCGACGGTCCGATCCAAATCGTCGTCAACAATGCGGGCATCCACGACGACGCGGTGATGCCGGGCATGCGGGCCGACCAATGGACGCGGGTGATCGCCGTGTCACTGAACGGCTTTTTCAACGTGACGCAACCGCTGCTGCTGCCGATGATGGCCACCCGCTGGGGACGCATCGTCAATGTGTCCTCGGTCGCCGCGCTGGCCGGCAACCGCGGACAGACCAACTACGCCGCGGCCAAGGCGGGTCTGCACGGCGCGACCAAGTCGCTGGCGCTTGAACTCGCGAGCCGCGGCATCACGGTGAACGCAATAGCGCCGGGCATCATTGCGTCGCCGATGAGCGATGCCGCATTCAGCAAAGCCGCGATAGACCAGCTCGTGCCGATGAAGCGCGCGGGCACGCCTGAAGAGGTCGCCGATCTCGCGGGTTTTCTCGTTTCCGAAAACGCCGGATATATTTCCGGCCAGATCATCTCGATCAACGGGGCGATGATCTGACGAATCTGCGGCCGGCCCTGCCGGCCGCCAATACCGGCAGCCGCACCGCGAACTCGAGCAGGAGCCGCAGATTCATCCACGCCAGCAGCGCGTTGTCTCGCAGATAATTGAAATGCGAAACACCGCCCTCCTCGGCGCTGAAATATTTTACCGGCGCGCGCACCTGAATCGGCCGCACGCCCCGCCAGCACAGCCGCACGGCGGCTTCCGGTTCGAAGTCGAAGTGCCGCATCCAGCGCCGCCCTTCCATGATGTCGCGCAGCGGCGCAATCGGATAGACCCGGAAGCCGAACAGCGAATCGCCGATTCCGCGCCATAGCGTCTGCAGGTCCGCGAGGCCGTTGGAAAGTTTGCGGCCATACACGCGCAGGGCCGGCGCGCTCGCATCGAATACGGGCTGGCCGAATATCGCCGCTTGCGGATTCGACCGGGACACCGCCATAAAATGTGGAATCAAATCGGCCGGATGCTGACCGTCGGCATCCATGGTCAGCACGTGGGAAAAGCCCGCGGCCGCGGCGTGGCCGAGCGCATGCAGGATTGCCGCGCCCTTGCCTTGATTGCACGGCAGCACCAGCACCCGCACATTCGGATCCGCAGCCACTTGTGCGCGCAACGCCTCGGCACTGCCGTCCGTGCTGCCGTCGATGACTATCCATACCGGCCGCCAGTATTTTCTTGCGTCGCGTACCGTCTCCATGAGCCTCGGACCGGTGTTGTAGCTCGGTATGAGCAGAAGATGCGAGCAGGTTTCGGCGTTCACGCCGCGGCCTTCGCGTCAGCCTGGTTGGAGTCGTCACGGACGCCGGTGGCGGACGCCAACGCGTCGCGGTGATAGCGCTCCATGTCGGCGACCGTCGTTTTCACGTCGCCATTCACGTCAAAACGCTGTCCCAGTCGTACCCTGAATGTCAGCGGGAACACCGGCTTTTTGAAAAGCGGCCAGCCTTTGCCCAGAAACATGGTGTTGGTCTCGATGAAAACCGTCTGCACCGGAACCCCGGCCATTTTCGCGATCAACGCGTAGCCGCCTTTGAAATGACAGCGCGCGTGCGGTCTCGTGCGGGTGCCTTCGGGAAACATCAGAAGTTGATTGCCGGCGCGCAGCGCGGCGGCGGCGGAACGTATCATGCTCAGCGGCAAATCATCGCGGATGTAGCCGGCGAGCCGCGCGCCTCCTCCCAGTATCAGGCTGTCCTGGATTTCCGCTTTCATAATGCACACGACCCTCGGCAAACGGGAAACGACCAGCACGGCATCCAGCAATGACGGGTGATTGGGTGCAATGATCAATGCACCGTCGTCGCGCAATGCGTCCAGCGCGCCCAGATCAAATTTTACGATTCCGCTCGCCTTCAACACTGCAATATAAGAGCGGAACATCAGCATGACCATGGTTTGCCCCGATCGCATGCCGAAACCCCGCGGCAGTATGTGGCATAGCAGCGTCGCGACCGCACTCCACACAAAGAAAGAGACCGCGAACAGCAGCAATCCGCCGTACAGCACGAAACACTCATATGGAAATCGCAGCCACGTCACGACGCGATTACGCGGGCTCGACGCCGTCCAGGTTGCTGTTGTAGTGGTGCGCATCGGGCAGGACGGATCAGTGCGCAGGCACGGCCGCATTCAGCAGCACGGCCTCGACTTCCAGCAGCAGATCCGCGCGGCAGATGTCCGCCTGCAGGTATGCGATCGTGGCCGCCGCACCGAAGGCCGCGGTGAGGCAACTGCGCGCCATCGCAAGATCGCCGGGACGCCGCAGGTACGCCTTGAGCAGCAAACGGGCCTGCGCGTCCGACGCGTCGAAGCCGGCAAGCCGTGCCTGCGCTATCACGGCGAGCACGTTCGCGACGGTTTCCCGCGCCTGCGCCGGCGCATCGCCCGCATGCACCGTGGCATGGCCGACGATGCTGGACGTCCCCGACACAAATAACTGCGGGTGCACCGCCGACGTCATCAATGTCGCGCGCGCGAATGTTGGGCTGCGCGGCCCGTACTGCGCCGGATAACGGAAAGCGCTGGTTTGTCGCGGGTTCTCGACCGGCAGTCCCGGCTGTTTTGCCGCCAGAAAATACACCGTCAATTGCGTGCCGCGGCTGCCCAGCGCGCTCGCAGCCGGCGTGTCCGTCCCGATAATCCGCCCTTTCGCGGAAAACGCTTCGTGGCGGCCCACGTTGAACCGCGCGTAGCGTTCCAGACCGTCGTCGTCGGCATTGATCTGCGGCACATAATTCCATGCGCGCAGCAGGTGGCCGTAACCGCGACGGTCGATGAAATCGAAAATCCGGCTGTACGCAGCGTAGCTGGCGGTATCGAGCCGGCAGTCCGGTTCCAATTGCAGGCAGCCGAAAAGAATATCGGCATTGCGCGCGGCGGTCAGACCGTCCGCATCTTCGCGCACGACCGGCTGCGCGGACGTCCAGACTTCAAATATCGAATCGCCATGAAGCACCGGCATATTCACCCACGCATATGAGCCGGCCGGCGCGGCGATGCGCGGAGGCGCGGCGCCGAACGCAATGGCGCCAAGCACGCTGCCGCCGAACCGGGCAGGATGAGCCGCGAATTTTTCCGGCGCCATATAATCGAGCATGAACGGCGCGGCGCGAACTGCCGCGGCGACTAGACCGCGGCCCGACCGGCGGGCAACGCGTGCAGCATTTGTCTGCGTTTTTTCCATGCGCTCCATGTTCGACGTGGGTTAAACAGGTTTTTCAGGTAGTAGACGATCTTGAATGCGAACAACCGCGCGCCCAGCGGCGTATTGCGGAAAATATCGCCCGCCAGCACCGACAACACGGCTTCCTGCAATTTTGCGTTGCCCGGACCCATGAACAGATCGCGCAGGGTCGGCGTCGTGACCCGGTAGATAAACCAGGAAAATATTCCGGGGCCGTGATGCATGGCCCGGTCGAACGCCCGCAACGTGCGGTGTGCGCGGCGCGGATTGTCGAGACAGGCCCCGACCGTATCCGCGCCGGCGAACGCGCTTTGCATCGCGAACAGCACGCCGGTGGAAAACACCGGATCGATAAATGTGAATGCGTCGCCCAGCAGCAGGTAATTTCTGCCGGTCGCGCGCCGAACTTCGTAGGAATAATTGCCGGTCGCCGTGACCGGGGAACACAACTTCGCTTCGCGCAGCCGCTCCGCCAGCGCGGGGCACAGCGCGATAGTATCGAGGAAGAACGTTGCCGGATCGGTCTGGCGCGACTTCATGTAATACGGCCAGCACACCGCGCCTATGCTGGTGGCTCCGTCGTTCAACGGTATGAACCAGAACCATCCGTGATCGAACCAGAAGAGACTGATATTGCCCGCGGCCTTGCCGGGCAGACGCGTCGCTCCGGAAAAATGGCCGAATATCGCAGCACTGTTGTGCCGGGGGTTGCGGCGCTTGCTGCCGAACTGGTTGGCGAGTACCGTATCGCGGCCGGACGCGTCCACTACGAACTTCGTTTGCCAACGCGCTTCGCTGCCGTCTTCATGATGCACCGAGACCGCCGCGCCATCGTCGTTGAACTGCACACCGGTAACGCGGCATCCTTCGATGGCGAAAGCGCCTTTGCGGGCGGCATTGCGAAACAGAATGTTATCGAATTCCGAGCGGCGCACCTGATAGGCATAGGGAAAAGATTTGTCCACCGCGTTCGCGAAATCGAAGGTGACGGCATCGGAGTGCCACGGCGAAACGAACTCGGCGCCGTATTTGGGCATGCCGATGGCTCTGATCTCTCCGGCCACGCCAAGCCGCTCGAACAGCGGCAGATTGAGCGGCAGCAGGGATTCGCCGATGTGAAAGCGCGGATGCCGCGCCTTTTCGATCAATACCACTTCGCGTCCGCGCTCGGCAAGCAGCGCCGCTATCGTCGCCCCGCCGGGCCCGCCGCCGATGACGAGAACATCACATCGCGCCGCCGGCTGTTGCTCCGCATAAGCGGGGTTCTGCATAGGTCATACCTCCACCGTTCAGGTTACAGTGGAGCGCCCCAAAACTATGTGCGGTGCCGTACAGAAGCGCGGCAAACGATACCCGCCGGCAAACGTGTCGGCACGCAGCGACGCCTGTGTGTCGGGCCTTAACGACGCTGCGGAAATTGCGCCCGCAGGCTGCCCAACTCGGCTTCGAGATCGTGGATGCGGTCGAGCAGCGACACGATCAGCGCCACGCCGTGCGGCTCGAGATCGAAACTCACGCGCAGGCGGCACGCGGTGCGGATGGTCAGCAAACACTTGCCGCTGAATATCCACGGCGACGCTTCCGGATCGACCGGCGTGACCGCGCCGTAATCGACGAGCTCGCGCACTTCGGCTTCCGGAATACCCGCGAGTTCCGCAAGCTGCGCGAGAGAAAATTGGGTGTCCTCGGTCAGCCACACCGCTTCGGTATGTTCAGCTTTCACGTTTCACCTCCGATTCAAAATGCCCGCGCGGATTGAAAGTCGAGCCTTCCGCAAGCTGCTTGAACAATTCGCGCTCACGCTCGCCCGCCGCAGTCGGCACGGCAATTTGCGCGATGGCGAAAAGATCGCCTTCTTTGCCGCTGGGTTTCGGCAGGCCGCGGCCGGACAATCGCAACTGCTGCCCGGCGTGCGTATTCGGCGGCACTTTCAGGCGCACCGGTCCGCCCAATGTCGGGACCTCTACGGTCGCGCCCAGCACGGCTTCCCACGGCGCCAGCGGCAGATCGAGATACAGGTCGTGTCCGCTCACGCGAAAGAGCGCGTGCGGATGCAACGCGATGTTGAGATACAGGTCGCCGTCGCGGCCGCCATTCAACCCTTTGCCGCCGCGGCCGGCGAGGCGCAGGCGTTGCCCGTCGGCCGCGCCCTTGGGAATGCGCACCTTGAACGTGCGCGGCACGCGGCGGATGAATCCTTTCTCGTCGTGTTCGGGCACCGTCAGATTCAGCTCGACTTCGGTGCCGCGGTACGCGTCCTCCAGCGAGATATGCGCCGTGACTTCGTAATCCTCGCCGGGTATCCGCATGGGCCCGCCGCCGTGTCCCGCCCGATGCTGCCCCCCGCGCAGGCCTGCGAAGAGGTCCGCCAGGTCGACGTCGTCAAACGAGAACTGCGAATCGCCATGCTGCCGGCCCCAGTCCGGCGGCGGCTGGAAGTCCTGCCCCGGCTGGTAACTGCCGAGCTGGTCGTAGGCCGCGCGCTTTTCCGGACTCTTGAGCGTTTCGTACGCTTCCGCGACTTCCTTGAATTTTTCCTCGCCCTGGGGATCCTTGGAAACATCCGGGTGATACTTGCGGGCGAGTTTGCGATACGCCTTCTTGATGTCTTCGGCGCTGGCGCCCCGCTCCACGCCCATGATGCTGTAATAATCTTTATATTTCATCAGTCGCGCTCAAAGATACCGGGAAACTTGCCGATTGTACTCACCGCGTTCATGGACGCTCTGTGCGCTTGCGTACGCATCAAGATCGGCGACCTGACCTTTAATCCTGCCGCTGCGCCAACTGCGGCCTGAACTGCGCCTGCCACTTCGCCGCGTACAACGCGCGCGGCACCTGCGCGCCGCGCAGAAACACCCGGTTGATGCGCCGCGTGTTGGCGATATTGTCGAGCGGATTGGCGTCGAGCACGATGAAATCCGCGTTGCGGCCCGCGGCGATCAATCCCGTATTGACGTGCGCGACGGCGGCCGCGTCGCGCGTCGCTGCGACGATTGCCTCATTGGGTGTCATGCCGAACGCGACCATGCTCTCCAGATCGAGATGGTTGAAGTAGCCGATCCAGAAACGCGATTGCCCGGTGTCCGTTCCCGCCACGATCTTCATCCCCGCCGCGCGCAGCAGCATCGCGTTGCGCCCCACCTGCTCGAAATTGCGTTTCGCGCGCGCGACCGCGTCGGGCGTCATCTTGCGCAGCGGATCGCCCCAGTGCGTTTCGATGTCGCCCGGGGAATACGTCGCTCGCAGCAACGGATCGTCGAGCCACGCCGGACGCCCGCCGCCCTGCGTGTTCATCCAGGCGGTGATCAGCGACGGCGTGATCCACTGCACCGGCCGGTCGTTGCGTGCAATGCGTTCCTTCACGATGGCAATCAATTCGTCGTCGACCGTATCGCCGCCGCGCACCGGCACATGCAGCCAGCCTTCGACGCCCGCACGCATCAATTCCTTCGCGTCGGCAAGCTTCACGTTGTGCACGGCGACCGGCACGTTGTATTTGTGCGCCTCATCGGCGATCGCCCGATACAGCGGCGGCGTCAGCGTCTGCTTGCGGCCGCCGCGGTCGTCGACCCAGATCTTGATGAACTCGGGCTGCATGCGCACATAGTCCCGCACCGCCGCGCGCGCTTCGTCTTCGGTCGACACCGGGTACGCGACATCGACGCGCGACGGATGACCCTGCGCGCCGGAACCGGGCCATCCCATGCCGGGACCCGCCGTGCGAAACAGCGCCGCGCCCGGCACGACCTCGCCGCGCAAGCGCAGCGGCACGTCGCCCCAGTTCGTGCGGCCGCCTTTGAGGTCGGAGCGCTCGACGAGATCGCCGACGCCGACCGTCGCACCCACGCCGTGGTACGCCAGGCGCCGCAGGTGATCGACGAGATTCTCGCGCGTGAAATCCTGTTTGGACATCGTGCCCTGGGCCACGTCCTGAAAACCGAAATGGCCGTGCAGATCGACCAGCGCCGGCATTACGGTTTTGCCGGTGAGGTCGACACGCGCCGCGCCCTCGGGCACGCTCACTTCGCCGCGCCGGCCGGCGCGCACGAAGCGGTCGTCGGCGACGACGATCACCGCGTTCTCGATCGGCGGACTGCCGTCCCCGGTAATCAGACGCGCGCCTTCGTATACGGTGACGGTCTTGCCGGCGGTGTCGATTTCGGGCGAACTGCACGCCGCCAGCAGGACGCTCGCGGCGGCGCACAGACAGGCAAGGAATTTCTTCGTATTAGCCAAGCGCACCCCCTAGCGTTTGATCCCGGACAGATCCTCGAACAAGAGCCCCATCGATGCGTTGTCGAGCTCGGCGCGGCCGGTGGCGCACAATGCGGCGAGCATCTGCGCGCCCAGCGCAGTGACCGGCATGTAGGAGCCGCACGCAACGCCGGCGCCGAGCGCCAGCTTGATGTCCTTCAGCATCAGGTTCGAGCGGAAACCCGGCGCGAGCGTACCGTCGAGCAAACGCTTGCCGTGGTTTTCCAGCACGAAGCTCCTGGCCGTGCCGCCGAGCAGCGCGTCGCGCACCTTGTAAGGGTCGATGTTCATTTTCTTCGCCAGCGCGAACGCTTCCGCCACTCCCATCATCGTCGCGGTGTTGACGAGCTGGTTGCACGACTTGCATAACTGGCCGGCGCCGCTCGCGCCGATATGCGTGAACGTCTTGCCGATCGCCTTGAACACGGGCATACAGCGTTCGACGATAGCCGCGTCGCCGCCGATCATGCACGACAGCGTGCCGTCGATTGCGCCCTTGGGTCCGCCGCTGATCGGCGAATCGATGAAATGCGCGCCTTTCTCCGTGACGCGCCGCGCGAAGTCGACCGTCGCGGTCGCCGAAATCGTGCTGCAGTCGATCACCACCGCGTTGTGCTTGATGCCGTACATGACGCCGTCGTCGTCGAACAGCACCTTCTCGACGTCCGGCGTATCGGGCACGCACAGCAGCACGACTTCCGTCACGCGCGCGACACCCGCTGACGAGCCGCCGTCGTGAGCGCCGGCAGCAACGAGTTCGTCGACCCGGCCGCGGCTGCGATTGTGCACCGTGACTTTGAATCCCGCTTTCACGAGATTCTTCGCCATCGCATGGCCCATAATGCCGAGGCCGATGAAGCCGACCGGTGTGTCAGTCGTCACTGTCATATGTTTTCCCGTCGTAGATAGAACGCGAGTTGACAATGTAGAGCCTCGCTCATCAATATACAAGCGAAAATCCTTCCCCCACTCACGGTCCCCATGAAAAAAGCGATTGCGATTCTGTTCATGACTTTATTGCTGCCCGGTGCGATGGCGCACGCGCAGACCTACCCGGCCAAATCGGTGCGCATCGTCGTCGGCTTCACCCCCGGCGGCGTGACGGACGTGGCCGCGCGCATCCTCGCGCAGAAATTGACCGAACTCTGGGGCCAGACCGTGGTCGTCGACAACCGGCCGGGCGCGAGCGGCATCATAGGCGCTGAAACGGTCTCGAAAGCGGCGCCCGACGGCTACACCCTGCTGGTGTCGCCGCAGACCAGCACGTCGGTCGCCACCACGCTCTATCCGAAGCTGCCGTACGACGTGGTGCGCGATATCCCCATCATCACCGTAATCGGCTCGTCGCCGCAATTGCTCGTGCTGCACCCGTCGCTGCCGCCGCGCACGTTCAGGGAATTCATCCCGTTCGCGAAGGCCAACTATAAAACGCTGAGCTTCGGTTCCGGCGGCTTGGGCTCGACGCCGCATCTCGCCGGCGAACTTCTGAACCTGTCGCTCGACATCAAAATGGTGCATGTGCCGTACAAGGGCGAGAACACCGCCGTCGCCGACGTGCTCGGCGGCCAGTTGCCGTTGATGTTTTCCAGCCTGCCCGTGTCGCTGCCGTTGTCGAAGGCCGGCAAATTGCGCGCACTCGCCATCACCAGTCTCAAGCGGACGCCGCTCGCGCCCGAATATCCGACGATCGCGGAATCGGGAATACCGGGATTCGAAACCGCGACGTGGGTCGGACTGCACGCGCCGGGCGGCATCAACAAGGACCTGCTCGTGCGCATCAACGCCGACGTGATCAAGATCCTGAACCTGCCGGATACCCGGGAACGACTCGCGCAACAGGGGATCGACCGCGTCGGCAATTCACCCGACGAAGCCACGGCCTACCTGAAATCCGAAATCACCAAGTGGGCGAAGGTGATCAAAGCCGCGAACGTGCGGATCGATTAGTTTGCCCGCATCATGACTCTGACCGAGTTGCGCTATATCGTGGCGCTCGCGCGCGAGCGCCATTTCGGCCGTGCGGCGGAAAAATGTTTCGTCAGCCAGCCAACGCTGTCGGTCGCGATCAAGAAACTCGAAGAGGAGCTCGGCGTCACCCTGTTCGAGCGCCACACGTCCGACGTGACCGTGACGCCATTGGGCGTTCGCATCATCGAACAGGCGCAACGAGTGCTCGAGGAAACCGCCGCGATCAAGCATATCGCCGCGCAGGGCAAGGACCAGCTCGCGACCCCGCTGCGCGTCGGCGCGATCTACACGGTGGGTCCGTACCTGCTGCCGCAGTTGATCCCGATCGTGCACAAGCGCGCGCCGCACATGCCGCTGCTGCTGCAGGAGAATTACACCGCGAAGCTGGGTC
>Ga0265314_10003627_pt1 | contig 14848 bp, 12 predicted proteins | sample 4126metaG_FD_203106 | JGI IMG/M metagenome (GOLD analysis project Ga0265314, IMG submission 203106) | Rhizosphere microbial communities from Carex aquatilis grown in University of Washington, Seatle, WA, United States - 4-1-26 metaG | ecosystem: Host-associated > Plants > Roots > Rhizosphere >... | reverse complement strand
CCGAAGGAAAGCGCCGCCACGCCGATTCATTTGGCCGCGCAGACGGGGGCCACGGCAGCGGTGGCGCTGGCCAGGCCCTCCTTCGGCACGTCCATGTTCAGCGCGGCGGCGAGTTCGATCTGGTGCTCCTGCTCCTGGCAGAGAATCTTACGGATGGCTTCGGCGAGCGCATACTCGCCCAGCGATTCCGCCTGCCGCACGCGTTCACGGTAATTGCGCACGGTTTCGTTCTCATTGTCCAGGTCCAACTGCAGGAGCTCCGCCGGCTTTTCGGCCAGCTTGACGGTCTTTGGTGCGGTACATGGAGTCGCGCCCAGGTAATCGATCTGCTTCGCCAGCATGAGCGCGTGCTGCAGCTCTTCGCCGGCGTGCGTTTCGAGTTCCTTCGCAATCTCCATGTATTGCGCACCCTTTATAATCTGGCTGTAAATGACGTACGAAATCACCGCCTGGTATTCGCGCGCGAGGTCTTCGTTCAGCAATTCCGCCAGGCGTTCGCGCGAGATGGTCTCTGACTTTGCGGCGTGTTTGGAGTCGTTCATCGGCGTGCTCCTGAAATTGGGCGGGCCTAAGCGCCCCGGCGTGAGGTGAAGATCAGGGCAATCCCGCCGGCAATGGCGAGCGCTCCAAGGATCGGGGGCAGCGGAATCGTGTGTTCTTCAGACTTGCTGGCCTGAATCGGGCCCAGGTCGATGACTTTCTTCTGGGTCGTGTAAGTGATGCCCTGATAAGCGAGGGAACAAATCCCAATCGCGAGCAGCACAATTCCGGCGATCAATGCGGTCTTCATGATTCAATCCTCGATGAAATTCCAGGTTTGCCCGCTCCCACCCCGGCGCGGGCCGCATGCGCGCGGCCCGCGCCTTGGAAAGGATTAGCGGAGCGAACGGCCCGAAGCCGACGTGGCGACGTCCGCGCGCGCTTCGCCCGTGGACGAAACACCGTCCGCGCCGGTCTGCTTCAGGATTTCGACCGCCTTCTTGGTCCAATCGGAGTTTTCGCAGTGCACCGAGAGCAGAATGCCGCCCTTCTTGATGCGCCCTTCGAAGCGCTTGGCTTCGTATTCCGGGATGCCCATGCCCACGAGCGCGCCCACGAGCCCGCCGGCCGCGCCGCCCACACCGACGCCCGCCAACGCGGCCATGATCGGCCCCGCCGCCAGGAACGGCCCCACGCCCGGAATCGTCAGCAGGCCAATGCCGGCCAGCCAGCCCAGCGCGCCACCGATCACCGCGCCTGCGGTCGCGCCCGTCGTCGCGCCTTCCGGCGCCTTGGTGTGCTTCTCGGCCGCGAATTCCTTCGTGCCCATGTTTTCCGGCAGCAGCACGGAGATATCCGTGTTGCGGAAGCCCGCGGCTTTCAGCGCATCCACTCCGACTTCAACGCTGTAACGCGTGGCATAAATCCCGAATGCGGCAGTTTGCTTGGACATGATCCGGATCTCCTAGTCGAAATTGGTTTGGCGGCCGCGCTAATCGCTTCCGCAATAGGACAGGGGGCTCAAAGCAATGCCCGTGCCGCGTTTCACGCGGGTTGGCGCGTACATAAGGAAGAACATCGCGAAATCTGTGTATATTTTTTAGAAATGGCGCGCGAAGGAGGAAGACCTACGAGGTGCGTAGCTGAGAATTATCCTTGGAGACGCTTCTTTGCGTCCGAATTCCGATGCCGCCAGCAATTTTCAATGAGGGTGCGTAGGGTATAGCCGCGCGCGACTAGAGCACAGGAGCCTTTATATAAGGTGCGTTAGCTCCAACTACCTACTGCGCGACACAGCGCTGGCGCGTCTGGTTCATCAACATCTGGTGCGTGCCCAATGCGCCCGGCGAGCCATCGCTCGGGACTTTCTGTGTGTAGCTGCCGTCGGCTGACATTTCCCAGGCTTGTCGCGAATCCTGCAACATGATCTGCAGCGATTCCCACAGCTTCTCGCGCAAGGGGCGGTCTTCAACCGGCGTCACGACTTCGACGCGTGCGAGCAGATTGCGGTACATCCAGTCGGCCGAGCCAATGAAAAATTCGCCGTCCAGCGGGTCCTTCGCGCCGTTGCGGAAATAAAATACGCGCGAATGCTCGAGGAAGCGCCCGATCACCGAGCGCACGCGGATATTGTCGCTCAGGCCCGGCACGCCGGGGCGCAGGCAGCAGAAGCCGCGCACGATCAGATCCGTCTCCACGCCGACGCTCGACGATGCGTACAGCGCGCGGCAGATGGTGCGGTCTTCCAGGCTGTTCATCTTGGCAATGATGCCGCTGGGGCGGCCGCCCTTATGGTGCTCGGCTTCGCGTTCGATCATCTGCACGAAGCGGTCCCGGATATTTACCGGCGCGACGAGCAGCTTGCGGTAGCTCTTCTTGAGCGAGCGGCCCGTCAGGTAATGGAAGAGCTCGATGATGTCTTCGATCAAATCGGTGCGGCAGGTCAGCAGGCCGAAGTCCGTGTAGAGCCGCGCGGTCGAGCCGTTGTAATTGCCCGTGCCGATGTGCGCATAGCAGCGCAGCCCGTCGGTTTCCTGGCGCACGACCAGCGCGGTCTTGCAGTGCGTCTTCAGGCCCACGATGCCGTAGACGACGTGCACGCCGGCTTTTTCCAGCGCCAGCGCCCAGTGAATGTTGCGTTCTTCGTCAAAGCGCGCCTTCAGTTCGACCAGGCACACGACCTGCTTCCCGTTTTCGGCGGCGCGAATCAGCGTGGGAATAAATGCGCTGTCGGAGCCGGTGCGGTACACGGTCATCTTGATCGCGAGCACCTTGGGATCGTCGGCGGCGGCGGCGATGAAGCGCTCGACGCTGTTCGAGAAACTCTCGTACGGGTGATGCACGAGCAGATCGCCTTCGCGGATGATCGAGAAAAAGTCCAGTTCGTCGTCGGCGAGGCGCGGGGGGACCTGCGGCGTCCACGGGTCGAAGCGCAGCACGGGGCGAATCACTTCGCGCAGCTTGCCCAGGTCGGTGAAGTCGAGCGAACCGGAGACTTCGTAAATGTCCTCTTCGTCGATCTCGAGTTCTTCCATCAGGAATTGCCGGATCCACGGGTCCGGGTTGGGCCCGTGTTCGATGCGCAGCACCTTGGCGAAGCGGCGCTGGCGCAATTCTTGTTCGATCATCTCGAGGATGTCTTCGGCGTCTTCTTCGTCGCGGTCCATCTCGGCGTTGCGCGTGATCCGGAAGCTCGTCACGCCGAGCACCACCATGTCCGGGAAGAGCTTGTCGAGGTTGTGCTCGACGATGTCACGCAGATGGACGTAGCGGTATTCGTCGGGAGCGCCACCTTGCAGGCGCACGTAGCGCGGCAGGACTTCGGGCACCTTCACGCGCGCGAAGAGGTTCTCTTCGCGGTCCGGGTGGCGCAGCTTGACGGCCAGCGAGGTCGAGAGGTTCGAAATAAATGGAAACGGGTGGCCCGGATCGACGGCCAGCGGCGTCAGCACCGGAAAGACGCTCTGCTGGAAGTACTTGTTCGCGAAGCCGCGTTCCGCGGGCGAGAGGTTTTCCCAGTTGAGCAGGTGGATCCCGTTGCGCGCGAGTTCCGGCAAAATCTCCTGCTCGAAGCAGCGCGACTGCTGCGTGAGCATCGGCAGCACGGCCTGCCGGATCGCGGCGAGGGTCTGCGCCGGCGTGCGCCCGTCGGGGCCCGTCTGCACCAGTCCCGCAGCGACCGAGCGCTTCAACGCGCCGACGCGCTTCATGAAGAACTCGTCCAGGTTCGACGTGAAGATCGCGAGGAATTGGACGCGTTCCAATAACGGCGTGCGGCGGTCCAGGGCTTCGTGCAAAACGCGGCGGTTGAACTCCAGCCAGCTCAAGTCGCGGTTCAGATACAGGGGCTCGGCGATCTTGGTGGGGAAGATTTCAGTCCCGCCGCTGCGGGTTTCGGGGGCGCCCGCGACATTTGGGAATGACTGCGCGTTGACGGGCGAAGCGGAAGAAGGATTGGGGCTCATGGTGCCTCTTTCGGCGAAGGGAATACCGCATCAGCCTAGCGCGCTGGCTAGGTAGAGACAACGATATTGAGCGCTGGCGATGGAATGAATATTAGCGTTCTAAGAGTAATGTATAAATGAGTTTATATGAGCTAATCGACCTGCCGAAGCCCCCTTAGTGGGGCTTCGGGAGGCGTTGGCGCTGCGCTGGCGGCGGCTGGTCGTAGGCCGAATCCAGCACGATCGAGATCTCGACTTCCTGCGGCTGCTTCGGGTCGCCGCGCTGGACTTTCAGCTTGAGGGTCTCGCCCGCAGTCGGGTCCTGGTCCGTGAACGCCTGGAGGAATTCTTGGAACGTGTTCACCGGTTTGTCGTCCAACCCGATGATTCGGTCGCCCGCCTTGAGGCCGGCCTTTTCGGCGGCTTTACCGGCGGGTGTCTGCATGATCGTCGCCGGACCCGGGCGGCGCGGATCGACCACGAACGGGGGCGCGGGCGGATTGACCGTATCCAGCACGATCTCGGCGGTCTTCGTTTCGGTACCGTGCTGGTAGGTGACCTTGACCGTCGAACCCGCGGGGTAAGTGCCCATCACGCCGTCGAGGCGCACCAGCCCGTTGACCTTGTAGCCGTCGAAGCTGACGATCTTGTCGCCCTTCTGGAAGCCCGCCTTTTCCGCGGTCGAACCGGCCTTGGTAGTCTTGATCTCCGCGCCCGCTTTCACGGTTTCGTTCTCGTCGTTGGTGCACTGCAAGCCCCGGATATAGCCGTGGTACACGGAGCCGCCCGCGGCTTCCTTCAGGTCGGGGAGGAAGCGCTGGATCTGCTTGGCTGGAATCGCGAGGCCGATGCCGGTGTTCGCTTTCTGGCCGGTCTTGGTGGCGATCTGCCCGTTGATCCCGGCGAGTTTCCCGTCGAGCGTCAGAAGCGGGCCGCCCGAATTGCCTGGGTTGATCGCGGCGTCGGTCTGGATCGAGTCCGAGTACGTGCCCTGGTAGCGGTGCAGCGCCGAAATGATCCCCACCGTCACCGTGGGTTCGCCTTCGCCCGCGGTCAGGAACGGATTGCCGATCGCGATGACTTCCTGCCCGATGACCAGCTTGTCGGACTCGGCGAATTCCACGTACGGCATGTTCTGAACGTTGGGAATCTTCATCAGCGCGATGTCGCCGCGCATGTCGTTGCCCACGGTCTCGGCTTGATAAGTGTTCTTGCCCACGCGCACGCGCAGCGTCTTCTTGCCCTGCGTGACGTGGTAGTTGGTCAGCAGCAGGCCGTCGGGGGAGATCAACACGCCCGAGCCGCCGCCGGTGTCCTGAAAGACGAAGACGTAGGCCGGCACGAAGCGCTTGATCGTGTCTTCGAGGGCCTTTTCTTCTTCTTTCGCCTGCAGGGCGTAGTTCTCGGCCGCGGCCGCGGACTCCACGCACGTCAGCGCCAGGAGTCCGAGGACCCCGCAAACCGCCAATTTGTTTTGCATGTCTTTACTCCGCTGCCTGACTCAGAAGCACGTCCAGGCTGACCAGTTCCTGGCCGCGTTTGATCTTCATCTTGACCGTGTCACCGAGTTTAACGCGTTGGATGTCGCCCACCAGGCCCATGAAATCGACCACCATCTGCCCGTTGAATTCGACGATCACATCGCCCGGTTTCATGCCGGCTTTTTCAGCAGCGGAGTTGGGTTGCACGGAACCGACCTTCGCGCCCTGTACGCCATTGACGTTCGGATCGGCGGTCACGCCCAGGATCGGGCGCTTGGAAGTCTTGCCTGCCTTCAAGTCGGGGAGCACGCGCTGGATTACCGCGGCGTCCACCATAAAGCCCACGCCGCAGTTCTGGCGCCAGGGCGTCTTTTCGTTCAGGCGCGAAGTGATTCCCAGGACCTTGCCTTCCAGGTCGATCACCGGGCCGCCCAGATTGCCGTAATTGATCAGCGCGCTGATCTGCGTCGAATACCCCGGGAAGCGCGTGCGCCCGCTGACCGTGCCGCTGTTTAAGGTCAGCGTGCCCGGTGCTTCGCTGCGGCCCAGCACCGCGACGGCCTTGCCCTGGTCGAGCGCATCGATCTTGGCGAATTCCACCGCCGGGTACTTTGCCGTTGCCGCGCCTTCGAGCTTGAGGAGCGCCATGTCGTAGGACGAATCCTTGGCCACCACATGCGCGGCCACGCGCGTGCCGTCGGCCAGGAAGACATACAGCTTCGTGATCTTGGCGGCGGGTTTGTCGGGGCAGTCCAGGTTATGCGCGGCGGTCAGCACCAGGCCTTCGGCGTCGACGATAAAGCCGCTCGAAACGCTCTGCGGCGGGCGCTTGGCTTCGTACGGCGCGCGCTCCGCGTCGCGGGGGTATTCCTTCAGTTCCTTGAGCACTTCCTTGGCGCGGTTTTCGGGGACGTCGTCGGTCTCGCCTTCAAACACCACCCGCACGCCGACCGTGGATTTGCCCGGCACGGCGCTGGCCTGCTGGAACGCCAGGGTGCGCACGAACGGCGCGGCCTTGTCGCCATGGAGTTCCGGGCGCTTGGCCAGCGGCAGCTTCTTCAATTCGGCGAAGGCTTCGACCATGCGGTGCGTGGGGATCGCCATGCCCAGCCAGCGTGTGCGCGAAAAGCCCAGGCTCATGATGCCGAGCAGGTTGCCTTCGGCGTCGGTGAGCGGGCCGCCGTCGGAGCCCGGATTGACCGCGGCGTCCGTCTCGATCACGGGGCCGATGTAGCGGCTCTGGTCGTCCACCGAACTGACCTGATAGATGCCGCTGATCGAGCCCGCGCTCAAGGACACGATACCGTCGCGCTGGATTGTGAAATGCGGATTGCCCCACGAGTACACCGGATCGCCGACCTGGTACTTGGCCGAATCGGCCAGCGGCATGCAGACCTGGTTCTTGCCTTCGAACTTGATCAGCGCGCCTTCGCTCGGGCCGTCGTAGGCCACGAAGGTCGCGGGCTTGATCGTGCCATCGGCGAAGAAGATCTTGATGTCCTTGGCATCTTTGGGGATCACGGTGGTGTCGGTCAGGACCAAGCCGTCGGGCGTGACCACGACGCCCGTGCCATAGTAGCCGCCGACCGTATTCGTGGCTTCTTTGGGCAGGCAGGTGATGCCGACGACGGCCAGATTCAGGCGTTTGTAGACGTCAATGTGGACGTCTTCACCGGATTTGAGCGGCTTGGGCGGCGGCTGCGTACGAATACCGCCATCGGCGGCGAAGGACACGCCGACAAAGACGGCTGTAAGAAGGAGCAGGGCGATTTTGCGCACTTAAGGGCCCCCCGTCTAAAGACGGCTACGGCATGGCCGTAGAGGGTGATTAGGCTACACCAGCACGTGAGGCTCCGCCACCGTTTCTTGAACGCGGCGCGTGCCTGGACCCGCCGAAAGGCCCGTGTACGGCCGGCATGTACTGGACGTTGGAAACCCCTATCGTAATCAAACCTTGTGTCGATTTCTTGGTCACATGCGCAGAAGGGAATTTGTGCGGTATCTTTGCTGCCAATCTCTGGTTGTGGTGCCACTGGCTGCGGAAGTTTGCAGCCAGTGCGAAGCCGTTGGCTCGGGGACCCCGTCTAAGCTTGCTCGCCGTGGTCGTGGTCGTTTTGAATTTTAGTTTTCCGTTCCACGCCATCAAATGTAACATTACGTACGTAATATAAGGAGGCGCACCCATGTCCCACCCCACCGCTGACTCCACCGCAACCCCGACCGCCACGCACAACCCGCTCGGCATCCGCGGCATCGACCACATTGAATTCTTCGTCGATGACGTGGACAAGTGGGCCAACTTTTACGTCGAACGCTTTGGCATGTACCGCCGCGCCTATGGCGATCCGTCCACGGGCGTGAAGGGCCGCCGCGCCTTCGTCGTGGGCCAGGGCCGCGTCAATTTCCTGCTCGCCGAAGCCGCCGGCACGGGCCCCGAAGCCGACGTCATCCGCGCGTTCGTTGCGCTGCATGGCTCGGGCGTGAAGGACGTGGCTTTCCGCGTCGGCAACACCGAAGCCGCCCTCAAGCACGCCACGAGCAAAGGCGCGAAGCTCGTCCGTCCGCTCGACGAACACGACATTTTCGTGGGCGGGACCATCGCGGCCTATGGCGATGTGGTGCACTCTTTTATTCAGCGCAAAAAGCACGGCACCTTCGCGCCGGGATACGTGAACGTCGCGGGCGGGATCGAAGACGGCGAAATCTGCTTCGCGATGATCGACCACATCGTGGCCAACGTCGAACACATGGACGAATGGGTCAAATTCTACGCCGATGTCTTCGGCTTCGAGCAGCGCCAGCATTTTGACATCAAGACCGGGCGCAGTGCGTTGATGAGCAAAGTGGTCGGCGACGAAGAAGGCTACGTACGCCTGCCGATCAACGAGCCTTCGTCGAAGAACTCGCAGATCCAGGAATTCCTCGACTTCTTTAAAGGCCCGGGTGTGCAGCACATCGCGATCCTGACGCCGGACATCGTGCGCACGGTCGGCGAAATGCGCCGCCTGGGCGTGAAATTCATGGACGTGCCCGACACCTATTACGATGCGGAATTCACGAAGCGCGTCGGGGCGATCAAAGAGAACGTCGACGACTTGAAGCCCTTGCGCATTCTGGTGGACCGCGACCGCGCGGATGGGTATCTGCTGCAGCTCTTCACGCACCCGATCTTCGGGCGCCCGACGCTGTTCCACGAAATCATTCAGCGCCGCGGCAACTCGGACGGCTTCGGCGAAGGCAATTTCAAAGCGCTCTTCGAAGCCATCGAACGCGAACAGGTGAAGAGAGGGACGTTGTAAGACGCGTCCTTAGTATAGATCGAGGTTGTCATCGCCGAGTGTCTCAGCCCGAAACTTCCCCATCGCGGATGCGCGTCCTTAAATAGATTCGATCCGCCGTTTGGGTGCCTCTGCGTCGCGATCGTTTGCGACCAGTGCCGTCATGGCCATGTGCGTGTCGTCGCGGCTGAAGGCCGCGGTTAAAATAGCCAGGGTCGGAGGCGCGCTTTAGCGCGCCGCAGGCCCTGGAACGTGTCGTACGAAAATCCAAATCCTCACGCTGTGGCCGTCGGGCAAGTGCGGCGCAAGCCGCGCAATCCGTTTGTCGTGGCTTTGTCGTTTGCGTTGTGAGAGGAACAACCTTCGCGCGCCCCGTTGGGGCTTTCACAAAATTTAGGCCCCGTTTTCCAGGGCCGTTGGCCCTGGCTATTTCCACGTGGCCCTTTGGGCCGCACGACAACGGAGCAAGGCCAGCCTGTTTGACCGGCAATGCAATCGTCTTTGTCTCGCGCCTGGAGCATCGCTACTGCTCATTCTTCCGATCATCCAGATATTGCGCCCACGCGATCTCCTGCAAAAACTGTGCGTCGGACGCGTTGAGCCCACACGCATCCAAACCCACCGGCGAACAATCGGTCAGCGCCGCAAAGACCACGCACGCGTTCACGTAATAGCCTAGCTCGCCGGCATGCGCGCGATCCGGGCAATGAAAATCGAGTTCCGGACGCTTTGCCCACGCTTTCAGCCAGGCCATTCCGCCGCCCGCGACGCGGCCGCCGCATGCGCGCGCCAACTCGGCGGCATCGTTGTACATCGATTCATGCGTGTGCCGCGCGCCTTCGACATCGCCGCTGGCGTAGCTGAGCAGCTTGGTGCCTTGCGCCTGCGCGGCCTCGAAAATCTTCCGGCCGTATTCGCGCAGCCGTGCGCCGTTGCCGCCGTAGCTGTACACAATTTCATGGCACAGCACCCAGTCGTAACGGCCGTGCTGGAGCTCCGCGCGCGTGCGCTCGTCTTCCCACACGGTTTGGATCGTGGCGCCGCCGAGCGTGACAGCGCCGCTCTCGATGCGCGGCGTCGAAGCGGGCGCCGATGCGGAGAGTTTCCGCACGAGCTCCGGCAGATTGCCGACGGATACGATCTGGCTGTTGCCGAGGAATAGAACGCGCATCGCGGCCTCCGTTGCCGAAAACCATAGCGCGCCAGCCTGCATTCGCGAGGACCGGTGACTTGTAAATAAACTCGTGCTAACGGAAGATTTCCCTCGTGGCTCCCTAAGGAAAATGAAAATGCCGACGCCGACTTCGTTCACGATCCGAGTGACGCCGCATTTACGCGTGCGCAATACAGCCAAGGCGATTGAGTTTTACCGGCAAGCCTTTGGCGCCGTCGAGGTCGGGCGATACACCGACCCGGAAGGGGTCATTGCTTATGCTGGACTGAGCATTGGCGATGCGAAGTTGTCCCTGGCGGAAGAGTCGCCCGGATCCGGTTCGCCGAGCCCCCAGACGGTGGGCCACACGACGATCTGCATCGATCTGATCGTTCCCAACGTCGATGAAATGGTCAACCGCGCGGTCGCGCTGGGCGCAAAAATTCAATTCCCGGTCGAAAATCAGTTCTATGGCATCCGGCAGGGCCGCATCGTCGATCCGTTCGGCCACCAGTGGAGCATCGGCTCGCCGCTGGAAGGCGCGTAAGTACTGGCGTTGGGAATTCTTCTTAAATTTTGCCGACAAAAGCCTTGCGGCCTTCCTTTATATAAGGTAATTTAGGCAGGTCGGGCGTGGCGATCACCTAGCGCACTTGCGAAACCGCCGCGCCTTACAACCCGAGGCAAAACCCCAGACAACTCATCCAACGCCCTGCGAGAACTATCTCGCCAGCGCGCTCGTGTATTTACGCTTCGACGATGTGATCGTCGATTTATGGTTTCCGCCGTGTGATGGTGGAAGCGCCACGTGAACCCACGCCCGCGCGACAATTAATCGACAGAAGCGCCTCGAAATGCCGCGCTCGAAGCCCGCGTGCACGCAGAGAGGTTCCGTCCCCAACGGTTCGAGGCCTCTACGCCCGACTCGCGCAGAGGAATTGTTGCCGTTGACCACGCGCGTATGCGAAGGCTTGCACGTCCTGGCCGTGGTGCCATGGGTCGCGGTCGTTTGCGACCCATGCCGACGTTGGGATTGCAGCGATGAGCGCATTGTCGTCAGCCCCGTTCACGGGGCTTCGTTCGAGGCGCGCAAGCGCCGAGTGTAACCCCCGGCTTCAGCCGGGGGACAAGAGGTGTAGTGGTCGGCAAGCCTTTCGTTGTGGCCGTCGGGTAAGCGCGGCGACGTAGCCGCGCAATCCGTTACGGTTGTCGTTCATTCAGGGGCCGTGATGAAAAAGAGGAGTGCACAACGGTGCGTACTTTTACACCTCGAATGAAAACTGCCCCGGTTGCGTGGAACGCGCCGCGTTTGGAAATTTTTCATCCACGCACCGTGCACATTTTTTCGCGGACTTTCGGAGGGTGAAATTTTTGGCCGCAGGTAGTGCTCCGCCCACACTTTCAAAAAGGATTCCGTTACACTCCCCCCATGCTCTGGGTCTTCTTTGCGGCGCTCGTTTCGCTCATCTTTGGTCAGCTTTTCAAGCTCGCCCAACGGCGCGGCCACCATGGGCCCACCGTGGTTACGCTCACGTACGCCACGATGTCCGTGCTGCTGGCCGCGTATCTGGGCGTAACCGGGTTCGAACTCACCCGGCCGGTGATTACGGTCGGCCTCTTTACCGGCGTGATCTTCATTCTCTCGATGCTCGCGCTGACTTACGCGTTGGTGCGGATCGAAGTCGCCGCGGCGCTGCTCGCGTTCCGGCTTTCGATCATGCTCCCGATCGGCCTGGGCGTGTTCATCTGGGAGGACACGCTCTCTCCGGTTCAGTGCGTGGGCCTGGCGTTGGCGCTGCTGAGTCTGGTGCTGATGAACCTGAAGCGCCGCGCGGTCCAGATTTCCACCGAAGGCCCGGCGCGGCCCGGCTGGAAGCTGACGGTGCTTTTGGTTCTCGCGGTGTTCGTGCTGCAGGGCCTCGGCAATCTGGGCACGAGCCTGGTCGGGAAGTGGGACCTGCGCGAGCAGATCGCGAGCATCTCCTGGTTGGTGTCCACGGTCGCGGCGGTGCTGGGCGCAGTGGTGCTGGTGTTCCTGAAACACGCGCCCACGCGCGGCGAAGTCCTGTTTGGGCTGGGCGTGGGGGTCTTCAATATCCTCTGCCTGGTGGTGATTTTTTACGCGCAGACGATGGTGCCGGCGAACGTGTACTTCCCGATCATGGGCTGCACGGTGGTGATTATGGATAGCCTGTGCGCGCACTTTTTATGGAAGGAGCGCCTCAGCGTGGCGGCGGTGGCGGGCATGCTCTGCGGCGCGGGCTCGATGTTCCTGGTGAAGTAAACCTATGCGGGCGTGGAAAGTCCGGCGGGCTCGGGGCGCTTTTCCACGAGCAGATACAGGCCGCTGAAGATCGCGATGACGGTGCTGCCTTCGTGGGCCAGCACGGCCAGCCAGAGCGGCAGATGCAGGAACGCGCCGACCAACAGCAGCACGATCACGCTGAAGGCGAAGATCAGGCTGCGCCGGATGGTGGCGCGCGTGCGGCGGCTGAGCCAGTAGGCCAGGCCGAGCGCGCGCAAATCGTCGCGCATCAGGACGACATCGGCGGTTTCGAGGGCCACGTCGGTGCCCGCGCCGCCCATGGCCACGCCCACATCGGCGGCGGCCAGCGCGGGGGCGTCGTTCACGCCGTCGCCGACATAGCAGACTGCGCCGTGCTGGGCTTTCAGCGCCGCGATCTCGACGGACTTCTGGCCGGGCAAAAGGCCCGCGCGGCAGGTGTCGACGCCGACTTCCTTGGCCACCGCCTGCGCGACGCGCTCGTGGTCGCCGGTGAGCATGACCACGCGCGCAACGCCTTCCCCGCGCAACGCCTTGAGTGCCGCGGCGGCTTCGGGGCGCGGGCGATCGGCGATCCCGATGGCGCCATACGGCCCGCCCGCGGACGAAACCAGAAGCGCGGTCAGGCCTTTTTCGCGCAGTGCACGGCCCTGCTCGATCAGCGCCGGAGGGAGTTCGATGTGGTGCTTGGCAAAGACTTCTTCGCGGCCCACGCCGATCAGCTTGCCCGCCACGACGGCGTGGACGCCGTGGCCCACGTGCGCGTCGAATTCGGCGACGGGTTCGAGCGCCAGGCCGCGCCGGTTCGCTTCGTCGACGACCGCCTGGCCGAGGGCGTGTTCGCTGCGCTTCTCGATGGAAGCAGCGTACACCAGCATGCGTTCGAGCTGTTTTTCGTCACCGGAGGATTCGTAGAGCGCGACGACTTCGGGTTTCCCGCGCGTGAGGGTGCCGGTTTTGTCCAGGGCCAGCGTGTGCGCGTCAGCCAGGCGCTCCAGCGCCGCACCGCTTTTGAAGAGCACGCCCGAGCGCGCCGCGCGGGTCAGCGCCGCCAGCACCGCCGAAGGCGTCGCAATCATCACGGCGCAGGGCGAAGCCGCGACCAGAAAGGTCATGCCGGTGTAAAAGGCATCGGCGAATTCCTGGCCGAAAAAGCGCCATTGGATCAGCGTCGCGGCGCTGGTGGCCGCCAGGACGCCCAGCACATAGGGCTGCTGCCAGCGTGCGATGCGGGTTTCGGTGAGGGTCTTTTCGTCGCGGGCTTCCCCGACCAGCTTCACGATCTTGGCGAGCATGCTTTCGCCGCTGGCGCGCGTGGCCTTTACGACCAGCGAGCCGCGGTGATTGAAGGTGCCCGCAAAGACTTCCTCCCCCGGGCCTTTGTCGACGGGGATCGATTCGCCGGTCAGCGTGGATTCGTCGAGCGAGCTGGTGCCTTCGAGGATCTCGCCATCGACGGGGAGCCGTTCGGCGGGATTGACGCGGACTTTGTCGCCGGGCAGCACCTGTTCGATGGGCACGCGCGTTTCAACACCATCGCGCAGCACCAGTGCGGTGGCGGGGCGCAACTTAACGAGGGATTCGATCGTGCGCGCGGTGCGCTCGAGCGTGTACTTTTCAAGGGTTCCGGAGAGGGCGAAGAGAAAGAGCAGGACCACGCCTTCGGCGGGATGCTTGAGCAGCGCCGCGCCGCCGGCGCCCAGGAGCATCAGGAAATTCACATCGAGCAGGCGGTGGCGCAGGTCGGCGAAGGTTTCGCGGAGCGGCATCCACGCGCCGGCCAGATAGGCCAAGGCGTATAGTCCGACGGCCAGTTCGGCGTGGAAGGATTCAAACAGGTAGCCGGTCAACCCGGCAAGCGCACAAACCGCGGTCAGACTGGCGCGAAAAGCAGGTTGATCGTTAAAGGTGGTGGGGCGGGACATGGAGGCGCTCAAAGTTCTCTAGCGCCAGTATAGGGCCAGGCATGCGATTACGCCTAAAAAGAACAGCCCCCAGATTGCTCTGGGGGCTGCACCTTCCTTCCGGTTTTGTCAGAGGAGTGTGGGCTGGTTGCTTAGAACCGGAAGAAGCCGCCGATGTTGAAGTGCGGGTGCGATTCGTAGCGCACCGGCTGACCGTAGTAGTAGCCCGGGACCCAGACGGAGACGGCGCGGGTTTCGTACTTCGGCGGGCAGTAGAAGCTTTCGTTGTGGCCCGGCGAAACCAAGACCGTGATCTGGCGGCCGTACTGGTCAACCGTGGTGCTATAGACCGGGGCGACCCAGCGGGTTTCGTAGACGCCGCCGCCAATCTGGATGTTCTCATAGCGGGTCTCGTAGTGGCCCGGGACGTATTCGCGGGCGACCGGGTAGTAACCGCCGCCGGAGGAGAAGCTCACCCCGACAAAGTCGCGCGCTTCAGCGTTGCCCGACCCGGCGAACATGGCCAGCGCCAGCACCGCACTCATTCCCAGTTTCGTGGTCGTCGTCAGCATGATCATTCTCCTCTTTCTCTTCTCCCAAGGGATCATTCCCTTGCCTCGTAAGTTAGACGAGCTTGCGGGGGAGGTATTCAAGTGAGCCTACGTACTAAAATAAAATTTCTTGTAAGTCGTTCAATGATAATAATATAAATGTCAATTACGGTTGAAAATTTTCATCGAATGGGGTGAAATCTTAAAAAGACCAAGCACAGAGGAGACCTAGATTAGGGCTAAATTAGTGTTCGATCCGCATGCGCTTGCGGCA
>Ga0265314_10003626_pt1 | contig 14848 bp, 10 predicted proteins | sample 4126metaG_FD_203106 | JGI IMG/M metagenome (GOLD analysis project Ga0265314, IMG submission 203106) | Rhizosphere microbial communities from Carex aquatilis grown in University of Washington, Seatle, WA, United States - 4-1-26 metaG | ecosystem: Host-associated > Plants > Roots > Rhizosphere >... | reverse complement strand
CGGTAGGATTCGCGCTGGACCTGCTCGCGCACGGGCAGAATGGCCTCGGGCCCGCCCAAATCCACGACGATGTTGCCGCGTTCAAAACGGCGCACGATGCCGGAGATCAGCTCGCCCTTCTTATCGCGGTACTGGTTGAAGACGTTCTCGCGCTCGGCTTCGCGCACCCGCTGCAGGATGACCTGTTTGGCGGTCTGGGCCGCGAAACGGCCGAAGGTCTTCCAGGCACGATTGAGCTTGAGCAGCGCGCCGTACTTGCCGTCTTGCTCTTCGGCCTTGGCCTGATCCTTGTCGTCGTAGAAGATCTGGAACAGCAGTTCGTCCCCGACGTCGGCCTGCAGGTTGAAGCGGTTCGCTTCTTCCAGCGTGATTTCCTTGGCCGGCTGAGTGACCGGATCGGCCACGATGATGATCTGCGATAGGTCGACCCTGCCCGTGGCCTCGTTGAAGGTCGCTTCCATCTCGCGATCTTCGCCGAACGCCTTCTTGGCTGCGGTCAATATGGCCTGCTCGAGTGCTTCGACCAGGACCTTGCGCTCAATGTTCTTGTCTTTCGAGACCTGGTCGAGCACCAGGCTCAAGCTTGTACCGTCGCTCATGACGCACTCCTCGGTGACGTTTGGGACCCACTGCCGCGGCCTTTGGGGACCGCAGGGCCCTCCCCTGCTGACCGGCGGAATTCGGCTTCCCAGTCGGGAACCAGGTTGGCACGCACGACGATGTCGAGAGGCAGTTGGTACGACCTGCCCTCGCAATCGATCTGCACCCGTCCCTCTCGGGCACCAGCAAGAACGCCGGAAAAGTTCCGCCGTCCATCCACCGGATCTGTCGTTCGAATCTTGGCTTTTTGCCCGGCAAAGCGGGCGAAATCTCGTTCCCGGCGTAGCGGCCGGTCGATGCCTGGCGAGCTCACCTCAAGCCGGTAGGCGTGGTGAATGCAGTCCGCCACGTCGAGCGTGGCCGAAAGGTCGCGGCTCACTTGCTCGCAATCCTCGTGGCTGACGAACATCGGCTCGAACACCGAAACATCTTCTTCGCCGTCCCCTGGCACCTTCGGGCCTTCCGGCCGATCGATGAACACGCGCATGACCCAACCCTCGGCTTCGCGGTTCCATTGCAGTTCGACAAGCTCCAGGCCAGCCCCTTCGATGGGGGGCTCAATCAGCCTCCAGAGATCGTCGATTTCCTTGCGCATTTTTTGCGTACCTGACGGGGTCGTTTTCTTTCTGGGGAATCGTTGGACAAAAAAAAGGCGGGCTTGCGGGCCCGCCCTCGTTCGGGTGTGCCTTATGATGTTTCACGTTCTTAGCACGGCACAGTTTCTAGCGCAATCGCTGGCCAGCCCGGCGCGCCAGTTGCCCGGGCAGCCCACTTCGGCGGTTGAACTTGAAGCGAAAGGGCGATAGGTCTTGGCCCGGTCGAGCGTCGAAGCTGGCGCCCGCCAAGGCGATTTTCCAGGAGAACTACCATGGCCAGTGCACATCTCGGGGTCGGAGTGATTGGTTGCGGAACCGTCGGAGGCGGCGTCGTGAAGCTGCTTACCTCGCAGAAAGAGCACCTCCTGCGCAAGACCGGCGTGACCATCGAACTGCGCAGGGCCGCCGATCTCGACCCAGCCAAGCGCGCCGCCACAGGACTACCAGAAGCCCTGCTCGCAGCCGATGCTAACGCCGTACTCAGCGACCCTGACATCGGTGTCGTGGTCGAAGTCATCGGTGGCACCAAGCCCGCGCAAGCCTTCATCGAATCCGCACTCAAGGCGGGCAAGCACGTGGTCACCGCCAATAAGGAGCTTATCGCCAAGAAAGGTCCTGAGCTCTTCGCACTGGCGCGCAAGCACAACGTGACCCTTCACTTCGAGGCCAGCGTGTGTGGCGGCATTCCAGTGATCAATGCCTTCGGCCAATCGCTGGCCGCCAACCGCTTCGAGAAAATCCTCGGCATCGTCAACGGCACGACCAACTTCATCCTGACCAAGATGTACCGGGAAGGTGCCGAATTCGCCGACGTCCTGGCCGAAGCCCAGCGTCTCGGCTACGCCGAGGCCGACCCGACGGCCGATGTGGACGGCCACGATGCCGCCTACAAGCTGGCCATCTTGGCCTCGATGGCGTTCGACAGCCACTTCGACTATCGGGAAATCCACACCGAAGGGATCCGCAACATCTCGGCGGGCGACATCGCCATCGCCAAGGGCTACGGTTTCGTCATCAAGCTGCTGGCCATCGGCGTTGCCCACGACGATGACCGGGTCGAATTGCGGGTCCATCCCGTGATGGTGCCCAAACACCATCCGCTGGCCGCAGTCAACGATTCCTTCAACGCCGTCTTCGCGCGTGGCAATTTCGTGGGCGACGTCATGTTCTACGGCCGCGGCGCAGGCGAGCTGCCGACGGCGTCGGCCATCGTGGGTGACATCATCGATCTGGCCATGCACCAGGCCAAGGGCGGAACCAGCCCGCGCATGAATTTCGGGTCGCTGAAAAAGACCGTGGTTCCCATGGGCGAGGTCAAGACCCAGTTCTACCTTCGCCTCGACGTCAAGGATCAACCCGGCGTGCTCGCCTCCATCACCAAGATCTTCGGCGACTGCGGCGTCAGCATCAGCGCGGTCACGCAGAAGGAAGCCACCGGCGAATCGGTCGAGCTGGTCATCTTCACCCACGAGGTCGCCGAATCCGACTTCCAAAAAGCCGTGACCGGCATCCGTGCGCTCGATGTGGTGGTGGGCGTTCGATCGCTGATCCGGGTTCACGTGTAAGAAAATTTCACCACAGCGAGCGCAGAGAGCACAGAGGTTGCGGAGTGAAGAAGGGGTTCGGATCTAGGATCCGGAGAGCCCTTTCTTTCCAGCCTCTGCGCTCGCTGCGTCTCTGTGGTGAGATAAGTCCGGCGTCCCCGACGCTACGGCTGCGGTTTGGCCGCGGGGTTGAAGAGCAGTTTGTGCGCCTCGCGCAGGATCGTCGGGATCTGCTCGCGGAACGGCGAATCGGGTAGTGCGGCGACCATCGCAGCATCCTCGAACTCGGCGGCGCGATTGCCTGGCACCCAGATGTCGTCGGGACTCATGGACATGTACCGCTCTTGCGCAAAAGCGAGTAGGTCGTAGGCGACGACCAGGTTGCGCAACCAGAGAATGCGGCGCACGTTGATCTTGCCCGGCAGCTCGTTCCATTCGCGCAGTCCTTCGAACCAGCGCCGCGCGAAATCGTTACCGACAGCCTGGCGATAGGCTTCCTCCATGCGTTTTCCGATGGGTTCCAGAACCGGCGCCGGGTCGGCCAGCAGCGGCAGCACCTTCATATGCTCGTCGAAATCCGTTGGCCGGGCTGCGCCGATCGACAAGGTGTGGATGTCGGGATTGGACAGGCACCACAAGTCGTTGAAGACCATGGGCGACAGCGGCTCGCACAGCGCGCGCAAGCGGGCCGATGGGCGATACAAGCGGCCGCCCTTATCGGACGGGCTGATGATGAAGGTGCCCATGTCGTGGCGCCGTGCCGCTGCGAGGATGGGCAGATTGTCTTGGAACAGGTAGTAGTAGTGAAAGTTGATGTAGTCCAAACGGTCGGATTCGATCATGCGCAAGATGAGCGGTCTCGGGGCATGGGTGGAAAATCCGATATGGCGGATGCGTCCTTGCTTGCGCCAGCGTTCGACGACCTCCAAGCAGCCGCCGGACGCCAGCGACCAGTCGACCGAGTCCTTGTCGTTCACGCCGTGAATGGCAAAGAGATCCAGATAGTCGACCTTCAAAAGCTGGAAGGATTCCTCAAGCTGCGCCTCGAATTCCTTCACATTCACCGACGGCCGCACCTTGGTCTGCAAGATGAAGCGATCGCGCCGGTGGCGGGCCAAGGCTGGGCCGAGCTGTGCCTCGCTGGTGCCGTAGCCGCGCGCGGTTTCGACGTGGGTGATGCCGAGGTCCAGGGCGCGGTCGAGGGTGGCTTCCAGATTTCTTTGACTATCGGCGCCCGTCGCCACGCCGCGATCCCACGATTCCTGGTAGCGCATGCCTCCGAGGGAAAAGACAGGCAGCGCGAGGTTGGTTCTGCCAAAGCGTCGGTAGATCACGATGGCGAAGTGTATCATCATCGGCCCATGCATCGAACGACCCATCTCCCGCAACGAGCCCTGCCGGTTTACTGGGCTCTGCTCATAGCCGCTCTTGTACCCGGCACCGCCCACGCCTCGAGCACGATGGAGATCATCGGCGCCACTACGGGCGGCAATCAGATCACAGCGCGTGTCCTTTCCCACGGCTCGGCGGCTACCTACTTCAACCCGTCGCTGCTGCCCGAGGCGACGCCAAAACTGGAAGCCGGTCTGTTTGGACTGGCGGTCCAGAGCAACATCACCTTGAAGGCACGCCCAGCCGGCGTGGATGTACCAACCTCGATCTATTCGACCGACGCTCCCGGACGGCCGCTGGCTACCGTGGACCTGCCGAACCCACGTGCCAACACAGACGCGGACAGCAATGTTGTCTACGCTGCCATCGGAATGGTTCGCCCGCTGGCGGGAAAGGCCTTGGTGTTTGGCTTCCACGCCTTCCTGCCCGTCCGTGCATTTCTGGACCAGAAGGGCTTCTTCGCCGATGAACGCGAGCAGTATTTCTCCAATCAGCTTCATTTCGAGTTACTGGGCGATCGCTTGAACGTATCCAGCATCGCCTTCGCCTTGGGCTCGCAACTCAACGACTGGATTTCCATTGGTGCGGGCATTGATGTTGCCATCTTCACCGTGTCGAAAGTCACGGTCTACGTCCCCGATGGATCCGATCAAAGCCACGTGCTGCTGGCGCCGGACATTCACACCGACAGCAAATTCAAACCCTATTTCGCCGCCACCCTTCATCCGACCACACGCAGTTCCGTCGTCGCCACCCTGCACTTCCCGTTTGCCAACAACACCCAGGGCGAAAACGACCTGCGCTTCTGGAACTACACCTATCCGAATGGGCAGACTTCAGTGCAGCAGGTCTACACCATCTCGCAAGGCAGCGAACCCCTGCGGTTCGCTCTCGGCGGCAGCTACAGCGGCACGCGTCTGCCCGACGGCCGCGCGCCGTGGGAAGTCGGCGTGCAGCTACTCGCCGAGCGATGGTCACAGTACTACACCCGGCAAGGTGTACACCCGCTCGATACATGGAACAACACGGTCAGCATCGCGCTGGGAGGTGGATTTCTCTGGCGTGAGCGGCACGTCACCGCGGACATCGGCTATGTGCCATCGCCCGTGCCGGACCAGACCGGACGCACGAACTATGTCGACAATTCGCGCCTGGTGGCCAGTGCGGGCATCGAGGGGGCGGTAAAATTCCTTGGCCGCGACCTCGAAGCCGGTGTCACTTTTTTTGGTTCCTACTTCCTGCCCCGCGAGGTCAGCAAGGATCCCAACGCCGCACACCCAGTTCTCGACGAATACCCGGACAATGCAACGAATATCCTAACGAGGTTACCCGTCACGGACGCAGCGGGACTGCAAACCAACAACCCCGGCTATCCCGGCTGGAAAAGCACGGGCTACATGCTCGGCGCCGGCGCGACCTTCCGGATCTCTCGCTAGCGTCGGCTTTGCGTCGGCTACGGAAACAGTTTTGATTCGTTCGCGCGCACGCAGGCGCAGCTGATAGCGCCAGTTGGGCCCACGCCACCGTCCGCACCGTTAGCATCGACGGCGCCAGCGCCTAGACCTCCACCATCGGCAGCGCCGCAGTCGACACCCATGGCAGCTCCAAACCTAACCATGGTGAAGTTGCTGTTGCAGGTGAGGTCGGGAGCGCTGCCGGTGCCAGGATTTGCGTACAACGTTGCCAGCTGGGATGGTGTGCTGGCGAGAACCGTCTGCGTCGAGTTGAAGACAAGCGAACCCATCAGCCTGTCCGCAGCGACCGCGATGGCTTCGACTGAAGTGATTTGTCGCTGGACCGAATAGAGTTGCCCCGAAATCGACGTTCCACTCAGTTGAATGGTAATCCCTGGATTGCCATCGTTGTCTTCATCGATCACGCGCGGATCGTCCGCCGCGGTCGGTAGGGGGTCGGAAAAAGGATCGACGAGCACGGCTCCTGCAATCTCTGGTGCCGGCGGCAAGCTGAGAATCGAGTATCCGTCGGCCCCTGGCGCGAAACTCCCCGTGCGGTGGATGAGCTTCTCAGTGTGAGCCCACGCCTCCGGAATCAGAACAACCGGGACAAAGGGCTTGGATTGGTCGTTCTCGACGCGGTCACAGTATCGACCATCCAGGACGACCGCCGTCCCAGTCTGGCTGATCGTCATCAACACAAAGAAAATGCTCTCGGTGTGAAGCTCGCCCACGACCGCAGCGTTGACGATCTGCGACCCCTGCACGCGCGCGACCCAGGTGCCCGAGAGATCTGTCACACTGGCCAGAGCGGGCTTGTCCGTGCAGTACGGCATGGCCACGGCGGCTTCCTGCCCGCCCGTCTCGGCCTCGCCAACCTTCTGCGCGTCCGGGTTCGCGCCGCCTCCGCCTCCGCACGCGGCGACGAGAACCGCGACATACAGAACAAGAAGATTTTTTCGCATGAGGCAACCTAGGCCTTGAGCGCGGCGAGGACCAGCTCGTAGTTGGGTTCGCGGGCAATTTCCGACACCAGCTCGGTGTGGATGACCTTGTCGTTCTCGTCGAGAACCACCACGGCGCGCGCGCAAATGCCGGTCAGGGGACCGCTGGTAAGAAGCACGCCGTAGTCGCGGGCGAACTCGCGCGAGCGCATCATGGACAAAGTGATGATCTCGGTCAGTTTCTCGTTCGTCCGGAACCTTTCGGCCGCGAAGGGCAGATCCGCCGATACCATGACGATGGCGCAGTTCGGAATTTCCTTCGCTTTCTCGTTGAACTTGCGCGCTGAAGTGGCGCACACCGACGTGTCCAGGCTGGGTACGATGTTGAGAACCTTCTTCTTGCCCTTGAAGTCGCCCAGCGAAACGTCCTGCAAGTCCTCGCCGACCAGCTTGAAATCGGGCGCTTGGCTGCCCACGGTCGGCAAACTGCCCGAGGTGGTGATGGGTTTTCCTTTGAGTGTGATGGTGGCCATTGTCTTCCCTTCCCTGCGACAGCCTATCAGAACCCACACCCGGTGCGGCGGGCAAGTCACCCTTCTTTGCCCCGCTTGACTTTGCGATTCCGCGGTCGTAGATCGCCCGTCCATGCCGAATCGGTAGAAACAACCGAACGGGGGAACCAGAGGGGTAACACCCATGGGGCTAAGTGCATCAGCACCGGAGTGCTCCTCTCTCCGAGCCCGACAGCTAACCTCGTAGGCGCGCGGCACGACGGAGGTCAAGGCCGCACCAGGAGATCCGATGCCCGAACAAAGTAGTCCGCCAGCCAAGGTCGACCCCAGCGCGTCGGAGGACGACAGTAGTAGCGTCAGCCTGGCGGCTCTGGAAGGCCCGAGTTTCTACGAGCGACTCTGGAATGTTCTGCAGGGACGCCCGAGAAACTTCCGCGATCCGAAGATCTTCCACAAAATCTCCCTGATCGCCTTTCTGGCCTGGATTGGCCTCGGTGCCGATGGGCTTTCGTCTTCGTCCTACGGGCCTGACGAATGTTTCCGCGCGTTGCGAGAACGAGGCGACTACACCTTCCTGGCGGTATTCCTGGCCATCGCCACCGCTGGCACGGTCATGATCCTATCGCTGTCCTACAGTAGGATCATCGAACACTTCCCGTCCGGCGGCGGCGGCTACGTCGTCGCCACCAAGCTGCTGGGCCGACACGCCGGGGTGGCTTCCGGAAGCGCCTTGCTGGTGGACTACGTACTCACGATTTCGGTGTCCATCGCCTCGGGCGCCGATGCCGTGTTCAACATGTTGCCCATCGGGTGGCACCGATGGAAACTCGTCGTCGAGATCGCCGCTATCCTCCTCCTCATCCTGCTCAACCTGCGCGGGGTCAAAGAATCGGTGACCGCCATGATGCCGGTCTTTCTGATCTTTCTCGTCACGCATGCCATTTTGATCGGTGGCGGACTGATATCGCACTTCGGACGATTGGGCGAAATCGCGACCGACGTCTCGACGGGGCTTCAGCAAGGCCGATCCACCCTGGGACTGTGGGGACTGTTCATGCTGTTCACCGCGGCGTTCGCACGCGGCAGCGGTACGTACACCGGCATCGAGGCGGTCTCCAACGGCCTGCAGATCATGCGCGAGCCGCGCGTGCACACCGGCAAAAAGACCATGGCCTACATGGCCCTTTCGCTGGGCATCACCTCGGGCGGCATTCTGCTGTGCTACCTGCTCTTCAAGGTCGCCCCCGCGGAAGGGAAAACCCTCAACGGCGTGCTCGTCGAGGCTTTCGCCGGTAACTGGACCTTGTTCGGCCTTCCTCTCGGGAAGGTGTTCGTGGGTCTCGTTCTGGCGTCGGAAGGCGCGTTGCTGCTCGTCGCGGCGCAGACCGGCTTCATCGACGGTCCGCGCGTCATGTCGAACATGGCGGTGGACTCGTGGTTGCCTCGCCGATTCGCTTCGCTTTCCGATCGGCTGACCACCGCCAACGGAATCATCATCCTCGGCTCGGCAGCGCTTGTCCTGCTCATCGCCACGCATGGAAACATCGACACCCTAGTCGTGATGTACGCCATCAACGTCTTCGTGACTTTCTCGCTCTCGCAACTCGGGATGTGCCGCTTCTGGTGGCAGCGCAGGTCACGCGCCGGCCATTGGAAGCGGCAATTTTTCCTGCACGCGGTGGCGCTCGTCCTATGCGCCGCCATCCTGATCTTCACGGTGGCGCAGAAATTCTCCGAGGGCGCCTGGGTCACACTCCTGGTCACCACGGCGCTGGTCGTGCTCTGTCTGTGCATCGAACTGCACTACCGCCACGTCGCCCAGCAACTGCGGCGACTGGACCAAGAGCTCGGTGACCTTGGCCTGCTCGAAGGCGAAGGTGGCGAGCCCGATCCCAAGCAACCGACGGCGGTCCTGATGGTGGGCAGCTACGGCGGAATCGGCATTCACTCGCTGCTCTCCATCCAACGCAGCTATGCCGGCTACTTCAAGAACGTCATCTTCGTATCCGTGGCCGTGCTCGATTCGGGCACTTTCAAGGGCGAGGAAGAAATTGAGAGCCTGCAAGCGCAGACACGAGCGTCGCTTGACAAGTACGTCAAGCTGGCGCGTGGCCTGGGCTGGAGCGCATCGTCGCGCATGGGCTCGGGCCTCGATGCGGTCAAGGTGGCGACGTCGATCTGTTCCGAACTGGCAGGCGAATACCCGCACACCATTTTCTTCGCGGGCAAGCTGATTTGGAAGCGCGAGACCTGGTGGCAGCGCATCCTGCACAACGAAACCGCGTACCAGATCGAACGGCGCCTGCACTGGAAGGGTCTGTCCATGGGCGTGCTGCCGATCCGCGTCGGTCTGGAATCGGAAAACCGCGCGGCGCCCATCACCGCAGGCTAGGAACCCTTTTTGGGTTTCCGTTCTAAGTGCTAGTCTGCGCGCCCAATGTCTGACCGACCATCCAAGAAAATCCGCCGCGCCTTTCTCGACTACTTCGTGGGCAAGGGCCACGAAGAGATCGCCAGCTCGTCGCTGGTTCCCGCCAACGACCCGACGCTGATGTTCGCCAACGCGGGCATGAACCAGTTCAAGGACGTGTTCACGGGCAAGACCACGCGCGCGATCCGGCGCGCCACAAGCTCGCAAAAGTGCGTGCGCGCCGGCGGGAAGCACAACGACCTGGAAAACGTGGGCCGCACCGCGCGCCACCACACCTTCTTCGAGATGCTGGGCAACTTCTCGTTCGGCGACTACTTCAAGCCCGACGCCATCGCCTTCGCCTACGAGCTGCTGGTGAAGAACCTCGGCATCGATCCCAAGCGCCTGGTCTACACGGTCCATCACACCGACGACGAAGCCAGCGCTCTGTGGAAGAAGATAGCGGGCGTGGACGACTCCCGCGTCGTCCGCCTAGGCGACAAGGACAACTTCTGGGCCATGGGCGAAACCGGGCCGTGCGGCCCGTGCAGCGAGATCCACTTCCACCAAAGCGACGATATTCCCTGCGCTGAGGCCGCTGCTGGCAACGCGTGCCAGGGGCCCGCCTGCGACTGCGACCGATGGATCGAAATCTGGAACCTGGTCTTCATGCAGTTCGAGCAGTTCGCGGACAAGACGCGAAAACCCTTGCCAAAACCATCGGTCGACACGGGCATGGGCCTTGAACGCCTGGCCGCGGTCATCGGCGGTTTTCGCTCGAACTACGAAACCGATCTGATTCGCCCGCTCATCGCGGAAGTGGAAAAGTTGACCGGCAAGGCCTTCGCGCCCGCAGACTACGCGCCGGGATCGACCGCGGTCTCGATGCGCGCCATCGCCGACCACGCGCGGTCGACGGCCTTTTTGATCGCCGACGGCGTCTTCCCCGAGAAGACCGGCCGCGAATACGTCCTGCGCCGGATCATGAGACGCGCCATCTACCACGGCTGGTTGCTCGGCATCGACAAACCCTTCCTGGCCGGCCTCGCTGGGCGCGTGATCGAAGAGCTCGGCGACACCTACGCCGAGCTCGTCGAGCGCAAGAGCCTCATCCTCGAAGTCACAGATCTTGAAGAAAAACGTTTCCGCGAAACCCTCGACCGCGGCATGCGCATCCTCGACGAAGAAGCAGGCAAGCTGTCGGGCAAGATCATTCCCGGCGCGGTGGCCTTCAAGCTCTACGACACCTTCGGCTTCCCCATGGATCTCACGCGCGTGATCGCCGCCGGCCGCGGACTGGACGTGGACGAGGTCGGTTTCGAGCGCGCCATGGACGAACAGCGCAAGCGCGCCGACTTCGCCGGCTCGGGCGAGGTCGCCGTCGAAGCTGTCTTCCAGACCATCTTGAATCGCGTGGGCGCGACCAAGTTCGTCGGCTACGAATCGACGCTAGCCAAGAGCGAAATCGTCGCGCTGGTGGCCGATGGCAAGGAGGTCGCGAGCGTGGCGGCCGGCCAGAGCGCAGCGGTGATCTGCCGCGAAACACCGTTCTACGGCGAGCAAGGCGGCCAAGTCGGCGACGCGGGCGCAGCCCAAGGCCCGCTGGGTGCATTCAAGGTGGCCGACACCAAGCGGCCACTCGCCACGATTTACGTGCACCTCGGCGAGGTCAGCCAAGGCACCTTGAAGGTTGGCGACACCGTAGACCTCGCCGTCGATATCGAGCGCCGCAGCGCCATCCGCCGCAACCACTCGGCCACCCACCTCCTGCACTGGGCGTTGCGCACGGTGCTCGGCGCCCACGTGGCGCAAAAGGGATCGCTGGTTACGCCGGATCGCCTGCGTTTCGACTTCTCGCACCTTGCGCCCATGTCGCAAGACGATCTCCGTCGTGTGGAAGATCTGGCCAATCAGCGCGTCTTGCGCAACCTGCCCGTCGAGACCGAAGTGCTGCCCATCGCGGAAGCCAAGCAGAAAGGCGCGGTCGCGTTTTTCGGCGAGAAATACGGCGACACCGTGCGCGTGCTGACCATGGGCGAATCCAAAGAGTTCTGCGGCGGCACCCACGCCAGCCGCACCGGCGACATCGGGCTCATCAAGATCGTCGAGGAATCCGGCGTGGCCCAGGGCGTGCGCCGCATGGAAGCCGTCACCGGCCAGGGCGCCATCGCGTACGTGCGCCGCCTGGAAGACGAGCTCGGCCAAGCGGCGGAAACCTTCCGCTCGGGTCCCTTCGACATCGCGTCCCGCGTGACCAAACAAGCGGCCGAACTGCGCGAGCGGGAGAAAGAGATCGCCAAGCTCAAGTCGCAGATCGCCTCGGGCGGAGCGCGCGACCCACTGGCCAGCCGCGAGCAGGTCGGGGATCTTTTCCTGCTCGTGCACGATGCCGGCGTGGCCGATCCGAAGATCATGCGCGAGAGCGCGGACAAGCTGCGCCCGCGCCTGGAGCCCGGCGTGCTGGTGCTGGCCGGCGCCGCCGATGGCAAGGTGTCCATCGTCTGCGCCGTCACACCCGGCGCGCAGGCCAAGATCCAAGCTGGCGCCATTGTGGGCATGCTGGCCAAGGATCTCGGCGGCAAAGGCGGCGGTCGCGCCGACATGGCCCAAGGCGGAGGCGCCCTGCCCGCCGGCAGTACCCTGGCGGAAATCATCGAGCGCTGGACCGTCAAGCTGCGCGAGCACCTAGCAGCCGTGAAATGATCGATCCCGTCACCAAGGCCGCGTTCGCCGCATTGGCGCAAACCATGCGGGAGAAGATCCCCGATCCGGCCACCCTGCCCGACTTCGGGTTCGATCCGGAATTCTTAAACAAGACCGCCCCGGTCCTGGAATTCCTGTGGTCGAAGTACTTCCGGATTCGCATGACCGGCATGGAGAATGTGCCCGCCGACGGCGCCGCGCTGCTGGTGGCTAACCATTCGGGCGGCCTACCGTACGACGGCGCCATGCTCATTCACGCCACCCACCGCTACCATCCGTCGGCGCGGCCGCTGCGCCCGCTGGTCGCCAACTTCGCCTTCCGGTCCTCCTGGATGCGCCCGGTGGTGGCGCGCATCGGCGGTGTTCGCGCCTCGATGCAAAATGCGCTGGCACTATGCAAAACAGGGCAGCTCGTTGGCGTGTTTCCCGAAGGGCTGCGCGGCGTCGGCAAGCTCTACCGCGAGCGCTACCGCCTGACCCATTTTGGTCGCGGCGGTTTCGTACGCCTGGCGCGGACCGCGCAGGTGCCGATCATTCCCGTGGCCATCGTGGGCGCCGAGGAAACCCATCCCGTGCTGGCCAAGCTCACGCGCATCGCCGCGCCGCTGGGCCTGCCCTACATCCCCATCACGCCGACTTTCCCGCTGCTTGGCCCACTCGGCCTGCTTCCGGTTCCCACCAAGTGGAGCATCAAGATCGGCACTCCGATCATGTTTCCGCCAGCGACTGAATCGAAGGAAGAAACGCTGGAAATGGCAGAAATGGTGCGTAGCAAGCTGGATCACATGATCGCCGAACTTCTCGCTGCGCGCCGATCGGTTCTCTTTGGCTGATTTCCCCGTCTGCCGTGTCTAACCCTTTGGATTCACGAGGGCGCTTGCTTGACGGGGTACAGGAAATGTCCGAAGGTATCGATTATAGTTTCGTAGCCCAATAGGGTAGTTGGGTCAGCAGCAAATATCATGATCGCGGTCGGCCAAACGATCGGTAACTACATGCTTACCGCCAAGCTTGGTGAGGGAGGCATGGGGGTCGTTTACCTGGCCGAGCACCCGGTCATCGGGCGCAAGGTCGCCATGAAGGCGATCCACCCCGAGCTGTCGCGCAACCCCGAGGTCGTCTCGCGCTTCGTGACCGAGGCCAAGTCGGTCAACCAGATCGGTAACGAGCACATCGTGGACATCCACGATTTCGGCAACACACCCGACGGCGAATTCTACTTCGTCATGGAATTCCTGCAGGGCGAGGCACTGGTGGACCGGCTCAAGCGCGCCGCCCCGCTTGATCTGGGGCGCGCCCTGGCCATCGCCGCGCAGGTCGCCGACGCCCTTGGGGCATCCCACCAGCACGGCATCATCCACCGCGACCTCAAGCCCGAAAACATCTTCCTCATCACGAAAGGGCATGTGGCCGACTTCGTGAAGGTGCTCGATTTCGGGCTAGCCAAACTGACCCAGGGCGACGAAAAAGTCTCGCACAAGACGCGCACCGGTTCGGTCATGGGAACGCCCTACTACATGGCGCCCGAGCAGTGCGAGGGCAAGGCCAGCATCGACCATCGCGCCGACATCTACTCGCTAGGTGTGATCCTGTTCGAAATGCTGACTGGCAAGGTCCCCTTTGGCGGCGAAGGCTATGGCGAAATCATCGTCAAGCACATCACCGCCGCCGTGCCGTCCCCGCGCGCCATCAATCCACGCCTGCCGGCCTCCGTCGAAAGCATCATCCTGCGCGCGCTGGCCAAGGCACGCGAAGATCGATTCCAAACCATGGACGAGTTCGCCACTGCATTGCTCGACCCGGAAAGCTACGCGCGTTCCGCGCCAGTCCTTACCCCCCGCCCCGTGCACGCCGCGCCGACCTTAATCACGGACGGCCCCGGCGCATCCCCGAACGGACGGGCGGACAGCGTAGTCAGCGGGCAAGTCGTCTTCGGCAATTCGAACACAGAATTGGGAGCGCGCTCCGTGCCGCTACCGTCCACGTTTCGGCATGCAGCGGGCGAGATGCTGGAAGAAGAAGTGGGTCTAGACCGACCGGTCAAGCCACGCAGGACCGCGCTTCTTGCCACCCTCGTCGCCGTCGCAGCCGTTGCCGGTGTGGCCATTTTCTTCCTCACGCAACGAAATGCAACGAGCCCAACCGTCCCCGACAAATCCGCTACCGTCGAAACACCGCCGACTGCCAAGAAGGTAAAGTTGAGCTTTAAGTCCGACCCCGCAGGTGCCGCGGTTCTGCGCAAAGACACCAACGAACAACTTGGCATCACGCCATTCGCCGTCGAGCTTCCCGCGTCGCAGACAGCCATCGATTTCTTGTTCAAGAAAGACAGTTTCGGCGACAAGATTGAATCCTTCGTCCTTGCCGAATCGGGGCAGCTGGCGGTCGCCCTGACAGCCATCCCACCGCCCACGCAGGTCCCGCCCCAGGCGAGCGCAGAAGCCAAGCCAGAACCTAAACCGGCCGGCAAGGCCACGCCAGCTAGCCACCGCAAGCCCGGCGGAGGCCACAAGCACGGCGGCCACGCCATGGACGAAGACGGCGTTCTCGCCCCCTCGTTCTAGTTGACAGCGGCGCCGTTTGCGATTATCTGCAAAGGACTTCCGGGCGTTTAACTCAGCGGAAGAGTGCCACCTTCACACGGTGGAAGCCGCAGGTTCAATCCCTGCAACGCCCACAAAAAAGCTAAGAGA
>Ga0265314_10003625_pt1 | contig 14848 bp, 10 predicted proteins | sample 4126metaG_FD_203106 | JGI IMG/M metagenome (GOLD analysis project Ga0265314, IMG submission 203106) | Rhizosphere microbial communities from Carex aquatilis grown in University of Washington, Seatle, WA, United States - 4-1-26 metaG | ecosystem: Host-associated > Plants > Roots > Rhizosphere >... | reverse complement strand
GTCGTTGCTCCTCAGTTACAGATTTCTAACGAATATGCGCCTTCGTCGCGTCTAGCCATCCGCCCCGCCGCGCTCGCAATCCCTTGCCGACCTATTTTTAAAACACGCTCTAAGGAATAGCTCATTCGGGTGTCATACGTGGTATGGACTGTGCAAACATTGAGGCGCCCATGCGTCGTGATTCTTCGCGATTCGCCGCCGTGGTTTTCGCGGCCCTAGGGGTCTGGGCTGGGATTGGTGTTGCCCGAGGCTACGGTGTTGGACCCGCGCTGAGTGTGGAGGAGCTGGCGGCCGACGCGGACGTTATCTTTAAAGGCAAGGCAGTTTCGAGCGGACTGGTTGACGACGCGTGGTTCAAGCCTCTTTCGGGGTTTGTAGCTCGAGAGACGGGTTTCACAGTGATTTCTGTCCTGAAAGGCGATCCGAGCGGGGGATCTCTCCGCTTTCGGCACTATGATGCGAGCCCACAGCCCGAGGGGCGGATTTTTCAGCCGCAACACTATCGTTTCGTGATAGGGAGAGATTACCTTGTCTTCGCCAAACGGAGCGAAAACGCAGGAAGTTATCGTCAGTGTCGTGCAAACCACACTGCCCGGCCTGACCAAGGAGTGCTGCTGTGCTCCGATGATCAGCCAGTCGTGGCCAGGAAGGTAAAGGAGGCCATTTGGAGCGAACTGAACCGGTTGTTGAAGAGCTCCACCGCCGGCGATGCAGAATATGCCATTGGCCAACTCGATGGGATGAGCGGGGGAGGGCCCGAATTTGCCAGGACACGGGATTTCGATCGCACCAATGCCCTGAGCGCTATCCGCCCTTTAATGGCGGCTTCTAATTCCAAGGTCGCCTTGGCGGCCATCACGGCAGTCGGTTCTTACAACCCTTACATGTCCGACGAGCGAGCGCTGTATTGGCTGGCAGCTGTGGCCAGCGCCGAGATCCCTGGGATTGGCAAAATGGGCCCCAAGGTGAAGAACGTGGGTGGCGAGCTGTATTGGAAAGAATTGACCGCGCTGGCCGACAGTGGCGCGGCGGGCGAAATCCGTGCTAGCGCAGTTCGAGCATTGGGACTTGTGCGAGAACCAGCGCTTGAGAACTCGATCGGGCGATGGCTAACCGATAGGGCTGTGGCCGTCCGCGCGTCAGCCACTTTGCTGCTGGCGGACTTTCCTGGCCGGGAAACCGGCACGCGGTTGACTGGGTTGGCGAATGATGCGGCTCCCGAGGTTCGTATAGGCGTGGCTCACGCAGCCGGGTTTGGGCAGCGTGTCGAATTGGGAGATGTCCTAGCCAAAATGCTTAATGACGAGGAGCCCGGTGTGCGTGAAGCGGCAGCGATGAGCCTGCTCTCGTGTTCGCCAACGAACGTCGCGATAGCCGGGGTTTTCCGGGCGAACCTGGGAAACGAGGAGTTCAAGCCGCTTTTTCTCCTCGCACTGGCTCGAGACAACCCGGCTGACTACCTTGATGGTTTGGCGGCGGCCGTGGAACAGAAGACTGAGCCACGGCATTTCTGGGGTGGCCAGATTCCGGCCTTCACGGCGTGGGAGATTCTGTTCAAGTACCTCCAGGCGCTGCCACCCCCGACAGTTAGCTCAGGCAAGATGGACCGTTACCTCGATGCGATGGAGAAGGTCGGCAACTACTCGTCGTCAGAGCCGCGCGACATCTACGCATTCTACCTCCAGCGCGGTATGGTGGAACGGGCGAGGAGATATCGCGAGGGTGCGAGAAAGGGCGTGAGCTACGATCTGGATTACCACTTTAAGCAGGTGGACGAAAACCCAGCGAGCTTTCGACGGCAGTGACCTCGGCTTCGCGGGAGGCTTAAGTAGGGTTCGCCTCCCGTTTCGTCGAATTACCGCCGGGCGGTGAGTCCATTGAGCCTGACGCTTGCCTGAAGGAGAGTTAGTTCGCTGAAGAGGAGAAACTGTCGGCGGGCAGAGGCGGACAAGCCGGTCAGAAATAAGGCTCGTTCCGCGGCCAGGGTCGGCTATATTAGGAGGGTCAGAAAGACACTCGATGACTCCAAAACTTTTTTCCGAACTCGGCCTGAGCGATGAGTTGCTCAAGGCAATTGCTAAACTTGGCTTTGAGCAGGCTGCGCCGATCCAGGCCCTAGCCATTCCAGTCCTCATGCAGGGCAAGGACGTAGTGGGCCAGTCGCAGACCGGGTCCGGCAAGACGGCGGCGTTCTCCATTCCCGCGATTGAGAAGACCGATCCGAATCTGCGCGCGGTGCAGGTGCTCATTCTTTGCCCGACGCGCGAGCTCGCCGTGCAGGTTTCGGAGGAAGTCCACAAGCTCGCGTTTTTCAAGCGGGGCATCCACGCGCTGCCGATCTATGGCGGACAATCTTACGATCGCCAGTTCAACGGCCTCAGGCAGGGCGCCCAGATCGTCATCGGCACACCGGGCCGCGTGATGGATCACATGCGTCGCGGCACGCTCCGACTCGACAAAGTCAAATTCGCCGTCCTTGATGAAGTGGATGTCATGCTCAACATGGGCTTTCGAGACGACATCGAGATGATCCTCCAGTCAACCCCCAAAGAGCGGCAGACGGTTTTCTTCTCCGCGACGATTCCGCCACCGATCAAGCGGTTGATCGAACAGTATTCGCGAGATCCGCAACAACTCCGCATCGAGCAGAAAGCAATGACGGTGCCGACGGTCGAGCAGGTCTATTACGAGGTGGATCGGCGCTATAAAGTGGAATTGCTCACGCGGCTCATTGATATTCACGACCTCAACCTCGGCATCATCTTCTGCAATACGAAACGAATGGTGGATGACCTGGTGGACCATCTCGAAGCCCAGGGCTACATGGCTGACAGGTTGCACGGCGACATGACGCAAAACCAGCGCGACCGCGTGATGAACAAATTCCGCAAGTCCGGCCTGGAATTTCTCGTGGCAACCGACATTGCGGCGCGCGGCATCGACGTGGACGACGTGCAGGTGGTCTTCAACTATGATTTGCCCTACGACGGTGAGGATTATGTCCACCGCATTGGCCGCACCGGACGGGTCGGCCGCAGCGGCCGCGCGATCACTTTCGTGTCTGGACGCGAGCTGTTCCAGATCCGGAACATTGAGCGCTACACCAACACACGAATCCAGCGGGGCAGAATCCCCACCGAGGCAGAGGTAGGGGAAGCGCGCGGGAACGTGTTTCTGTCGAAGCTGCGCGCCACTTTGCAGGCCGGGGATTTCAAACGGCAGGATCATCTGCTCGAACGACTGCTGGAAGAGGGTTTCACCTCCGACGCCATTGCGTCTGCCTGCCTGGCTCAGCTTCAAAGCCACGAACCCGCTCCCGCGCGACCGGCGCGCACCGAGGAGTACGAGCGCCCTGCACGTCCGGAGCGCGAGCGGCACGAGCGCCCGCAGCCACCACGTTACGAAGACTACCGTGAGCAGCGCCCAGTGCGAGCGCGCCCGCCGGTCCCTGCCACCACCGCTCCCGTGAAAAAGCCGGCCCCTGATCCGAAAGGGCCCAGTCCGGTTTCTCCGGCAGGCGCTTCGGTACCGGTGCCCGCCGCACCGGCGTCGGAAGTCAAACTTCCGGCTGAGGTGGCGCCGGCAGTGCAAAAGACCTGGTCTGATCAGGAGATCCTGGCCTCGGTGAAGCCGGAACACGGCGAACCCACCGAAGCAAAGCCTCCCCGCGAAGTTGGCCCGCCGTGGGACCGCCGTGAGCGCGCCGAAAAGAAGCCTGAGCGTGTTCGCTCGGCCAAAAAAGCGCAGCCTGCCGGGGCGGAGTTTACGCGCCTGCACATGAATGTGGGTGAAGAGATGGGAGTAGGCCCGGGCGACGTGGTTGGCGCCATCGCGGGAGAGACGGGGTTGCCCGCGAAAGTGGTCGGGAAGATAGACCTACGCGAGCGCCATTTGTTTGTGGAGGTCGCCACGGATCACGCCAACGCCATTCTTGCCAAGCTCAACCGCACCCAGATCAAAGGAAACAAGCTCAAGGTGAAGGTGGCGTAATGGGCGGCGAAAGTTCAACGCGTTCGGTGGAGCGCCTGTTTCCCTTCGTCCTACGCTCCGGGATCCTGATGGTTGGCCGGGAGAAACTCTGGCGCAGCAAGAGCAATCTCCACTTCGTGCTAATCACCGAGGACATCGCGGAGAACGTGCGGGCGGAAATCTTGCTGGAGTTCAAGCACTACCCGGTGGTGCAACACTACCTTCCGGCGGACCTTGAGAAATTCTTTGGCGTCAAAGGCGCCAAGACGATTGGCTTTGGGAAGTCGGGGCTCGCACAATCCATCTATGCGGAATTGAAGGAGCATCGTATCAATCAGCCTGTTGCCCCTTCCAAGCCACCTCCGGCATCGCCACCGGCTCCCCAGTCCTAGCGAGGGGCTGCGCGTTTTTGATCTTCCCAGCTCCGGTAGAAGGCGGGATCGACGCCGCACCGGGTGTCTGGGGCGTATTTCCATCTTGGCACCAAGGTAGGAGAGCAGCATCATTGGATCGCATTGACACGATTAGAACGCGTCTGCCACGCGTTGGTCACATGGCGCCTGAACTATTCTCATCGATGAAACCGCCCATCCTATTGATTCGCGCTTGCTCTGTGTTCGTTGTATGCCTGATTCTCGCTCTCGCCGGCACTTCTTCAGCCGCCGCGTCAGGGACTGCTTTGTTTCCTCAATCCGTCGCCTCAGGTGATCCGACTCCGTCCTCCGTAGTCCTTTGGACCCGCCTGGTGGACCCGGCCTTGCCGACCAACGCGCCCGATCCGATGCTTAGCCTGGAGGTCGCCGCCGACGGCGGCTTCACCAATATTGTCTTCAGCCGCACCAATCTTCTGGCGCGACGCGCTTTCGATTTTTGCGTCAAGACGAAGGCCACTGGCCTTGCTCCGCGCACGAGGTATTACTATCGCTTCGTCTATGGCGGTCAGAGCTCGGCGATCGGACGCACCCAGACGGCTCCGGCTCCTAACGATCCGGTGCCGGTTCGATTCAGCTACATTTGCTGCCAGGATTATATCGGCCGTTACTACAACACTCTGGCCGATTTGGTAAATCGGGAAGCCGACAACCTGGATTTCGTCGTCCACTTGGGGGATTACATCTACGAAACCGTGAATGAAGGTTCCTTCCAGAACACCAATTCCTATCGGCAGATTCAATTCCGAGACCTTGCTGGTGCGAAGGTTCTTGGGACGGTGACTTCTCCGGTCTTTGCTGCGTCCAGCTTGGACAACTATCGGCAACTCTACGAGACCTACCACAGCGATCCGACACTTCAGGCGCTCCACGAGAAGGTGCCGATGATCAACATCTGGGACGACCACGAGTACGCGGATGATTGCTACGGGGCTAACAGCACGGACAGCAACGGGCTGCTCAACGAATCTGACCCGACCCGCCGTCAACATGGCGAACAAGCCTTTTTCGAGTTCATTCCGATCGACCAAGGTTACGACGATCAAGGGGTGAGCATCGATTCCTCGATGCTGTTCCCGAATGCGCGGATCTATCGGAATCTAAGCTTCGGTTCCTTAGTTGATTTATTCCTCACCGATTACCGGTCCTATCGCCCCGCCCCGCTTATCCCTGCCGACGCTTTCCCGGCTACCATCGTGATGCCGGAAAATGTTGTCTCGAATCTGGTCGGGCCGACGTGGGTCGCGGCGCGAAGCGGCTTCGATCCGTATGTCAATATCGATGCCGCTGCCTATTTTTTGCTGAAGACCGAGCTGGTGGCGGGCGCAGCGAGCTTGTTTTCCGATGCCGGGCTCGACAAGAACGCGGCTGCCGCTCGGGCAGCCCAGGTGATCAAGGGCAACCTGAGTGTCACGGTGATCAACCAGGCCCTGGCGGAGTTCGGCGTCCCGACACCGTTTACCTCGAACGTGATCGCATCTCTGCCGCGGGGCCTCTCCTACGCGTTCTTGGGGAAGACGGACTTCTTCTCCAGCTTGGGGTCGCGGTATCTGGTGGTCCGGGATACCTTCCGCCTCGTTGCGGCGTGGAAGGCACTGACCGACCCTAATTCACAGAATGTCTATGGTGACGCGCAATTTGCCCAGCTCGCCACAGCCGTAAACTCGAGCCTTGCGCCTTGGAAGATCGCTACGAGCTCCGTTTCACTTTGCCCTCTGGGCTTTGACTTTGCGAATCCGCCGGTCCCCTTGCCGACGAACCTCCCCAACCAGTTGAGAATAGCCCTCCAACTTAACGCCGAGGACTTGGATGGCTTTCCCAATATGCGGAATTCACTCCTTGATCTCTACGGAACGAACAACGCCGTCGTCATCTCGGGCGACATCCATGCCTCGTTCGTCACTACCTATGCTTCGGCCAGCGGACATAAGGTGCCGGAGTTTACCGGGCCCGCCGTTTCGAGTCAGTCGATCCAAGAAGGAGTGGTTTCCACTGTCAAAGGGAACGCTACGCTGGCCGCCATTCAGGGAGTGGACCAACTGCTTGCGGCCACCGGCATCTTCTTCGAGGATTACATTGGCAAGTCCGGCATTGCGACTCCGGTGGGCCTTGACACAAGTTCGCATGGTTACGTGGTTATGGACGCGACCGCGGACCGTTTGTTGGTTGACTACCGCCTGATTTCAAACAGCGAAATCACCAACGACTACACCGCTCCTTCCATGGCCCAGACCCTCGCTTCCAAGATGAGCACCACGCGCTATGCAGTCACCAAGGGCTCTGCGGGCCTCTTCACGCGGCTTGTTCCCGGCATGCTGGTTTCACGGGCAGCCGGCGGGGATCTGGTTATCCAATGGCCCTCATCGGCAGCTGACTGCACTTTGCAGTCGTCAGATGCCGCGCCGGCGACAGCGGTTTGGTCCGACGTGTCTGCAACCGCTACGCCGGTTCCCGGAACCAACTTGCTGCAAGTAGAGCTGCCTGCCGCAGGATCAGCGAAATTCTACCGACTGTTCTGCCCGACCCCCTAGGCACGGTCTGGAAGGCAGTCGAAATCCCGGGCGCCGATTTCCATGGAAGAACCGAAAGAATGAGAGATAAGAACTATGCTGAACCCCGATGACTTTAAGCGAGCGATCCAGGCCGTTGACGCCTTGGGCGCGACCCCGGCAGTCCTGGTCAAGGTGGCTGAACTGGTCAAGGACCCGGACGCGGATCTTAGCACCATCTGCGCCTTCCTCCGAAACGATGGGCCCCTGGCCGCGGAGATCATTCGTATCAGCAACAGTCCGTACTACGCTCCGGCGACGTTCCACGGCAACTTGACCTCGTCCGTCAGCCAGATTGGTCTGCGGGAAGTCATTCGTGTGGTCAACCTGAGTTTGTCCCGAAAGATCTTTGCGCGCGACCTGCCAGGCTATGGTGTGTTGGCCGACGATTACTGGAGTGGTTCAGTCGCTGCGGCGCTGGTGATGGAGGCTCTGGCCAAACACTCGGGGCTGAATCCGGAAGATGCCTACACGATCGGCATCTTGCACGCCATTGGCAGGGTTCTTATCAACCGGGTCATCGATGAAAAGGGCTTTGCGATCTATTGGGACGGTCTCCAGCCGATCCAAGAATGGGAACGTGGCGCGGTGGGATTCGACTATGCCGAAGCAGGCGCGATGTTGCTGGAACATTGGCGCTTCCCGATCGCGACCTGCGATGTCATCCGCTGGCAGCTCGATCCCGAGAAGGCTGTCCAACAACCCTCGCTCCTTGGGGCACTGCAATTGACTCATCGCTTGCTGGCGTTGACCGGGTTGGATTTTGAGAATACCGGCTGGCGTTTTCCCGAGACAGACCCGTTTGTGCGGGCGTCCGGCATTACACCCGCCATCCTCCTACAGCTTCTTTCTGTGTGCCGCGACGATCTCCGGCGCATCCGGCAATCGGTCGCCGTGAGTTGAGGGGGCGTCATCGGAGATCCGATCGGACGCTGCGGATGGTCGGGTCATCCGTTCTGGACCAAAGAAGGGGCTCAAAAAAGGCCTCAAAAAAGAAGTTGACCGGTCAGTCAACTTGTGGAAATCTAGGGGTGTTGCGAGAAATAAAAAGTTCTCCAACAACGCACATGGCAAAACCAGGCATAACGAAAGACAAGCTGCTTCAGGTGGCTTTCGATCTTATTTGGACGAGCAGTTACGGTTCGGTCAGCGTTGGTGACATCTGTGACCGGGCTGGAGTGAACAAGGGCAGCTTCTACCATTTCTTCGAATCCAAGGCGGATCTTGCCGTGGAAGCCTACCAAGAGCATTGGCGCGAGAAGCAGCCTGAGCTTGACCGCATCTTCTCGTCCCAGGTGCCCCCGCTTGAGCGCATCCAAAATTGGTGTCGCTTCGTCTACGAGAGCCAGAAGCTAAAGGCCGAGAAATATGGCCATGTCTGCGGGTGCCCGTACGCGAGCATCGGCGCTGAGGTTGCGACCCAGGACGAGAAAATCCGGGTTCGAGCCGAGGAGTTGATGAATCGTGGCAAACGGTATCTGGAAAGCGCAATCGCGGATGCCATCCGCGTGGGAGCGGTTACCGCGAAGGATGCCGGGTTGGCGGCCCATCGGGTTCATTCGATGGTGTTGGGCATGATGCTTGAAGCGAAGGTGCAGAACAATCTGGAGATTCTGCGCGATCTGGAGGCACCGATCATGGCGATCATAGGTGCGCAAGGGGTTGCGGTATAGCGGAGCGCAATAGATCCAACTCTGAACAAGGGAAAAGCTATGCCCAAAAATGAATTGACCGGTCAGTTAATTTTTAAACCACAATCGGCTATGAACACTCAAATTACATTGTCCTCCACGGAAACCCACACCCTCGACTTCACGGATCTGCCGCCTCAAAACTTCTCCGCCGTTTGCGCAGCGAAATTAGAAACTTTGAAGAACCAGCTTGTGAGGAGATTAACTGCGGAATTCTCCGATCTCCAAGCTCACCGGGTGCGGCAAGCGGTCAATGAGGCCCATGCTCTGGCTTCTCTAACCATTGTCCCGCACTTGTTCCTTCCCACGCTGGCTGAGGAGAAGGTTCAAGGCTTGCGCAAATGGTACATCCATCAGGCGGCCATCTACCCGCATTCCGCTTTTGCGTTCGCCGCCTGAACGCACCTCTCAAACCAAGCAACCCGGAAAACCTATGTGGATCGTCAAACTTGCGTTACGCCGCCCCTACACATTCGCCGTGCTGGCGGTCACGATACTGTTTGCGGGCGTGGCGTCGTTCCGGCAATCGCCGAAGGACATTTTTCCGGAAATCAACATTCCCGTACTGAGCGTTATCTGGACCTACAACGGGCTCAGCGCGGAGGAATTCGAAAAACAAATCACCGTTTACTCCGAGTATTCGCTCTCGGCCAACGTCAACGACATCCAGCGCATGGAATCGCAGACCTTGGATGGGGTTGGGATCATCAAGATCTATTTCCAGCCGGGGGCCAATATCGAGCGGGGTCTGGCGCAGGCGACTGCGGTGTCGCAGGCCATACTGCGTCGCATGCCGCCAGGGGTGCAACCCCCCATCATCCTCCGTTTCGCGGCGGATAGCGTGCCGATCATCCAGATGTCGCTGAGCTCGGACACTTTGAGTGAGGCTGAGCTTTACACCTATGGCATCTTCCGGATCCGGCAGCAATTGGCCACCATCAACGGGCTGACATTGCCGGCTCCATTCGGTGGGAAGGTTCGCCAGGTCATGGTCGACCTTGATCCAGCGAAGCTGCAGTCCAAGGGGCTCAGCGCCCGGGATGTGAACGATGCCCTCAACGCGCAAAACCTTACCCTGCCCAGCGGGACGGCCAAAATCGGCGATACCCAATACGCCGTGCGGATGAACAACTCACCGCGCATCCTCGACGCCTTAAACGACATTCCGCTGAAGATGGAGCATGGCATCGTCACCTATGTGCGTGATGTTGCCCATGTGCACGATGGGTTTGAAGTTCAGCCAAACGTTGTGCGCGCCAATGGGAAGCGGGCGGTGTTGCTCCAGATCATCAAGAACGGCCATAGCTCGACCTTGGACATCATCAACGCGGTAAAGGCTAAGCTGCCGGAGATGCAGGCCGCCGCGCCCAAGGGGTTGAAGATCGACCTTTTGTTTGACCAATCGCTCTTCGTCCAGGCTGCGCTCGACGGCGTGGTCAGGGAAGGCATCATCGCCGCCCTCCTGACGGCCACATTCATTTTGCTGTTCCTGGGCAGTTGGCGCAGCACCCTGATCGTGGCGATTTCGATTCCACTCAGCGTGCTCGCATCGATGAGCGTGCTGAGCCTTCTGGGCTATTCCTTAAACGTGATGACTCTCGGCGGCCTGGCTCTCGCCATCGGCGTGCTCGTGGATGAAGCGACCATTACGATCGAAAACATCCATCGGCATTCAGAACAGGGCCAGAAACTTCGAACAGCCATTTTGGAAGGCTCACGCGAGATCGCCGTCCCGGCCTTGGTGTCGGCGCTCGCCATCAGCATCGTGTTCGTGCCCGTTGTCTTCTTGGTTGGCCCGGCAAAATTCCTTTTCACGCCGCTAGCCCTTGCGGTGGTTTTTGCGATTCTGTCCAGCTACGTTCTCTCCCGCACGCTCGTTCCTGTGCTGGTGAAATTCCTGCTGCGCAACGAGCGCCATGACAGGAACTCGGAAACGCCTGCGAATGCGTTCGACCGCTTCCAACGGGCATTCATCCGGGGGTTTGAATCCCTGCGCACCCATTACCTCCAATTGCTTCGCTGGTCCCTGGTTAATCGCGGCATGGTGTTCGTTTTGTTCTTGCTGCTTGTGGGGAGTGCCCTGGTCGCCTTGCCTTGGGTAGGCCGGGACTTTTTCCCCAGCGTTGATGCCGGCCAGTTTCGGCTTCACGTCCGTGCGACAACAGGCACCCGCATCGAGAAAACGGAGCAAGTCTTCAGCGCGGTGGAGGAGGAAATCCGCCGCTCGGTGGGGGAGCAGAACATCGGGCTGATCCTCGACAATTTTGGCATCGTTTCAGAGAAATACAGTCTCGCTTTTGGGGACAATGCCACCATCGGGCCGCATGACGGCGAGATCCTCGTTTCGCTGAAACATGAGCGCAGCCGGACCACGCCGGAATATGTTGCGGAACTGCGCAAAAGTCTGCGCGAGAAGTTCCCCGAGCTCACGTTCTTTTTCCAGCCCGCCGACATTGTCAGCCAGATCTTGAATTTTGGTCTGCCGGCGCCAATCAACGTCAAGGTCGCCGGGTATAACCGTGATGCGAACTTTGCTATCGCGCAGGAGCTGCGTGAGCGCATTGCCGAGATTCCAGGCGCCGTGGATGTTTATGTTCACCAATCTTTGGACGCGCCAACTCTGGATCTCAATGTGGATCGGACCCTCCTGGCGATGAACGGCATCAACCAGCGCGAGATTGCCAACGACATCCTGGTCAGCCTCAGTTCCAGCAGCCAGGTCACACCGAACTTCTGGGTCGACCCCGTTTACGGCATCCCATTCCTGGTGGCGGTGCAGACACCGCCGCGCGTGGTCAACAGTTTGAATGAGCTGATGAACACGCCGATTTCAGCCGGAGTGGGCGGAAATGGAACCGCGACGTCTCAATTGCTCAATAACGTGGCCACGGTTTCACGGGGCCATGCCGCGAGCGTGGTCAACCATTACAACATCCAGCCCGAGTTCGACATTTTCGCCAACGTCCAAGGCCGCGATCTTGGAGGAGTAGCGCGGGAGGTGAACCGCGTGGTCGCCCAGTTCCAGAAGCGGCTCGCCCCGGGGAATTCCATCTCAGTCCACGGCCAGGTGGAAAGCATGGAGACCGCATTTACGCGCATGGGACTGGGCCTGATCTTGAGCGCACTCTTGGTTTACCTGCTCATGGTGGTCAATTTTCAGAGCTGGACCGATCCCTTCATCATCATAACCGCGCTGCCTGGCGCCTTTGTGGGAATCATCGCGGCCTTGTTCCTCACTGGCACCACCTTCAGCGTGCCGAGCCTGATGGGGGCGATCATGACTATTGGCGTTGCCACCGCCAACAGCATCCTGGTCGTGACGTTTGCTAACGGAGAGCTTCGCAAAGGGATGAGTTCGCTCGAAGCCGCTCTGGGCGCGGGTGCCACTCGCCTGCGTCCCGTGCTGATGACCGCGGGCGCCATGATCATTGGCATGCTCCCGATGGCGCTGGGCTTGGGCGAAGGGGGTGAGCAAAATGCTCCGCTGGGCCGCGCCGTCATCGGAGGCCTGATGGTCGCGACGACTGCGACGCTCCTCTTTGTGCCGGTGATCTTTTCCTTGCTGCGGTCGAAAGGGGCTCCGTCGCGCGACGAGGAAGAGGAAGAAGAGATTTCGACCGCAAATCGAATTACGCACGCCAGAGCCTGATGATCCCAGAATCGTAACCGGAACAACCTATGAACACCCTTCCTATTCTTAACACCGAAACGCCTGGCACGGCTCCTGCTGTGGAACTGCCAGCAGATAAGCGCACCAAGACCTTGATCCTCGGCGTCGCTGTGCTGGCCACGGGGCTGGTCCTGACCGCTGGCATTGTCCCGCGCCTGCGGGCCCACGACAGACTGGTCGGCGCATCCCGGGAGACGTCGCTACCCACCGTTGTGGTCACCAATGTGACGCGCGCAGCGGTTGATCCTCAGTTGAGCCTGCCGGCCAGCGTGCGTGCCTTCGAGGAAACCACCCTTTACTCCCGCGCGAACGGGTACCTAAGCAAGTGGTTTGTGGATATCGGCGGCAAGGTGGAGGCGGGGCAGGTGCTGGCTGAGATTGACACGCCGGACCTGGACCAGGAGCTCAACCAATCCCGCGCGGCTCTAGCGCAGGCGGAAGCTAACCTCGTTCTTGCCAAGAGCACTTCCGAGCGCTGGGAGTGGCTGCTCAAAAACCGGGCGGTGAGCCAGCAGGAGGTCGACGAAAAAGCGGGCGGCCTAGCCGCGCGTCGGGCGGACGTAAATGCCGCGGAGGCGGCCGTCCGCCGGCTCGAGCAACTGACCAGCTTCAAGAGAATTACCGCACCGTTTTCGGGCATTGTTACGCGACGGAACATTGATACCGGCGCGCTTATCCTTGCCGGCGGCAGCGGTAGTGCCAACCCTCTTTTCTCGCTGGCGCAAGTGAGCACTCTGCGGGTCTTCATCGACGTACCGCAAGCCTACATGCGGGATGTGGCGGTGAACCTTCCGGTGCAGATCCGGGTTTCCGAGTTCCCCGCCCGCACGTTCCAAGGCAAGGTGGTGCGAACCGCCGGTGTCTTGGATCCTGTCACCAGGACCCTACTCACCGAGGTTCAAGTCGATAACCGGGACGGCGCTCTGATGCCGGGCATTCACGCCGAGGTGAAAATCTCCTTATCGCAAACCCAGCCCCCCATCGTGGTTCCTGCCACGAGCGTCATGGATCGCGGTGAAGGCTCCCTGGTAGCCGTGGTGAGCAACGGCCGAATTATTCACCTCCAAAAAGTCCAGACCGGGCGGGATCTTGGAACAAGCATCGAGGTGGTTGACGGGTTGGCGGACAATTCGGTCATTGTCCTGAACCCGTCTGACACACTCAGAGATGGCGCCCAGGTTTTGGCGCGATCAACGCCGACCGTCGCGGCACAATTGGCCAAGAAGTAATTGATACGTACTTTTTCTTCATATGAAGAGGCCATCCAGTTTGATTATCGCAGGGCTGTTGGTGGGTGGGATTGCCGGTTGCGCGGTCGGGCCGAATTATCAGCGGCCAAACGTTCCCACGCCGGTGGCCTACAAGGAAGCTGGCCTGGGCGTGTGGAAAGAGTCCAGTCCCCAGGACCAGATTGCCAAAGGCAGTTGGTGGGAGGTGTTCGGAGACAGAGCGCTGAACCAGCTTGAGCAGCAGGCGACGGCCAACAACCAGGCTTTGAAAGCTGCTGTGGCGCGAGTGACCCAGGCGAGAGCCACCGCCCGAGTCGCCAAGGCGGAGTTCTTCCCGAACTTCCAAGCGGAGCCGTCGGCCACGAGGCAACGCACCCCTGCGACGCTCCCCAATCCATTTCCGAACAATAACTTCAACGATTTTCGAGTGCCGTTGGATTTCAGCTATGAGCTTGATATCTGGGGCCGCGTGCGGCGATCCTTCGAGGCCGCCAACGACGAGGCCAAGGCTAGCGTGGCCGGTTATGAAACCGTTCTGCTGACCCTGAAGGCGGAGGTCGCGCAGGATTATTTCGCACTTCGCGCTCTCGATGCCGAGCGAGCCATTTTGAGGGATACCGTTGAGCTTCGAAAAGAGGCGCTCCAATTAATCCGGGCCCGGTATACCGGAGGCGCCGCGAGCGAACTGGACCTGTCGCGCGCCGAAACAGAATTGTCCACGGCTGAGTCGGAATATGTCGGCTTAGGCAACGCCGCCAATCTCAAGCGGTCGCGGGCGGCGTATGAGGAAGCGGTGGCCCAATATCGCCAGCGGGTGCTAGTAGCGTTCCAGGAGGTGGAGAATGGCTTGAGCGGCCTGCGCATTCTTGCCGAGCAGGAGGCCACGCAGGCGCGTTCAGTGGCGGCGGCGACTCGGACCGCCGAGATCTCCGGCAAACGCTACCAGGCTGGTTTAGTGAGCTACCTGGAAGTCGTGGATTCTGACCGGACCAAACTGCAGGTTCAGCGCGGGGCCATCCAGATCCTGGGCCAACGCCTGATCACCAGCGTGCAACTCGTCAAAGCATTGGGAGGCGGGTGGCTGGATTCCAGCTTGCGCGCTTCGGCGAAGTGAGAAGCAGACACAGGCGCCGGGCGGTCACCGAGCGGGAGCGAGAGCCCAGCGCGGTTCAAACGCTTGAACTATGGCGGAGTTGCGGAGGCTGTAAGCAGCTGAATTTGAAGGGGGTGTGATTAGGGGCTGGACAACGGCTTTCAGTTTCTTTACCCATTGGGTCGATGAAAAGAAACTATCGGCCCATCATTACAC
>Ga0265314_10003624_pt1 | contig 14851 bp, 12 predicted proteins | sample 4126metaG_FD_203106 | JGI IMG/M metagenome (GOLD analysis project Ga0265314, IMG submission 203106) | Rhizosphere microbial communities from Carex aquatilis grown in University of Washington, Seatle, WA, United States - 4-1-26 metaG | ecosystem: Host-associated > Plants > Roots > Rhizosphere >... | reverse complement strand
CGCAGGGCGCTCGCGTTAGCGGCCTCTGCCATGTTCGTGGCGGCCGCCTGCGGCGGCACGGCCACATCCACCCCAACGGCCACAACGACGGCCACGTCGACCCCGGCCCCGACGAGCAGCGGGCCGGCCGCGTCGCCGTCGGCTTCGCAGTCAGCGGTCGACCAGAAGCTCTTCGGCACCAATTACGCGCCGAAGACCCCCAGCAGCACGGCCCCCAACGGCACCCTGCTGATGGGCGAGTGGCAGCCTGAGGACACTCTGAACGTCTGGTTCTCGACGTCCTACTCGGCCGTGGAAGCGACCCAGCCCGCCGAACGCGGCTTCGTCGCCATCACGTCCGACGGCAAGTACATCCCCGACCTGGCCACGACCGTGCCGACGCCCGAGAATGGCGGCGTCGTGATCAACGGCACGACGTTCGATGTCAAGGTCACCCTCAAGCCCAACCTCAAGTGGTCGGACGGCACGCCGCTGACCATGGACGACTTCGTGGCCACCTACAAGTGGGCCACCGACAAGGGCCAGACCGGCTGCAACGCGTGCGCCGTGGGCTGGCCGGACATCTCCGGTATCGACGAGTCGACCGACAAGCTGACGGCGACGATCCACTTCAAGGACCTGTACGCCGGCTGGCTCGGCTTCCTGACCACCGGACCCTTCCCCGGTGCCTACCTGAACTCGGTGCCGATCGCCAAGGCCTCGAGCCTCTATCCGGTCAGCTCCGACATCTCGAAGGTGCCCTTCAACGGGCCCTTCGTGATCACCAACGCCAGCAAGACCGAGATCGACTACGCGCCGAACCCGAACTGGGCCGGTGGCGTCAGCACGGCCCATGCGCCGTACCTGGCCGGTCTCAAGTTCGTGTTCTATGACTCCAAGGACGGCGAGATCGCCGACTTCCTGGCCGGCAAGCTCGACCTCGCGTTCGACATGACCCAGGCCGACTACCCGGCCGTGGCCAAGGTCGACCCGAGCATCGGCAAGGCCGAGTCTGCCCCGGCATGGCAGTACGAGCACCTTGACATCAACAACGACCCCAACCACACCCGCGGCAACGACCTGTGGGATCCGGCCGTGCGCAAGGCGCTGGCCATGTCCGTCAACAAGACGGACATGATCAGCGTGCTGTTCCCAGGCCAGAGCATCCAGCCGGCCTGCTCGCCCGCCCCGCCAGGCCTCTGGTATGGCGTCGTCGAGACCTGCCCGGCCTACGACCCGACGGCGGCCCAGGCTGCCCTCACGGCCGCCGGCCTGGCTATCGGCTCCACCGGGAACTTCCAGTACCAGGGCAAGGACCTGAACCTGGAGCTCTGCACCACGTCGGGCAACCCGACGCGCCTGACCGAGCTGCAGAAGGTCCAGGGCTACCTGCAGGCCATCCACGTCAAGAGCTACGTCAAGACGGTCGACGCGACGAGCGCCCTGTTCGCCACGTGGGCCAAGACGACCCCCACCACGGACTGCAGCATCTACCGCGGTAACTACGACCTGGCGGACTTCGCCTACGTCATCACCGGCAGCCCGTACAACGACTACTTCTACACGTACGCCACGACCCAGTGGCCGGAGAAGGGTGACAACTCCGGGAGCAATGACACCCGCTTCAGCGATCCGACCATGGACGCCGCCCTGACGACCCTCAAGAGCGCCGTCGACCTGCAGCAGCAGGCCGATGCCGCCAAGGCCGTCCAGGACGCCTACATCGCCGGCACGCCGGAGATCCCGATCTACTACCGCGCCGAGACGACCGGAGTCAGTACCCACGTCGGCAACTGGCCGGGCTACAGCCCTGCCGCCTTCGGGGAGATCTGGAACGTCGAAGACTGGTACTTCATCCCGTAGCGGCGGTAGACCACCCCGTCCCGTAACAGCGACGCGCCGAGCGCGTCATGGCACGGCGGGCGCGAGGAGACTCGCGCCCGCCGTTGCACATCCGCCGACTCGCGATGGCCCGCCTCGCAGGCAGGTGTATCGTCAGACGGCTCGAGCCACCAAGGTGGACGCGGATCGAGACCAGTAGGGCAGAGGCATGACCAAGTACATCCTCCGGCGGGTGATCCAGGCCATACCGGTCATCTTCGTCATCTCGCTCGTCAGCTTCTGGCTGATGATCCAGGCCCCCGGCGGGCCCGAGGCCGTCTTCAATCAGAACCCCCACATCACCCATGAGCAGGTCCTCGCGTGGCTCAAGCGGTGGTGCCTGGAGCAGAACCCCGACGTGTTCGGGGTGGTGCGCGAGTACCTGGGCTGGGTCGGCATCTGGAACTGCGACGCCGGCAGCCTGTTCGCAAGCAGCGGCCTGCCGAACTTCTTTCCCACGTTCTTGGGCGGCGGTACGAACGGGATCCTCCACGGGGACTTCGGGCTGTCGATCTTCTATAGCCAGCCCGTCTCCGACCTGATCCTCAGCCGCCTGCCGGCCACCCTGATCCTGATGAGCACCGCCACGGTCATCTGGATCTCCATCGCCATCGTCGCCGGTGTGACCGCCGCGGTGCGCCGCTACAGCCTGTACGACAACGCGGTCACGTTCACCAGCTACGTCCTTTACGCCCTGCCCACGTTCTGGCTGGGCCTGATGCTGATCTTCGCGTTCGGGGTGACCCTGCGGATCTTCCCGCCGCAGGGCATCATCGATGCCCGGTCTTCGCCGGCCCCGTGGGGCACGAATGCGTACTGGGCGGCCCTCGTGGCGAACCCGATCCCGAACCTCCTTGACATCGGCCGCCACCTCGTCCTGCCGGTGATCACGCTGGTCGCCGTCAGCGTCGCCGGCGACAGCCGCTTCGTCCGCTCGGCGATGCTCGATTCGCTCAACCAGGACTACGTCCGGACGGCCAAGGCCAAGGGGCTGCCGTCGTCGCGGGTCATCTTCCGCCACGCGTTCCGCAACGCCCTGCTGCCCATCCTGACCAACATCACCCTGGAGATCGCGGCCATCTTCTCGGGGGCCATCGTCACCGAGACGGTCTTCTCGTGGCCGGGCATGGGCCTCCTCTTCTACGAGGGGGTCAACAACCGGGACTACTTCCTGTTGATGGGGCTGGTCCTCATCGGGTCGGTCCTGGTGGTGGTCGCCAACCTGGTCGCCGACGTGCTCTACGCCGTCGCCGACCCGCGCATACGCTACGACTGAGGGCGGGACGATGGCCACCACCCCCAAGCTGACCGCTCCGGTCCCGGCGGTCGCCCCGGCCGTCGATGCGACCGGCGCCATCGCCGTCGCGGACGTCGAGGTCGCCCTCGAGTCGCTCAGCCAGTGGCAGCTCGCGTGGCGCCGCTTCAAGCGCCACAAGATGGCCCTGATGGGCCTCGGCATCTTCGGCGTGATGGTGGGCATCGCGATCCTGGGGCCGATCCTCATCCCGTACAACCCGCTCGACATCCCCGGGTCGCCTATCCCGGGGGGCACGGGTCCGGCCCTCAGCCACCCCTTCGGCACCGACAACAACGGCCGTGACGTCCTGACGATGGTCCTCAATGGGGCCCGCATCTCGGTCGCCATCGGCTTCTTCTCGATGAGCATCGCCGGATTGACCGGCGTCATCATCGGGGCGGTGTCCGGCTTCGCCGGCGGCCTGGTCGACAACCTCCTGATGCGGCTCGTCGACGTCCTGTTCGCCATCCCGTTCCTGTTCGTCATCCTGGTCGCCGCGCGCTTCTTCGGCCAGGGCTCGGTGGTGGCCCTGATCCTCATCTTCGGGCTGCTCTCCTGGCCGCTCATCGCCCGGCTCGTGCGCGCATCGTTCCTGAGCCTGCGCGAGGCCGATTTCGTGGAGGCGGCACGGGCGGTCGGCGTGAGCAATGTGCGCATCACGTTCCGCCACATCCTGCCTAACGCCCTCGGGCCGGTCATCGTGGCCATGACCCTGCTGATGGCCAGCAACATCGTCCTGGAGGCCTTCGTCAGCTACCTGGGATTCGGCATCAGCGAGGACCAGACGAGCTGGGGCAACGCCCTCTCCAACGCGCAGACCGCGCTCATCTTCGGCAACTGGTGGTGGGCCTTCTTCCCCGGCATGGCCATCGCCCTCACCGTCCTGTCGATCAACTTCATCGGCGACGGCCTGCGCGACGCGCTCGATCCTCGGGCCCGGCTATGACCGAAACGGTACTGGGTCCGGGCGTCCCGCCCCCGCCGGACGTCCTCCTGGAGGTGCGCGACCTGCGCACCTACTTCCACGTCATGGACGGCACCGTGCCCGCGGTGGACGGCGTCAGCTTCTCCATCAAGCGCGGCGAGACCATGGGCCTGGTCGGCGAGTCCGGCTGCGGCAAGAGCGTGACGTCGCTGACCATCATGCGCCTGCTCGACATCCCGCCGGCGGAGATCGTCTCGGGCGAGATCTGGTTCGACGGCCGTGACCTGCTGCGCCTCCCCGAGGCTGAGATGCGGGAGGTCCGTGGCAACGACATCACGATGATCTTCCAGGAGCCCATGACCTCGCTCAACCCGGTCTTCACCATCGGCGACCAGATCGGCGAGGCGGTCGTGCAGCACCGCCGTGTCAGCAAGAAGGCGGGCCTGGATCGCGCCATCGAGATGCTGCGCCTCGTCGGCATCCCTGGCCCCGAGCGACGCGCCAAGCAGTACCCGCACGAGATGTCGGGCGGCATGCGCCAGCGCGTCATGATCGCCATGGCGCTCGCCTGCGACCCCAAGCTCGTGGTCGCTGACGAACCCACGACGGCCCTTGACGTGACCATCCAGGCCCAGATCCTGGAGCTCATCAAGGCCCTCCAGCAGGAGAGCGGGGCCGCCCTGCTGCTCATCACCCACGACCTGGCTGTGGTGGCCGAGACGGTCCAGCAGGCGGCCGTGATGTACGCCGGCAAGATCGTCGAGACGGGCAGCGTTGAGGACGTCATCCTGCGGCCCAAGCACCCCTACACAGAGGGCCTGCTGCGGTCCATCCCGTCACACGTGCCGAAGGGCCAGCGGCTGAACGTCATCAAGGGGACGGTACCCAACCCATTCCGGATGCCGGCCGGGTGCCGCTTCGAACCGCGATGCCCATACGCGTTCGAGCCGTGCCATGACTTCGAGCCGCCGCTGGCCGCGCCGCCGGCTGACCAGAGCCAGCGAGTCGCCTGCTGGCTGCACGTGCCGGAGGCCCAACGGCCGGGCCGCGCGGCCGTGGCGCCCGCGCCCCCGGTGCCGACCGAAGCGTTCGTGCAGGTCGAAAGTGTGACCCGCCAGTGAGCGCGCCGCCGGCCAGCCAAGCCCCCGCGACGGGCACCGCAGCCTCATCCGGGCCGAGTAGCGAGGTCCTCCTCCAGATCCAGGACCTCGTCAAGTACTACCCCATCATGGGCGGCGTGCTGCGGCGCCACGTCGGCGACGTCAAGGCCGTCGACGGGGTGTCGCTGGACCTGACCAAGGGCGAGGTGCTTGGCCTCGTCGGCGAATCGGGCTGCGGCAAGACCACGCTCGGCCGCACGGTGCTGTACCTGCAGAAGCCCACGTCGGGCAAGGTCGTCTTCGACGGGCGTGACATGAGCACCCTGTCGGCGCGCGAGCTGCGGCGCATCCGGAAACGGATGCAGATCATCTTCCAGGACCCCTACGGGTCGCTCAACCCGCGCATGCCCGTGCTCGACATCATCGGCGAGGGCCTCGTCGCCCAGGGCATCAGCGACAGCAAGATCCGCATCAAGAAGGTCGAGGACGCCCTGGAGACCGTGGGCCTGCGGCGTGACTACACGCGCCGCTACCCGCACGAGTTCAGCGGCGGCCAGCGGCAGCGCATCGGCATCGCCCGGGCGCTCGTCCTGGAGCCCGACTTCATCGTCTGCGACGAAGCTGTGTCGGCCCTTGACGTCTCGATCCAGTCGCAGATCCTGAACCTGCTGCTGGATCTCCGCGAGGCGTTCGGCTTCACCTACCTCTTCATCGCCCACAACCTGTCGGTCATCGAGTACATCAGCGACCGGGTCGGCGTGATGTACCTGGGCAAGCTCGTCGAGCTTGCCGATACGGCCGAGACCTTCAGCAACCCCCGCCACCCCTACACGGTGGCCCTCCTGTCGGCCATCCCCGATCCGGACCCGCGGATCCACAAGAAGCGTCTGGTCCTCAAGGGCGACGTGCCCAGCCCTGCCGCCCCGCCGTCGGGCTGCCGCTTCCACACGCGCTGCTGGCTGCGCGAGCAGCTGGGCAACCCGGAGAACTGCAGCACGGAGGATCCGCCCTTCCGCGAGCTGTCGACCGGCCATCGCGTGGCCTGCCATTACGCCGAGCAGGTCTCATCCGAGCGCGTCACGAGCGCCGCGGCCAAGGCGCCCGCGGTCGTCTCGGCGGACGTCGGCGACGTGGCCGAGATCCCCTTCCCGTCGCTCCAGCAACCGGGCCCCCCGCCCGTGTGACGCTCACGCGCGGGCGGCCAGCGGATGGTAGCCGCCCGTGTCGCGTGTGGCATCATGTGCCATCCGCCGACGCCACCAGGGCGATGGTGGCGCGCCAGGTCCGCGGCCAGGGTAGGGCCGATCGGCAGACGTTCTAGAGGAGGAACGGATGATCAGCAAACGCTTCGGCGCCCTGCTCGCCGTGCTGGGGCTTGCCCTCAGCGCGTGCGGGTCCGCAGGGACCGCCACGCCCACCGCGGGCACCCCCACGAGCACGCCGGCGAGCGGCGCGACGGGCACGCCGGCCGCGTCGGCCTCCACCGCGCTGACGCCCAAGAACGGCGGCACGCTCGTCGTCGGCCTCGATGGCGACATGGTCTTTGCCGACCCGGCCATCATCAGTGACAGCAACTCGTCATACGTCGCGGACCAGGTCGTGGAGACCCTCGTCGGGCTCAAGCCCGGCACCGTCAGCGACGTGGTCCCGGTGCTGGCCAGCGCCCTGCCGACCGTCAGCGCGGATGGCAAGACGTACACCTTCAAGCTGCGCACGGGCGTCAAGTTCCACGACGGCAGCGACTTCAACGCCGACGCCGTGGTCTTCAACTACCAGCGCTGGCAGGCCTTCCCCAAGGGTGAGCTGCAGGACAACGCGTACTACTACGGGGCCGTCTTCGGCGGCTTCGGCACGGCCTCCAACGTCGCCTCCGTCAGCGCGCCTGACGAGTCGACCTTCGTGCTCACCCTCAAGAACCCCCAGTCCAACCTCCTGCTCAGCCAGACCAACGTGGTGTTCGGCATCCAGAGCGAAGTCGCCCTCAAGAAGGATGCCGCGGACACGGTCCCGCTCAAGGACAACAAGTACGCCCAGGGCCAGGGCGAAAGCATGGTCGGCACGGGGCCGTTCATGTGGAAGTCGTGGACCCCCGGCGTGGAGATCGACCTCGTCAAGAACCCCAACTACTGGAATCCTGACGGGGTCGCGCACCTCGACGCGATCGCCTTCAAGCCCTTCCAGGACCAGACCTCGAAGCTGCAGGCCCTCCAGTCCGGCGGCATCGACATGGCCCAGACGGTCGCCCCGTCGGACCTGGCCACGATCAAGACCAACACGGCCCTGACGGTCATCGACCGCGGCCAGTCGTGCAACATCGGCCAGATCTCGATGAACCAGGACGCGAGCACGCCGGGTGCGATCGACCCGGCCCAGCACGCGCTGCTGGCCAACAAGAACATCCGCCTGGCGATCGCCTACGCGGTCAACAAGCAGTCCTACATCGACGCCTTCTACGCCGGCCAGGCCAAGCCGGCCGACAACTGGATGCCGCCGTCGACGCAGTACTACAAGCCGGAGAACCTGCCCACCTACGACGTCCAGAAGGCCAAGGACGCCATCACGGCGTCGGGCGTCCCGGCCTCGGGGCTGACCCTCGATCTGTACTACCCCTCCGACACGGTGCGGCCGTACATGCCCGATCCCAAGGACATGGCCCAGGCCATCGCCCAGGACCTCCAGGCCGTCGGCTTCACCATCAACCTCAAGAGCGAGGGCTGGCACACCGGCTACATCTCCGACGAGGAGGTCGGCAAGTTGCCGATGTGGCTGCTCGGCTGGACCTGTGACTGGGCGGGCCCGGACAACTTCCTCGACACCGCGTTCTTCCACTACAACGGGACCACGCCGTCGCCCGAGTTCGGCTACAAGAACGACGCACTCAACACGACCATGAACCAGGCCCTGGCGGCCACCGACCCGAGCCAGGTCCAGAGCCTCTGGGAGAAGGCGCAGGATCTGCTCGCGGCCGACATGCCGACCGTGCCGCTCGTCAACTCGACTCCACCCGGGGCCATGGCGTCGTACGTCCAGGGCTTCCAGGGGGCCGGCAACCTGACCGAGCTCTTCAACTCGGTCTGGATCAACAAGTAGAGCCGCAGGCATGGGCGCCGTCCGGGCGCCCCTGACCTCGTCCGCCTTCGTGTCCCCCGGTGGCCGCTCGGCCGCCGGGGGACACGGCTATCCGCCGGCCTGAGCCGGTCGCGCCATGCTGAAGTACATCGTGCGCCGCCTGATCGGGGCCATCCCGGTCCTGATCGGCCTGTCGATCATCCTGTTCCTGTTCGTGCGGCTGCTGCCCGGCGATCCAGCCATCGCCATCCTGGGCCAGCACGCCACGCCTGCCCTCATCCTCCAGGTGCACCAGTCATTGGGGCTCGACCTGCCCATCTGGGTCCAATACATCGACTACGTGGGCGGCCTGCTCCACGGGGACTTCGGGGCCAGCTTCATCAACGGGCGGCCGGTCCTGGAGGACTTCCTGCTGCGCTTCCCGGCGACGATCGAGCTGACCGTGGCGGCCCTCATCTTCGCCGTCGGCCTGGGCATCCCCCTGGGGCGACTCGCCGCGCGGCATCCCAACGGCTGGATCGACGGCATCGTCACGGTCATCTCGCTCTTCGGTATCTCGGTGCCCATCTTCGTGCTGGGCTACACCATGGTCTTCATCTTCGCGGTGCAGCTGCACTGGCTGCCGGCGACCAGCCAGATCGACGCCCGGCTGCAACTCCCGCTGGTGACCAACTTCGTCGTCATCGACGCCATCCTGGCCGGTCGCCCAGACGCCCTCGTGGACGCCCTCAAGCACCTCGTCCTGCCGGCCATCGCCCTGGGCTCGATCCCCTTCGCCATCATCACCCGCATCACGCGTGCGTCCGTGCTGGACGTGACCAACGAGGACTACGTGCGGACCGCCCGGGCCAAGGGCCTCACCGAGAAGCGAGTAGACAGCCGCCACATCATGCGCAACGCCTGGCTGCCGGTGACGACGATCATCGGCCTGGAAGTGGGCGGCCTGCTGGGCGGGGCGGTCATCACGGAGACGGTCTTCTCGTGGAATGGCGTCGGGTCGTGGGTCGTCGACGCCATCCAGAACCACGACTACTTCGTCGTCCAGTCGTCGATCCTCATCTTCGCCCTCATCTTCCTGGTGGTGAACCTGGTGGTGGACATCGGGTACGCCTTCCTGAACCCGCGGATCAGGTACGCCTGAGATGACCGTCGGCGCCGCCAGCATCAGCCGGCCCGTCCGTGAGCGGGCCAGCCGCGGCCTGTGGCGCGACGCCGGGCGGCGCCTGCTGCGCAACGGTCCGGCCATCGTGGGCCTCGTGTGCATCCTGATCTTCGTCGTGGGCGCCCTGCTGGCCCCCGTCCTCTCCTCGTACGACCCGTCGGTCGGCAAGCTCGTCGACCGCATGAAGCCACCCAGCCCGGCCCACCTCATGGGCACCGACCTGCTGGGCCGCGACGAGTTCGCCCGGGTCCTCTACGGGGCGCGCCTGAGCCTCCAGCTGGGCACCATCTCGGTCGTCTTCGGCCTGTTCTTCGGCATCGTCATCGGCGCCGCGGCCGGCGGGCTGGGGGGCAAGGTCGACGCGTTGCTCATGCGCATCGTCGACGTGCTGCTGGCCATCCCCGGCATCCTGCTCGCGATCGGCATCGTGGCCTGGTTGGGCCGCGGCCAGATCCAGATCATGCTGGCGGTCGGCGTCTCCTACACGCCGATCTTCGCCCGCCTGCTGCGCGGCAGCCTGCTGGCCCTGCGCGAGGCCGACTTCGTCCTCGCCGGCCGGTCCATCGGCGCCTCTCGCCTGCGGCTCCTCGTGCGCCACATGCTGCCCAACGCCCTCACGCCGCTGATCGTGCAAGCCACGCTGGCCCTGGCCACGGCCATCATCGACGTGGCCGGCCTGGGCTTCCTGGGCCTGGGGCCGGGCGACCCGCGCCGTACCTCATCTTCTTCCCGGCGGCCGCCATCGTCATCAGCGCCATCGGCTTCAACCTCGTGGGCGACGGGCTGCGCGAGGCCCTGGACCCGCGGTTGAGGCGCTGACGATGGCCCTGCTGGAGGTGGAAGGCCTGCTCGTGCGTTTCCGTACGCACGACGGCACGGTGTACGCGGTGAACGGCGTCTCGTTCCAGGTCGATGAGGGTGAGACGCTCGGCCTGGTCGGCGAGTCGGGCTGCGGCAAGAGCGTCACCAGCCTGGCCCTCATGCGGCTCCTGCCCAAGCCGGCCGGCCGCGTGGAGGGCGGCCATGTGCGCCTCGACGGGACCGAGCTGCTCGACCTGTCGGAGGCGGAGATGCGCGACCTCCGCGGGCGGGAGCTGGCCATGATCTTCCAGGACCCCATGACCAGCCTGAACCCGGTCCTGACGATCCAGGAGCAGATGGTCGAGACGATCCGAGCCCACACCGAGCTGACGGCCGCCCAGGCCACCGCGCGCGCCGTCGAGTTGCTCGGCACGGTCGGCATCCCGCGCCCGGAGACGCGCCTCAAGGCCTTCCCCCATGAGTTCAGCGGCGGCATGCGGCAGCGCGTCATGATCGCCATGGCCCTCGCCCTCCACCCGCGCCTGCTCATCGCCGACGAGCCCACGACGGCCCTCGACGTGACCATCCAGGCGCAGGTGCTGGAGCTCCTGCGGGCATTGACCGCGGAAGCCCGCACGGCGGTCATCCTCATCACCCACGACCTCGGCGTGGTGGCCGGCATGACCCGCCGCATCAACGTCATGTACGCCGGCTACATCGTGGAGACCGCGCCGACGGCCGAGCTGTTCGCCCACCCCTCGCACCCCTACACCGTGGGCCTGCTGCACTCGATCCCCCGCCTCGACGCGCCCGAAGGGGAGCCCCTCATCCCCATCGAGGGCACCCCGCCCGACCAGCGCCACGCACCGGTCGGCTGCCCGTTCGCGCCGCGCTGCGCCTGGCGCCTGCCGGCCTGCTGGACGACCAACCCGCCGCTCGAGCCGCTCGTGCCGGGCACCCCGGTCGTGCTGACCGGCGACCGCGCCACGCATCGGGTCGCCTGCCTCAACCTGCCGACGGCGGAGGAGGCGGAGGCCGGCATGCCGCTGCGCGACGGGTTCGTCGCGGCGCCCGCGCCGGGCTCGGTCGTCGACGAGCTGGCCACCGCAGAGGTCCCCGCATGACGGCGCCGCAGGTGGCCCAGCAGCCGCGGCCCGCGGGTGCCAGCGCGGGCACCGGTCCGCTGCTGCGGGTGGAGGACCTCAAGGTCTACTTCCCCATCACCGAGGGCCTCATCGTGCAGCGCCACATCGGCGATGTGCGGGCCGTGGACGGGGTCAGCTTCCAGCTCGCCCGCGGCGAGACGCTGGGTCTGGTGGGCGAGTCAGGCTGCGGCAAGACCACCACGGGGCGGGCCATCCTGCGCCTCTACAACCCCACCGCCGGCCGCATCGAGTTCGACGGCCAGGACCTCGCGGCCCTCGATGGCGACAAGCTGCGGCGCTTCCGGCGCCGCATGCAGATGATCTTCCAGGACCCCTACGCCAGCCTCAACCCCAGGATGACGGCCGGTGGGATCGTCAAGGAGCCGCTCGACATCTTCAGCGTCGGCACCCCGGCCGAGCGGCGCGAGCGGGTGCGGGACCTGCTGGCCACGGTGGGCCTCAACCCCGAGTTCGCCGACCGCTACCCGCACGAGTTCAGCGGCGGCCAGCGCCAGCGCATCGGGGTGGCCCGGGCCCTGGCCCTCAACCCTGAGCTCATCGTGGCCGACGAGCCCATCAGCGCCCTCGACGTCTCCATCCAGGCCCAGATCATCAACCTCCTGGAGCACCTCCAGGGGCAGTTCGGCCTGACCTACCTGTTCATCGCCCACGACCTTTCGGTCGTGCGCCACATCAGCGACCGGATCGCCGTGATGTACCTGGGGCGGATCGTGGAGGTCGCCGCCGCGCGGGAGCTCAACGAGCGGCCCCTGCACCCCTACACGGTGGCCCTCCTCTCGGCCATCCCGGTGCCCGACCCGGTCATCGAGGGCCGTCGGCGGCGGATCATCCTGACCGGCGATGTGCCCAGCCCGGCCAACCCGCCGTCGGGCTGCCGCTTCCATACGCGCTGCTGGCTGCGCGAACGCCTGGGCAACCCGGAGGAGTGCGTGACGCAGGATCCCGTCCTCCGGCCGCTGGCCACGGGGCACGAAGTGGCCTGCCATTTCGCGGAGCGGGTGGATGGCTCGGTCGAGCAGGTGCAGGTTGCGTCCGCCTTGTTGCGCCGGGCGGCGCCTGTAGACTCCACGCGTGCAGCGCCTCCGGATCGCCCTGGCCCAGCTGGCGCCCCGCCTGGGTGACGTCGAGGCCAACCTCCAGACACACCACCGCCTCCTCGCCGACGCCCGTGCCAAGCAGGCCGACCTGGTCGTCTTCCCCGAGCTTGGCCTGACCGGCTACCTGCTACAGGACCTCAACGCCGAGGTCGCCATGGGCCTCGACGACCCGCGGCTGGCGGCGCTGGTGGCCGACACGAAGGGCCTCTCCGCGGTCGTCAGCTTCGTCGAGGAGTCGGCCGACCACCGCCTCTTCATCGCCGCCGCCCTCGTGGAGGACGGCGCCATCGTCCACGTCCACCGCAAGGTCTTCCTGCCCACGTATGGCCTCTTCGACGAGCGCCGTTTCTTCGCCGCCGGGTCGGCCGTGCGGGCGACGGACAGCCGGCTGGGACCGCGCGTGGGGCTGGCCATCTGCGAGGACTTCTGGCATCTCGCGGTGCCCGACCTGCTGGCCCTGGACGGGGCCCAGCTGCTCATCAATGTCTCGTCGTCACCGGGGCGCGACGTGGCCGCGGCCAACGAGGTCGGCTTGGGCACGGCCACCTCGTGGCGCACGATGATGCGGGCCTACGCGCAGCTCACCACGAGCTTCGTCATCTTCGTCAACCGCGTCGGGCTGGACGAGTCGATCAGTTTCTGGGGCGGCTCGGAGGTCATCGCCCCCAGCGGCGCGACCCTCTTCCAGGCGCCGCTCTTCGACGAGGGCCTCTACGTCGTGGAGATCGACCTGGCCGATCTCCGGCGCGAGCGCATCGCGCTGCCCCTGCTGCGCGATGAGCGGCCGGAGGTGATGCTGCGCCAGCTGGAGCAGATCGTGCGCGAGCGGGCCGGTGCGGCGGCCGAGCCCGAGCGCGAGGCGGGTCCGGCGGCATGAGCGCGGCCCGGGCCGAGGCGTTCAGCGTGCCGGAGGAGCTGGCCATCGACGCCCCCGTGGCACGCCGCCTGGCGGTCGACTTCATCCGGGAGCAGTTGCGCCAGGCCGGCTTCGAGCGGCTCGTGCTGGGCCTCTCGGGCGGCATCGATTCGGCCCTGGTGGCCTACCTCGCCGCGGAAGCGGTCGGCGCGGAACGGCTGCTGTGCGTGCTGATGCCGTACCGCACCTCGGCGGCCAGCTCCCGGCGCGACGCCGAGAGCGTCGTGCGCCACCTGGGCTGCGCCAGCCGCCTGCTGGACATCAGCCCGATCGTGGATGGCTACTTCGGGACCGACGAGCCGGGCTCGGGCGCGCTCGGTGCGGATGGGCCGGGCGCGTCGGCCCGCCGGCGCGGCAACTTCATGGCCCGCGCCCGCATGGCGGTGCTGTACGACCTGTCGGTCGTCTGGAACGGCCTGGTCATCGGCACCGGCAACAAGACCGAGGCGCTCATCGGCTACACCACGCTGTTCGGTGACAACGCCAGCGCCTTCAACCCCATCGGCGACCTCTACAAGACGCAGGTGCGCCAGCTGGCGCGGGCCGTCGGCGTGAGCGACGCGATCCTGCGCAAGGCGCCCTCGGCGGACCTGTGGCCGGGCCAGACCGACGAGGACGAGGTGGGCTTCGACTACGCCACCATCGACCGCCTGCTCTTCTGGCTGATCGACCGCCGGCGGTCCACCGACGAACTGGTGGCCATGGGCTTCGCCGCGGCCATGGTGGAGCGGGTGGAGGCGATGGTCGCCGGCTCCGAGTTCAAGCGGCAGGTCCCCCCGATCGCCAAGATCTCGTCCCGCACGACCGGCGTGGACTACCTCTATCCGCGTCGCCGGCCTGGTGCGCGCCGACCCGGCTGAGGCGGCCGCGCCGTGAGCGCCGCCGGCGGCCCGGGCGGCACCCTGTACGTCGTGGCGACGCCCATCGGCAACCTGGGCGACATCAGCGGGCGTGCCCTGGAGGTGCTGCGAGCGGTCCCGCTCATCGCCTCCGAGGACACCCGCATCACACGCCGCCTGCTGCTACGTTACGAGATCGCCACGCGGCAGGTGAGCTACCACGCGCGGAACGCGGCCGGGCGCGAGCCGGAGCTGCTGGCCCACCTGCGGGGCGGCGCTGACCTGGCCGTCGTGACCGACGCCGGCACGCCGCTGGTCAGCGACCCGGGCTCGTCGCTCGTGGCCGCCTGGGCAGGGGAGGGTGGCCGCGTCGTGCCCATCCCCGGCGCGTCGGCGGTGCTGGCCGCACTCGTGGCCAGCGGCCTGCCGGCCGCGCGCTGGGGCTTCGAGGGGTTCCTGCCGCGCCGCGGGCGTGAGCGACGGGACCGCCTGGCGCGGGTGGCGGGCGACGACCGGGCGACCGTCCTGTTCGAGGCGGCCAACAGGGCCGCGGCGACCCTGCGCGACCTGGCCGCGGCGTGCGGCGACCACCGGCCGGCGGCGCTGGCCCGCGAACTGA